>Ga0070670_100000637_pt1 | contig 27274 bp, 28 predicted proteins | sample KBSS63metaG_FD_64665 | JGI IMG/M metagenome (GOLD analysis project Ga0070670, IMG submission 64665) | Switchgrass rhizosphere microbial communities from Kellogg Biological Station, Michigan, USA - KBS S6-3 metaG | ecosystem: Host-associated > Plants > Roots > Rhizosphere > Soil ... | reverse complement strand
ATGACCGAATTCCGGGAGCGGATGGGTATAGCAGGAAAGTAAGTCGCTCTCCACCATCTGCGCCTTCGGCAGGTCCACCCCTCTTTTTTACAACGGGAAATCTGCCAGCTTCACCCTCATATGCGTCTTCAATTGGTGGCGAAAGATTTTGCGCCCAGATGGAAGACTCATCTCGGTTCCTTGATCTACACGGAGGAATCGGAGACAGTCCAGGAGACGGCGAACACTTGGGGTGAGCACGGCGAGTAACATCCAGCGAAGCCTCACGGCACGACATTCTCAGAATTCGCGGCAGCTGGAATTGATTCCCGACTCGCTTCGCCTGGCTGGCAAGAAGAAATCTAAGCGAGCAAAGAAATAGTTTCCCACCTGTCATGTCTCTGGCCTCTTCGGCCCCTCCGCAACAATCTTGGCAGCTTGTGCTCGACCATGTCGTGTGATAGCGCGAACTATGTCCGTAAGCTTAAACTCCCGTCCACAATTCGAACATTTCCTTGCTTCGTGTGGCGAGATCTTCTGACACTTCGGGCAGATGATTTCCGGCATGCCCGAATCATATGCGTGCCTTCTGGGTACGCAAAGTGCATAAGTCCGAATAATTGCGGTTACAAAATGATTGAGAGCAACCCTGCAGCGAACTTGAAGGAAAAGATCGAGACTGGTGCCCGGACAGGTTCTCTCAGAGACTGGGATCTAATCGGTTTTTGAAAGTACCAATGGAAAAATCGTGAGAGTGATCCGGCCAATTCGCGACAGTTGAGATATCGAACTGACAACGTGCGCGGTTTCATGGTTTCGCCAACTTAATTCTTCGGCAGACCAATTTTCCGGCAAGGCGATCATAAGCCTCGGGTGGCTTCTGATAACTCAGGGCTAGCCGACAAGCAGGAGGTAGGAACGAATTTGAAAGATAACGAAGTGTTTACATATATGGCTCCGACAATAAGTACCGTTTGCCAGCACCTCTCTGTGAACAAAAGGGACCAGACCGCCCGGGTTTGCACGTCGTCGAGGTGAAAAGGCCATGCCGGGCACGATGACGTACAATGCGTACATTCTTTTGACTTTCTTCTCTCGTTTGGATATCAACGTGACTACCTGCGTCCAATAGGAGATCTGGTGAGGAAAATTCTCGTACGGCCATTTGCGATAGCCGTCATTGCTGTCACAGCAACCGGTTTGACTGCGCAGAATTCTTCAGCTTCGCAACGCGAAATCGAGAATGTTGCCGCGTTTGCTCGGCTTTTCGGGGTCGTTCGATATTTCTATCCTTCCGACGCAGCAGCCTCCCTCGACTGGAACCGTTTTGCGCTATACGGAGTCCGCCGGGTACGCACAGCCGAAGATTCCGCTGCCCTTGAAGTGACGTTAGCGGAATTGTTCACGCCTCTCGGGCCCAACATCGAAATTGCGCCATCGCTTCCGCCGACGGCGGCGCTTGGGTTAGTAGATTCATCGCTCATTGCATGGCGTTATCAGGGGCCGGGAATAGCATCGTCAAATACCGGGACGGTTTGGGGACAACGGTCGAACCGCCGAGGCATACCAGGTTCGATCGTGAAACCACGGAGGGGTGACCATGTCGATATGGATCTTTCTCCAGGGCTTAAAGCCCGCGTGCCTCTTGCCCTTACCGATGAGGAAGCTCGCACCGACACGCCTCGCCTTGCAATGCTACGATCCGCCGTCGACACCGTTGAGGATCCGTCCGGACGGTCCGACCTCGACGTGCGGCTTGCGGACACGCTTGCGGCGTGGAATGTGTTCCGCCATTTTTATCCGTATTGGACCGAGGCAGGGGTCGACTGGGATGGCCTGCTCGCAGGGCATATCGCGAATGCCTATTCTGCCGGTAGTCGTGACGCGCACCGTCGCGCGCTACAGTTGCTCGTCGCGGATGCGCGGGACGGACATGGCCTGGTCAGCGACATTGGACGCCCCCCGCAGGGCGCGATTCCGGTCCAGCTGAGGATTATTGAGGGGCAGTTGGTGGTCACTGCCACTGCGATTCAAGACATTCCTGTGGGCGCAATCGTCACTGCCGTAGAGGGAGTAACGGCAAGCGCGCGAATCGCAGAAGAAATGAAACTGGCGTCCGGAACCATGCAGTGGAAACAAACCCTGTCCGCACGCCGTATCGTTGTCTGTGAGCGCGGCACCACGATGAAGGTCACGTTTGCCCTCGCCAACGGTGCGGAGCGAGAAGTCGATACACCTTGTACTCAACAACAGCCACCCGCTGAAAAGCGTCCCGACAGCACGACTGAGATCGCGCCGGACATTTGGTATGTCGATCTCACACGGACCACCATCGCGCAAGCGACACCGATGTTGCCGAAGCTGGCATCTGCAGCCGGAATCGTTTTTGACTTACGCGGTAATCCCACAAACATCGGCCAATGGATTCTTCCATACTTGATTACAGCAGCCGAGAACGACCACTGGATGCATTTGGCAAACAACGTCGGGCCATTCGGTCGCATCTCAGGGTGGCAAAGCTACGGATGGAATCTTAGTCCGGCGTCACCGCATCTCGGCGGCAGGCGCGTCTTTCTCACTGACGGACGCGCGATCAGCTACTCCGAATCTGTGATGGGTTACGTCGCCGATCTCAAGCTCGCAACAATCATTGGCAGTGCGACAGCCGGGGCAAACGGAAGCGTCGCCACCTTTACGGTTCCGAGTGGGTTGGCGATCAGGTTCACCGGCATGCTTGTCACTGGCCATGACGGACAGGCACAGCATCATCTTGTCGGTGTGAACCCTGATATCCAGCTTGAACCTACGATAGCCGGACTTCGCGCTGGACGCGACGAACTGCTGGAACAAGCCCTCGACGTGCTTCGGCACTGAAGTTGGGCGTTCTCGACGGCGCCGGGTCCTCTTCTTCGTGCGATCCTGATGCGGGTACTCTGGATGTCTCGGAAGCTATCTACGATCGTGGTTTGGGGGATCCCAAAACAGCCGACAGTCGAAGGAAGATTCCACTTCCTTCGGAACTGGTACAGCTGTTGATTGTCTGGCGATCCAAGGCGCGCTACAAGGGACCAGAAGATTTCATTCTGGCTGGGCGGAAGGGAATCGCTGGCGATCAAGCTTGTATTCCCAGAGACCACTTAAAACCGGCTTGCGTGTTTTTGGAGCTTCTCCTGGCGACGTGGATGACCTTTCGCCGAACCTGGGCAACCCGGGCGGATGAAGGGGGAGTCAGCGCGAAGATGCGTGGCGCGATGATGGGCAACAGCGCCGAGATCAATGAACGGATTTATACGAAGGTGATTCCCGACTCGCTTCGCGTGGCTTCGCAGCGAGTCGGGAGCCAGTTGTACGCAGATTGTACGCAATCGCCAAATTGGTTGAATTGACGAAGGAGCACTAACTTGCGAGAATCGGACGCTTTGGATAAATCGGGGCGAGAGGATTCGAACCTCCGGCCTCCTGCGCCCAAGGCAGGCGCGCTACCAAGCTGCGCTACGCCCCGATAAACAAGAGATTCATTGTGCCAGCTTTGACATCCCGCATCAATAGCGGGTGCGCTTCCCTGTGCCGCTATAATGCCGTGATGGGTATTGTCCTGATTGTCTATGCAATCATCATTTTGATTGGCGGCGTTGCCGGTTTCCGATTGGCCGGGAGCCGCGCATCTTTGATCATGGGCTCCATCACCGGTCTCATGCTTGCAGTATCGGGCACGCTCGTCCTGTTTGGAAACAAGGGCGGTGCTTATTACGGCCTGGGGGTAAACATGGCGCTGATTCTGGTTTTTGGTTCGCGCTATCTGCGAACTATGAAAATGGTGCCGGCGGGGTTAATGCTGGGGGCATCGGTGATTGTCGCAGCCATACTCTATGCGCAGCTGTTTACCTGAACCGTTGACCTTGATTACGGCTCGAGCGGCCGGTCGAGAACAATTTCCAGAGTCGCGCCGCGGTCCAGCACAATATCTTTTCCTCGAGTCAGCAGCACGGTCGCCAGTCCGACTCCGGCTCCAGCGGCTGCTCCAACCCGCGCGCTGTGCTGTCCATTCACGACGCCTCCGATGACTGCAGGTACTGCCGTCGTCTTTGCAACCGTTGTTGCGTCCTCGCCCACACTGGAGTCGCCCTGGAGTTTGCCTTCTGCGGTCGTCACCGCCTCGCTGGACCCAGCCAACGACGCGTATAGAGGAATCGTGGAGCCGCTGGGTAGGATCAGCGTTTGAAACGACAGCGCCAGTCCCGCTTTCCCCTTCATCTTGCCCGGGCGTTGAACCTGAGTGACTTTGCCTCGGATATTCGATCCCACGGGAATAATGATTTCATTGTTAACGGTGATCGGAAATACCGTCATCCCATAGACGCCATCCCCCTCCTTCAATGTCTTCGTGGAAATCTTTGTCAGAAGCTGGATTGGGATGACGGTTCCCTTGGGGATGACATTCGGTGGCGGAACGATTGCAATCTCGGAAAGCTGCAGGTTGGCAGGTCCCTGAACCATAAGCGCCAGTACGATGGATCCAGCTAATGCAGATATTGCAGACATGGAATCTCTCCTCTGAAATCGCTTTGCATTCCATTACTGACGCAACGGAAATGCAATTGTCTTAAGGCATTGACAGAAATTGTTTCACTTTGTTTAATGCCTTGCCACGAGCGCTCCAACGATTCTTCTCCTCCGATGTCATCTGAGCAAGTGTTTTCCGCAGTTCGGGTACCAGGAAAATCGGATCAAACCCGAATCCGGAGTCGCCGGCGGCTTCCAGAGTGATCTTTCCGTCAAGCCTTGCCTCCGTCGTCCAAACTACTGATCCCGATCTGGCGATCGCAAAGGCGCAGTGAAATGCCGCGTCGCGATCGGCGGAGGCCGCCATTTCTTTCAAAATGCTCTGGTTTCGCGACTCCGGCGTGGCGCCGTAGCGGTCAGTCCAGACGCCAGGCCGGTTCCCCAGAGACTTCACGCACAGTCCCGAATCGTCGGCCAGTGCGAGGCCTTCCACAAATCGGCTGTAGTACGCCGCCTTCAGCGTTGCGTTCTCGAGGAATGTCGTCCCGGATTCCTCAATTTCCGGAATTCCAAGAGGCAACGGATCGATTTTCCATCCGGCAAGATCCTGCAGTGCCAGCCGAACTTCGTGGACCTTCCCCGGGTTCGTAGTGGCAATGGTGAGGGTCTTCACGTTTCAAGAGTGTTCTTCTGGTGGCCGATCAACTCCCGTATTCCCTTGCGGCCCAGAGCGAGCAGGTCCGCGAGAGCGGAGTCGCCAAAAGGATTGCGTTCGGCGGTGCCCTGGATTTCGATAAACTGCCCGGCATCGGTCATCACGATATTGAAATCCACATCGGCCGTAGAGTCTTCGGCGTAATTGAGATCGAGCAAGGGAACTCCGCCGACAATTCCGACACTTACGGCCGCGACATGGCTGCGCATTGGGCTGGACGCCAATTTCCCGGATTTCAAAAGACCATTTACGGCAAGACTGAGAGCGATATATGCGCCGGTAATGGATGCCGTACGCGTACCGCCATCGGCTTCAATGACGTCACAATCCATCCAGATCGTACGTTCGCCCAATCGGCCCAGATCGATAGCCGTTCGCAGGGAGCGTCCGATTAGCCGTTGAATCTCATGCGTGCGTCCGGAACGCTTGCCCGCCGATGCCTCGCGCTGGGTGCGCGTCGAAGTCGCTCGAGGAATCATGGAATACTCGGAGGTAATCCAGCCTTTGCCACTGTTGCGCATGAATGGCGGAACAACTTCCTCCACACTGGCCGTGCAGATGACGCGGGTGCGGCCAACCTCGATCAGCACCGAACCTTCTGCCGATGTGATGAAGTTGGGTGTGATTTGTATCGGACGCAGCTGGTCGGATATTCGGCCGTCAGTTCGCATGAGCTCCTTCCTCGTCACCTGTTATTGAAAGATCCATATCCAGCGGAAGCAGCAACAGGCAGTGGCCGGCGAGCGTTTCCTGCTCGGTGCCACCGATCAGGATTTTTACCTGATGAACTTCCGGCAAGTTGTAGAGCAGGGAATCGACAATCGAGTAAATCGTGGCCTGCTCATTGAGGATTCCTCCCGGATGATTGACGGATATCGCGCTTGAGAAGTCCACAAACAAGACGCCGTCATTGGACACGAATACTTCCTGAAGCTTCGCATCCTTGGGAATGGCTCCCAGTAGTTCTTTCGAGAGAGGCCCATCGATAACGAGTTTCAATAGCTGCTTGGCGCGATTTGTGAGCTCGCTGGATTTGAAGATGGTCCGCTGCTCCGAAGACAGTATCGAGGAACCCGAGACCGAGGGGAAGAAAACCTTCACCGCAAGGGGCGGGTCCGCAGATGAGAACAATGGCTCGGTCGATGCAACAAAAGGATTGGCCGCCTCTTTCTCCGGTTCGCGGACCATGCTTCGAATGCGGCCCACAACATTTTCAAAATAGCCGAACGAGACAACTCCGGCGATCCCAATTAAAACCAATCCGATTTTCAAATGACGCGGAATGGCGCTCATTTGCTCTCCTGCCGCGGCGGAGCGAATCGTTCGATGGCATCCGCCACCGTGGCGCCGAACTTCGATTGGAAGGCGTCATCGAGCAAGGCCTGAGCGCTGACAGGATTGTTGAGATTGCCAATTTCAATCAACACCGCCGGCATGATCGTACTGGCCAACACGGCAACCGGTCCGGTGCGCACGGGGAAATTCCAGCCCGGCAGAGAGTTGCTTAATTGCTTGCTCAGGATGGAGGCGGCTGTGACGCTCGATCCCCGATTTGTACGATATCCCAGGTACCACGGTTGAAACAGCCGGGGTGTCTTTTCCGTGGCCGGCAGGATGGAAGCGGCGAAGTTTTCCTGAATGACATAAACCGACGATCCAAGTTCCGCCTTGTTGGCGGAATAACCGACGTGCAGGCTGATGAATAAGTCTGCCCGGTTGTTATTTGCGACCGCAGCTCGGGCCTCACTGGTGAGCGCCACATCCGAATCGCGCGTAAGCAGTACAGTGGCTCCAAGGCGGCTTTGCAGAGTTGTCCGGAGCTTTCGCGCGACTGCCAGTGCGATGTCTTTCTCCAGAGCGCCGGTCGTGCTCACGCCGACATCGATCCCACCATGACCGGGATCAATGACGATGACGCGGACTCCGGCTGTGATCGTCTTCCCGGCCGATACAGCAGGTTCCTGCGGTTTCACAACTGCAGGTTGGGCCGCAATGCCGGCCGCAGCTGGTGGAGAAGGCGGCGGTGCCGCCTCTGTCCACACTGCAAACCCAGCCGACAGAACGGCAATCCATGCCGTCGTTGCATATATGACCTTCATAAGAAGGTTCTCAGTCTACGATGGGTAAGCCGCGGAGCGAAATAATGCTTTCGGAGACGGATTCCTGAGTCGGCAGCACGTTCTCTGCAGCTCACGTTTGATGAGCAACTGGCGTAAACTCACTGATCCATGAAGCCCGTACGAACGTGATAACTCTCTTCCACTGTCATGATATTGATAGATCCGGTATTGGCTTCTCCGGTGCGAGCAGTCTCCACAACGATCCGAATGATGTCATCCACCCACGTGTCATCGCTGACAATATCGAGCAGGACACGAGGAAGCAGAGTCTCGTACTCTACTCCCCGGTACACCGCGTGCCACGAGATTCCTGGGCCGCAGCTTCGAATTTCATGGGCCGTCATGCCGGACGTGACAGGTTGAAGAGCAGTAACCAGCTGGTCGAGCTTTGCCGGATGAACGATGCATTGAATGAGTTTCATAGCGTCTCGAGGTTCCTTCCGAGTTTATCAGCTAAAGGAATTACCCGATAAAAAAGAGGTCCGACGGGTCTGGCCCCTTTTTTTAGGTAGACCCGTCCTTCGTCTAATTTTTTGAGGCGGGGATCTCGAAGGGTTTTTCCAGTGTGAACTTCAATCTGGCTTCGGGGCCGAGCTCGACTTCATCGCCTTTTGTCGCCAGAACGACTCCGGTTCCCGCACCGCCACCGATCGCCGCGCCTTTGGCAGCGCCACTTCCTCCACCGGCGATGGCCCCAATAGCAGTACCAATTCCCGCAGCGACGCCAATCTTGGCAGCATCCTTCTTCTTGGTGCTCTTGGCTTCCATCGCCCAGTTGCTTGTCGTGATCGGGGTTGTCTTACCATCGTGGACGACATCGGTTAGAACCAGCGAGATATTGGCGAGTCCCTTGACTCGTCCTGATCCTTCGGCGGCGACTACGCGTCCATGAAATTTTGTGCCTTTCTCCAATACCGTTGTGCCGGCAACAACGAGGGGTGCAGCAAGACTTGCCTCAAATTTCTCTCCGGCGGAACTCTCCTTCGAGCTCAGGGAGCCATCCAAAAGAACTTCCAGCGGAGTCTCTGCGGGAACAACAACCATCTTGATTGCAGGTGGCGGTTCCGGTTTGGGCGCTGGTGTACTATCCGCGGCGTTGCTGGCTGCTGGCGCCGCACCGGACGAGGCTGTGTCGGGTGCTGTAGATGTGGACGAGCACGACACGATCCCAAAGCCCATGGAGGTGAGCAGAATTCCAGTGAATATAGGTTTCATCGAGATACTCCTTCGTAAGTTAAGGTTGCCTGGCATGAAGCTGCTGCCATCTTTCCCGCCGACCAGCATACGATGAAGGCGTGCGAAGACGCCTACAGCAGATAAATAATATTAAACCAGTACGGTCTCCAGCCCTCTCGTGCAACGGCTCAATTCCAGACCGCTGCCGACCGGCACCAGAACCGATTGCATGTCCCTCTTGATGCGAACATGTCTGCGATAGTCCATGGCGTGGGTCAGCGCGGATTCCGGATAGAGCATATTGTCAGCGACAACCAGGGCGCCCGGGCTTAACCGCGGATAAAACAGATCAAAGCAGGGGATGTAGAGATTCTTCCATAGGTCGAGAAGCACGAAATCGATAGGGATTTCAATTTTAGAAAGCGAGTCCCTTGCATCGCCGAGACGAAAATCCACGTATGCGGAAAGGCCTGCCTTCTCAATTTGAGCACGGGCGTATTCCTGCTTTTCCGCGATGGCTTCCAGCGTGATCAGCTTTCCGCCATTGATCCGGGCGGCCTCTGCGAGCCAGACAGTGGAATAGCCATAAGACGAGCCGACTTCCAGAATCGTCTTTGCGCGAGACTGTGTCGCGAGCAGGTTCAGAAGCTGGCCGGTTGCGGGCCCGACAGAGAGCAGGAACTCATCCCGATGCGCGAAAAATTCCTTATCGTCCATGTTGCGGTTTCGTTCCGTTTCGGCATCTGATCTCTTTTCATATTCACGAAGTATGCTTTCGACCACCTGGTCCATGTGCTATCTCTCCATCCGTATTTATAATGTTCGATGAATGCCGAAACCATTTCCATCCCCCATCCGCTATTTACGCCTGGGAGGATGGCTCCTTTTCCTGGTGACATTCCTCTATCTCTATTTCTTCCAATCAAATCTTCTGACTTCGGAATTACGCGGCGTCATGTCGGCCTCCATCGTTACCGGCTATGTCGCGTACCTGATGATCGGTTGCATCCGCGGCTTCACGCTCATTCCATCGACAAGCCTGGTTCTTCTCGCCATCCCGATTTTCCCGCCATTGCCGCTGTTTGCATTGACGCTCGCAGGTATTGTGATTTCCTCCATGAGTATCTACTATTTTTCGGAATCCCTGCATCTCAATGATGCTTTCGAAGGAAAACACGGAGAGCGCGTGCAAAAGCTGAAGAAAATTCTTCAAGGCAACTCCACGATCATCATCTTTACCTGGAGTCTTTTCCCGCTGGTGCCGACGGATCTGATCTGCTATTTGTGCGGAATCCTTCGTATCGATTTCCGGAAGTTCATCATCGGTGTGCTTCTCGGTGAAGGAGCGATTTGCGGTTTCTATATCTTCCTAGGGTCTTACGTCATGCGACTGTTGCATGCTACAAATACTCCATGAATCCCTGCTCACATACCGACCAGATCAAGAATGTCAAACCGCACACACGGGGCTGCGAAGAATGTCTCAAGATGGGCGATGTCTGGGTGCACCTGCGCCTTTGCATGATTTGCGGCCACGTCGGGTGCTGCGATTCTTCGAAGAACAAACATGCGACAAAGCATTTTCACGCGGTAGGCCACCCCATCGTCCGGTCCATCGAGCCGGGAGAGGATTGGGGCTGGTGTTACGTGGATGAGGTCGAACTTGAATTCAGCTGAATGGCCGGACCTCTCGTTCTCCGAATGGGAGAAAACCTGTGACACCGTTCATATGTGGACTCAGATCGTCGGCAAGACGCGGATGGCCTTTGAGACACTGCAGAATCACTGGTGGAACGTGACTCTGTACGTCACACCGGTTGGCTTGACGACCTCCGTAATACCCTACCGAGGCAGCACGTTTATCGTCGATTTTGATTTCGTCCTGCATCGTCTGGTTTTGAGAATGAGCGATGGACGGGAGCACATCATTCGGCTTTATGCGCGGTCTGTTGCGGATTTCTACGGAGAGTACGTGGCATCGTTGAAAATGTTCGGCATCGAACTGAAAATTGAGCGGACTCCGGCGGAATTCGACGACTCGACTCCATATGACGTTGATGATCATCATGCGTCCTACGATCGCTCCCACGTGGAGAAGTTTCATCGGATTCTGGTGAATTCCGATCGGCTGCTCAAAAAATTCCGGTCGCGCTTTATTGGAAAGTCCAGTCCAGTGCACTTCTTCTGGGGCTCGTTCGATCTGGCCGTGACGCGGTTTTCAGGCCGTGTGGCTCCTCCGAATCCTTCAATCGATGCGATGACGCGCGAGGCCTATTCGCACGAGGTGTCCAGTTGTGGATTCTGGCCGGGAGATCGACGGTTCCCGCACGCGGCTTTTTATGCCTATGCCGCGCCGGCTCCCGATGGATTTTCATCACAACAGATTCATCCCGGCGGATGGGATTCCAATCTGGGCGAGTTCATTTTGAAGTATGACGATGTGCGCGGGCTGGGCTCACCGGGAACCGCAATCCTCGACTTCTGCCAAACTGCGTACGAGGCCGCCGCAAATCTCTCCCATTGGGATCGCTCTTCCCTCGAACGCTCATAATCAAAAAGGCAGGCCCGAGTCTCCTATTTTCCGGAGAGGAATTCACGGACGACCATGGCGACATCGCGATGCTCGCCGTCAACCTGGTAGTTGAGCCGTCTCATATCCGATTCGGTAATCTTGCCGGCCAGTTCGGCAAAGGCTTTCCTGACCTCGGGGTGTTTCTTTGCTACTGCTTCGCGTAGCAGTGGCACTGCGTCGTATGGCGGAAAATAATGCCGGTCGTCTTCCAGAGCCAGCAGGTGCAGCGTATCGATCAGCCCGTCGGTGGAATTGCCTGCGATGACATCGACCTGTCCACTGGCGAGCGCCCGATATGTCAAACCAAGGTCCATAACAAGGGGAGGAGCGGGAAAGTGCAGGTCGTACACTTTGGAAAGTCCGGGGTAGCCGTCTTCCCGTTCAACGAATTCGTAGCCAAAACCGGCAACCCATTTCCGGGTAAATGGCGCCGCATCGGAAATTGTTTTTAGTTTGAGTTTTTCTGCGTCATCTCCGCGCACGACGATGACAAACGTGTTGTTGAACCCGAGGGGTTCGGTCCATTCGGTCTTGAACTGCTGCTGATAATCCCGCCGAACCGTTTCATAAACCTGTTTCGCATCCGTGCTCACGGGTTTCTTCAGAATCGCCGTCAGTGCCGTGCCCGTGTATTCGACGTACGCGTCGATCTGCCCCGCGATCAGGGCCTGATGGCAGATAAACGTGCCGCCCAGATTCAGACGGCGTTCCACGCGGACCTGCGTTGTACGTTCGATTTGCTGCGCGAGGAGTTCACCGAGAATGACCTGCTCGGTGAAATTTTTCGAACCGATAACGATGCGATCCGCCTTCCCGCAGGAAACGGCAACAACGGCGGCGCACAGGATCAACAGGATGTGCCGAATCAACTTCGTCTTTCTCTCATGAAATGTTTTTCCAATGCGCTCATTCCGAAATCGGCGGCCAGCGCGATCAACGCCGCGGGTATGGCTCCGGCCAGGATCACTCGGTAATCCAACATCGATGTGCCTCTGAAGATAAACATTCCGAGACCGCCAGCTCCGATCGCCGCAGCAATGGTAGCAACACCGACGGCAATTACCGTTGCCACGCGTATGCCGGCGAACACGACTCCCAGCGAAAGTGGGATTTCAACCTGCCACAGGATTTGGCTGTCCGTCATTCCCATTCCCCGCGCGGCTTCCCGAACGGCCGGTTCCACGCCGGAGATTCCTGTAAACGTGTTCCGGATTATTGGAAGCAGGGAGTAGAGCAACAACGCAATGACGGCCGTACTCGTGCCGATACCGCCAATGTAGGGTATCGGTATCAAAAAGCCAAATAGTGCGAGACTCGGTATGGTTTGAATAACGTTGGCAAAAGCGAGAATGGGCTTCCCGATCCGCGGCCTTCGCGTCATCAGAATTCCGACGGGTACGCCGATCGCAACCGCGATCGATATCGCCACAAACACCAGGAACACATGTTCGGCGGTCAGGTGAAGTATTTCAGAGCGGGCACCCCACATGAATCGAAAGACACTCACTGAAGGCACCCCGCAAAGGCCCTGGCCTCATCATGATCAAGAGTGAGGAACTCATCAGGGGTGACGATTGCCACCAACCTTCCTTCCTGCATCAGTCCAATCCGCGTTCCGAGAAGAAATGCCTCTCGAATGTCGTGCGTTACGAAAATCATCGTTTTTCCCAGCCGGCGATGCAATTCCCGAAATTCCCGTTGAAGCTCTGCACGGGTAATCGGATCCAACGCACCAAAGGGTTCGTCCAGCAGCAGCACCGGAGGGTCCGCGGCAAGGGCGCGTGCAACTCCTACTCTTTGGCGCTGGCCGCCGGAGAGTTCGTGAGGATACCGCCTGCCATAGATATCCGGATCGAGGCCCACGAGGCGAAGCATTTCCTGGATACGTGCGGAGATTTTCTGCGGCGGCCAGGCTTCCAGCGAGGGTACCAGCCCGATGTTACGTGCCACATTGAAATGAGGAAACAGCCCCACCTCCTGTATGACATATCCGATATGCCGCCGAAGTTGGATGGGATCCCAGCTATGCGTGTTCCTTCCTGAAACCAGAACCTCGCCCGCAGTCGGTTCCAGCAGACGATTGACAAGTTTCAGTAAAGTCGTTTTTCCGGATCCACTTCGCCCGAGCAGTACGAGCATTTCGCCCTGAAGTATTTGAAACGAGATTCCATTTACCAGTTTTCGACCGCTGGAGACCGCGTATTGTACGTTTCGAAATTCCAGTTGGACCTTGACGGAAACCATGCGATGCATTGTAGCCCGAACGTCGATGAGGTACGGTCTGTGCTAGAGTGAAATTACTCACTTAACAAAGGCAGGTTACGACGTGCGAGCCACAGCAATACAGCAGCACCTTCGGCAAAGTCTGCGTTCCGAAATGAAGCGGGCGCGCATGCGTTCCGATGAGATTTTCGGTCTGCTCGATTCCGAGAGCCTGTATGAAAGGCCAATTGCGGAGCGGCACCGGCTGGTGTTTTATCTCGGACATCTGGAAACATTTGATTGGAATCTGATTTGTTCCCGAGATTTCGGAATGAAATCGCCGAATCCGGAGTTCGATCGTCTGTTCGCATTCGGCATCGATCCGACCAATGGAAATCTGCCTAACGATTCTCCGAACGACTGGCCGCGCGAGGCAGAAATTCGGAATTACAACCAGCGAGTTCGCGCTGCATTGGATTTCTGTTTGGAGCAGTCTTCAGACGACCTGCTGTTTCATGTGGCGATTGAACACCGTCTCATGCATGCGGAAACGCTCGCATACCTGCTGCATGGGTTGCCGTATTCCATGAAGAAGTCCCACATCGTGGCAGAAGATCTTCTGACGCAGCCTGTCACGCCACGCCTGGTAACAGTCTCCAGTGGAATGGCAACGCTCGGTATGGATCGGGCCTCGGGGGGATTTGGATGGGACAACGAGTTCGATGTGCATCAGGTGCATGTCCCGGAATTCGCAATCGATGTGTATAAAGTAACGAATGGCCAATACCTGGAATTTGTGCGCGCCGGGGGCTATAGCGAGCGGTCTTTCTGGAGCACGTCTTCATGGGATTGGATTACGGCATCCGGCGTGCAACATCCCAAGTTCTGGAAACCGGTCGCGGGCGGATGGCAGTGTCGAACGATGTTTGCCGACGTTGGCTTTCAACCATCATGGCCCGTATACGTGAGCTATGCCGAAGCCGAAGCTTACTGTCGATGGAAAGGGAAAGCGCTTCCTACGGAAGAGCAGTACCACCGTGCGGCATTCGGAAGTCCTGATGGCTCTGAACAGCAATTTCCCTGGGGAAATACGCCACCCCAGGCTCAGCATGGGAATTTCAATTTTCAGAGATGGGATCCGACTCCCGTCAATTCGCATCCGGCAGGTCAAAGTGCTTTTGGTGTCGAAGATCTTATGGGGAATGGCTGGGAATGGACGTCGACGGTGTTTGCGCCTTTTCGCGGATTTGAACCGTTTCCGTTTTATCCCGGATACTCCGCAGATTTTTTTGATGGCAATCATTACGTCATGAAGGGCGGATCGCCGAGGACATCGGCGCTTCTCCTTCGACGATCATTTCGAAACTGGTTTCAACCGAGGTACCCCCATATTTATGCGAGCTTCCGCTGCATCCAGAACTGAATCGAAAGTCGTAGCGAAAATGTCAAAGGCAGAACTGCTTCAAGGCCGTTCGTTTCAGCCCATCGGAGATCCAATCTCTCATGTTGAGTTTGCTGAAGACGTGCGTCGAGGCCTTTCGAAGCGTGGTCAGAAAGAGTTGTACTCTAAGTATCTCTATGACGAACTCGGCAGCGCATTGTTCGATGCCATCACGGTGTTGCCGGAATACGGACTGACCCGTGCGGATGCCCGGCTGCTCCGCCGCCATTCCGTCGGCTTGGCAAAACGACTGGACCATCCGTCGCTGGTTGTGGAACTGGGCAGCGGTTCAGGCTCGAAAACCCGATGGATACTCTCGGCAATTGCGGCAAAGCAGTCTGTGACCTACTGTCCGGTGGACGTCTCCTCTTCGGCACTGGAAAACTGCTGGCGGGAACTGAGTAAGCTGGATTCGGTGGAGGTCGTTCCAGTCGCGCAATCCTATCTGGATGGGCTTCGGCAAGCGGTGGAATTGAGATCGGCAGGCAAGTCCATGCTGGTTCTGTTTTTGGGAAGCACGCTGGGCAATTTCAATCCCGAACGAGCCGAGGAATTTCTCCGTGATGTTCGGCAACTCATGCTGCCGGGCGATGCGTTCTACCTGAGTACGGATTTACAGAAGGAGATTCCGCGATTGATCGCCGCGTACGATGATGCCATCGGCGTGACAGCCGCGTTCAACCTGAACCTGATTGCGCGTATTAATCGCGAACTGGGTGCGAATTTCGATATATCGAAGTTTGCGCATGAGGCCCGGTACGACAACAAGGCGCATCGGATCGAAATGCACCTGCGATCGTTGGTGAGGCAGTCGGTTTCGATTGGAGACGATTTCACGATCAAGCTACGCCGGGATGAAACCATATGGACGGAGAGCAGCTACAAGTTCCGATGCGAAGACATCGCCGCACTAGCCCGCCGTACCGGATTTGACTGCGAAATTCAATGGGTCGATGACGAATGGCCCTTCGCTCAGAGCCTCCTGCGCGCTGTTTAATTGGTGTCAGGCACCTCGTTTCCCAATTAGGGCCTCGTTTGTGATGAAATATGGCCACTGTGAATCCTGGAATCAGAGTGCTGGCAATTGTCGGAGTCTTTTTTGCTGCGGCAATGCTTTGTGCACAAGACGCCCCTTTTGTGATGAAGCTCGACTCCAACAGCATCCTCGTCGACGTTACTGTCACCGATTCCGCAAAAAAGCCTGTAACAAACTTACCCAGGGACGCGTTCCGCATCTACGAAGACGGCAAGCTTCAGGAACTCACTGGATTCTATTCCGTCGAGACACCGTATAGCGTTCTGCTTCTCTTCGATCGCAGTACCAGCACGGAAAATCAGTGGCCATTGCTGCAGACTGCGCTGGAGCGATTTTTCGATGCGCTGAGACCGCAGGACAGTGTTTCGATAGCGACATTCACAGGCAGCACGACTCTCCGTCTCGATTGGTGGAACCTGTCAAAGGGCCGACCGGCCGATGTTTTGTCCGCTGTTAAGATCGGAAAGGTTACAGATTTCTACGGTGCCATAAACTGGTCCGCAAACAGGCTCAAGAAACTGAATACGAGGAAGGGTGTAGTCGTTCTGACCGACGGCCTCGACAGCACCGGGATCATGCGACTTTACCCTCCGGAGGTGGATGACGATTTTCAGAAGCTGTTACGCAACGTCCGATCCGGGGGAATTCCGTATTATTTCGTCGCGTTGAATACCGACCTCAATTCGGATAGCGGATCCGCAACCGGGCGCGCTCGCATGGAACAACTGGCAGAAGCTTCCGGCGGAGGCATCGTGTTTCCACAAAGCGCCGATGATATCGTTCCTTTTTTTGGCGAAATTGCCCACAACCTCGGCTCGCAATACGGTCTGTCCTACCAACAGCCCCAGTCGTCGCGCGACGGCAAGCCCCACAGCATTGAAATTCGATTGCGAGACTCCGGCCTGTCCGTCCATCAATCCCGCGACCATTACGTTTCAAACTGACGTCCGAGGAGCGAATCAACTTCCATTCCATTGAAATGCGCAAAGATCGTATGAAGCTGCATGATGCCTTCGGTGAGGGCTGCGGGGCCGGGTTGGAGGATGTAGGTCGATTTGATTTCGTAGATGTGATCTTTCTTAACAGCGGAGATTGCGGACCAGCCGGGACGTGAGCGGATCGTTTTCTTGTTTACCTTCACGCCACACCATGAGCCGATGATGACCTCTGGATCCTTCGGAATGACGGTGGTCGGATCGACGATGCGCTGCGGAGCATTCTTTTGAAACCGCAATTCCGGGAAGACAGGGCTTCCGCCGGCAATTTCGATCAGTTCTTCAACCCACCGGATCCCGCTGATGAGGGGGTCATTCCACTCTTCAAAGAAGACGCGCGGCCTTATGGGAAACCGCGACGCCGAAATTCGGATCGCCTCCATGCCCGATTCCATTTTTGCGACAAGCTGCCGGCCCTTCTCCGCAACCCCAACGACGTTTGCCAGGGTTTCGATCATTTCCAGAATCTGGGCCACGCTCCGTTGATTGAACGCCAGCACAGTGACCCCCCGTCGGATCAACTCCGCGGCGATATCGGCTTGAAGGTCGGAAAACGTCAACACGAGATCCGGTTCGAGCGCGAGAATTTTGTCGAACTTCGCGTTGATGAATGCGGAAACCTTCGGTTTACTCCGGGCTTCTGGTGGACGGACCGTGTACCCGGAGATGCCTACGATTCGATCCTGTTCACCCAGCAGGTACAGCGTTTCCGTTGTTTCTTCCGTCAGGCAGACGATTCGTTTCGCGCTCACAACTTGAACCGGTAACCGATCCAGGGTTCCGTCAGCAGGAATTGGGGATTGGAAGAATCCAGTTCAATCTTCTTCCGCAGCTGGTTGATAAACACGCGCAGGTATTCCACTTCCTCGCCATAGTCCGGGCCCCACACGACCTGGAGCAATTTCATGTGTGGAACCGGAATGTTGGGATGCGATACCAGATACCGCAGCAGTTCGAACTCCTTCGGAGTCAGGCGGATTTCCTTACCGTGCGCGTGAACACGGCGAGTCTGAAGATCGATATCAAAATCGCCGGCTTTGATTACCTGCGGACCATTTTCCGGACCATTGGGCAACCGGCGAAGGGCAGCGCGGACTCTGGCCATCAGCTCCGGCGCCGAGAAAGGCTTCGTCACATAGTCGTCCGCGCCCGCGTCCAGTGCCGCGATCTTGTCCTTCTCCGCATCACGAACGGTGAGCATGACAATCCCAACATCGGATCCGGAACGAATTTCGCGGCAGGTTTCGATCCCGTCCATGCCGCCCATGTTCATGTCGAGCAGGATGAGGTCGTACTTGTTTTCGCGGAACTTCTCGATGGCCTCTTCGCCGGACTTCGCGTCGGCTACTTCGAAGCCCTGGGCGATGAGAGTTGTGCGCATCACGCGTCGGATCTGGGGATCGTCATCAACGATAAGTATTCGGGCACTGCTCAATTGCGTTCTCCTTTTGCGAGCGGCAGACGGATGGTGAATTCCGTACCGACGCCCGGTTCACTGTCCACATCGACGTGCCCTCCGTGCGCGCGCACGATGTCCTGGACGATTGCGAGTCCCATTCCGGTGCCCGGGGCGTTCTGCCGCGCTCCTGGCGTGCGGTAGAACCGTTCAAAAACCATGCGGCGTTCACTCTCCGTCAGCCCCAGGCCCTGATTGTGGACGCTTACGCGAACCGAATCCGTTGAAGCTTCGACAGAGATGCGAATTGGAGATCCTGCCGGCGAATATTTCGTCGCATTATCCAGGAGTTGCTTCAACATAACGACACACAACTCGGCATCGACATGCACCATCGGAAGCGACGGGGCAAATACCGTTTCAACCGGTCTTTCATTCATGATCGGCGAGGATTGCTTTAAAGCTTCCTGAACCAGCTCGACAACGTCTCGCATGGTCCTTGAAAGATGAAGCCGGCCCGACTCGACACGGGCCAGATGAATCGCTTCCGAGACCAGCGCCGACAATCGTTCGCTTTCCTGATCAATGATGCTCAGGAGTTCGTTTCTTTGGTCGTTTGTCAGCGCCGGCGACGTCAGGATCGTTGAAGCTGCAGCTTTGATCGACGTGAGCGGGGTCTTGAATTCATGGGCAACGGCATCCAGCAGTGTGGATTTGAACTGTTCACTCTGACGTGCGGCTTCTGCCCGGCTGACCAGTTCCTGAGTCCGGGCTTTTTCCATGCCAACGGCAATCAGATTGGTAATGGCGTGCAATGCCGATTTGGAAAGTAGCCCGGTGCCGCCGCCCGCGACCAGTCTCTCTTCGGTAGCCACTCCGCCTTCAATGGCCACCGCACCAATGACGCGGCCTGCCAGCGTGACCGGCGCCAGGTAAGAATTTGCCGTCGCGTCTTCCACAGTTTCGCCTCGAACTGCAAGTTCTCGGAGAGTATCGATCGTGGCAGTACCGCCGGCAGTTCCGGCAGACCACGACTGGTCATCCGCTTGATCGTAGATGGTGACTGAGATCAAATCGTAGATCCGTACGATTTCCGCCGCGATCTGCACACCTGCCGGTTTTTCACGGTCGATGACCATGATTCCCCGGCTCAATGCGTACAGCCTTTCCATCTCTATTTGACGTTGATGCAGCATTGAATTTCGCCGGCGGGCAACTTCCGACAGCTGGCTGGCCACCAGCGATGTCACCAGGAATGCAGACAACGCGACCCAGTTGTGCGTATCGGCGATATTCAGCGTTCTTACGGGCGGCAGAAAGAAATAGTTCAGGCAAAATGCGGCTGCGGCCGAAGCGGTGACGGATTCCGGCAGGCCCCAACGCGCGGCGACCAGGAGAATCGTGATCAGATATGCGAATCCTGCCGTTGTCGGGTTCACCGGTATCCGCTCAAGAATGAAGGTCATCGCCGCGATAAACAGCAGGCCGGACAGGACGCGGACAACCTTCAGGGTCATGCTGTCAATTTAGTCCGGTATCGCGCGAAGCGCGCACGAAAAAAACGTTTCCGGGCGTCGAGGTCGACCCAGGTGCTGAAGGCGCGGTCTGTGACCGCGCACAATCCGGCAGTTACGGACCATGGCAGCTTTCAAATTCAACTGGACCGACGACTCTCAGTTCTGGGTCTTGACAGGTCCGATGGATGGGTGTCGAATAACAACTTTATGGTTTCTTAATGCCGAACTCTGCCGAGGCGGGGGACCCAGATTCCGGGGCGTAGTGAAAGAAATCTTTCACAGGGCACTTTCGAGCCCGAGTCCGTCAGCTAACCCCGTAGGCGCAAACGAAAGCGTGCGTCGCAATCGCACGAGAAGGAGACTGTCCATTGTCCAAGACCGAACGGTCGTCGGCAACGAAGATCGTCATTGCCAGCACCGTCATGCTGTCGTTCATTTCCTTTTGGAGAGGAGCGGCAATTGTCCTTAGCGATCTGGCCTCATCCGCTTTTTACGTCGGTGGAATCGCCGAGCAGGCGATTGGTAAAAGCGCTCCCTGGTTCATTCTCGGCGTCATGCTGTTTAGTTTCGCCGTGCGTTCCGTTTACATGGAAAGCTGCAGCATGTACGTTCGCGGCGGCGTCTACGTTGTGGTTCGAGACGCGATGGGCCCCTTCATGGCCCGGCTTTCGGTATCCGCGCTGATCTTCGATTACATCCTGACAGGTCCGATCTCTTCGGTTAGCGCGGGACTCTATCTCGGTCACCTGCTGACGGAGCTTGCCGAGTACGCCAAAATTCGCAATCCGATGGATCCCGCACAGTTTGCAATGTTCTTCGGTCTTGCGGTCACAATCTACTTCTGGTGGAACAACACGAAAGGTATGCATGAGTCGAGCGGGAAGGCGCTGCGCATCATGCAGATCACGACCGTCATGGTGGTGATGTTCCTGGTTTGGTGCACCGTTACCCTTCTAATCAATGGCCCGGCTCAAATTCCGCCGGCACCTACGGTCGCCAACCTGCAGTTCACTCATGAGAGTTCCGGATGGCTTGAGGGAACTGCATTACTGCAAATTTCTGTGTTCGCCATCGTCATTGCCTTCGGACATTCGTTTTTGGCGATGAGCGGCTTTGAGACTCTGGCTCAGGTCTATCGTGAAATCGAAACGCCGAAACTGAAAAACCTGAAAATCACGGGGAATATCGTTTGCATCTTTGCCGTTGTTTCGACGGGGGTGATCACGCTTCTGGCCGGCATGATTATTCCGGACTTACAGCGGCCGCAATATGCCGACAACCTCCTCGGCGGACTGGCCATGTATTTGACAGGCCCGCTGCTGCTTCGTCTGGCGTTCCATATCTTCGTCGTTGTCGTCGGCGTCCTGATTCTGTCGGGCGCAGTGAACACGTCGATCATTGGCGCCAACGGCGTGCTGAATCGCGTAGCGGAAGATCACGTCCTGACACCATGGTTCAAGAAACCACACAAGAAATTCGGGACAACCTATCGGCTGATCAACCTGATTACGATTTTGCAACTCGCTACCGTTCTTGCGAGCCGCGGAAATGTAATTCTACTGGGTGAAGCGTATGCGTTTGGCGTGGTCTGGAGCTTCTTCCTGAAAGCACTTGGCGTGCTGGTGCTTCGATTCAAGCGGCACGATCAGGAATACAAGACGCCTTGGAATCTCAGGATTGGCGGCCGCGAATACCCCATCGGCCTGGCCATTACAACACTCACGCTGCTTTTTGTGGCGCTCGCCAATCTGTTCACAAAGCAGATTGCGACGATATCGGGAATCGGATTCACGCTGACGATGTTCATCATCTTCACGATTTCCGGAAGGATCAATGCGAAGCGCTTGCACGCGGAAAAGAAAGGTCTCGAGGAATTCAATCTCGAGATCCAGCCGGAGATCGCAGCAAACGTGGTTCATGCGCGACCGGCGTGCATCCTGGTGTCGGTCCGCGACTACAACCACATGGAGCATCTGCACAGTGCTCTGCAGAAAACGAATCTGCGCAGGCACGACATCGTCGTCGTTACCGTACGTCCAGTAACCGCCGGTGCGGCGGAGTATGACCTGGGCGAGAATCAGCTGTTCACCGATTATGAGAAGGAACTCTTCACGCGTGTCGTCACGATGGCGGAAAAGGAAGGGAAAACCGTCGATTTGCTGGTTGTTCCCGGTGTGAACCCTTTTGATGCCATGGTCCAGACTGCAGCCAAACTACAGGCTGCACGGCTGGTCACCGGTGTTTCAGCAAAAATGGATTCGGACGAACTGGCTCGCCAGATCGGTCAGGCATGGGAGAGATTGCCAAATCCCCGGCATGCGTTCTCACTCGAGATTACATCGCCGGGACGCCCTTCCATTTTCGTGAACCTGGGACCGCATCCGCCTCGGTTGTGGCCGGAGGATGTCGATCTTGTCCATGAAATGTGGCTCGATGTATCTGAAAAAGGCCTGGGATCAAAACTGCACCATCGCGATATTGTCGGAGTTGCCTTACGCCGCATGCGGGACCAACTCAACAATTCGGACCGCGACGAAGTGATCGCGGACATCCTGAAGGAACTGGACAACCATCGCGTCGCCGCGGAGCACCGGACGGAAGCCCCCAGGGAGCTGACGTAGTCGCAATTCCCCTCCTGAGTCAGGAGGGGAGAGCGCGCGAAGCGCGCATGGGGGGCCAAGCCGAGACGTTTCGTGATGGGAACCACCCCTCGCACGACCTGCGGTCGTGCTGCCCTCCTGACTCAGGAGGGCAATTTGGGGTGCGCCCATTGGCTGGAATCGCCAGGGAAAAGCGGCGCTCGCTGCGGCATTTTCCACAGTCCATTGTCTCGGTTTTTCGATCTGGTGGTCCAGGAGTCGGATATTCGAATTGGGAAACAACGCCTTCAACCTCGGTCGGGTATGTCAACGTTCTTAAACTTTAACCCGCCGGGCCGCTGCTCAACCTGTGGGAAAAACTCTCCAGTTCACGAGGCGCAATCCAATTCGTTCTGGCTCTCCCTCAATCAGGTCTTCGCCGCGGGCTCCTCATCGGTGTGCAGGTCCTCCACATTACCGTTGCGATGCCTTAGTTCATCTGCGGCATCTGCAATGACGCTGATCCTCCCCGTACCGTGCAAATCGCGAACCATTCGCCGCAGCGCTACTCCCACAACATCACGGTGGTGAATTTTTGCTCCAAACTCATCACTCAGTTCGAGCCACAGGTTGTGAACCACGTGGATATCCTCCGGCCACAGTCGAGGCGGGTGCGGGCCGAGGTTCACGAATACCGAAGGCCTGTCCGGCGAAATGATCTCCAGAGAAAAGGGATGGCGCGGCTCCGGAAGGCGCTCCCACGACTGCCCGATCTGTCTTGCCAGTTCCTGAGAGTCCATGCGAGCAGAGACGCCAGTCACCAGCCGGGCCGCTTCGAGCCGGGCCGCAGTTTGAACCAGCGCGTCAAACGGATTGATATTCGGAACAACCAGAAGTTCCACCGGCTTGCCTTCCTTTTCCGCAACCGAGACGACGCGGCTGAACAGCTCCTGCTCGTAGGTGGTGAAGAGCTGGTCCTTGCTCAGTTCGGTTTCGCCGGTTCGCGATGAAACGCTGCGCGTGGTCATGACAACAACATCGTGCTTATGGGTGTTGGTCTTTCTTAGCGCGGCCTGCAGGTGCGTCATGCGAGTGTAGTCGCGCACGGCAACGAGAACACATCCCGGCCGCGACCCGATGGATACGTTGGAGATGTCCGGTTGCAGGTCGAGGTTGAACTGTTCGAGACCACTATGATCCTGCTTGCGTCCCATGCGTTCAGAAATCGTGAAGATCGCGAACAGAACCAGCATGAACGAGAGTCCGGAAATCGTCGCAACTCTCTTTGAGAAGAGATTGGCCATGGCCACAAAGAAGAGTGTTGCTGTGATCCCGGCGAGACCCAGTGGTATTTCCAGTCCGGCAATTCTAAAGTTCAACGGAGTTTTGTATTCCTGATCGTGACGCTGAAAACGGAGTACCAATACGCTCAAAGCTTTAAGGAAGAAGCTCCACACGATTCCGAAAGCGTAGGCTTCCCCGAGAAAATAGATCTGCCCCCGGCTCAGGACGATGGTTGCCACCTGAAGAGCTGCGATCAGGCCAATGATGCGGTACGTTGTCCCGAAGCGGCGATGCGGTTTCTGAAAAGCGGGATGCAGAACACCATCTTCCGCAACGCGGTTCATCACGCCGTTGGCGCCGATAATCGACGTGTTCACCGCTCCGGAGAGGATCATCACACCGACGATAACCACAAATGCGTGAAAGATCAGTCGCAGGAGCAATGGCCCGGCCAGATTCATGGCGAGTCCACCCAGCAGATTCTCCACGTAGTTCAATCGAATCGCATCCGGAATGATCATTGCGGCAAGTAAGGTGATGCCCCCCGTGCAGACCAGGGCATAGGTGCAGACGATGTTTCCGGTGATCTTCAGGTTTTTCAGTTTGGGAGCGGCAATTTCGCGATAGACCTGAGCCAGTGTCTCAAATCCGCTCATGGACAGCAGGGAATGACCGATCGCAATCATCATGGCGACGGAGGCGATACTCGGCAAACTCTTCAGCCATGAGACCGTGGCGAACCAACCCAGTCCTTCCGCGCTGAATTTCAAATTCGACGGAATCGGCGCGGGAGGCATCTGTGCCGGGCCCCCGCGCACGATCAGGGTCAACGTGCACCATACCAGGAACGTCACCACCATGAAGGTAGTGATTTGCATGATGCGTAGTGCCTTGTGACTGGATTCGGGCAGGCCCTTGATATTGCACCACCAGAAATAGACCGTTACCAGAACTGCAAACGTTGCGGCGAAAAGATTGGGCGGGACCTGATAGCTGGATCCGACAAAATGGCTGGACGCGTCATTGAGAAGCCGTCCCAGATATTGTCCCGCGCTGACTCCGCTGATGGGTCCGGTGAGAATGTAATCAAACAGCAAAGCGGATACCGAAAGGCGGGCGACAAACGGGCCCATGGCATCGCGGACGACGACGTAAACACCGCCACGAACAAACATGCTGCTGCTTTCCATGTATACCGAGCGAACGGCAAAGCTGAACAACATGACTCCCAGAATGAACCACGGGGCGCTCTTGCCAATCGCTTCTTCAGCGATTCCTCCCGCGTAGTACACCGAGGAGCCGAGATCGTTCAGCACGATTGACGCCGCATGCCAGAAGGAAATGAACGAGAGCATGACAGTACTGGCGACGACCACCTTGGTTCCGGCTGCCCTGTTTACAGTAGACAAGGAATTTCTCCTTACTCGTGATTGGCCAGTATCACTTCATGTCCAACTCGCCGAAGTGCTCTGGCCAGACGTTTCGATTTACCAAACGGCCAGCGCGGCCGTACTCCAATGACGATCAGCGAACGCGGAGGCAATTCCCGAAGGAGCGTTTCAATGGGATTTCGGCAGAAGTAGATATATCCCTGCAGTTCGGTGCGGACCGAGCTCACCGAATCAGCCAGCCGGCGGATCTGTTCACTTGCAAAGTCCAGCGGCACCGGCGGATCGTCCAGCGGTAAAGGAAAAGGAACAATCCTGGTGACGATGACGGCAATTTCGGAATCCAGTTCGCACGCCATTTCAATGGCGGTATTCAACGCTGCCGCCGTATCGCCCGGATTTGTATACAGCACATGAATGCGTAGCCGGCCCGGCTTTTGATGGGTTTCCGGATTAAAGAGCTGAATTCGACAGCCTTTTGATCCGTCCAGGACCGCCTGAAATGGAACTGTCGATGTGGGATAAGCTTTCTGCATGACCGGACCTTATCGAGCGTAGGAGGTCACGCATAAGGAAGTCATAAGGAAGCCGTTAGGATTTAGTTAATCTTTGGGAAGGCTCGGGGAATTGGGAAATCGGACGATCTCGAGATTGTCCGATTTCCCAATTCCCGATTTCGGTGCAGTAGCTCCTACCTGAACACGCCGGTGTGGCCGAGAGAGTACCGTCCCGGCTGAGGCCAGACCGTCAGTCCGTGCGGCTCTGTTCCGACGGGAATGGTTTTGACGGCACCCGTCGTCGTGTCGACGGCGTAAACGCATTTGTCGAAGCGCCCGGAAACCCAAAGATACTTGCCGTCCGCGCTCACATTGCCCATGTCGGGACTGCCGCCACCGGGAATGGGCCAGTTTGTTTCGACTTTCCGTGTTGCGAAATCAATTACCGAGATGCTGCCCATGCCCTTGGGTTTGGTTTCTCCCATGTGCGTGCCGCGATTGGTAACGTACAGTTTCTTGCCGTCGCGGCTGGGATACAGTCCATGCGCGCCCCGTCCTGTTGGAATAAATCCAATGAGCTTGAATGATGCTGCATCGATAATGTGCACTCCATCGGCCTCCATGTCGGCGACAAAGAAAACAGAGCCGTCGGGCGAGCTGCGAATGTCCTGCGGCATGTGGTGGGGCGCAGGTTCATTTGCCTGTGCAAGTTTCAAGTACCCCGTCACCTTGCGCTCCATGAGATCGATCTTCGCCAGCTTTCCTCCGCCGAACTCGCATGTAAAGATCGCAAAGCTTCCATCAATTGAAAAATCCGCGTGATTGACGCCCGTGCACTCGGGAGTGGGAATGTTGTATTGCAGCTTCATGGTGTGAGGGTCGCGGAATTCAAGTCGCTTCAGTGCTTCGGCAACAACAATCGCGGAACTGCCATCGGGTGTGAAGTACATGTTGTAGGCGTCTTCCACCTTGATGGTGGCTCCCGGCTTTGCCGTTTTCGGATCAATGGGAATGACCATGCCGGAAAGTTTCCGTTCGGCGCTGCCGGCAACCCACAACGTTTTCATGTCCCATGAAGGAATGATGTGCTGCGGGTTTCCGCCCACCGTGAACTTGTCGACAACTTGAAACGTCGTCGGATCGATCACATACACGTCGCCCGACTTGACGTGAGGGACATAGACTCGCGGCAACGCGCCAGCTACCGCGGGGCTGAGTTTGCCTGCGGTAGTTTCACTGTATAGATTTGTAGTCTTTGTTTGAGCGAGAACCGATCCGATCAACAACGCGGAAACCGCGATACCAACTAACCACACTCGCATTTCTATATCTCCTCCTGGTGCATCCTACCAACACAGTTTTGCACCAGAGCAGGACAAACTTTGAAAAAATATCCTTCTCCCGAAGGCAGAGCGTGATCCTAAGGGTCGGATGAGGGTGAAGCTCCGCTTACTTCTTCGCTCGCACTTGACAGCATTGCCGCCTTTGCGTCAGCCTGCAGTCGGTAAACTGCGATGGCGATGGAGTGCGGCAATGACTCCTATGATTGTGGCGCCATATTCGAAGGAGACTTGGGAATATGACGCGCCTCGACCGGCTAAAAGCTCTCACACAGTGGACGGGAATTGGTGCCGTCGTGGGGGTGCTCTGCGGCAGCTCATCGGCGCTCTTTCTATACATTCTGGAACGGGCAACTGCCTTTCGAAACGGTCACGAACTCATTGTCTACACGCTTCCCATAGCGGGTCTCGTGATTGGCTGGTTCTATGAATTCTTCGGCCGATCCATCGAAGGCGGAAACAATCTCATTATCGATACCATCCACGACGAAGGGCCGGAGATTCCAACACGCATGGCGCCAATGGTGCTTATCG
>Ga0070670_100000634_pt1 | contig 27387 bp, 28 predicted proteins | sample KBSS63metaG_FD_64665 | JGI IMG/M metagenome (GOLD analysis project Ga0070670, IMG submission 64665) | Switchgrass rhizosphere microbial communities from Kellogg Biological Station, Michigan, USA - KBS S6-3 metaG | ecosystem: Host-associated > Plants > Roots > Rhizosphere > Soil ... | reverse complement strand
GATTCCACGTGCGTCGCCTGCGGCGAGTGCGTGCAGTCCTGTCCGACCGGCGCCTTGATGCCCGCGCGCGACGTCGGCACGGTCGTCGCCGACAAGCAGGTGAACTCGGTGTGCCCGTACTGCGGCGTCGGGTGCCTGCTCACCTACAACGTCAAGGGCAACACGATTCTTCATGTCGAGGGTCGCGACGGTCCGGCAAACTCGAAGCGCCTGTGCGTGAAGGGACGCTACGGCTTCGACTACGTGCAGCACAAGCACCGGCTCACCAAGCCGCTGATCCGCAAAGAGGGCGTGCCGAAGCACAAGGACTTCGTGGTCGATCCCGAGAGGTGGCAGGACGTCTTCCGTGAAGCCACGTGGGAAGAGGCGATGGACTTCGCCGCCACCGGGCTCACGAAGATCCGCGATAGCTACGGCAAGCGCGCGCTGGCCGGCTTCGGCTCGGCGAAGGGCACCAACGAAGAGGCGTATCTCTTCCAGAAGCTGGTGCGCACCGGCTTCGGCTGCAACAACGTCGATCACTGCACGCGCCTGTGCCACGCCTCGAGCGTCGCGGCGCTGATGGAGGGGATCAACTCGGGCGCGGTGTCGAACCAGGTACGGGACGTGGCCAACGCCGAGGTGATCTTCCTGATCGGCGCCAACCCCACGGTCAACCACCCGGTGGCGGCGACCTTCATCAAGAACGCCGCCAAGGCCGGTGTAAAGCTGATCGTCGCGGACCCGCGGCGTGGCGACCTGGCCCGCCACGCCACCTACAATCTGCAGTTCAACGCCGACACCGACGTCGCGCTCCTCAACGCGATGCTGCACGTCATCGTCGAGGAGGGACTGGTCGACAAGGCGTTCATCGCCGACCGCACGTCGGGCTACGAGGAGCTGGCCAGGAACGTCAAGAAGTTCACGCCCGAGGCGATGGCGCCCATCTGCGGCATCGACGCCAAGACCATTCGGGAGGTGGCGCGGCTCTACGCCACGTCGAGGGGGTCCATGATTTTGTGGGGCATGGGCATCTCGCAGCACGTGCACGGCACCGACAACGCGCGCTGCCTGATCGCGCTGGCGCTCTCCACCGGCCAGATCGGCAAGCCCGGCTCGGGCCTGCACCCGCTGCGCGGCCAGAACAACGTGCAGGGCGCGAGCGACTCGGGCCTCATCCCGATGTTCTATCCGGACTACCAGCGCGTGAACGCGCCGGAAGCGCGGCAGCGCTTCGAGTCGCTGTGGAAGACCGAACTCGATCCGGACCCGGGCCTCACCGTCGTCGAGATCATGACCGCCGCGAAGAATCACGAGATTCGCGGGATGTACATCATGGGGGAGAACCCGGCGATGTCGGACCCCGACGTCGATCACGCGCGCGAGGCGATGGCGGCGCTCGATCACTGCGTGGTGCAAGACATCTTCCTCACCGAGACCGCGTATCTCGCCGACGTGGTGCTGCCGGCCACGGCGTGGCCCGAAAAGGTGGGCACCGTCACCAACACCGATCGCATGGTGCAGCTCGGTCGCAAGGCCATCGACTCGCCGGGCGACGCGCGCCCCGACTTCGACCTGCTCGTGGAGCTCGGCCAGCGCATGGGGCTCGACTGGCAGTACACGCACCCGCGCGAAGTGTTCGACGAGATGCGCACATGCATGGACTCGATTGCCGGCATCACGTGGGATCGACTCGAGCGCGAGTCGTCCGTCACGTATCCGTGCGTGAAGGAAGGGGACCCGGGCGACCCGGTGGTGTTCATCGACAACTTTCCCACCGCCTCGGGCCGCGGCAAGTTCGTGCCCGCCGACCTCATCTCGGCCGCCGAGCGCCCGGATGCGGAGTACCCGACGGTGCTCATTACCGGCCGTCAGCTCGAACATTGGCACACCGGGTCGATGACCCGCCGCTCGACCAATCTCGATTACCTCGAGCCCGAGCCGGTGGCGTCGATTCACCCGCTCGACCTCGAGGCGTTAGGCGTGGAGCCCGGCGGCACGCTGACCATCGCGTCGCGCCGCGGCGAGATTTCGCTCTACGCGCGTGCCGACGACGGCACCCCGCGCGGCTCCGTGTTCGTGCCGTTCTGCTATTACGAAGCCGCCGCGAACATGCTGACCAACCCGGTGCTCGACCCGTTCGGGAAGATCCCGGAGTTCAAGTACTGCGCGGTGAAGGTGTCGGCGGGGGGCGAGCCGCCGAAGAAATTGAGCTTCGGGGGCGGCGTCCTGCTGCCCGATGATCAGCCCGCCGCCGCGGTGCCCGACTAATCAATCAGCCAATGTAGAGGGCGGTCTTCACACCGCCCTGTCTTCCTGGGGACCACCTTCTTGACGCGCCGTAGCTTTAGCGAAGGCCCTCAGGTGGCCTTCATTCGTGGCTGCGGGCCTTCAGGCCCGCCTCGTCGTACGTAGGGCCGGGTCTTTAGACCCGGCCGACCCGCGACGTCAAGCCGCCCCTATACTGTTCGTCCAAAACGGACCTGGCGAGCGTTCTTCAGTGAGACGACGCTTGCTACGTGGCGACGGCGAGCCACTCGCCGCCGCTCAATAGTAGTTAGACCGCATCGTGAAGGACTTGTGTTTCCAACGGAGCTAACGCGCCGGAGCTTTCAGGCTTCGAATGGCGAGTTCGGCTGGAGCCGCGAAAATGCCCGTATAGCGATTTCCATCCTGTCGGATTGAAGTTTACGGAGCCTTTCCCGTTCTGGGCGATTCAGCCTGATGGCAAACGGGCCTACCAAGCGTACGCGCACATCCACTCCTACTGTGAGGGCGCATCGCTTCAGTACGAGCGAGTCTACGGGTGGTGGCAGCAGTCATCGCAGGTCGAGACCGAAGGGGACATGGCGGCTACAGTCAACGTCAAGCGGGCGCACATGCAGCAGGTCGTGCGCGACATACACTGCTTGCTCGTGTTCCTCCAGGTCGTTTGGAAGACGCTGAAGATCATGAGCAGTCCAGGCTTGTACCCGCATTTCACTGCGCTGGCCCAACTGCGAGACAAGTGGGACCCATACTTCGATCAGTATCGGCTGGCTCGAAATACATTTGAACACTACGAAGATCAGGTGCTAGGGTCCGACTCACGCGGGAACTCGCCAGGGTGGGGTCTCTCGCTGTCGGCGAGCCAGGGCTTCAGCCTAGGCACGCAGCAGAAACTCTCGATCGATCAGGCTGCATATGAGCAACTCCGCCGGTTCGTCAACGAGTTCGACGACGTAATTGCGTCAATCGTAGTCCCGGAAGCGCCGCTCGATGGCGGAGCGTAGCCCCAACCGGACAAGCGGCATAACGTCCGCTTGCAGCCGGCGGCAGCTGGATGCGATCGCGAGCCGCCGCGGTGAAGCGGCGCGTTAGGCGGCACCGTCGCTGTGTTGAGGGCACGTCGCGGGAGGAGAGATGAGCTCGAGTCCTAAATGGTTCCGTCCGGTGGCAGTGATCGCCCTTCTCTGGAATCTGGCGGGCTGTGCCGCATACTTGGCTGACGTAAGCCTCTCGCCCGCGCAGATCAGCGCGATGAGTCCAGCGCAGCAGGCCCTCTATGCCGAACGCCCGACTTGGACCGTTGCGGCGACCGCTATTGCCGTCTGGCTTGGTGCAGCGGGATGTCTCGGCCTGATCCTGCACAAGAACTGGGCAACGTGGTTGCTTCTGGCTTCTCTCCTTGGTGTGATGGCGCAGGACCTCTGGTTGTTCGTGTTGAGTGGCAGTGCGAGCGAGGCAGGTGCAGTGGCGTTCGCCCTTCAAGGCCTGGTGCTGGCCGTCAGCGTCGCTCTGGTCGTCATCGCGCGCAGGGGCTCGGCGTAAGGCTGGCTCTCCCACGGCTGACGCCGACGACGCATTCCAAAGAGGAACAATGGACAGGTTGCCAACGGCCCACAGGAGTCTGGCCATCGGACTCGCCATCGTTCTTTTCGTCGGCGCGGCTGCGGCGCAGACCCCACCGCTGGTCATCGCCAAGCAGGGCTACTTCTTCGTCGGTGGCAAGTATTACGACGCGCAGAACGGTCGCCAGATGTCCGGCCAGATGTACGTCGAATTCCATATTCCCGCGCAGCTCACCCACCCCTATCCAATCGTCATGTTCTCCGGCGGAGGGCAGAGCGGGCTCAACTACTCAGGCACGCCCGATGGCCGCGAAGGCTGGATGCAGTACTTCGTACGCCAGGGCTACGCCGTCTACGTCCTCGACCAGCCTTCTCGTGCCCGCTCGCCCCATCAGCCTGAGGTCGGCCCGCAATCAAGCACTCCCGTGGAACGCGTGCAACAACGGTTCACGGCACCGGAGCGCTCGAACCTGTGGCCGCAGGCGAAGCTCCACACTCAGTGGCCGGGCGCTGGCGTGGCGGGCGATCCCGTCTTCGATCAGTTCTTCGCGCAGAACTATCCATCTCTGACCAGTTTTCCGCGCCAACAGGAGCTGAATCGCGATGCCGGCGCGGCGCTGCTCGACCGCATCGGTCCAGCGATCCTGTTGACCCACTCGCAGTCCGGAACCTTCGGCTGGCTGGTGGCGGATGCGAGGCCGGCGCTGGTCAAGGCGATCGTCGCCATGGAACCGTCGGGCCCGCCGGTCCACGACAACGTAGAGAAGGGTGCCCCGGTCTGGTTCGAAGACGGCCCCGTCGCGAAGCCCTACGGCCTCACGGCGCCGGCGCTCGCATACGACCCGCCGGTGCGGAGTCCCGAGGAATTGAAATTCGTTCGACAGGAGAGAGCTGACGCCGCTGATCTCGTTCGGTGCTGGGCCCAGGCCGAGCCCGCTCGAACGCTCATCAACCTGCAGCGCATCCCCGTGCTCGTGATGCAAGCCGAAGCGTCCTACCACGCGACCTACGACCAATGCACGGTGGCCTATCTTCGCCAGGCGCGTGTGTCTGTGCGTTTCGTTCGCCTCGCCGACGTGGGGATCAAAGGCAACGGGCACATGCTGATGCTCGAGAAGAACAATCTCGACATTGCCGCCGTCGCCGATCGCTGGTTGCGGGAGACGGTCGAGAAACGGGACTAGGGCCGGTGTCGATTCGTAAGCGCGTCGATCGACGTGTAGGTGAAGGAGTCGAACGATGCGTTTCATGATCATGCACAAGAACGACCCGCAGACCGAAGCGGGACAGCCGCCTCCCATGGAGATCGTCCACAAAATGGGGGCACTCATCGGGGAGTACGCCTCGACGGGCCGGTTCATCGACGGCGCGGGCCTGGCCGGGAGCAAGACTCGCACTCGCCTGGTGTTCCGGGACGGCCGATGCACGGCACGGCAGGGCCCGTATCGCGGCGAGCACGAACTGCCAGCGGCCACGCTGCTCCTCAAGGTGCGCACCCGCGAAGAGGCGCTCGGCTGGGCGGAACGCTACGGGGCCATTCTCGGTGACGGCGAGATCGAGGTCGGCAAGGTGAACGAGCCGTGGGACATCGGCCTGATGCCGGCGCCCGAGAACCCGCCGCTGCAGGTCCTGCTCATCGACAAGGCCGACCGGGCCACCGAAGCGGGCGGCCGCAGCCCCACACAGACAGCGGCACTCGGCCGTCTCGAGAAGGAAATGACCGAGGCCGGCGTTCTGGTCCGCACGATCAAGCTGCAACCGAGCGCCACGGCCAGGCGGCTGGTGTTCACCAACAACCAGATGCGCGCGACCGATGGCCCGTTTGCGGAGTCGAAGGAGCTGATCGGCGGCTTCGCCGTGATGGAGATGACGGGGATGGACGAGGCCGTCGCGATGTGCCAGCGCTACGCCGAAATCCTGGGTGGCACGCTGGAGATCGACGTCAGGCTCGTCGACACCGATTAGTGGATGCCTACCATCGCGATCGGAGACGTTCACGGCAACCTCGCGGCACTGGATGACCTGTTGGGGCAATTGAAAGGCGAACTGAAACCAGATGACGTCGTGGTGTTCCTGGGGGACTACATTGATCGGGGGCCCGATTCAAAGGGGTGCATCGATCGAATTCTGGCGCTCCAGCGGGAGATGCCGGGAGTGGTCGAATGTCTGTGCGGGAACCACGACGATTGGCTCCTCCGCGCCCTGCACGGCGCTCGCCAGCACACGTGGCTGCTGGCGACAGATCCGTACAAGACGATCGACAGCTACTCGGTCGACGCATCCCGCGTCTTGCGGGAAGCGGCTTCGCGAGCGGGCGCCGCGCTCTACGGCGACGATTGCCCGCTTCCGTACGACGCGTTCTTCGACGTGGTCCCTCACGAGCACATTCAGTTCTTCGAGAGCCTGCGCCTCTATTACAAGAGCCCCGACTGTGTGTGCGCTCACGGGGGTCTAAACCCCGGCGTTGCCAGCGTGCACGGACAATCCAGGCACGATTTGATCTGGGGCGCCGACGGGTTTCCAGACGCGTACGATGGTCCGGACAGGGTGGTGTACGGACATCACAACAACGCCATCGTCGACGCCGCCGGGTGGCCGTCGCCGAGGGTTGTCGGACGAACGATCGGAATCGACACGAGTTCACACGGAGTCCTCACCGCCATTCGCCTGCCCGATGGTCGCGTCTTTCAAAGTGCTCGACACTCGGCGGTATGATGCGCTCGTGCCCGGCCCGCTGCGCCTCCTCTCCGTCGCAAGCCTCGTCCTGGCCCTCGCACCGCTCGCGGCGCAGCAGCAGAGCGCGCCCTTCGTCCTCTCGCAGCTGACCTGGTTCGACCGCGCCGGCAAGGTGCTGAGCAAGCTCGGTCCGCTCGGCGATCACGGTAACCTCGAACTGTCCCCGGACGGCTCTCGCGTCGCGGTGGCCGTGGCCGACCGCACGCTGCGCACCCGCAACATCTGGATGTACGAAACCGGCTCGGGCAAGCGAGAGCAGTTCACGAGCGACGCCGCCGACGAGAACTGGCTGATCTTCTCCCCCGACGGTGCCCGCGTGGTGCTCAATGCGTTCAGCCCCGAGCAGTCCGGGCTCTTCAGCTCGACGGCCACGATGGCCACGCCGCGCACGCTGCTGCTCGACGCGCCCTCGGGCGCGTGGCCCGTCAGCTGGTCACCCGATGGCTCGTCGATCCTCGTCGTCACCAACAGTCCAAAGACGAACAACGACATCTGGTCGCTGTCGCTCACCGGCACTTCCACGCCGAAGGCGTTCCAGCGCACCGAGGCCTCCGAGAACTGGGCGACCTTCTCGCCCGACGGCCGCTGGGTGGCGTTCAGTTCCACCGCCGACTCCGACGTGCCCGAAGTGTACGTGACGCGTTTCCCCACGCCGGGCCAGATCTGGCGCATCTCCGCTGACGGCGGCACGCAGGCACGCTGGCGCCGCGACGGCAAGGAGATCCTCTACGTCGCGCCGGACCGTCAACTGATGTCCGCCACGGTGACGCTCGGCGACAACAGCGTGAGAGTGGATCGCATCGAGCCGCTGTTCACGATGCGCTTCCCCTACGGCGCCTATCACGCGTTCGACGTCACGAAAGACGGCCAGCGCATTCTGGTGAACACGGCGATTACGGCCGGAGGCGCCTCGCAACAGGCGCGTTTACCGCAGCCGGCGGGTCTAAAGACCCGCAACGACGAACACGAGGGCAATCGCCCATGATGCCTCGCGTCAGCGACGACACGGTCTCCTACGAGGCCACCGTGTCCGATTCTGAGACATGGACGGCACCGTTTTCCGTAAGCGTGCCGCTCTCGACGCAACCCGGATACGATGTGTTCCCGTACGAATGCCACGAGGGGAACAATGCGCTGCGCAACATGCTGAGCGCCGCGCGCGCCGATATCCTGCCCGCCGATCCGTCATTCGGACGGCGTCGCTAGAACGTTATCTCTTGTCAGTACCCTGCCCGACGCGGGTCTGAAGACCCGCAGCTACATCGGCTCATCGCCAACAACCACACGTAAGGAGATCGTCATGAAGAGAGTCGGACTCGTGCCCGGATTGATCGCGGCTGGATGCCTGGCCATCAGCGCCGGCCAAGCGAACGCTCAGGGCGGCAACGCCTGCAAGGACCTGCCGTCCCACGCCGCGCTGCAGGGAGCCTTGGCCACAGCGCAGGCGCAGGCCAACGGTGGCTTCGGGCTGGAGATGTGGGCCAGCGTCGTCAATCGCGACGGCATCGTGTGCGCGGTGGCGTTCTCGGGCGGCAGCCGCGGCGATCAGTGGCCGGGCAGCCGGGTGATTTCAGCGCAGAAGGCCAACACCGCCAACGCGTTCAGCCTGCCGAATCTGGCACTCTCCACCGCCAACCTCTACACCGCGGTGCAGCCGGGTGGGAGCCTCTTTGGCCTGCAGGCGAGCAATCCCGTGGACACCAACGTGGCCTACGGGGGCAACCCCGTGCACAACGGCCAGGCGAACGACCCGATGGTGGGCGGCCGCATCGGCGGCGTCAACGTGTTTGGCGGCGGGCTCGCGCTCTACAAGAGCGACGGGACGCTGGTGGGCGCGGTGGGCGTGAGCGGCGACTCGTCGTGCGCCGACCACAACATCGCCTGGCGCGTGCGCAGCACGCTGAACCTGGATTACGTGCCGGGCGGCGTGGGCCCCGATGCCGCGCGGCCGGACAACATCGTGTACGACATCGTGCCGCAGGCTGGTCAGATGCCGGGCGTGAGCGCCAGCGGCTGGGGCCATCCGGCATGCAGCGCCGCGGCCACCGCGATTGCGGCCGGATTACCCGTTACGAAGTAAGAGAGGCGGGTCTAAAGACCCGCAACTGCGTACGAAGTTCCTTATGCCTCGGCGGCGTTCCGGCCGCCGAGGACCTTCTTGATCGCCGCGCCCGCGGCGACCACGCCAGCGATGATCAACTTCTTCGACGCCAGCAGCGCCACCCAGATCAACTTGAACAGGCCCGCCTTGGCGGCCGTGGCGCCGAGGATCAGCCCGCCGATGCCATAGGCGGCGGCCTTGTCGGTGCCAGGCAGGTAGTCCGCGTAGCGGTGCCCCTCGTTGAACTCCACCGCGGCCAGGACGTCCGGGGTTCCCTTTTTCACCGTCTCGAGCTGGTCGACGCTCGACACCGCGTTCAGCACCAGCACACCGCGGCGGCCGAGGATCCGAATCGAGTAGTTGAGCGTGTGTTCGGTGGACGAGCCGAACTTGAGCTCCTTGGCCCAATACAGCTTGTGCGCGGCGGCGTCGTAGTGCGGCGGCTCGGCCCACCCGATGAGCGTAATCGGTTCGAAGCCTTCCTTCTGACGGGCCTCGTTGCTGGCAACCGTCTGCTCCTGCATCTCGCTCATGACCTTGTCGTAGTTGAGCGTTTTGGCGTCCTCGTCGTTGACGTAGCCGTCTTCGTCGTAGGTGACGACAATCGCCCAGCCGTCCTCGCTCAACGGGCTGACGGCCGACGGCACCAGCATGCCGAGCACGCCTCGAGCCGATTCTGGCGGGTTGCCCCACGCCACGAGCATCTTGCGGCTGTCCTGCTGTCCGAGAAAGCGGAACGACGGGGGCAGCGTGATGGTGGCCATGCCGCCCGGCAGCTGCACCTTGCCGGTCTGGTACGAGAGCTTCGCGTCGAGCTCCTCCGGCGTGGCGGGCCCCTGGGCGGCCATCGTGGCCGACGCGATCGTGAGCGCGAGGGCGACAGCGGCAAGCGGACGAATCATGCAGCCTCCTGAGATTCGTATCGGCTCATGCGATTAGAACCGCAAATCCCATCGAGGACCAGGAGTGCCGAAGTGGATAATCACGTGCGACTCGCCCTCTTCGTGGCGATGGTGATCGGCCACGCGCTGCCCGGCGGCGCACAGATCGATCCGCAGCGGGCGCAGGTTTACCCGGGCGACTACGAAGTGGTCCGGCGGCCGTGAGGCGGGTCTACAGACCCGCAACTACGTGCGCAGGTCACCGTCGTTCGTCGGCGCGCGAGGCGCTCAGGATGTTACGGAGGCCGTAGTTCCCCTCGTGACAGGCGTACTCGAACATGCCATAGCTGTCGTCCCGTTGCAGCGGGAAGGACATCGTCCACGCACGCGTCCACGTTTGCGGATCGTCGATCGTCACCGAGTAGTGCAACGTGCCGGGGCCGGTGCGCGTGAAGCGCTCGACGAGACGCAGCGCGGCGCTGTGGAAGAGCGCGCGGCCGTTGGCGCCCACGCCGGTCCTGTCGGTGAGGTTCACCGTGTCGAGCACCAGCGTCTCGCCCTCCCATCGCCCGCGCGTGTCGCCCATGTATTGGTGCAGCGCCGGCGAGACGTGCGCCCGTCCGTCGAGCGTCACGACGCGCGTCTCGTGAATCATCTCGTTGCGCAGTGCCACCACGCCGGGGCCCTGTACGATCTCGTTGCCGGCGTTGTAGCCGACCGGGAGCATGGAGCCGACCACGCCGCGCGTGATGCAGCGGTCGTAGGCGCTCAGGTCACTGGGGGCGGCAAACGGTCCGCCGCCGTTGTTGTCGTAGTACCAGGTCTTCGGTACCACGGCCAGCCGCCGCCTGCCTTCCTCGGACATCGGCGGAATGCGGCCGTCGGGCGGATCCACCACGAGCGCCGCTTGCTTCTGCGGCGTACCGCGTTCGCCCCAGTGGCCCGGCGGTCCGATGCCGAGGCCGGGACCCGGCCCGCCCCGGCCGAGAACGCCAGGGGAGATCGGCGGCCGTTCCATCGGCACGCCCATCATCGCGGTACCCGGCCACACCCCCTGCAGATCGGGATCGCCCCACGGCGTGCGGGGTACCGTATAGCCCGCTTCTTGCGCAGCGAGGCTCGCGACGGCAACCACGGCGAATACGAAGACCACGTGTTTCGTCACGACAGCCACCCGGGGCGGGTCTAAAGACCCGCAACTACGTACTACTCCGACTGTTCGTCCAGCTGCGCGCGCCAGACGCGCGCGCCGTCGGAACGGAACGGCCCTTCGTAGACGACGCCGCCAGGGCCGAGCGCTTCGCGCAGCCGCTCCGCGAGCCGCGCCGCGGACGCCTCGCCTTCGAGGATGCCATACACGGCGGGCCCCCACGAGCTCTGCCCCACGCCCGGGATGCCCCACTCGCGCATGCAGCGCACCAGTTCGGCGGACGGCCCGGGCGCGAAGGTGCCGCCTTGGGCCGGCGCCCACCATTCGCCGGTGCGTTGCTGGATTTCGCTGAGCGACGACCCGAAGGTCGCCACGTCGCCCTCGACGAGCGCCGGCAGCAGTCCCATCAGCACCAGATAGGCCACACGCTCGACGTCCCCTTCGGGCGGCGACGGCAGCTGCGCCATCGCCTGCGCTTCGGCAGCGCCGCTGACGCCGGCCGGCGCATCCGGCACGGCCACGACGCAGCGCCACGACGGCGGAAACGGCAGCCGCGCGAGCAGCGGCGCCGGATCGCCCTGCCCCACCTTGCGTCCACCTTCCACGACCAGGCCGCCGCCGCCAAACGTCCACGTCCCGATCGCCGAACGTTGCGCACGCCCGACCACGCGGGCCAGCTGCTGCGGATCCGCCTCGATGCCGTGCAGCTCGGTGACCGCGCGCGCGACGGCCAGCGCCAGCTGCGTGCCCGAACCCAGTCCCACGTGCGTGGGCAGCGCGCGATGAATCCGGAGACGCGCGCCGCGCGGCAGGTGGTAGTGCTGCACCACCTGCCGGGCGAACACCGCCGCACGCTCGGCATCGTCGCCCTGCACGTCGAGCGTCTCGGCGTCCACGGCCGATACCAGCAGTGTCGGTGCCGGCGCCGCGGCCCCGATGCCGCCGAACCAGCGGCCAAGCGCGCCGCGCAGATCCAGGACGCCGAAGTGCAGCCGGGCCGGCGCCTCCACGAACACCGCCTCCTCGATGCGGCGGGTCATGCCGGCGCCGCCTCGCGGACGAAGGCGGTCAGGAGCGCCATCGCCTCGTGCTCCTGCGGCCCGGCCGTCTTGTCCACGATCACCTGCAGGCGCTCGAGCTCGCTGATGATGAACTCGCGCGGCAGCAGGTGCACCCGCGTGGCGTAGATGGCCGCTTCGAGCACGGCGTGGCGTGCGCGGTTGAAGCCGATGAATTCGCGCTCCACGCCGCGATGCACCACGATGGTGTCGATACGCGATCGCGGCGGCGTGCTGTCGATGCTGCGCACCTCTACTTCGCGCCAGGAACAGCAGTCCGCCAGCCGGACACCCTGCACGACCGTGGCCGGTACCGTCGGATACACCGGATTGGAGATCGCTGCCCGCGCGAAGATCCGCACGTCGTCCACCACGTTGACGACGGCCGCGCGGGTGGCGAAGACGTTGCGATAGGTGGCCGTCTCGAGGAACGGCTTCAGCACGATGTGATCGTCGCCCCACTCCACGCCCATCGGCGCGCAGTTCACCGCCCCGTCGGCGGCCACGGTGGTGACGATCGACTCGACGATCATGCGATCAGCGGACGTGCTCCACGGACGGCGGCACGAACGGCGCGCGCTCGTCGTCGGGCACGCCCCACACCGGCCGGCCCAGGTCGCCGGTGGCGCCATCGGCCCGCGGCGGCAGGTCCTCCAGGCGCGCCGCCGCGCCTCGCAGGAAGCGCTCGATGAGCGCGTAGCCGTAGTGCGTGGCTGCCGATTCGGGATGGAACTGCACGCCGACGACTGGATACTCGCGGTGCACCACGGCCATGATCTCGCCGTCGTCGAGCGCCCGCGCCGTCACCCGCAACGACGGCGGCAGGCTCTCGGGTTGAATCACGAGCGAGTGGTAGCGCGCGACACGAAGCGGCGACGGCACGCCTTCGAAGATGCCGGTGCCGTCGTGGGCGATGCGCGACGTCTTGCCGTGCATCGGCCGTCCCGCGCGCACGATGTCGCCGCCGAAGGCCTCGCCGATGCATTGATGCCCGAGGCACACGCCCAGGATCGGCATCGTGGGCCCGAAGCGGCGCACCACGTCGGTGGAGATGCCGGCCTCGTGCGGCGTGCACGGGCCGGGCGAGATGATGATGTGGCTCGGCGCCAGCGCCGCCACCTCGTCGAGCGACAGCTCGTCGCTGCGGCACACCACCGCCTCTGCCCCGCGCTCGCGCACGTAGCGGGCGAGGTTGTAGACGAACGAGTCGCGGTTGTCGAGCACGAGGATCATCACGCACGCCTAAGGTCCGCCCGGAGGGCGGACATCAGATATTGCCGCTCGCGAGGCGGAGCCTACTCACTTCCCGGACGGAGACTCGCGAGCCCGTCGACGATGGCGCGGACCTTGTCGAGTGTTTCGCGGTATTCCTGCTCCGGATCCGAGTCGGCCACGATGCCGCCCCCTGCACTGAAGTATATGCGTCCGTCGCGCACCACCGCCGTGCGGATGGCAATGCTCGTGTCCATCTCGCCGGTCGTGCTCCAGTAGCCGAGCGACCCGCAGTACACGCCCCGCCTCGACGGCTCCAGCTCGGCGATGATCTCCATCGCCCTGAGCTTTGGCGCGCCGGTGATCGAGCCGCCGGGAAAGGCGGCGCGCAGCAGATCGAAGGCGTCGTGGCCGGGCGCCAGATCGCCGACGACGGTCGACACCAGATGGTGCACGGTGGCGTAGCGCTCGAGGGCGAACAGCTCCGACGCGCGCACCGACCCGGGCGCGCACACGCGCGAGAGGTCGTTGCGCATCAGGTCCACGATCATCAGGTTCTCGGCGCGGTCCTTGGCGCTCTCGGTGAGCGCCTGGCCCAGCGCCGCGTCGTGCTCGGGGCCCACGCCGCGGGCACGCGTGCCTTTGATCGGGCGCGTTTCCACGTGGCCGCCGGCGCTCACGCGCAGGAACCGCTCCGGCGACGTGCTCAGCACCGGTGCGCCCGGCACGTCGAAGAAGGCACCGAAGGGCGCCGGGTTCACCCGGCGCAGCGTGCGATAGAACTCCCACGGCGGCAGCGCCAGCGGTGCCTCGAAGCGCTGCGACAGGTTGGCCTGGAAGATGTCGCCCGCATAGATGTACTCGCGCACGCGCGCGACGGCGTCGAGATAGTCCGCTCGGGCGAACGACGACCGCAGCGCTCCCTCCCCGTCGACCGGATACGACGGCGCCATGTCTGTATGTAGCGAGCGGTCTTCAGACCGCCCGCCACCAGGGCGGGCTAAAGCCCGCCCTCTACGTACGAGCCGTTCCCGAACTTCTGCCGCCCGCGCCTGGGCGCGGGCCAGCTGGTTCTCGCCCTTCGCCGGAATGCCGGTCGAGATGAGCCAGGCTTTGGCCGCGACGTGGTCCCAGGCCAGCACCCAGTCATACAGGCCGACCACGGCATCGTCGAGCCCCAGATCGTCGAAGCGCGGCGCCGGCAGACGCTCGAGCGTCAGCCCCCAGTCGTAGGCGAGATAGCCGGCCGCGCCGCCCTGAAACGGCGGTAGCCCGTCGATCGATTCGGTGCGATGGGGCGCCAGCAGCTGGCGCACCGACGCCAGCGCGCCGGCATCGCCGCGGGTGCGGATCACGGCCACCGGGTCGGCCATCACGAACGAATAGCGCCCGAGACGCGCGCCGGGGGCCGCGCTGTCGAGGAACAGGCGGTAGGGGAGGCCTTCGAGCTGTTCGCAGCACTGCACTGGATCTGGCGCCGGCGTGAGCTCTTCGATGAGCGGCGCCACGGTTTCAGCTCTCTGCGGGATGCGGAGTACTGTGCGCCCGCGTGGCGCGCTGCGTCAGCTGCACGTGCTCGGACTTCGCGTCGTCGGACGGCGTGAGATAGCCCCACGCCAACGCGCCCTCCTGACGGTAGGTCTTTCCGAGCGTCATCGCCAGGCTGGCGCGCGCCAGCTCTTTCCCCAGGTAGAACGCGTGCGTCGGCTCGTGCACGTCGAGCTGCGCGAAGATCTCCTGGATGTTGGTGCCGCGGACGAAGCGCTCGTGGTTGAACACGGTGATTGCCTCGCGATCGGCAAAGATGCGGTAGTTGGGATCAGTAATGGCTGCCTGCAGCGCGCGCAGCTCCGCCTCCGAGTAGGTGAGCACGGACGGATCCTTCACCGTCACCAGCCGATCGTCCACGTTCTTCGGGATCGTCTTGCCGGTCACGGCGTAGTGCATCAGCCGCCGGGCGACGTCGATCTCGCGCACCGAGCCCCGCGCCCACGGAATCACTTCGGTGGTGAGTACGCTGCGGATGCCGAGCTCCTGACATACCGCAATCAGGATGGCGTTGACGCCGGTGGAATCCGCCGCCGTCAGCTCGGTGAGGTTGCCGATGCCCATCAGCATCTCGGCATCTGGATAGCGCCGGCGTGTTTCCGCGTAGCGCTCGAGCGAGGCCATGAAGCCGTGGCCGATCGGCTCGAGAATCGGGTCGATCAGATACGGGACGCCGGCTGCTGTCAGCGCCTCCAGCGCGGGATCGAGGCTCTCGAGCGGGCCGCCGAGATCGGGGAGGACCACGACGCGCGTGCCGCTGCCGGCCAGGTGGGGCACCACCTCCAGGTTCGAGCGGTTGACGCTGAGCACGAGCTCGGCGCCGGCCCCCACCGCCGTTCGAATCTCGCTCGGGTCGAACGAGTCGATGCTCACGCGCATGCCCGCGCCCACCAGCTCGCGCACCACGTCGGCCAGCTCGGGAAACGGCCGCCCCGGCGTGCAGCCGATATCGATCACGTCGGCGCCCGCCGCCCGGAACGCCTCGGCCGCCTCGCGGACCTCGCGACGCGACAGCCTCGGCGCATTGTTGATCTCGGCCAGGATCTCGATGTCGTAGTCGCCGTAGTCGCGGGTGGATGCCACGCGGCCGAAGTGCGCCGGAATCTCGCGCAGGTCCTTCGGCCCCTTCTCCACCGGCACGCCCAGCGCGTTCGCCACCGCCGCGGCGTCACCCTCGCACAAGCCGGGAATCAGCACGAGATCGGTGCCCTCGGGCACCGTGAGCCGGCGCCCGATCCACTCGGTGGTCATCAGCGCGGCCACCGTAATCTTGAGCACGGCCACGTCGTAGGCAAACGGCGGCGCCATCTCGGCGAGCACGCGCCGCAGCGATGGCTCGGCAAGCGACCCGGTGACGAACGACACCCGGCGCGCCGACGTCAGACGCGCGCCCGGTTCGGCATCGCTCATCCGCGAGGATCGCCCCCACGCACCCACTTGTCCTGGATACCGCGCAGCGCGCTCCCCTCGGCCGGGCGCCACAGCGCGGCGTCCTCGATGCGGCGCGCCAGCTCGAAGTCCTTGTCGGTGATGCCGCCGGCGCTGTGCGTGCTCAGCTTCACCGTGATGCGGCCCCAGGTCACCGACAGATCGGGATGATGATCCGCGGCCTGGGCAAAATAGCCGACGGCGTTGACGAGCATCAGCGTGGTGGGCCAGCCGTCGGTCTTGTAGACCCGCCGGATCGTGCCGTCGTCGAAGTACCAGCCCGGGAGCGCCTTCAGCTTCTCGGCAATCTGCGTCTGGTCGTAGGTGGTTTCTTTCGTCGCCATACTGATCTCCTTCCGGCGGTCGCTACGACATCACCACGCCGCCGCCGACGTTGATCGTCTGCCCGGTGATGAACCCGGCCGCCGGCGAAGCGAGAAACACGGCCGCGCCGGCCACGTCGTCTGGCGTGCCCCAGCGACCGAGCGGCGTCGAGTCGGCCACGGACCGGTGGACCTCGCTGTCGAGCCCTTGCCCGAAGGATGTCTCGATCCAGCCCGGCGCCAGTACGTTCACGCGCACGCGCGGCGCCACGCTGCGGGCAAGCGCGCGGCTGAATGCCGCAACGCCGCCCTTCACCGCGGCGAACATCTGCGGATTGGTGCCCGGCATCCCGCTCACGACGTGATCCCAGCTCATGTTGATAATGGCGCCGCCCCCCTGACCTTCGAAGAATCGCGCGGCCGCCCACGACGCCAGGATGGTGCCTCGCAAATCGACGGCCAGGAGCAGGTCGAGCTTCTGCTCCGTAGACAGCGAGGCGCCCGTGCCGGTCAGGATGTCGGCGCCGGCGTTGTTGACCCAGACGTCGAGCCGGCCGAGCGCCGCCTGCACCGCCCCGCCGAGGCGATCGATCGACGGCTCATCGGCCAGGTCCAGCGCCTGGACGCAGGCCTTGCGGTCGAGCGCCTCGATCTCGCGCGCCACTGCCTCGGCGCCCGCGCGATTCGAACGATAGGTCAGCGCGACGTCCGCGCCGGCGCGGGCCATGGCCACCGCGATCCCTCGGCCGATGCCGCTCGACGCGCCAGTCACGAGCACAGCGCGCCCTGCCAGTTCCTCCGACATCTTGTGATTCTAGTCTTGCCACCCGTCCTTCCTGTCCTGCCAGTCCGATGCGCTAGGATCCAGCCTCATGACGGCCACGCCCCGCTCCGCGCTTCGCTCGATCGTCGTGATCCTCCTGGTCGGCACCGCCCGGGTCTCGAATGCGGCCTCGGTGGACGGCATCCCGCTGCACTGGACGTCGGCCGGCGCGGGGCCACAAACGCTGATGCTCGTGCACGGCTGGACGTGCGACGACTCGTCGTGGTCGGGCCAGGTACCGGCTCTCACCCGCCAGTACCGCGTGCTGACGCTCGACCTCCCTGGCCACGGCAAGAGCGGCCGGCTCGAGGCGTCGAAGTTCTCGATGGACCTGTTCGCGCGAGCGGTGGAGGCGGTGCGCGCCGAAGCCGGCGCCGACCGTCTGGTGCTCGTGGGCCACAGCATGGGCACGCCGGTCATCCGGCAGTATGCGCGGCTCTACCCGCAGCACGTGACGGCGCTCGTACTCGTGGACGGCGTGGTGGTGCTGGGCGCGCCGCCGCGACCGGGCGTGCAGCCGGCGCAGGCGCCGGTGGCGGATAACATGAAGGGGCCCGACGGGCCGAAGAACCGCGAAAAGATGATTCGCGGGATGTTCACACCCGCCACGCCGAAGCCGCTCCAGGACCACGTGCTGAAGATGATGATGGCCGCGCCGGAAGCCACCGCCTACGGCGCCATGGTGGCCACCTTCGATCCGAAGATCTGGGGCAACGACGTGATGACGATGCCGGTGCTCGGCATCTTCGCGGACAAATCGGCGCTCGGCAATCCCGAGGTGACGAAGAAGATCTTTCCGAACTACGAGTACCACGAGGTGCCGGGGACCGGCCACTTCGTGATGCTGGAACAGCCGCAGGAGTTCAACCGGCTCCTCACCGCGTTCGTGAACAGGCTGGGCACGCACTGAGCGCCGTTGGCGACGTCGTCATCGCGGGCGCCGGCATCGGCGGCCTCACGGCGGCCATTGCCCTGAGCCGCGCCGGCATCCGCGTCCGCGTGCTGGAGCGCGCCACGGCCATTCATCCGGCCGGGGCCGGCCTGGCGCTGCAGCCGAACGCGATGGCGGTGCTGGACGCGCTGGGGCTCGACGACGCGGTCTCGGCAGCGGGAGCGGCACTGTCGCGGGCGGTGCTGCTCGATCCATCCGGACGCCAGCTTGGTCCCCAGACTCGGCTCGAGCGCGTGTTCGAGAACACCGCCGCCCGTGTCGTGGCGCTGCATCGGGCGCGGCTTCACGACGTGCTGCTGGCCGCGGCCGCGAACACGATCGTCCGCACGGGCGTGCGAGTAACTGGATACGAACAGAGCACGAACCGCGTCACCGTGATCGGCGACGACGGTACGAGACTCGAAACCGACCTGCTCGTGGGCGCCGACGGCCTCCACTCCACCGTGCGTGCACAGCTCGTAGACGACGGGCCGCCGCGCTACGCCGGCTACACGAGCTGGCGCGGCGTCACGCCGGCCGGTACGGTGCCGCCGCCCGACCGCGTCACCGAGACGTGGGGACGCGGCGAGCGGTTCGGCATCGTGGACATCGGATTCGGAGAAATCTACTGGTTCGCGGTAGCGGATGCAGCCCCTGGCGGCACCGATGGGGACGTCCGCGCGGAGCTCCGCGCGCGCTTCGGCCACTGGCACCCGCCGGTCCCCGCCGTGCTCGACGCCACGCCGGCCGACCGCATCCTCCGCACCGACATCTTCGACCGCGAGCCGATCCCCCTGTGGCACGACGGCCGCGTGGTGCTGCTGGGCGACGCGGCGCACCCGATGACGCCGAATCTCGGCCAGGGTGCGGCACAGGCGATCGAGGACGCCGGGGTGTTGGCCGAGAGCCTCACGGCGGCGGCCACTGTCGAAGATGCACTCCGTGCCTACGAGGCCGCGCGCGTCGGCCGCACCAGCGCGTTCGTCCGTGCGTCGCGGCGTTTCGGCGAGGTCGCGCAGTGGCGTCATCCGCTCGCGGTGTTTGCGCGCGACCTGATGATGCGGCTGACACCGGAATCGGCGCTCGTCGCGCAGGCGCGCCGTATGCTGGCGGTACGGTAATGCGTCTCCTGGTGAGCACGGCTTCCGTTGACGACGCGCTCGCGGCCGTCGACGGCGGCGCCGACATCGTGGACGCCAAGGATCCGTCCGCGGGCGCGCTGGGGGCGGTGACGTTCGAGGTGTTCCGCGACATCGCCGCCGCAGTGGGCGGACGGCGGCCGCTGACGGCGGCCATGGGCGACGCGCATTCGCCGGCATCCGTCGAAACGGATGCGCGGATGTTCGCCTCGCTCGGCGCCGTGTTGGTCAAAGTGGGCTTTGCTGGAATCGCAAGCGGGCCGGCCGTACGCTCGCTCGCCGAGGCCGCGGTGCGCGGTGCGCGCGGCGGCGGCGCCGGCGTCGTGCTCGTCGCTTACGCCGATCGCGTGCACGAAGGCGTGTCGGCGGCAGCGCTTCTGGATGTAGCATCGTCCGCCGGGGCTGCCGGCGTTCTGCTGGACACAGCGGACAAACGCGGCCCTCGTCTCACGGAGCTGCTGTCGCCCGCGTCACTTGCCGCGTGGGCGGAACGGGCGCATCGACTGTCGCTGACCGTCGCGCTCGCGGGGCAGCTTCGAGTCGGCGACCTGCCGATCGTGCGCCAGTGCGGCGCCGACGTCGCGGGCGTCCGAGGCGCCGCCTGCACGGGCGGGCGTGGTGGCGCCGTCGAGGCCGCGCGCGTGCGCGCCCTGCTCGACGCCTGCACAGGTCACAACACAAGGGGGCGTCGTGTCCGAGAGAACCTTACTGCGCAACGGCTGCGTGCTGACGCTGGATCCGGCACTCGGCAACCACCGTCAGGCTGACGTCCTGATCGAAGGATCGAAGATCAAGGCGGTGGCCCCGAACATTCCGGTGGGCGACGCCTACATCATCGACGCCACCGACACCATCGTGATGCCAGGCTTCGTCGACACCCACCGCCACATCTGGGAAGGCATCCTGCGCAACATCGCGCCCGACGCGCTGCTCGACGACTACTTCCGCGACATCCTGGGCGTGCTGGCGCCGGCCTACCGGCCGCAGGATGCCTACGCCGGCAACCTCGTGAGCGCCTACGGCGCCATCGACGCCGGCATCACCACGCTCCTCGACTGGTCGCACATCCAGAACACGCCGGAGCACACCGACGCGTCGATCGCGGCGCTGCAGGAGTCGGGGCTCCGCTCCGTGTTCGCCTACGGCACGCCAAACCTCGACCTCGGAGCGTGGTGGCACAACAGCAGCCTGAAGCACCCCACCGACATCATCCGCGTCGCCAAGCAGTACTTCTCGTCGAAGGACGGGCTCATCACGCTGGCGCTGGCGCCGCGCGGGCCCGAGTTCACGACACCCGAAGTCTCGAAGCACGACTGGGATCTGGCGCGGCAGGTCGGCTGCCGGATCAGCGTGCACGTCGGCGTCGGCGAGGCCGGCAAGCACGGCCGGCTCGGTGAGATGGGGAAGGCCGGTCTGCTGGGGCCCGACACCACCTACATCCACTGCTGCACGCTCAGCGACGACGAGTTGCAGATGATTGCGGACACGGGTGGGACCGTCTCGCTCGCCTCACCGATCGAACTGCAGATGGGGCACGGCACCCCGCCGATCCAGCGGTGCCTCGATCGCGGCTTGCGCCCCAGCCTCAGCGTGGACGTCGAGACGACGATGTGCGGCGATCTGTTCGCGCAGATGCGCTCGGTCCTGACCCTGCAGCGCGGACAGATCAACGAGCGGCGGCTGCGCGGCGAGACCGACCTGCCGAAGATGCTGACCAGCCGCGACGTGTTGGAATTCGCGACCATTGAGGGCGCCAAGGCCAATGGGCTCGACAGCCAGGTAGGCACGCTGACGCCCGGCAAGCAGGCCGACGTCATCATGCTGCGCACGGACCGCATCAACGTGCTGCCGATCAACGACCCGATCGGCGTCGTGGTGCGCGGCATGGACTCGTCCAACGTGGACTCGGTGTGGATTGCCGGCAAGCCGAAGAAGCGTCACGGCCACCTGGTGAACGTCGACCTCGATCGGGTGACGCGGCTCGCCTACGAGTCGCGCGACTACGTCGTGGCCAAGTCCGGCTTCGTGCTGCCGTCGATTTAGACATGTAGAGGGCGGTCTTCAGACCGCCCTACTCATCCAGCTCCAGCTCCTCGGCCATCTTCATCACGTCGCTCGGCGACGGGATGCCAAGCGCTGCGTCGAGCCGCTCTGTGTCGTCGGCGAGCACGATCTCGCACGTCACGCCCGGCGGCAGGGCCCGCTCGAAGCAGGCGTCGGTGAGCTGGCCGGTGGCGCCGGGCGGCTTCACCAACACCACCGTAGCCGCGCCCGCCTGCCCGGCCACCCACGCGGCGATGCTGTCGCTCGTCACGTCCCAGGAATGCGGTAGGGGATCCACGCGGCGCAGCCATCGGGACGGCGCCAGGACGGGCACGCCGCGGCGCTTCAGCACGTCGCGCGCCTCCTCCAACGTTTCCACCCGAACGCCCCCGTGAAGCTGACCGACCAGCAGCTCGGCGTACTGATCCATCGCCAGCACGGCCATCCAGTGGGCGTGAAAGTCGCGGGGCGCAACGCTCGCGTCAAGAGCGCGCACGGCATCGGCGAAGGGGCCGCCACCGGGGACCACCAGCGCCGCGTGCGCTTTCATCATCCTCAACATGACCCGCTCCAGCGCCTCGGGGTGCGCGAGCAGACCCCCGCCCACCTTCACCACGCGTGCGATCGCCCCGGGGGGCAACATCCACGATGGACGGCGACGGCGACGATGGGTCGCTCCGCTATCCAGCGATCGCTCGAGCAGGAGCGCCACAGCCGTCGCCGGCGCGCACTGTGACGCCGTCGAATAGCGTTCATCGACAAGGTGCTCGACCTCGAGGCCGGATGCGCCCGCCGCCCGTGCGGCGACGAAGGCGCCCACGCCAACAACGACGGCGCGCCGGATCGACGGATGACGCGATCGCACGCGGCCGATCGACGCCGCGAGACGCGCCACCTGCGCGTCGGCCAGCGCCTGCGCGAACATCTGGACGCCGTAGTCCGGCATCAGATCGCGGTCGGCGCACAACGCACGCCGCAACCGTTCCGCTGCGAACGGTTTGTCCGGCGGCCGGCCGTCCGCTGTCGGCCCCTGATACGTCTCTGGCGCCAAGTCGCCGAGCCACACGTAGACGTCGCCCGACGTGGCGAACGCTTCAGCAGCGACGCCGTAGGTCAAGTTGGCGATGCCGACCTCATGCGCGAGCCCTTCCACCGGGGTTCGCAGCGCACCGCTATAGACGAGTTCGCCCGACGCCAGCCGCTCGGGATCGGTGCGGCCCTCGTTCACCACTCGGCCGCCCGCGATCGGGATGATGTCGGTCGTGGTGGATCCCATGTCGATCAGGAGCGCGTCGGGAACGGTTTCGGCGAGCAGCCGTGCCGTGGCCATCCAGTTGGCCGAAGCCACGCTGATCGGGTCGAACCTCGCGTCGTCGACGGAAACCAGCTCGCCTCGCACCGTGAAGATCGCAACCGGGACCGGCGGCGCGAATGCCATGCCGACGGCGTCGAGCACGTAGTCAACGCCTTCACCCTTCGTCAGGAAATTTCGCGCCAGCTCAGCGGTCATTGTTATCGCATGCGCGTCGATCGGCGCCCCTTCTGCCACCTCGGCCGCAAGAGCCTGCAGTACCGCCGTCAAGCGCGCAGGCTCGTCCTTTACCTCGAACGGCCGCGAAAGCGCCGTCACCACCCGGCCATCTTCGACGCGGCACACCTTGGTGTTGGAGCCACCGATGTCCCACCCGAGCAACCTCATTCGGATACCATCGGCGGCGTGGGGAACGGGGTGTGCGGGTAGTCGGCGTGCTCGACCTGCTCGGCGACCGCGCCGTGCACGCGCGCGGCGGCCAGCGCGCGCTCTACGAGCCGGTGCTGATGGTGGCGGGCGAACCGATCCAGCCGGGGTATGCGCCCGACCTCGCGCGTGCCTACGTCGATCGACTGGGCCTCGACGAAATCTACGTCGCCGACCTCACGGCCATCGGCGCCAGCGTCGATCGCGCGCATCACCGGTCGCGAGCGCACTCCGAGCCGCCGCGCCACGCGAGCACGCTCGACGGCATCACCGCCTGTGGCGCCGTGGTGTGGCTCGACGCCGGCATCGCCACACCCGAGGACGCACGGCACGCGCTGCACCTCGGCGCCACGCGCGTGGTGGTCGGCCTCGAGACGCTGCCGTCGTGGAAAGCGCTCGAGGAGATCTGCTACGTGGTCGGTCCCGCGCACGTGTCGTTCAGCCTCGACCTTCGCGACGGCGCTCCGATCTCCAGCCTGCATCTGGTCTCGGGACGCACCAGGCCCGAGACAATCGTGGAACTGGCCGCCGGCGCGGGTGTGACGTCGATGATCGTGCTGGAGCTGGCGCGCGTCGGCACCAGCGCCGGACCCGACGTGGAGATGATCGAAGCGGTGCGGCGGGCGGTGCCCATGGTGGACCTGTTTGCCGGCGGTGGGGTGCGCGGTTCCGAGGATCTGACGCGGCTGGCCGAGGTCGGCTGCGACGGCGCGCTCGTGGCCACGGCGCTGCACGACGGGCGTCTGGGCAGCGGTCATGTCGCCGGCGCGCGCCGGCTCGGTCACGCCAGGCTCACACGATAGACGGCCGCCTGGCCGATGTTCTCCTCGACCTCCATCTCGATGGCGGTCAGCCCTTTGGCTCCCGCCTCGCGCAGCTTCGCTTCGAGCTGCCCGGCCAGCATTTCGGCCAGCATTTCCACCGTCGTGTTGGTCACCGGCAGGATGGCGCAGTCCTTCGACGGGAAGACGTAGCGCGGCACGCCCTCGTAGGCCACCTTCACCACCGACCCGTCGTCCACCACCTGGATCTTCGGGTTGTGCATCGGCAGCAGCACTTTGTGATCGATCTCGTCGCACAGCCCGCGCATCAGGCGCTTGAGCTGCACGAAGTCGTAGACGAACCAGCTCTCTTCATCGAGCGCGCCCTCGATGGTGACCCGCGCGCGGTAGTTGTGGCCGTGGAGCCCTTCGCACCGGTGGCCGGCAAAGGTGATGAAGTGCGCCGAGGCGAACACCAGGTAGTCCTTGGAAACCGACACGCGGAACTCGCCGCGACGCTGCATCGGATCATTATGCCTTTAGCCTTTAGCCTTTAGCCTCTGGGCTAGAGGCCAAAGGCTAGAGGCCAAAGGCTAGAGGCCAAAGGCTAGAGGCCAGAGGCTAGAGGCTAAAGGCTAAAGGCCAGAGGCTCTTGGGCCGCTGGCCCAGCCGCCGTCCATGAGCAGCACGAAGATGGCGGCCGCGGTGAGATCGGCGGTGGTGCCGGGGTTGGCCAAATGGCGGTCGTCGCGCAGCGAGCGGTCGAAGCGGGCCACCGCCTGCCGGCCGCCATCGGAGCGCACGCCGCCGTCCGCGAGCACCGTCACCGCCAGCCGCGACACGCTGGTGGCCCGGTCCAGCCCGGCGCGACGGGCGATGTGCGTGTCCGGCGCCGACGCGAGCAGCGTCAGGAACGTCTCGACGATCGCGTCGTCCCAGCCGAGCCCGTCGGCGCGCGCCTGCCGCAACGCCGGCACACCGGTGTCGAAGGTGGCGGCGAAGGCGGTGTCGTACTCGCGCGCGATGCCGTCGCGATCCGCCGCGAGCCGCATCACCTCGCGCAGCGGCAGCGTCGGTTCGCGCGCCACGTCCTGATTCGCGGCGCGGCCGAGGCCGCCGGGGTTGGCGAGGCGAATCGCCGCGTACACCTCGCGCGCGTCGTCCACGGTGGTCGTCTCGAGCACACCGGTCAGGTTGCTGCGGAGGTCGCCCGCACCGCAAGATGCGGAATTGGGCACTGTGCCGAGCGCCGCTTTCGCCAGCGGCGCCAGCAACAGCAGGATCCCAAGATTGGTGTTCGAGGGCGCCCACTTCGCCGTGGCCTCGACCGCTTCGCGCACCAGCGCGCCGAGCGGGACGTCCGCCACGCGCGCGAATGGCGCGCCGATCGCGGCGGCGCTGGCGACGAAATCGCCGTAGCCGACGTCGGCGAACTCGCGCCCCGGCGACACGTTCCCCGGCTTGGGCGCATGGGCCTCGAGCAGGCACGCGAGCTGGACGGCCGCCGCAACTTCTCCCGGCGTCACCACGGGCGGGAGTCCGAGGCCGTGGTCGCCTCGTGTCATGCCGGCTTCGACGCCGTGCGGACGCCGCCGCGGACGTGTGACACCACGTGGTCCACGATGGCGCCCGCCACGTCGATGCCGGTGGCGCGCTGCAAGCCCTCCCAGCCGGGGATGCCATTGACTTCGAGCACGTACACCCGTCCGTCGGGGGCGGGCAGCAGATCCACGCCGGCGTAGTCGGCGCCGATGGCGGCCGCGGCACGCACCGCCATCCGCTGCCAGTCCGGTGGCGCGTCGAAAGGAATGGCGGTGGCGCCACGCGCCACGTTCGAGCGCCAGTCGCCCTCGGCGGCGCGCCGCTCGATGGCTGCGAGCAGGTGGCCGCCGATCACGAACAGGCGATAGTCGCGCCCGCCGTGATCGATGGCGCGCTGCACGTAGAACACCGCGCGCGTCGTCTCGAGCGTCTTCACCACCCGGAACGCGACGTCAGGGTCGCTGACGCGAACGATGCCGTGCCCCATCGATCCGAAGATCGGCTTGATGACCACGTCGCCGAACTCGCGCACGGCGGCCATGGCGTCGGCAGCACGCTCGCACACCACCGTCTCGACAGTGGGCAGCCCGGCTTCCTGCAACAGCGCGCTGGTGTAAAACTTGTCCACGGCGCGCTCGATGGCGCGCGGCGAGTTGATCACCGGCACGCCGCGTTCCTCGAGCCAGTGGAGCGCGTCCACGCGGTAGATGATCTGCTCCAGCGAGCCGCTGGGGATGATGCGCGCCAGCACCGCGTCCGCCTCGAACAGCGGCATCCCCTCGGTACGTAGTTGCGGGTCTTTAGACCCGCCTACCTGCGCCACCAACCCCTCGTAGGGCACGACGACGCCGACGTGACCGCGCTCGGCGAGCGCGCGCAGGAGCTCGTCGGTGTGCCACCCGGAGCGGACCGAAAGGATCGACACGTTCATGCCGGGACCGGGGATCCGTGAGCCGTCATGGCACTTCGAACAATGACGCGCGAAGCACCTCGGGGTTGAGCGCACCCGCGTGAAACGTACGCCCACTGCTCGCGCTCATCAACCAGACCTCGCCGGGGCTGAAGAGCAGCGGATCGATCTTGTAGAAGTCGTTGTTGTAGCGCTTGAAGATCTCGTAGAAGGGCGTGCCGTAGTCCGACGACGCCGACGCGGGCATGCGTTCCACCAGCTCCGCCAGCTCGGTGTCGCCGGCATCCACCACGAAACGGGCCTGGCCACCATAGAGCACGCAGTCGTTGGTGCGGCCGATCGCGCGCAGATCGTTCTTCGCTGTCGGCGGGAGCGGGGCGGTGCCCGACGCGCTCACCACGCGCCGGACGTCGAACCCAAGCTTCTCCATCTTGTGCAGGCCGGTCTCGATGACGCGCGCCACCACCTGCACGCCGCCCGCCAGGCTCGCCGTCGGCGCCACGGCAAAGGTGAGCCCCGCCGTCTTGACGCCCGCCTTGTTCGCCACCCAGTCCGCCACGTCGTCGGTCGGCAGCGTGCGGGTTTCGAGCACGAGCACGCCGTACGATCCGTCCTCGGCGTACCCGAGGCGCGCGTACAGATCTTTTTCGACCCGCGCCTTCGCGCGCAGCGGGCCCGACCCCATCGCGAAGTAGCCCTCGAGAGTGATGGCCCAGCCGGCGTACTGCGACGCCATGCAGCACTCGGCGGGATGGTCGGTCCAGACCTGAAGGCCGGGCCACGATTCTCCGGCGATGGTGAGCGGCGTCAGCTCGGCGTGGCCCACGCCGCCCATGCAGAGCTCGGCGAGCAGAAGGCCGGCGGCCAGGCCGCCGGGGGCGTTCACGCCCGCGTCGAGCACGCGGGCACCGCAGTTCAGTGTGTGCGCGCGCACGCGCAGGAGATCGGCGTGCGCGACGGCATCATCCACGAGCGCCCAGGCGCGCTCGTTCAGGTTCAGGCTCGGCAAGCCCTTTACTTTACTGCGATCGGCACCGTCGCCACGCGGTGCTCCCACTCCAGACGCAGCTCGCCCTTCCCCGCTCCTTTGTCGGCAATCGAATACTTCAGCCTCTCGACCAGCGCGGGCGGCTTGCTCATCGTCATCTTGACGCGCCCGAGATCCTGCTTGGCGTCGTACGACAGACCCGATTGGCCGGTCTGCTTGTTGATGATGAGATCCCACGCGTCCGGGTTCTGCACCCACGCGTAGAG
>Ga0070670_100000633_pt1 | contig 27394 bp, 20 predicted proteins | sample KBSS63metaG_FD_64665 | JGI IMG/M metagenome (GOLD analysis project Ga0070670, IMG submission 64665) | Switchgrass rhizosphere microbial communities from Kellogg Biological Station, Michigan, USA - KBS S6-3 metaG | ecosystem: Host-associated > Plants > Roots > Rhizosphere > Soil ... | reverse complement strand
GAAGTCGGGCCGCGGCATGCCGCCCTTGTTCACGACCAGGTCCTGGATCTTGCGCTCGATCTGGCGGATGTTGTCCACCTCGTGCCGCACGCTGTCGCAGAGCTTCTCGACCTGGCGGGCCGAGAAGCGGATCTGCATCAGCTCGTTCTGCACCTTCTTCTGCAGCTCGATGTACTTCGGCGCCTTGTGGCCGTCCTTCTGCAGCACGACGAGCATCCGGGCGTGCAGCTTGCGGATGGTTGCGAAGCGCGCGAGGGCCGCCACCTTGAGGCGCTCGAGATTTTCCGCGGCGATCGCGCCGGCGTCGCCTTCGTCATCGCCCGCCTCGGCTTCGTCGTCGACTTCCTCGAGCGCGTCGAGCGCTTCGTTGAAGTCCATCAGGCCGTCGACCAGGTCGTCGATCTTGAGCTCGTCCTTCTCGATCTTGGTGGCGAGGTCGAGGATCTGCGCGACCGTCATCGGGCACGCCGAGATGGCCATGATCATGTGCTTCAGGCCTTCCTCGATGCGCTTCGCGATCTCGATCTCGCCTTCGCGCGTCAGGAGCTCGACCGACCCCATCTCGCGCATGTACATGCGCACGGGATCCGTCGTGCGGCCGAATTCGGAGTCGAGCGTCGACACGGCGGCTTCGGCGGCCTCCTCGACGTCTTCCGCCGGCGCGGTGGGCGCCGCGTCGGACATGAGCAGCGTTTCGGCGTCGGGGGCCTCGTCGTAGACCTGGATCCCCATGTCGCCGATCATGCTGACGATGCCTTCGATCTGCTCGGCGTCGAGCACGTCGTCCGGCAGATGGTCGTTGATCTCGGCGAAAGTCAGATAGCCGCGCTCCTTGCCGAGCACGATCAGCGACTTCAAGCGGCGCTTGCGCGCCTCGACGTCCGCGGGAGTGAGCACGCGAGGCGCGAGCTCGGCGTGCTTGCCGTTCCTGCCCTTCTTGCTGGCGGCATCAGCCGCGCGCTTGCCGGCGATCTTCGCAGCGATCTCGCCTGCGGTCGTGGGCTTGTGTACCGGCGCAACCACGGCCTTCGGCGCAGCGCCCTTGGGAGGCGCAATCGCGATCGGCGGCGCGCCCTTCACCGCAGCGACGGGCTTCGGCGGCTTGGCCTGAACCTTCGGATCCTTGGCGACGACCTTGAGCGCAGGTGTTTTCGGCGGCGCCTTGGCGACCGTCGGTGCGGACTTGCGCAGCGGCTTCGCCGCCGGCTTTCTGATCTTTTTCTTCGCAGCCGACCTCGCCGTGCTGGCCGTCTTCGTCTTGGCGGCCGTGCGCGGCGACTTCTTCGAGCCTCTCTTCGTCACCGCGGCATGTCCCGAACGCTTGGACGAGTTCGTCGCCTTGGCGCGCTTCTTGGCCGCCGGCGTGCGGGACTTGGGTTTGGCGGGCGATTTGCGAGCAGGCTTCTTGACCATGGTCATCCTAGTGATTCGGCAACGAGCGCGGGCGATGGCGCTGCGGTACCAGATGGGGACGAAGGGGAAAACCTCAAATCATATCATCCGGTTATGAATCGCGGGTGCTTTTTGCGTGCGCATGCGCAGCCCTTCGGACCATCTCCAGTTGACGCAGCCGCTCGGCCTCTTCGCCGGTTGGCGAGGCGTCCTCGGGTGTGCCCGGGTAACCAGCCCGATGGACCCGCTGCCAATAACGCGCGACGCCATCGGACAGCTGGACGGCGGCGAGTTCCGGCGTGATTCCCTGATCCTCCGCCGAAGCGAGCGCGGCCGCCAGCAGCGGCTCATGTGGGGATTGCGCGAAATATTGCATCACACCGGCCGTCGTGAGCGGGGACTCGCTGGCAACACAATAAGCCACGAGCTCGGACAGTGCGGCTTCCTCCAGCGCCCCGCCCGTCGGCGGCGGGAATCCCGCCTTCAGGCCGCCGGCCGTCGTGCCCGAGCGCGCCGATTCCGGTTGGAGCAGGACAGCCTGGATGAGTTCACGCACGAGCGAAGGTGCTCGCCGCTTGCCGAAGTGCAGTGGACGCAACGGGCGTAGCGCAGCCTCGCTGCGCGAATCCGATGCCGGGGCGCCGGCGGGGCGGGGCCCTAGCTCGATCGGCGATCGCACGCCGAGCAGGGCCCGCAACTCCGGTTCGGGCAACCCCGTGAGCTCGGCCAGTCGCCGTTGCAACACCGCCGCGAGGACCGGGGCCGTCAGGGCCGCGATGTGAGGCCGCGCGGCGGTGACCAGCGCCGCCGCGCCCTCTGCCGAGCCCGGCGGGTGCTGGGCGCAAAGCTCGTTCAACAGGAACTCGGAGGCCGGGATTGCCTGACCGGCCAGCGCCTCGAACGCCGCTCTGCCGCGCCGGCGGACGAAGTCGTCGGGATCTTCGCCGTCGGGCAGGAACATGAAAGCCGCATTCTTCCCGTCGGCAAGCACGGGCAATGCGTTTTCCAGCGCGCGCCACGCGGCCTTCCGTCCAGCCGCGTCCCCGTCGAAGCAGAAGATCACGCGGTCGCTCTGGCGGAAGAGCTTCTGCACGTGGGCGGGCGTCGTGGAGGTGCCGAGCGTGGCGACCGCATAGTCGACGCCATGCTGCGCGAGCGCGACCACATCCATGTATCCCTCGACGACGACGACGGCGCCCGCCTCGCGGATCGCGTTTCGAGCGAGGAACAGGCCGTAGAGCTCGCGGCCCTTCGAAAAGAGGGGCGTCTCGGGCGAATTGAGATACTTGGGCTCGCCCTGCCCAAGGACGCGCCCACCGAACCCGATGACCTGTCCGCGGCTGTCGTGGATGGGAAACATGATGCGGTCGCGGAACCGGTCGTAGCGCTTGCCGGCCTCACCCGCGATGACGAGGCCGGCCGTCTCGAGCGACGGGTCGTCGTAGTGCGGAAAAGCCGCGGCGAGCGGCTGCCAGGCGTCAGGCGCATAGCCGATGCCGAACCTGGCCGCGACGGCGCCCGTGAGTCCGCGCGACTTGAGGTACTCGATTGCATGCGGCGACGCTTTCAGTTGCCCGCGATAGAACTTCGCCGCCTCGAGCGTGATTGCGGTGAGATCGAGAGCCTGCTCACGCCGGTCGGCCTCACCGGGCCATTCGACGCGGGGCACGACGAGGCCGGCATCGCGCGCGAGTTCTTCGACGGCATCGGGGAAGCTCTTGCCCCCGTGCTCGATCAGAAAGCCGATTGCCGTGCCGTGGGCGCCGCAGCCGAAGCAGTGGTAGAACTGCTTGGTGGGGCTCACCGTGAACGACGGCGTCTTCTCGCTGTGGAACGGGCAGCAGGCTTGGTAGTTAGCGCCCGCTTTTTTGAGCGGCACGTACCGGTCGACCACGTCGACGATGTCGATGCGGGAAAGCAGCGTCTGAATGAAATCGTTAGGAATCATGGACTTGACGCTGCTCTTACGTATAAAGCGGCGCTCCGGCGACATTCACGCTGGGGCGCCGGGAAAGGCATCAGACAGGGAGCCCTTGCATTATAGGCGGCGCCAAAGAAGGCGAAAGGGTGATTCGAAGGAACTTTCGCGGCCGCCGACCGACGGGCGGTCGAACGTCGGCGCCGCCGCCCGACGCCCGCTCCGCCAGCGACGCACTGGCAGGCCATCGCAGGGATTTACCCCGCGAGCTTCGCCTTGATGCGGGCCGAGACGGTGCCCATGTCAGCGCGGCCGGCGACCTTCGGCTTGATGGCCGCCATCACCTTTCCCATGGCCGAAAGACCGCTGGCGCCCGTCGCCGCGATGGCCTCGGCGATCATCGCGTCCACCTCGGCGTCCGATAGCCGCTCGGGCAGGTAGCCCTCGAGCACGGCGATCTCCGCGCGCTCCGCTGCGGCCAGGTCGTCGCGCTTTCCGGCTTCGAACTGCGTGACCGAATCCCTCCGCTGCTTGATCATCTTGTCGATGACGGCCAGCACATCGGCGTCCGTGAGCTCGATGCGCTCGTCGACCTCTCGTTGCTTGATGGCGGCGAGGAGCAGCCGAATGGTCGACAGGCGCGCCGTTTCCCGGGCGCGCATGGCGACCTTCATGTCGTCGACGATCGTGGCCTTGAGGGGCATCGGTTCGCTCCTGACAGAACAAAAAGGGGCCCGGCAAACAAAAAGGGGCGAATTCGCTTCGCCCCTCCGTGGACTCGGTGGCTCTTGTCTTAGAAGAGCTTGGGCGGCAGCTGCTGGCTGCGCAGGCGCTTGTAGTGGCGCTTGACGGCGGCGGCGAGCTTGCGCTTTCTTTCGGCCGTGGGCTTCTCGTAGAACTCCCGGGCGCGAAGCTCGGTGAGTAGGCCGGTTTTTTCGATCGTGCGCTTGAAGCGGCGGAGCGCCACTTCGAACGGCTCGTTATCGCGGAGGCGGACACTTGGCATGTAGCGGATTCCTGGGTTCCCTTGAGCCGGCGGGCGATTTGCCCTCGCTTACCGTCTGCACCGGCCGACGTTTCGGCAATCCACAAGTATAACCGCAGGTGGTTTTCGCCGCAACTCCAGTCGGCCGGGCGACCGTGTATCGTGACGGGCCCGCTCGAGGCATCTCATGATCGTCATCGGCATCGAAACGTCCTGCGACGAAACCGGGCTCGCCGTGTACGACACGAGCCGGGGCCTGCTCGCGCACGCGCTGCACTCGCAGGTCGCGATGCACACGATCTACGGGGGCGTGGTGCCGGAGCTCGCGTCCCGCGATCATGTGCGCCGGGTGGTGCCGCTTGCGCAGCGCGTGCTCGCGGAGTCGGGTGTCGCCCTCGCAGATCTGGACGGCATTGCGTACACGCGGGGTCCCGGGCTCGCCGGAGCGCTTCTCGTCGGCGCGAGCATTGCCAGCGCGCTCGGCTTCGCGCTCGGCAAGCCGGTGATCGGCGTCCACCACATGGAGGGCCATTTGCTGTCGCCGCTGCTCGCCGATCCCAGGCCCGAGTTTCCGTTTGTGGCGCTTCTCGTGTCGGGCGGTCACACGCAGTTGTTCCAAGTCGAAGGCGTCGGCCGGTATCGGCTTCTTGGCGACACCAAGGACGATGCGGCCGGCGAGGCCTTCGACAAGACGGCAAAGCTCCTCGGCCTGCCGTATCCGGGCGGACCCGCGCTCGCGCGCCTTGCCGAAAAAGGCCGCGACGGCGCCGTGTCGTTGCCGCGTCCCATGCTTGCGAGCGGCGACCTCGACATGAGCTTCAGCGGCCTCAAGACCGCTGCGCTGCTGCTCGTGCGCCGGGAAAGCGACGCGGGAACGCTCGACGACGCCCGTCGCGCCGACATCGCACGCGAGTTCGAGCGCGCGATCGTCGACGTGCTCGTCGCGAAAGCGCTTGCGGCGCTCGACGCGACGGCATGCGTGCGGCTCGTCGTCGCGGGGGGCGTCGGCGCCAATCGAGCGCTGCGCGCGCGGCTCGTCGCTGCCGTCGCCCATCGGGGTGCGCAGGTGTTTTTCCCGGATCTCGAGTTCTGCACGGACAACGGCGCGATGATTGCGCTCGTCGGCGCGCTGCGCCTCGCGCATGAGGCGCCTTCGGGGTACGCGTTCTCGGTGCTGCCGCGGTGGGATCTCGCGTCGCTGCCCGCCGTCTAGCGTTTCGATTGCCGGCTGCAGGTTGGTCGTCAGCGCCCGATCGTCCGCTCGCTGCCGGCGAGCAACTGGCGGATGTTGGACTCGTGGCGCCAGAAGAGAAGCAATGAAATGGCAACGAGCGCCCACGCGATCGCCGAGTTGCCGAAGGCGAAAAATGCTCCGATCGGGGCGAGCACTGCGGTCGTGAGCGCGGCGAGCGAGCTGATCTTGAATCCCACCGCCATGACGAGCCACAGCGCGGTGAGCGCCAGACCGAGCGGCCAGTACAGTGCGAAGATGATGCCCGCCGACGTCGCGACGCCCTTGCCGCCCGCGAAACGATGGAAGACGGGGAAGATGTGCCCGACGAAGACGGCGAGCGCGACCGCCGGCACCGTCCAGTCCGCGACACCGAGCGAGCTCGAAAGCTCCTGCGCGAGGAAGACCGCCGCGAATCCCTTGAGACCGTCGCCCGCAACCGTGAGCGCCGCCGCCGCCTTGTTGCCGGTGCGCAGCACGTTGGTCGCGCCCGGATTCCCGGATCCGTAGCTGTGCGGATCCGGCAGGCCGAACGCCCTGCTCGTGACCACCGCGAACGATACCGAGCCCATCAGGTACGCAGCGACGACGAACGCGAGCGAGGCGAGCATGGCAAAGGTGTCGGTTAGAATGCCTGCACCACAGAACAAAACAATGCGCGCAAGCCGAAGCACGCGTTGGCGCGCGCCGTGCGGCTTCGACGTGGGCGGGCAATTCTAGCAAAGCGACATGAACGCGATCTTCATCCACGATCTCCGCGTCGAGACCCGCATCGGCATCTACGAGTGGGAGAAGCACGCGAGGCAGACGGTGCGCCTCGACATCGAGCTCGGGTTGCCTTCGGACGCCGTGTTCCGGACCGGCGACTTCGCCGATGCGCTCGATTACGCGGCCATCGTGAAGCGGCTCCAGGCCTTCGCCGCCGATCATCCGCACCACCTGCTCGAGCGATACGCGCAGGCGATCGCCGATCTCCTGATGAACGAGTTCGGCGCGCCCTGGGTCAAGGTGCGCGTCGCGAAGCTAGGGGCCATCCCCGGGGTGAAAGAGCTCGGAATTTCGATCGAGCGCGGGCGCGCATAGCCGCGGCGCGCGCGTCGCCAGTCAGGCCGACGCGTCAGCCACCGCCGCGCGCCCTTGGCGCGTCAGCTCGCGTTGGTCTGGGGGAGCGTAAAGCCGAACGTCGATCCGACGCCGACCTCGCTCGTGACCCAAATCTTGCCGCCGTGCAGTTCGATGAACTTGCGCGAGATCGCGAGACCGAGCCCGGTGCCTTCCACTTTCTTCGCCATCGTTCCCACCTGGCGGAATTCCTCGAACACCGTGGCCTGATCCTGTGGCGAGATGCCGATTCCGGTGTCGGTTACGCGAACCTCGGCCGCGCCGCCGCGAACGCAGGCCTGCACGGAGATCCGGCCGCCCTCCGGCGTGAACTTGAGCGCGTTCGTGAGCAGGTTCAGAAGCACCTGCTTCACCTTGCGCTCGTCCGCGCGAACAGCGCCGACGCGATCGTCCAGCGCGCGCTCGAGCGTGATGCCGCGCCGGTGCGCGCGCTCGCGAATGAGCGTGACGGCGTTCTCGATCGCCGACGGCAGGCTGAAGTCGGCGAGGTCGAGCTCCATCCGCCCCGCTTCGATTTTCGAAAGATCGAGGATGTCGTTGATGAGCGATAGCAGGTGCCGGCCCGACTCCAGGATGTCGGCGAGGTATTCGGCCTGCTTGGTGTTCACCCCGCCGAACATCTCCTCGGCGAGGACTTCGGAGAACCCGATGATCGCGTTGAGCGGTGTGCGCAGCTCGTGCGACATGTTGGCGAGGAACTCGCTCTTGTGCCGGCTCGCCACCTCGAGCTCGCGGCTCTTGTCGGCGATCTCGCGGAAAAGCCGGGCGTTCTGGATCGCGAGGGCGGACTGCGTGGCGAACGTTTTCAGGAGCTCGATCACCCGCGGCTCAAAATCGCCTGCGGTCCGCCGATTCATGATGAGCCCGCCCAGCAGCCGGTTCTCGCGCAGCAAAGGAATCGCCAGCGACGATCGATAACCAAGGCGCAGCAGAATCTCGCGCACCCGGCTTCGGTACGTGCGGTCGTGCGCAACGTCGCGAATCTGCACCGGTTCGGCCACCACCGCCAAGCGGCCCAGTGCGCCCTCGCCCTTTCGAACGGGCTCGGCGCGAAGCATGTCCACGAGTTCCGCCGGATAGCGCTCGGCCGTGTGCAGATAAAACTGCTCCTTGGCTTCGTCGTACTCGTAGATGGCGCCACCGTCCATGCCGGCCAGATTCGTCGCGCGGGCGACAATCGTGCGCAGCACCGTCTCGAGATCGAGCGTCGAGCTTACCGCCTGTCCCACTTCGCCCAGTGCCTTGAGCTCATCGACGGACTGCGTGAGCTGCGTGGTGCGCGCCTCCAGCTCCTTGAACAGTCGGACGTTTTCGATCGCGATCACCGCCTGATCGGCAAAGGTCTCGAGCAACGCTTTCTGATTGTCCGAAAAGGTGCCCGGCTCGGAGCGCCCGACATTGATTGCACCAATGGGTTTACCTTCCCGCAACAGGGGAATGGACAAGACGGAGCGAAAGCCGGCCAGCTGAGCAAGCCCGCCGATCGCATACCCGTGCTCGACGGCGGCGTCCGGAATCGCGACGATGCGGCCCGTGAGAATGGCACGGCCCGCCCCCGAGCCGCTGTCGAGTTGCCGCGGATACACCCGACGCAAGGCGTCGGCTCCCTCCTGGCTCACGTTGGCGACCGCCCGCATGTGCATCGTCCTGCCTTCGAGTGTCACGACGTTTGCCGCGCTTGCACGGCAGAGGTTCAGCGCGGACGCGGCGATCGTGTCGAACACCGGCTGCACGTTCTGCTGCGACTGGCTGATGACCCGCAGGATGTCGCTGGTTGCCGTTTGCTGCTCGAGCAATTCGGTCAGGTCCTTGTTGCGCGCCTCGAGCTCGGTGAACAGCCGCACGTTCTCGATGGCGATGACGGCCTGATCAGCGAAGGTCTTCAGCAGCGCGATCTGCTCGTCCGGGAAGGGTCCCGGCTTGGCGCGGCCGACGCCGATGACCCCGATAGGGTTGCCTTCCCGCATCAAAGGAACCGACACGATGCTGCGAAAGCCGGTCGCGGCGGCCGTGGATCCGATCATGAACTCGGGGTCCTCCATGACGTCGGGGATCACGACGAGGCTGCGCGTGAGCACCGTTCGCGCCGCCGCCGTTTCGCGGCTCGCTGGTCTGGGGAAAACCCTGCGCATCGCCTCCGCACCTTCGGGAGCGTTGCTTGCGATGGCGGCGAGGTGGATCAACTCGCCATCGAACGTGAACACGTTGGCGTTGGCCGCGTTGCAGAGTTTGAGCGCAGCGTCGGCGATCGTATCGAACACCGGCTGCACGTCCGTCGGCGACTGGCTGATCACACGCAAAATGTCGCTCGTCGCCGTCTGCTGCTCGAGCGCTTCCGTGAGCTCGCGGTTGCGGGTGTCGAGCTCAGTGAACAGGCGGACATTCTCGATGGCGATCACCGCCTGGTCAGCGAACGTCTTCAGGAGATCCACCTGCGAGTCGGAAAAGAGTCCCGGCGAGGACCTCCCGACGAAAATGCATCCGATCACCTGTGTGCCGCGAACGATCGGAACGCCGAGCCCGCCGCGATAACGGGCCGCCCGTGCCAGATCCTTGAGCGCGTAGTTGTCGTCGGAGAGTACGTCCGCGCTGTGAACGATGGCGGCGCCGCGAATCACCCGCGCCGTAATGGACTCTGTATCGATGTGCATGGGGTAAAGCGTGCGAATGATGTCGACGCCTTCGGGGACGACACCTTGTATCGCAGCCAGCTGGATATCGCGGCCGTCGAATCTCGACACCACCGCGACGTCCGCGCGGCAAAGGCCGACGGCGCGCTCCGCGATGATGTCGAAAATGGGTTGCAGATTCGTGGGCGAGCTCGAGATCGCACGCAGGATTTCGCTCGTTGCGGTCTGCTGCTCGAGTGACTCGCTGAGTTCGCCGTTCCGATCGCCGAGCTCGGTGAAGAGCCGCACGTTCTCGATCGCGATCACCGCCTGGTCGGCAAAGGTGCGGGTCAGCTCCAGCTGCCGCTCGGAGAACGGATTGGCCTCCGTGCGAAACAGCACGAGTACGCCCGCCGTCGTGCCTTCCCGGAGCAGCGGCACGCAAAGGATCGTTCGATGCCCATATCGGCGCTGCAGATCGCGGCCGACGGGGTATTCGGCGTCGCTTTCCGCAGCGAGATCGTGCACATGGATGGCGCACCGATCGATCGCGGCGCGCCCTGACACCGATTCACGCGTCAGCGGCATCTCTACGCCCTCGATGCTGCCGGAGCGCGCGCGCAGTACCTCGCCGAACGGTCCGACCGCCGCCGCGCCGCGCAACACGTCGCCATCGACGCGCATCAGCAGCACGTTGGGAGCGCCGCAGAATCGCGCCGCCGCGTGGACCACGGTCTCGAGAACGGGCCGGATGTCCGTCGGCGATCCCGCGATGGCGCGTAGGATCTCGCTGGTCGCTTCCTGCTGTTCGAGCGCCTCGGACAGCTCGCGGTTGCGGGCCTTCACCTCGTTGAACAGGCGCACGTTCTCGATGGCGATCGCCGCCTGCCGTGCGAACGTCTGCACGAGCTCCACCTGGTCCGGCGCAAACAATCCCGGCTCGCGGCGCCACAGGAAGATCGCGCCGCGCACATCGTCCTCTCGCGCAAGGGGGACGGCGAGCACCGCGCGGGCGCCGATCAGCTCGATGTTTCCGCGCGCCTCGGGAAACTCGGTGTCGAGGAGAGGAACGAGGTCCGCGTAGTGGATGGTCTTGCGATCGAGCACCGCGCGGCCGGTGATCGACGTTCGTTTGAGCGCGATGGGCAGAATCGGAATGGGCGCTTCGCCGGCGACGGAGTGGTGACCGACCACCTGGAGTTCGCCGTTGCCGAGCAGCATCACGCGCGCGAATGGCGCTCGACACAGCCGGGTCGCCCATTTGGCGACGGCGTCGAGCACCGGTTGCACGTCACCCGGCGAACTCGCCATCAGTCGCAGGATGTCGTTGCTCGCGGCCTGCTGCTCGCGCGTTTCGGCGAGCCGCAGCGCGAGCGCGTGTGTCGCGTCGTTCGCCTGTATCGGTTTTGCGCGCGAAGCCATCGGCTTGTCCCTCCCCCGAAACGACGTTTTACGCCGCACACTAGGCGAAGTCGCCCGGCGCGGCAAGGGGAGCCGTCCTCAGTCGGACTTGACGATGGCAACGTCCACTTCGATCGGCTTCAGCACGCGAACGAGGTCTGCGGGCGACAGGCCCACGAGATAGCCGCGGCGGCCGCCGTTGACGTACACATAAGGAAGCGCGGCGATCGAGCGCTCCATGTACGTCGGCATCGTGCGGCGTGTGCCGAACGGGCTCGTCCCCCCTACCTGGTAGCCCGAATGGCGGTTCGCGACTTCGGGCGAGCAGTTGCTGACGGTCTTCACTCCGAGCGCACGGGCGAGGCTCTTCGTCGACACTTCGCGGTCGCCGTGCATCAGCACGACGAGCGGACGCCGGTCCTGATCCTCCATCACGAGCGTCTTGATGACGGCGTGCTCGTCCACGCCGAGCTCCCGCGCCGAGACGGCCGTGCCGCCGCGCTCTTCGTAAACGTAAGGATGATGCGTGAAGGCGACGCCGTGCTCGCGCAGCACGCGCATGGCCGGAGTGGTCGGATACGTTTCCTTTGCCATCGCCGTTCCGAAGTGCGGTACTTGTCGCCCGCTTTAGCCGCGCGGATGGTGCTCCGCGTGCAGGCGCTTCAGCCGCTCGCGCGCCACGTGCGTGTAGATCGTCGTCGTCGCGATGTCCGCGTGCCCCAGCAGAAGCTGCACGACACGCAGGTCCGCGCCGTGGTTCAGGAGATGTGTCGCGAACGCGTGGCGCAGCACGTGCGGCGACAGGCCGGCCGCTGGAATGCCGGCCCTCGCGCCGAGACGCTTGATGAGCGCCCAGAACGCCTGGCGCGTGAGCGGCCCGCCGCGGGCGGTGACGAACACCGCTGTCGATTTTGCGTGGCCGCCGAGCGCCGGCCGCACTTCGGCGAGATAGCGCTTGAGCCACGAGATCGCCTCCTCGCCGAGTGGAACGAGGCGTTCCTTGCTGCCCTTGCCGAGCACGCGCACGACGCCCATGTCGAGCGACACCTGCGGGAGCGTAAGACCGACGAGCTCCGAGACGCGCAGGCCCGTCGCATACAGCGTCTCCAGCATCGCGCGGTCGCGCAGCCCGAGCGTTGTCTTCGTGTCGGGTGCCGCGAGCAGCGCTTCGACTTTCGCTTCGCTCAGGTTTTTCGGCAGCCGCCGGGGCAGCTTCGGCGCCTTCACGCGCAGCGTCGGGTCTGCGCGGAGGATGCCCTGCTGCAACTGCAGCGCGTAGAACCGCCGCACCGACGAGAGCCGCCGCGCGATCGACGTCGCCTTCGCTTTCGCGCGGAACTGGTCGGCGAGAAACGCCTCGACGTCGATGCGCTGGGCCTGCAGCAGACTGCGGCCGCGGCGTTCGAGCCACGCCGCCCATTGGCCGAGATCCCGCCGGTAGCTCGACAGCGACGATTGCGCGAGCCCGTCCTGCAACCAGACCTGGTCGCAGAAGGCGTCGATCAGTTCGGCAGGCGTCGGCATCAATCCCCGTCAGGACATCTTCATCTGGCGCGGAAGGAACGTGATGAGCTGCGGAAAGTACCAGATGAGCAACACGGCGACGATCATCAGCCAGAACATGGGCAGCGCCTGCCGCGCGATCCACGTGATCTGCCGCTTCGTCATGCCTTGCAGCACGAACAGATTGAAGCCGACCGGAGGCGTGATCTGCGCCATCTCGACGACGAGCACGACGAAGATGCCGAACCACAGGAGGTCGATACCCGCGGCCTCCACGCTCGGCAGGATGACGCCCATCGTCAGCACGACCATCGAGATGCCGTCCAGAAAGCAGCCGAGCACGATGTAGAAGATCATCAGCGCGACGATCAGCGCGAACGGAGTGAGGCCGAGGCCGCCGATCCATTCGGCGAGGTGTCGCGGCAGCCCGATGTAGCCCATCGCGAGCGTCAGGAACGACGCTCCCGCGAGGATGAGCCCGATCATGCAGTACAGCCTCGTCGCGCCCATGATGCTCGACGCGAACGTCGTGCGCGACAGCGACCCTTGCGCCGCCGATATGGCCAGCGAGCCGACGACGCCGAATGCGGCAGCCTCCGTCGCGGTGGCGATGCCCGCGTAGATCGAGCCCAGCACGAGCGTGATCAGCAGCACGACGGGGATGAGGTGCCTCGACGCATGCAGCTTCTGCAGGACGGTCGTATGGGTCCGCGCCGCGGGAATCCGCTCCGGGTGCAGCAGCGCCCACACGACGACGTAACCGGAGAAGAGCGAGGCGAGAAGCACGCCCGGGATGACGCCCGCGATGAAAAGCTCCGCGATCGACACGTTGGCCATGACGCCGTAGACGATCATGATGATCGACGGCGGGATCAGCAGCCCGAGCGTGCCGGCGCCCGCCAGCGTGCCGACGGTCATCTCCTCCGGATAACCGCGTGCGTGAAGCTCCGGCAGCGTCATCTTGCCGATCGTCGCGCACGTCGCGGCCGACGAGCCGGAGACCGCGGCGAAGATCGTGCAGCCGATGATGTTGGTGTGCAGCAGCCGGCCGGGCACTCGCTCGAGCCACGGCGCGAGGCCGCGGAACATGTCTTCGGAGAGCCGGGTGCGGAACAGGATTTCCCCCATCCAGACGAAGAGCGGCAGCGCGGTGAGCGTCCACGACGAAGACGAGCCCCATATCGTAACCGCCATCGCGTCGCCGGCGGGTCGCGACGAGAAGAGCTCCATGCCGATCCACGCGACGCCGGCAAGTGCGAGGCCGATCCACACGCCGCTCCCCAGCAGGACGAAGAGCGAGACGATGAGAAGCGCGGTGATGAGGCCGTCCACGGGTCGCGTTGCCTTACTCGTGGTGGAGCGGGGCGTCCGCCTTGGGCGCCTGCCGCTGCCCGCTCCACTCGAGGGCGAGCTCGTCGGCGAACGCGATCGCGAGCACGAGCGTGCCGGCGGCCATCGTGATCTGCGGAATCCACAACGGTGTCGCGTCGTTGCCGGTGGAGACGTCGTTGAACTGCCACGACTGGAACGCAAGCCGCACGCTGTAGTACGCGAACAGCGCCGCGAGCAGGAGCGCCACGACGAGCGCGACGAGGCTCAGCACACGGTGCGCGCGAGGTCCGATGTGCTCCAAAATCAGCGTGACGCGGATGTGCTCGCCGCGTTTCAGCGTGTGCGCGAGCGCCAGGAATCCGCTCGCGGCCATGCAGTAGCCGGCGTACGAGTCGGTGCCCGGCACGTGGAAGCTCAGGAGACGACCCAGGATCCCGGTCAGGACCATCGCGAGCGTCCCCGCCAAAAACAACGCCGCCAGTACCCCGGCGGCGTCGTACAGGGCGTCGAGCGCGCGCCGCATCACATCGTGCGGTAAGCGTCGATCACCTTGCGTCCGTCGTCGCCCGCCTTGCGCAGCCACTCGACCAGCATGTAATTGCCGACCTTGCGGAGATCGGCGGTGAGCTCTTCCGAAGGCTTCACGATGCTCATCCCCTTGCTCTTGAGCTCGTTGTAGTACCACTGCGTTTTTTCCTCCGAAGCCTTCCAGCCGCGCGCTTCCGCGTCGGCGGCGGCCTTGAGCACCGCGGCCTGCGTCGGCTTGTCCAGCGCGTCGAACGCCTTCTGATTCACGATCAGCGCGTTCTTCGGGAGCCACGCCTGCGTATCGTAGAAGTTCTTGAGATGCTCGTACGTCTTCGTGTCGTAGCCCGTCGCGCCGGAGGACATGTACGAGTCCACGATGCCCGTGGCGAGCGCCTGCGACAGCTCGGCGGCCTGCACCGTGACGGGCTGGGCGCCAACGAGCTCGGCGATCTTCGACGTCGCGGGACTGTATGCCCGCCACTTGAGTCCCTTCATGTCGGCGGCACTCGCAAGCGTGCGCTTGGTGAAGATGCCCTGCGGCGGCCAGGGCACCGCGTACAGGACTTTCATGCCCTGCTTCGCGAGCTTTTCGTCAAGTGTCTTGCGCGACGCCTTGTAGAGCTTCAACGAGTCGGCGTACGACGTCGCGAGAAATGGAATGCCGTCCAGGCCGTAGAACGGATCCTCGTTCTCGTAATTGACGAGCAGGATCTCGCCGGCCTGCGCCTGTCCGCCCTGCACCGCGCGCTTGATCTCGGGCGCCTTGAAAAGCGAAGCGTTGGGATGAACGGTGATCTTGAGCGTGCCCTTCGTTGCCTTGTCGACGTCGCTCGCGAACTGCTGAATGTTCTCGGTGTGGAAATTGTTCGGCGGGTACGCGGTGGGCAGATCCCACTTGGTCTGCGCAGCCACGGGCAGCGAAAACGTAACCCCGAGGACGGCGCAGAACGCTGCGGCGGCGAAGGCAGGCAATCGCTTCATTGACGAAACTCCTCGGAGACGGAAGGCGGTTGCACCGCCAGGCGATGCCGCGGGCGGCGAGATCGCGCCTTTTTTACCACAATTCGCGCGCAGGCACTCGAACCGCGTCGTGTGCCGACGATTGGGAATCCGGGCTCCGGCCAAGACGAATTCGGTATCATCGGGCCGAAGCTCACTGCGCACTGCAATCCATGACCGGCAAATCAACAATCGCAACGTCCGCCGGGTGGGAATTCTGGATCGATCGCGGCGGCACGTTCACCGACGTCGTCGCCCGTCGGCCCGACGGCGCGCTCCTCACGCACAAGCTGCTGTCCGAAAACCCCGAGCGCTATGCCGATGCGGCGGTCCACGGCATACGCGAGCTCCTGGGACTCGCTGCCGATGCGCTGATTCCGGCGGACGTCGTCGATGCGGTCAAGATGGGGACTACCGTCGCGACCAACGCGCTTCTCGAGCGCAAGGGCGACCGCACGGCGCTCGTCATCACGCGCGGATTCGCCGACGCGCTGCGCATCGCTTACCAGAACCGGCCGAAGCTCTTCGTGCGGCGCATCGAGCTGCCCTCGCTGCTGTACGAGCGGGTGATCGAGGCGGACGAGCGAATCGGCGCTCACGGCGAGGTCGTGCGCGCGCTCGACCTCCAATCGGTGCGACGCCTGCTCCAAGCGGCCCGCGACGATGGCATCGCGAGCGTCGCCATCGTGCTGATGCACGGCTACCGCTTCCCACAGCATGAGCAAGCGCTCGCGCGCCTCGCGCGCGAGCTTGGCTTCCGGCAGGTCTCCGTCTCCCACGAGGTGTGTCCGCTGATGAAGCTCGTCTCTCGCGGCGACACGACCGTGGTCGACGCGTATCTGTCGCCGATCCTGCGCCGCTACGTCGAGCAAGTGGAGCGGGACCTTCATGGCGGCGCAACCGCCGTCGAGATCGCGCGGCATCGGCCGCGGTTGCAGTTCATGCAGTCGAACGGTGGCCTCACCGATGCCCATCTGTTCCAGGGCAAGGACGCAATCCTGTCCGGTCCCGCCGGCGGCATCGTCGGGGCCGTGGAGGTGTCGCGCCTCGCGGGCTTCGAACGGATCATCGGCTTCGACATGGGGGGCACCTCGACCGACGTGACGCACTACGCGGGCGAGTACGAGCGCGCGTTCATCACCGAAGTGGCCGGCGTGCGGCTCGCAGCGCCGATGATGCGCATTCACACGGTTGCCGCGGGGGGCGGCTCGATCTGCCGGTTCGACGGCGCGCGCTTCCGCGTCGGTCCCGAATCCGCCGGCGCGAATCCCGGGCCGGCTTCTTACCGGCGCGGCGGGCCGCTTACGGTCACCGATTGCAATGTGATGGTCGGCAAGCTCGACCCGGCACTTTTTCCGCGCGTGTTCGGCCCTTCCGGCGCCGAACCGTTGGACGACGCGATCGTGGCCGCGAAATTCACCGCCCTCTCGGCGGAAATCGGACAGGCGACGGGCATCGCGCGAACGCCCGAGGAGATTGCCGACGGATTCCTGAAGATCGCCGTCGCAAACATGGCGAATGCCATCAAGCACATCTCCGTCGAGCGCGGCTACGACGTCACCGAGTACACGCTGTGCTGCTTCGGCGGCGCGGGCGGCCAGCACGCGTGCCTGGTCGCCGACGCGCTCGGCATGACGCGTGTGCTGCTGCATCCAATGGCAGGCGTGCTGTCGGCATACGGGATGGGGCTTGCCGATGTACGCTCGCTGCGCCAGCAGGCACAGGAAGTGGTGCTGTCGGACGCGGCGCTCGCGCAGGCGGCCGACACGCTCGGCACGCTCGAAGCGTCCGCGCGCGCCGACGTCTCCGCGCAGGGAATCGCCGCTGAGCGCATCCATACCCGGCGCACGCTGCACGTCAAGTACGAAGGAACGGACACCACGCTCGAAACAGCCGTGGACGACGTCGCAGCGGTCGTCGCGGAGTTCGAGCGCAAGTATCGGCAGCAGTACGGCTTTCTCATGCCCGGCCGCAAGCTCGTCGTCGAGGCAGTCGGTGTCGAGGCGATCGGGAAGACGCACGATCCGAACGAGTCGATGCCCGCGTACACACGGCGCGCCGCGCCGCTCCGGCCGATCAGGACGAACCGGATCTATACCGAAGGCGGATTCCGGGGGGCGGCCGTCTACGATCGCCTCGACCTGCGCCCAGGCGATGCGATCGCCGGGCCGGCCGTCATTCGCGAGGACAACGCGACGACGGTCGTCGAGCCGGGCTGGCGCGCGCTCTTCACCAGGCGCGGCGATCTCGTCCTCGAACGGGTGGAGGCAGCGCGGCGGGCGCATGCGGTCGGCACGACCGCCGATCCCATCCTGCTCGAGGTGTTCAACAACCTGTTCATGGCGATCGCCGAGCAGATGGGCGTGACGCTCGCCAACACCGCGTACTCCGTGAACATCAAGGAGCGGCTCGATTTCTCGTGCGCGCTCTTCGACTCGGAAGGCAATCTCGTCGCCAACGCGCCGCACATGCCGGTGCATTTGGGCTCGATGGGCGAGAGCGTGCGGACGATCATCGAGCGGCGCACCGGCACCATGGCCGACGGCGACGTCTTCGTGCTCAACGCGCCATACAACGGCGGTACGCATCTTCCCGACGTGACCGTGATCGCGCCGGTGTTTCTCGACGCTGGACCGGCTGGAACGGCGAGCGACGCGGAGCGGTCTCGCGCGCCGGAATTCTACGTGGCGTCCCGGGGACATCACGCCGACATCGGCGGCATCACGCCTGGATCGATGCCCCCCGACTCGACGCACGTCGACGAGGAAGGCGTCCTGCTCGACAACGTGCAGCTGGTCGCGCGCGGGCGCTTTCTCGAGGCGGAGATGCGCGCGCTGCTCGCGTCCGGCCGGCACCCGGCGCGGAATGTCGAGCAGAACCTGGCCGACCTCCGCGCCCAGGTCGCCGCCTGCGCGAAGGGCGCGCTCGAGCTTTCGAGGATGGTCGAGCACTTCAGCCTTCCCGTCGTCCGCGCTTACATGCGCCACGTGCAGGACAACGCGGAGGAATCGGTGCGCCGGGTGCTCGACGTTCTCAAGGACGGCCACTTCGAATACGAGATGGACAGCGGCGCGAAGATCGTCGTGACGATCTCGATCGACCGGCAAGCGCGGCGCGCTAAGGTCGATTTCACGGGCACGAGCCCGCAGCAGGCGACGAACTTCAACGCGCCCTCCGCGGTGTGCAAGGCTGCGGTGCTGTACGTGTTTCGCACGCTCGTCGACGACGAGATCCCGATGAACGCGGGGTGCCTCAAACCGCTCGACATCGTCATTCCGGAAGGCTCGATGCTCGCGCCCCGGTATCCGGCCGCGGTCGTCGCCGGCAACGTCGAGACGTCGCAGGCGATCACCGACACGCTGTACGGCGCACTGGGCGTGCTCGCCGCATCGCAGGGCACGATGAACAACTTCACGTTCGGCAATGCCCGGTACCAGTACTACGAGACGATCTCCGGCGGCTCGGGTGCCGGACCCGATTTCGACGGCGCGAGCGTCGTGCAGACGCACATGACCAACTCGCGGCTCACCGATCCCGAAGTGCTCGAATGGCGATTTCCCGTGCGGCTCGAGTCGTACGCGATCCGCCGCGGCAGCGGAGGAGCGGGCCGCCATCGCGGGGGCGACGGCGGCGTGCGGCGCGTCCGCTTTCTCGAACCCATGACGGCGGTGATGCTCGCGAATCACCGCCGCATCGCGCCATTCGGCGTCGCCGGCGGACTGCCGGGCGCGGTCGGTCGCAATTGGGTGGAGCGCGCCGCCCAAGGCGACGGCGCCGCCCGCGAGGAATACGGCGCGACGTTTGCCGTCGCGATGGAGGCGGGCGACGTCTTCGTCGTCGAGACACCGGGCGGAGGTGGCTTCGGGCCGCCGACGTAGGGGAGACGGGACAGGTCCGAAACTGGGCGAATGGGGCCAGGTCCGACTCTGCGTACAAGGCCGGCCACGGCCCGCGGTGACGCGGGCATAATCGGGAACATCTTTTCAAAAAGGAGGCTCTCATGGCGAGCGTCTACGATTTCACCGTCAAGAACATCCGGGGCAAGGAAGTCAAGCTCGACAGCTACAAGGGCAAGGCGCTCCTGATCGTCAACACGGCAAGCGAATGCGGATTCACGCCGCAGTACAAAGGGCTGGAGGCGCTGTACGAGAAGCTGCACGGCAAGGGGCTCGAAATACTGGGGTTCCCGTGCAACCAGTTCGGTGCGCAGGAGCCCGGCAGCGAGAAGGAGATCCAGAGCTTCTGCGAGGTGAACTACGGCGTCACCTTTCCGATGTTCGCCAAGGTCGACGTCAACGGCGACAACGCCGCGCCGCTCTATCGGTTCCTCAAGAAGCAGAAGCCCGGACTGCTGGGCTCCGAGGCGATCAAGTGGAACTTCACCAAGTTCCTCGTCGATCGCGATGGCAGGGTCGTCGAGCGCTACGCACCGAACGCCGAGCCCGCCAGCATCGAGCCCGACATCGAAAAGCTGCTCTGATCGAGGCGCCGGGATGAAGCGCGTTCGTGGCGTCGCACTCGGCGTCATAACGGTGCTCGGCTTCGCCGGCGCAACCGCGCTGGCGCAGCCTGATCCCAACAAGGTGCTGCGGGCCGCATTTCCGGCGGCGGAGACGGGCTTCGACCCGCAGGCCGCGGGCGACGAATACTCGAACAGCGTCAACCGGGCAATCTTCGACACCCTTTACAAGTACGACTATCTGGCGCGCCCCTACAAGATGGTGCCCAACACCGCGGCCGCGATGCCGGAGATTTCGGCCGACGGCAAGACGTGGAAGATCCGCATCCGGCCCGGCATCCATTTTTCCGACGATCCCGTGTTCAAGGGCCAGCGGCGCGAGTTGACCGCCGCCGATTACGCCTACGGCATGAAGCGCGTGCTCGACCCGCAGTTGCGTTCGAACTCGCTGCAGGCGCTCGACGGGCGGTTCGTCGGCGCGGAGGCCGTCGTCGCGAAGGCGAAGGAAACGGGCAAGTTCGATTACGACGCGCCGATCGAAGGCTTGCAGGCGCTCGACCGATATACGCTGCAAATCAAGCTCAATTTTCCCGACGCCGAACTCCTGTCAAACCTCACGACGGTCGCGACATCGGGTGTGGCGCGCGAGGTCATTGAAACGTACGCGGACGGCGCGGGCTGGGTGATGTCGAATCCGGTGGGAACGGGACCGTATCGCCTCAAGGAGTGGCGGCGCGGCCAGAGGATCGTGCTGGAGGCGAACCCCAACTTCCGCGACGAGTACTACCCGGAAAGCAACAGCGCGGAGGATCGTGCATTCGCAAAGTACAAAGGGAAGAAGGTTCCGCTCGCGGGCCGCGTCGAGATCAGCATCATCGAGGAATCCAATCCGCGGCTGCTCGCGTTCGAGCAGGGGGATCTCGACTACACCGCCGTTCCTCCGGATCTCGTCTCCACTGTGCTCGACCCCGGCAACAAGCTGAAGCCGCGGCTCGCGAAGGAAGGTATCACCCTCGCGCGCGGCATGCAGCCGGCGATCACGTATTCGTACTTCAACATGGAGGACGGAATCGTCGGCGGCTATACGCCGGAGAAAGTCGCGCTGCGGCGAGCGATCGGAATGGCGTACAACGTCGACGAGGAAGTCCGCGTGCTGCGCTCTGGCCAGGCGGAGCCCGCGACGCAACCTCTGCCGCCCATCGTGACCGGCTACAACCCCAAGTTCAGCGGACACGCCAAATACGACCCTGCGGCGGCGAGAGCGCTGCTCGACAAGTTCGGCTACGTCGATCGCGACAAGGACGGCTGGCGCGACCTGCCGGACGGCAAGCCGCTCGTGCTCAAGATTGCGAACGGTCCCAACGCAATCGACCGTCAATATGCGGAGCTGTGGCAGAAGAGCATGAACGCCATCGGCCTGCGCGTGGAGTTCAACACGCAGAAGTTCGCGGACAACCTCAAGGCGGCGCGGCTCGGCCAGCTGCAGATGTGGTTCCTCGGCAACATCGCGACGACGCCGGAAGGCTTCGGGTTCATGGGGCTGCTCTATGGCGGCAACGCCGGCTTCTCGAACCTCGCGCGCTTCAAGCTTCCTCAGTTCGACAAGCTGTACGAAGAGGCGAGGTCGATGCCCGACGGAGCAGAGCGAAACAAAATGCTGCAGCGGATGTCGGAGCTCGTCACCGCCTATTCGCCCTGGAATCTCCATGCATACCGCTACGAGAACGTGCTCGTGCAGCCGTGGCTCGAGGGGTACAAGTACAATGCCTTCAACCGGCATCCCTGGGCCTACTATGACGTCGACAGCAAGCGGCGGAAGTCGACGAGCCCATAGCGTGTTTCGCGCAGCGCGTGTCGTCGGCGTAGCTGCGATCGCCGTGGCGGCATTCGTGTCCGTGCCTTCGTTACAGGCACAGCCCGGATGGGGCGATCCGGCGAAGACGCTGCGCGTGACCTTTCCCGTCGCGGAAACCGGTTTCGATCCGCAAGCGACGTCCGACTATTATTCGAGCCACGTCGAGCGCGCGATCTTCGATCCGCTCTACGAGTTCGACTACCTCGCGCGGCCGTACAAGATCATTCCCAACACGGCTGTTGCAATGCCCGACATCTCGGCCGACGGCCGGGTGTGGAAGATCCGCGTGCGGCCCGGCATCTACTTCAACGACGATCCGGCGTTCAAGGGCAAGAAGCGCGAGCTCGTCGCCGAGGATTACGTCTACTCGATGAAGCGGCTGCTCGACCCGAAAGTCCGGGCGCCGATGCTGTGGTTCATCGACGGCAAGATCGACGGCAGCGACGGCGTGATCGCCAGGGCGAAGGAGACCGGTCGGCTCGATTACGACGCTGCGATCTCGGGCCTGAAGGCGCTCGACCGGTACACGCTGCAGATCACGCTGAAGGAGCCCGACTACATCCTCCAGGCGTACCTCACTCAAATGCCGATGGCCGCCGTTGCGCGCGAAGTCATCGAAACGTACGGCGATGCGTCGGGATGGGCGATGGCGAATCCGGTCGGCACTGGCGCCTTCCGCCTCAGGGAGTGGCGACGCGGACAGAAGATCGTCCTCGAAGCGAATCCCCATTATCGCGAGGAGTACTACCCCGATAGCGCCGACCCCGAAGATCGCGAGCGGGTCGCCAAGATGAAAGGCAAGCGGCTGCCGCAGGTCGGCCGGGTCGAGGTCTCGATAATAGAAGAGTCGAATCCGCAGCTCCTCGCTTTCGCCAACGGCGAGCTCGACTACGTCAACGTTCCGGCCGATCTCGTCGGCAAGGTGATGGGTCCGGACAACACGCTGAAGCCGGAATTCGCCGCGAACGGCACGACGCTGCACCGCGTGACCCAGCCCGCGCTCTCGTACACGTACTTCAACATGGAAGACCCGGTGCTCGGCGGCTACACGCCGGACAGGATCGCGCTGCGGCGGGCGATGATCATGGGATTCAACACCGACGAGATGATCAAGGTGTGGTGGCAGGGTCAGGCGATCGTGGCGACGCAACCGATTCCACCTGGCGTCTCGGGACACACCAAGGGTTTCGTCGCGCGCGCGCCGTACGATCCCGAGGCCGCGAAGAAGCTCTTGGACAAGTTCGGTTACATCGATCGCGACAAGGACGGGTGGCGCGAATTGCCGGACGGCAAGCCGCTGACCATCGTGATGGCGTCCACGCCGTCGGGACGCGACCGCGAGCGCGACGAGCTGTGGAAGAAGAACATGACGGCGCTCGGCATCCGCATCGACTTCCTGAAGCAGAAGTGGCCCGATCTCCTCAAGATGGGGCGCGCCGGCAAGCTGCAGATGTGGCCGCTCGGCTGGATCAACACGTACGGCGAGGGCGACGCATTCATGCAGCTTTTGTACAGCAGGAACATCGGACAGTCGAACTATTCGCGGTTTGCGCTTCCCGAGTACGACGAGCTGTATCGCAAGTCGAAGCGCTTACCGGACGGGCCGGAACGCAACACGCTCTACCGCAAGATGGCAGAGCTCGTTGCCGCGTACAACCCGTGGGACCTGGGTGTGTACAGGATCGAGAGCACGCTCGTCCGACCGTGGGTGATCGGATACAAGAAGCACATCAACCGTGAGCACGCGTGGCAGTACCTCGATATCGATGTCGACCGGCAGAAGACGGGGAAGTGACGCCGGGCATCGTCACCTTTTCGCAAGCGCCGATATGAACCGGTCGACCATGCCGTTGACCTGTTCCGGCACTTCCAGCGTGGGGAAGTGACCCGAGCCGACCGTCCTGCCTGTGACGAGTTGCGGACAAAGTGCGGCGAAGAGCGCGAGATCGCTGTAGGTGCCGCCACTGTCTTCGATGTACAGGATGGGCAGCTTGCAGGCCGCAACCCGCTCGCGCGCGACGTCGTCCCAGGCAAACATCGCTTCGAAATGCGCAATCCATTGCGCTTGCGGAACCGCAAGAAACGATTCCTCGACGTACGATTTGAATCGATCGGAGGGCAGGCAGATCTGATCGATCAGTGATTGAATGGCGGCACGATAGCCGGCGCTTCGGATGCTGCGAAGCACCCTCTGCTCGTCGTCGCGAGCCGCTTTTGGGAACAGCACTCCCGAGCTGATCAGCACGATGGCGGCAGGCAACGCAGGGTGCCTCGCTGCAAGCTCCACCGCCACCATGCCTCCCATGCTGTGACCGACGACAATCGGCGATTCCGCTTGCAGTTGCCGGCAAAGATCGGCGACGTCGTCTGCATATTGCGTGATCGTGCCGAAGTTCGCCGGCTTGTCGCTCTTTCCATACCCCCGCAGATCCAGGTTTATGGCGGTACCGCGGCGCGCGAAGAACTGGAATTGAGGCGCCAGATGCGAATTGTCGGCTCCTCCGCCATGTACGAAGATGGTCGTCGGGCGGCCGAGACCGGCTTTGTCGAAATGAAGTCGGATGCCGTCAGACAGGGTAATGTCCATGCTGGTCCTTCGTCGCGTTTTCCCGGCGTTGCGCTCGCGCGACAACTGTTCGTGCGTTCACCGCCCGTTCGTCGCTCCGCAATTGCCGAGCCCCGCACAGGAGCGTAGCATTCCAACGAACAGCACCTCTTTTATTCGAGCACCCATGTCCAACACGCGCAACCAACTTCCGCTCCTGTCCGCGATCGCGGGCGGCACGGTCCTGCGCACCGATGGCGGCTTCCCTTCGTGGGGCCGATCGGACATGGCAACGCACTTGCCAAGACTGACCGTTCTGCTCCCGATCTACCGCGGGCACACGCGGTAATCGCCTGGCCGGATTTCCGCCAGGCAGCAGGCGGGAACCGGTTTCGAAGCAGTCGTTTCACCACCCGCTTGCCTTTCGATCAACGCCGTCTCTTGCGGCGCACTCCGGCATTCTTGCCGGCTGAAGGCAGGTACATCATGCGTGCATTACAGAGAATGTTGGGACGCTCGTTTCAGGGCCTCTGGCGCAACCCGGAGTTCATGAAGCTGTGGACGTCGCTGACGATCACGTCGTTCGGCGCCCAGGTCACGAACCTCGCACTGCCGCTCACGGCCGCGGTGATGCTGCAGGCGACGCCGTGGCAGATGGGTGTGCTGGTCGCGCTCGAGACGCTCCCGTTCGCCCTCGTGAGCCTGCATGCCGGCGTCTTGATCGACCGCGTGCGGAAGCTTCCGATCGTGATCGCGGCGGCCATCGGCCGCGGCGTCGCGCTGATGCTGATCCCGATCGCGGCGTGGTTCAACGCGCTGTCCGTCGAGCTGCTGTTCGTCGTCGGGTTCCTTTGTGGCATACAGAACGTCGTCGGCGGCGCGGCGTATCAGGTGCTGATCGCGAAGATGGCCGGCAGGAGCCGCCTGGTCGAGGCGAACGCCAAGATTGCGCTGGGTGAAACGTCGGCGGCGCTCGTCGGCCCCGGGCTCGCGGGCGGGCTGATTCAGCTCGTCACGGCGCCGTTTGCCATCCTGCTCGATGCGGTCACGTTCGTGGCATCGGGCCTGATGCTGCGTCGAATCCGCGTTCCCAACGACGTGCCGGAGCCCGGTCCTCGGCGCTCGATCGGCTCCGAGATACACGAAGGGCTGGCGCTCGTCTGGCGCAATCGCACGTTGCTCGGGTTGGCCTGGGTGGCCGGCGTTTGGCAGATCCTCCACCACATGCAGATCGCCGTGCTGATCCTGTTCGCGACGCGCGAGGTGGGATTGTCGGCCGGCGCGATCGGAATCACGTACGCATTCGGCGGGCTTGGCTGCGTGCTCGCATCGGCGTTCGCGGAGCGGCTGTCGGCGCGCTTCGGCGTGGGCCCCATCATCGTGCACGGACTCACGCTGACGGCGCTCGCGTGGCAGGCGTTCGGGCTGATCTCCGGACCGGTGTGGCTCGCGACGCTGCTGCTCGGCTGCACGATGCTGCTGTTCGACTTCGGCGCCGTGCTGTTCGGCATCAACTACCTCGCATTGAGGCAGGCGATCACTCCCGACCGGCTGCTCGGAAGGATGACCGCCACGATGCGGTTCCTGACGGTCGCCGCCGCGCCGTTGGGATCGCTCGTCGGCGGCGCGCTCGCCACCGCAATTGGATTGCGGCCGACGCTGCTGACGGTCGGCGTGCTGGCACTGCTCCTGGTCGCGGCGGCGGTGCTGTGGTCGCCGGTGCGCGGGCATCGCAAGATGCCGGTCGTCGCGGGCGACTGAGGCTCCCGCAGCCGAATCAGTCGCGCTGGAACGAGTAGATGGACGGAAGCCTCAGGATGGACGTCAGCTCGTCCAGCGCGCGGCGCGATTCGTCCAGCAGCGCCGGATCGCCGAGATCGTCCGGCGCGAGCCGGTCGCGGTAGCAGCGGCGGATCCATCCGTCGAGTTCGCCCGCAAGCTTGTCGTCGAGGAATACGCGCGCCTCGACGGCGTCGCGCTCCGCTGCCGTCAGGTCTACGGCAAGCCGCAAGCACGCCGGTCCGCCACCGTTGTGCATGCTCTGCCGCAAGTCGAACGCGATCAATTCGATGATCGGCCCGCCACTGCCCAGCATCTCGTCGACCCAAGCGGCGACGCGCGCATTCTCGCGGCATTCGGTCGGAGCGACGAGGATCAGTTTGTGGTCGGTACGCGGCAGCAGCTGGCTGTTGAACAGATAACTGCTTACCGCATCGCCGACGCTGACGGCCGCCGACGGAACGACCATCGGCGCAAATTCATCGCCGATCTTCGTGCGCAATTGTTGAAGCACCGACGCTTGATCGAGCCACGCCTCCTCGTGGCACAGGAGCGTTGTCCCGTATCCGACCGCGATCACGTCGTTGTGAAACACGCCGGCGTCGATCGCATCAGGGTTCTGCTGAACGTGCAGGGTGCTCGAGCGGTCGAGTGCGTGGCGGCGCGCGATGGCCACCGACGCTTCGCGCGTCTGCCTGGCGGGCCACTTGCGTGGGGCCGGAGCGTCCGCGTGGTAGGCGGCGCGGCCGTGCACGAAAAGCTCGACGCCGGGCTTCCCCGGCTCGGGCATGAAGCGAATGTGGTTGGCGGCGCCTTCGTCGCCGAATTGCGCGGCTGCCGGCAATGGATCGTGCACGACGAAGCGCTTCGCATCGGCGAAGATCGCGCGCAGCACGCGCGTCGTGGTCGCGGCTTCGATCGAGCGATGGAAGTGGCTGGTGAGATTCGCCGGTGTGAAATGGACGCGGCCGTCGGCGGTGTCGACCGATGGACTGACGGTCGCGGCGTTCGCCGCCCACATCGCGGCAGCCGAAGAGCACGCGGCGAGAAGCTGTGGCGCTTCCTTCAATGCGCGCGCGACAATCTCGCCCTCGGTGCCCGCGAATCCCAGCGCGCGCAGCGCCGGTACGCTGGGGCGCTCGTGCGGCGGAAGCACCGCCTGTCCGTAGCCACGAGCCGCGAGCGCCCGCGCTTTCGCGAGCCCCTGCAGCGCCGCCTCCCGCGGATTCGACAGCCTGCGCGCGTTTCGCTCCGCCGCGAGATTGCCGCGCGCGAGGCCCGCGTAGTTGTGCGTCGGGCCGGGGATGCCGTCGAAGTTGACGAGCGCCATCAAGCGCCCCGTCGGCGCGTGGACGGCCGCCGAGACACAACTGCGGCGCACCGTGCGTCCCTCGTTGCGCAGCGAACGGAGTGAGCGCAGGGGTCGTTCATCTGTCTTTCTGCGACAGCGGCACCGCCCGCACCGTATCGCCATCGGTCACGCCCAATTCCGACGCGGCGTAAGGCAAGAGCGGAAGGCGATCGATCCGCGCCGGCGCGTGCACGAGGATCACTCGAAAGTCTTCGAACCGGCGGTTGGAGACGAGCCAGCGTACTTCGTCGGTCAGGCTGTCGGGCACCGGGTCCTCCTCGCCCAGGCTCACCGGCACCACCACGCTCCGTCGCAATGCACGAATGTCGTCACGGAAACATTCGAGTGTCGGACCTGCGTCGAAGATGTCGACGTAGCCCTCGTA
>Ga0070670_100000631_pt1 | contig 27537 bp, 21 predicted proteins | sample KBSS63metaG_FD_64665 | JGI IMG/M metagenome (GOLD analysis project Ga0070670, IMG submission 64665) | Switchgrass rhizosphere microbial communities from Kellogg Biological Station, Michigan, USA - KBS S6-3 metaG | ecosystem: Host-associated > Plants > Roots > Rhizosphere > Soil ... | reverse complement strand
TGGAAGGACGACCACAGCGCCTGGAAGACCGGCGGCGGCGGCATCTGGCAGACCGGCTCGTACGACGCAGCGCAGAACCTCTACATCGTCGGCACCGGCAACCCGTTCCCGATCTACGACCCACAGTTCCGCCCGGGCGACAACCTCTACACCAATTCGGTGGTGGCGCTCGACGTCGCCACCGGCAAGATGGCGTGGTACTTCCAGTTCACGCCGAACGACTCGTGGGACTACGACGAGACCGGCGCCTACCTGCTTTACGACACCGTCATCAACAAGCAGCCGCGCAAGGTGGTGGGCCACTTCGGGCGCAACGGCTTCTTCTACTCGATCGACCGCACCAACGGCCGTTTCATCAAGGCCGAGAAGTACGTGAACGATCTGAACTGGACCAAGGGCATCAACCCCGAGACGGGCAAGCCGTACGAGTACAGTCCGAAAATTGACGTCCAGGTGTACAACCCCGAGGCGCGCGCGCTGCGCGGCGACGGCAAGAAGCGCACCTGCCCGACGTGGCACGGCGGCGTGGCGCACCAGCCGCTGGCGTTCAACCCGATCAAGAACATCGCCTATGGCGTCGGCACCGAGGGCTGCTTCACGCAGAACGGCGCCGCGGTCGGCGTGCTGGGCAAGAACGGCGGCGTCGACAACAAGACCAGCCAGCCGCGGCAGTTCGCGAGCGACCTGTACTACGGCGCACTCACCGCGTTCGACGCCGTCGGCCACAAGGTGATCGGCAAGGCGGTCACCGACATCGAGATCCGCTCGGGTGCCACCGACACGGCCGGCGGCCTCGTGTTCACCGCGCTGCAGGACGGCTGGGTCGTGGCTTACAATGACGAGACGCTCGAGGAGCTGTGGCGCTTCAACGTGGGCACGCCGCTCAAGGGCGCGCCGGTGACCTACGCGATCGGGCCGAAGCAGTACCTGGCGGTGCAGGCCGGCGGCCGCCATCTGCACCCGGTGAACTGGGACAAGCTGGAGAACAGCAGCTACCTGTTCGTCTTCGCCCTGAATTAACCGGCTCGACGAACAGCAGAAGGCTCACGGCTCACGGCTTCCGGCATGGTGCGGGCGGGTCCAGGACCCGCCCGCAAGGAAACGCCCCACCCGCTCACCTGCCCACCTGCTTAGCTGCCTACTTCTTGAGCCGCAGGATCTTCCCGTTGGCGCCGTCGGTGAGCACGTAGAGCGAACCGTCGGGGCCCTCGTTGACATTGCGAATGCGCTGATTCAGGTCCTTCAGCAGCCGCTCCTCAGCCACCACGTGGTTGTGGCCATCGAGCACGAGGCGCATCAGGTAGCGGCCGGCCAGCGCCGACACGAACACGTTGCCGTCCCACGCCGGAAACATCTTGCCGCTGTAGAACGCGAGCCCCGCGGGCGCGATGTCGGGCGTCCAGAAGTAGACGGGCTGCTCGAGGCCCGCCTGCGCCGTCTTGTCGCTGTTGATCGGCTTGCCGTTGTAGTCGCGCCCGTAGCCGATCACCGGGAAGCCGTAGTTCTTCCCCTTCTCCACGTCGTTGATCTCGTCGCCGCCGCGCGGACCGTGCTCGCTCGTGAACAGGTGGCCCGTCTTCGGCTGGATGGCCAGTCCCTGCGGGTCGCGGAAGCCGAGCGCGTAGATCTCGGGGCGGGTGCCCGCCTTGCCGACGAACGGGTTGTCCTTGGGAACGGTGCCGTCGGCGTTGATGCGCAGCACCTTGCCCATCAGGCTGTCGCCCTGCTGCGGCTGCATCCACTGGTCGGAGATGATGCCCAGGCCGGCGGGCACCGTGGTCTCGACGAGCAGCGTGCCATCGGCCGCCTGAATCACGCGGCCGCCGGTGCCTTCAGCGTCCAGCAGATCCTTCACCCCTTCGAGGCTCTTGTCGTCGGCGGAGATCTTCGCGCTGGCGACGTGCACGTGCGCGGGCGAGCGCTGTTTCGCCGGGTCGGCCCCCGCAGGCAGAACGGAGTACGTAAAGTAGATCGTGCGGTTGGTGGCAAAGCTCCTGTCGGGCTGTACCGAGAAGAGCGCCTGCCCCGGCGCGAACATGTTCGCGGGCATGCCGGTCAGTGCCGCCCCGGCCTTTCCGTCCTTGCCGATGATCTTGATGCTGCCCGTGCGCTCGCCGAGCAGGATGCGGCCATCGGGCAGGAAGCGGAACCACGCGCCGTTCAGACCCTCGGCGAACGTCTCGACGGTGAACGTCTCCGTCTTCGCGGGCGCGGGCGCACGCGTCTGCCCCAGCCACGCGGGCAGCGGCTGGTAGCCATCGGGTGCCGCGCTTTCCCCTGCCGGCTGCTGGCCGGCCGGCTGCGCCGGAGGCCTCGGCACCGTTCCCGTCTGCGCCGCCATCACGGCGCCGAGCCCGACACAAAGCGCGCCCGTCACCAGTACTCGTCGAATCATGCGTCCTCCTGGCGCGTCCCGCTGGTCGCGGGCCGCGCGCAGTATCTGGCAAACCGGCTCAACGCCGGTTCGCGATTTATCTTAATGCTTTGCGATAAAGTGACGCGCATGATCTCCAGAATCCCGGTTATTCTCTTCCTCGCATCCGTCACCGCGGCGGCCCTGTCGGCGCAAGGCCCGTCCCCGTCGTCGGCGTTTCCACGCGGCAGCAGCCAGCAGTCCTGGCAGAACGCCCGCGAGGCCGCCGTGCTGGCCACGTGCAAGACGAAGCCGGCGCCGTTCGGCATCCCCATCTCCACCGCGCCGCAGCCGGCGACTCCCCCGCCGGATCCGCCGGTGGCCCCGACCACCGCGATTCCCGGCGTCATCGCCGCGGGCCAGACGTGGAAGACGGTGTGGGACTGGCAGGGCAACAACGCCGACGGCCCCATCGCCGGCGACGGCGGCACGCTGCTGTTTGCGAACAACGACGCCAGCAACGTGATGCGGATGGACCCGGCCACCGGACTCGCCACGGTCATCCACAAAGACGTGAACACCGGCGGCGCCGTGTCGCGCAGCAAGAACGGCGCGCTCTTCCTGGTGTCGCGGGGCTTGAACCCCGCCGTGGTGCAGCTCGAACCCACACGCAAGGTCCTGGCGAACCGCTACAACGGCGAGCCGCTCGACTGCGTGGGCGGCGTGCTGAACGACCTGTCGGCCGACAGCCGCGGCGGGGTGTACGTGAGCATCAGCGGCGCCGGCGTGTTCTATGCCAGCCCGAAGGGCGTGATCTCGCAGTACGGACAGGGCGTGCAGGGTGCCAACGGCATCATCCTGAGCCCCGACGAGAAGACGCTCTACGTCACCAACGGCGCCGTGGTCGTGGCGTTCGACGTCAAGCCCGACGGCTCGCTCACCAACCAGCGCGAATTCGGCAAGCTCCGCGGCGGCACGAGCGGAGACGGATCGGCGGTCGATCAGCAGGGACGGCTGTACGTCGCCACCGGCGCGTCCGTGGACGTCTTCGATCCGAACGGGACGTTCCTCGGCTCGATTCCCGGGATCGTCGGCCTGCACGGCACGGCGTTCGGCGGGCGCGACAAGAAAACGCTCTACGCGATCGTCTTTTCTGGCGCCTGGGGCACGTCGAGCGCGCGCAATCGCGTGATTGCGATACCGATGCTCGCGCAAGGCTACACGGGGCGCGCGAAGTAGATCGGGATAGCCTCTAGCCTCTAGCCTTTGGCCTTTGGCAAGAGGCCAGAGGCTTCTCAGTCCTCGACCGGTGGCTCGAGGTTGTCGACGACCATCACTTCGAGCGCCATCTTCCGGCCTTCGAGCTTCAGGCCGAGCTGTTCCCGCATCGCGGTGAACAGATCCGGCCCGTTGGGATCGACCTGGGCGGCCAGTGGCGGCGGCGCGCCGCCGCGCGCGGCGATCGCCGCGGCCGAGAGCGCTTCGGGGGTGTACTGCAGGTCGATGTTGTAGCCACCGGCCAGGCCGGTCTGGTCGATCACCTGACGCCCGCGCGTCGCGATCCCCAGGATCTGCACGAAGGGTCCCATGCCGAAGCCGCGGAAGATCATGTGCCCTGGCCCGCCCGGCACGGTGCCACAGGCCGGCAGCTCGCCGGGTTTCGGCGGCGCGAGCGAGCTTCGCGGCTGTGCCCCGAGTTCCTCGCAGTTGCTCTCGGACTTTTCGAGCTTCGGACCCAGCCGGCCGTCCGGGTTCGCCAGCGTCATCACGTAGACGTCCATGTCGCGCATCTCGCGATGGAACTTCAGCTTGAAGCGCTGGACGAGCAGCGGCTGCAGCATGGTCTGCAGCTCTTGCACCGAGTACTTCGGATCCGCCTTGGCGACGATGTCCACGCGCGTGCCGTTCACCCACCCCGGCACGTTCACCAGCTGATTGGCGGGCACGCGGTACGCGGACTGGATGATGCCGCGCAGCTGCATGTTGATGACGTCGATGCGGCCGCCATTGAAGTTGAAGCGCGTCTGCGCGTCGCCGGACTTGTTGATCTTGACGCTGGCGACCTCGAACTCGGGCGCGGGCCCGGTCAGCAGCGGCGGCAGGATGTGCGGCGGTCTCGTTTGCGCGGACACCGCCGCGATGACAGCGGCGGCCAGCACGAGGGCCATGAGCGGACGGGACATCGCATGCCTCCTTGAGAAGCCGCCTCGCTATCTGCCGAAGCGGACCAGCGGCGCGGGGCGCGGCCGCTCGATGTGATCGACGACGAGGACCTCGAGGATCTGGTTGCGCGGCTCGAGCGTCAGGCCCAGCTGCGCCTGCAGCGCGGGTGTCAGCCGGGCATCCGCCGGCGGCGGTTCGTACGTGATGTCATACGGCCCGGTCAACCCGGTTCCGTCGACCACGGGCCGGTCCAGCGCATGCCGCACCCCGACCACGTTTGCCAGCCATTCCATCGACGCCGCCTCGGTGACGCCCTTGCGCAGGAACTGCGAGTGGCACCACCGCGCGGGCGCCACCGGGATGGCCGGCACCGGCTGCTCACCCGGACGCCAGCATTCCATCGTGCTCGGGCGCAGGCCTGGTCCCAGTGAAACGCCGGCGCGGACGAGCGCGTAGACCGGCGTCATCCGCCGCTCGCGATGTACCGACAGACCGAACTGCTCGGAGAGCAGGTGCTGCAGCATCGTCACGAACTGCCGCGGCTCGCCGGACGGTTCGTTGAGAAATTCAGACGCGGCGCGCGCGCGCAGATCGAAGCGCTCGAGGAACGCCCATTCCGGGAGCCCGGACACCCGATAGCGCGGCAGCACCTTGGAGGATCCGTAGGAAGTACGGATCAACTCGTCGGGCGACACCGACGTGCCGGCGAGCCGCCCGCCGCCGAATGCCTGCAAGCCACCCGGCGTTCTGCTTGCGGACGGCCACACCGACACGCTCACGAACCGCTCGTCGCCGTGCGCGGCAGGCACCGCCGCCCGCGGAGCCCATGCCACCAGCATCACGGGCGACTGCAGGAAGCGGTTCGGCCCAAGCCCCACGAGCTCGGGCGGCACGACGGCCGACACGACCACCGGCAGGCTCAGCGCGCCGAGCACCATCGCCGCGACCGCGCGGCGCACCCACGGCGCGACGGGGCGCGACGCGCCGCCGCGCAGGATGCGGGCAATCCGCCCGGAGAACGTGGCGCGCGTCCCACCGGCGCCGCAGGCGAGCGGCGCCTCGAGATGGAACTGGCAGGTCTTGACCAGCGCCTCGGCGTAGACGTCGGGCGGCGTACCCGCCACCACGCCCTCGTCGCAGGCGCGCTCGCGCTCGTCCTGCAGGCGCTCCCCGAGGATCCAGATCGCCGGATGGAACCAGAACAACGTTTCCACCGCCCGGCAGCAGGCGGACACGAGATTGTCGCGGCGGCGGACGTGACACAGCTCGTGCGCGAAGACCGACGCCATCTCCTCGTCCGACAGCCGATCGGACATGCCGCGCGGCCACAGCACCACCGGCCAGACGCTGCCGGACACGCCGGGGCCGATCGGCTGCTCGGTCAACGCGAGCGTGACGTGGGCGTAGCGCGGATCGCGTTGCTGCGCCCGGCGGAACACGTCGAGCTCGCGTCCCGAACCGGCCGGCTCAGCCCGCTGCAGGACGCGGCGAAGGCGGATCCACCACACCACCCAGCGGACGATCAGCAGCGCCGCTCCGGCGGCCCAGATGACGGCGGCCGCGGCGAACAGCGTGTCGGTGGACCACCCGCTCCCCGCCGGCACCGTCGCGGTGGCGGGCGGCGCGAAGCGCGCCTGCGTAAAGGGCTGCGTCAGGGCGTCGGCGACGAAGGCGACACTCGGTCTTGAGGGCGGGACGTCGGCACGGGCCCAGACGTTCATCGCCGTGCCGACTGCGACGAGTGCCGGCCACGGCACGAGAAACTTCACGATAGCCGCAGACCACAGCGTCGTGCGCAGCTGCGCCTCACGATGCCGCAACGCCAGCGCCAGCAGCGCGCAGCCCGCCGCGAACCAGGTGGACTGCCACAGGTGGTCGAGCAGCGGCCCGATCCATGGGGCGGTCATGACTTGTCCGCCTTCTGCCGCCGGATCAGCCGCTCCGCCTCCTTGACGTCATCGAGGGTGAGGTGACCGCTCTCGACCAGCTGCGCCATCAGCGGCTGGCTGCGGCCGCCAAAGAACCCGAGCAGATCATCCACGAGCCGCCGTTGTGCCGAGGCGCGCGTGACCACCGCCTCGAAGATGTGAGCGTTGCCCACCTTCTTCACCCGGCGCACCGCGTGCTTGGCTTCGAGCCGGTAGACCATGGTCTGAACCGTGGTGTACGCGGGGCGGCCCTTGGCGTCGAGCGCTTCCATGACTTCGCGCACCGACGCCCGCCCGAGCGTCCACAGCGCCTCCATCACCCGCAGTTCGAGTTTCGACAGCTTCATTCCGCGGCTCTCCTAAGACGGTGGTTAGATCTACTACAAGTGAAGTAGGAGATGCAAGGCCTCCGGCCTCTTCACGACTTGGGCTTACGGCTTGCGGCTTACGGCTTCGGGAATTCGGCGCAGGCGGAGACGTCGGAGCCCCAGAACTCGATGCACTTCGCGCGGTCCATCGGGCCCTTCCCCACCACTTTCGCAAACAGGAAGTCGGCGAGCTGCTCGATCTCGCGGTTCTGCAGCGTGGTCGGCGGATCGGGCAGCGTGGCGTTCATCCTCGTCAGGTCGGCCTGCTTCAGGTTGTAGCAGCGGCCATCGGTGTAGGCGAACTTGTCGAAGGCGGGCATCATCTTGCCGGGGACGCCGCACTTGATCGCCATGATCAGCTTGGCGCGATCGAGCTTCGTCGTCCGCAGGTTGGCGCCGTCGGGCATCTGGGAGTCCATCTTGCGTCCGTCGGCGGCCCAGCCGTGGCACGACTGGCAGTCCGCCTTCTGCCGATAGATCCGCTGCCCCGCCGTGATGTCTTCCGGTGCAGGCGCGCTGTCCTGCGCGCGTACTCCGGCAACACCGGCGAGCACTGACGAGAACAGGATCATGGCGAGACCGTAGCGCATGCAGTGATCTTAAGCCGGGAGCCGGGAGCCGGGAGTCGGGAGCCCATATACTCCTGCTTCCGTGCTCGAGCGCGTGTTCGCCCTCACCATCAACCGGACCACGCCAGCCCGGGAAATCCAGGCAGGTTTCACCACCTTTGCCGCCATGGCCTACATCCTGGCGGTGAACCCGGGCATCCTCGCCGACGCCGGCATGGACCGCGCCGCGCTGGTTACGGTGACCGCGCTCAGCGCGGCCACGGCTACGGCGCTGATGGCGCTGCTCACCAACTACCCGCTGGCGCTTGCCCCGGGCATGGGCATCAACTCGTTCTTCACCTACACCATCTGCCTGGGCGCCGGCGTGCCGTGGCAGCAGGCGCTCGGCATGGTGTTCGTGAACGGCTGCATCTTCCTGCTGCTGTCGGTGACCGGCGTCCGCGAGCGCATCATCGGCGCCATTCCCTACTCGCTCAAGCTCGCCATCACCTGCGGCATCGGCCTGTTCATCGCCTTCGTGGGGCTGCGAAACGGCGGCGTCATCGTCGCCAGCCAGGCCACCCTCGTCACGCACGGCGACTTCACGTCGGGCCCTGCAGCGCTGTGCCTGGCGGGCCTCGCCATCACCACCGTACTGGTGGCGCGCCGCGTCCCCGGCGCCATCGTGCTCGGCATCGCGATCGGCACCCTCATCGGGCTTGCCGTGCCCAACGGGACGGGTGGCACGGTCACCACGTGGCCGGCGTCGATCGTCTCCGCCCCGGCCTCTCCCGCACCCGTGTTCCTGCAACTCGATCTCAGCTTCCTCACCAGCACGCCGGCGTTCTTCAAGGCGCTGCCGCTCATCCTGACGCTGCTGATCGTGGACCTGTTCGACAACATCGGCACGCTCATCGGCGTGGCCAAGCGCGCCGGACTGCTCGAGGCCGACGGAACGCTGGCGCGGGCGGGGCGGGTGCTCGTGGCCGACTCGATCGCCGCGATCCTGAGCGCGCTGCTCGGCACCTCCACGGTCGTGAGCTACATCGAATCGGCCTCCGGAGTAGAAGCCGGTGGCCGCACCGGGTTGACGACGCTCACCACCGCGGCGTGCTTCGTGCTGGCGCTGGTGCTCACGCCGCTGTTCCTCGCCGTCCCGGCCGCGGCCACCGCGCCGGCGCTCGTCGTGGTCGGCGTGTTCATGGTGCAGTCGGCGGTCGAGATCGACATGAAGGACTTCGCGACGGCAGCACCCGCCGTGCTGACGCTGCTCGCGATTCCGCTCACCTTCAGCATCGCCGAAGGGATCGGTCTGGGGCTGCTGGCCACCGTCGCGCTGGCGCTCGGCACCGGCCGCGCGCGCAGCCTGCCCCTGTTCACCTATCTGATCGCGCTGGTGTTCTTCCTGCAGTTCTTCGGCGTGTTCCCGTTCTCGGGCTAGCCCCAGATTGGCGGGACCGCCGTGGGGGCACCGTCAATAGGCGTCTGGAACGAACATCTCGTCGGGCAATTCGCGCCGCTGGTAGTCCGGATGATGGATCCGCTTCGGCAGCGCCACCGGCTCGCTGGGAATCTCGGCGTAGGGAATCTGGCTGAGGAGGTGGTGGATGCAGTTCAGGCGAGCGCGCTTCTTGTCGTCGGCCTCCACCACCCACCACCTTGCTTCAGGAATATGGGTGCGCGCCAGCATCACTTCCTTTGCCTTCGTGTAGAGCTCCCAGCGGCGGCGCGACTCGAGATCCATCGGACTCAGCTTCCACTGTTTCAGCGGATCGCGGATGCGCATCTGAAAGCGCCGGTGCTGCTCGGCGTCGCTGATGGAGAACCAGTATTTGACCAGCACCATGCCCGCGCGCACGAGCATCTTCTCGAACTCCGGCACCGACCGGAAGAACTCCTCGTATTCCTCGTCGGTACAGAACCCCATCACCCGCTCGACACCGGCGCGGTTGTACCAGCTGCGATCGAAGAGCACGATTTCGCCGCCGGCCGGCAGATGCGAAACGTAGCGCTGGAAATACCACTGCGTCCGCTCGCGCGCGTCCGGAGTGGTGAGCGCAGCGACGCGGCACACGCGCGGATTGAGCCGCTGAGTGATGCGTTTGATCGTGCCGCCCTTGCCGGCGGCGTCGCGCCCCTCGAAGACGACGACCACCTTCAGCTTCTGCTCGACGACCCAGTCCTGCAGCTTGACCAGCTCGCCCTGGAGCCGGAAGAGCGCCTCGAAGTAGCGCTGGCGGTCTACGTCTGCGGAAGCTTCGGCCGCGCGCTCGGTGACCCCGGACGACAGCAGTTCGTCGTCCACCTCCATCTCGAGCTCTTCGTCGAGCGCGTCTTCGTCGTGCATCAGCTGAATCCCCGCGCACTTGATTCCTGCGCCTGATCGAGATTATGCGTCACCCGCGGCGCCGCCGCCTGCGTGGCGCGGCCTCCGGTGTGACAAGCCGCTTGCGCAACGCCCGCAGCTCCCGCAGCGCTGCCTGGTCGAGCTCAGGAAAGCGCATGTCGAGGTCGTCGAGCGCCTCGACGATGGCTTGCGACACGATGAGCCGTGCGTTCGGCTTGTCGTCGGCCGGCACGATGTACCACGGCGCCCTGGCGGTACTGGTGGCCCCGATGCAATGGGCGTACGCGTGCATGTATTCGCTCCACCGATCGCGCTCTCCCAGGTCGGCGGCGCTGAACTTCCAGCGTTTCTCCGGATCGTCCATGCGCGCCAGCAGGCGCGTGCGCTGCTCCTCTTTCGAGACGTGCAGGAAGAACTTCAGCACGCGGGTGCCGTTGCGGAACAGGTGATCCTCGAACTCGACGATGGAGCGGAAGCGTCCCTTCCAAATGCCGCCGTCGTCGAACGCCTCTTCGGGCAAGCGCTGACCGCGCAGGATCTCGTCGTGCACGCGGACGATCAACACCTCTTCGTAGTACGAGCGATTGAAAATGCCGATGCGGCCCCGCTCGGGCAGGCTGCGCGTCGTCCGCCACAGGAAGTCGTGATCGAGGTCCTCGGTGCTGGGGTGCTTGAAGCTGAACACCTGACAGCCTTGCGGATTGACGCCCGACATCACGTGCTTGATTACGCCGTCTTTCCCGGCCGCATCCATGGCCTGGAAGATGAGCAGAAGGGCGTAGCGGTCGTGGGCGTAGAGCAGCGTCTGGCGCTCGCTCAGCCGCCGGACGTGCGCTTCCAGCAGCGTCCGGTAGTCGTCTTTCGACTTGTAAAAAGACGGGACCCGGGTGGCCCAGTCCTCGAGATCGATTTTCCGCCCTGGTTTGGCCCGAAACCGCTTCACCGCGATCGTTTTCGACACGCTGACATCATCTCCTTTAACAACCCCAACATAGCCTTAACAAACCAGACCGATCTCGTCCATTGAATCGGTGCGATCCTTGAAAGCACAGTGAGCGGAGTGAGCCGAGTGGGCAAAGTGGGTCGGACGAAAGCGGTCGAAAGACGTGCCGCCTGTGCCCTACTCCGCCTGCTCAGCCCACTCTGCCTACTCTGCCTCGGCGCGGGCACGTTCGTGGCCGCGCAAGGCGGGCCTGCGGCCGCTCCGTGCGTCCTGACCGGCCGGGTGACGAGCGGCGGCGCGCCGCTGCCCGGCGTGTCGATCGTGCTGTCGCAAACCGGCGCGGTGGCGGCCGCATCGTCCACCGACGAGAACGGTGTCTACCGGATACGAGTGTCGCCCGGCGAGTACAGCGTGTCCGCGGAAATGGCCGCCTTCGCGCCGCACCAGGGCACGCTGTCGGTCCCCGGCGAGTCCGGACCCTGCGGCGCCACGCTCGACATCGCGCTCACCCTCGCGTCGCGCGCCGTTGCCAAGAGCGCGCCCACGGCCGGACCGATCATCGAAGCTCCCGGCCTGACCCGTCGGCCCGCGCGCCTCGGCGGCCGTGGACAGGCCGGGCAGGGCGACGGCGGTCAGCGGTTCGCCGCGCTGCAGGTGCTGCAGTCGGAATCGGCAGCCGCGGCCTCGACGTCTGGCGACGTGGACGATGCGGATCCTGCCACTCGCCTGCTGCCGCCAGGATTCGCCACGAACGCGGCCACCGATGTCGTCGCCGTCAGCGGTTCGGCGGTCAATCTCGATCGCGGGCAGCTGCGCGATCGCCTCGACGCGATCGGGCGCGGCGATTTCGCGCTGCCGGGCGGCGAGCCGCCGGCGGGTGTCGCGGGTGGCGGCGGCTTCCCTGGCGGCCCGGGCGGCGGCGGCGCTGGCCCGGGTGGTCCCGGCGGCGGCTTCGCCTTTGGCGGGCAAGGCGGCGGGTTCGGCGGGCGTGGCGGTGGCGGCGGGTTCATCGGACGCGGCCGCGGCAACCGCGTGCAGGGATCGACCACCTACACGTTCGGTGGCTCGGCGCTCGACGCCGCGCCGTACGCGTTGCGCGGCCCGCAAACCACCCCGGATTACATGCGCCAGCAGTTCGGCGGCAGCGTCGGCGGGCCGCTGCGCATCCCCGGCGTCTACGACGGGGCGCGCACCACCTACTTCGTGAACTACAACGGCGGGCGCTCCGACTCCTTCGTCGATCAGTATGCGACCGTGCCGACGGCGGCGATGCGGTCCGGCGACTTCTCGGGGCTCTCGTCACCCATCGACCCGCGCACCGGCCAGCCGTTCACGAACGGCGTGATTCCCGGCGACCGCATGGATCCGGCCGCACGCGCGCTGCTCACCTACATCCCGCTTCCCAACCTGCCGGGCACCTCGCAGAACTTCCGGCGCACCACCACCTCGGGCACGACGACGGACGGGATCAGCTTGCGGATCACCCACAACTTCACGGCGGCGCCGCAGCGGGGCCAGGGCGGCCGCGGCGGGTTCGGCGGTGGTGGCCGCGGCGGCCGCGGCGGCTTCGGACGCGGCAACGCGGTGGTGCTCAACGCGCAGGTGCAGTACCAGCGCAGCGATTCAGACGCCATCAACGTGTTCCCGCTGCTCGGCGGTGCCAACGAGACGGCGTCGTTCTCGGCACCCATACAGCTGAACGTGCTGCGGGGCCGTACGATCCACAACGTGCGCGTCACGGCCACACATTCGCACTCGCGGTCACGGACGCAATTCTCCGGGGTGATGGACGCCGCCGGCGCCGCCGGCATCGAGGGGGTCTCCCAGGATCCGTTCGACTGGGGGGTGCCGTCGCTTTCGTTCGCCGGCCTCTCCGGCCTCCGCGGCCTGGCGCCGACCCGGCGCGCCGATACGCGGCTGGGCGCCGACTATACGCTGACGCGCCCCTTGCAGCGCCACACCTTGCGTCTCGGCGGCGGCTTCCGCCGTGACATCTCGGATGGGCGCACGGTGTCCGACGCACGTGGTGCGTTCGTGTTCACCGGGCTCTACAGCGGGCTCGACTTCGCGGACTTCATGCTCGGCATGCCACAGCAGGCTTCGGTCGGCTTCGGCCCGGGCGACGTCAGGCTGCGCGGGCTCGGCTTCAACCTGTTCGCGCAGGACGACTGGCGGGTCAGGCCCAATCTGACGTTCAACCTCGGCGTCCGCTACGAAATGCAGCGGCCCTTCACCGAGGCCAACGGCCACATGGCCAACCTCGATGTGGCGCCCGGCTTTGTCGCCGCCGCGCCGGTGGTGTCGGGCGCGGCGGGCGTCTACACCGGCGCCTTCCCCGACGCGCTCGTCAACGCAGACGGCAACAACGTGGCGCCGCGCGTCGGCCTGGCGTGGCGCGTCAATTCGCGAACGATTCTTCGGGCAGGATACGGCCTCAGCTTCAACAACGGCTCGTACGCGTCGATTGCGCGACAGCTGGTGGCGCAGCCGCCGTTTGCGACCACCGCCACGAATCTGGGAACGGTGGACGCGCCGCTCGACCTCGAGTCGGCACTCACGGCCGTTTCGTCCGAGACGACGAACAACTACGGCGTGGACAAGGACTACCGGCTCGGCGCGCTGCAGACGTGGAACGCCGACCTCAATCGCACCCTCGGGCGCGGCTGGCAGGTGGGCGGCGGCTACACCGGCACCAAGGGCAGTCATCTCGATATCGTCCGCGCGCCCAACCGCGGACCGGACGGTCTCCGCATTCCCGACGTGCAGGCGTTCCTGTGGCAGACCTCCGAGGGCGAGTCCACGCTCCACGCGGTGACCGTACGCGTCCGCAAGAACCAGGCGCGCGGGCTCGCCGGCACCGCGAGCTACACCCTCGCCAGGTCGATCGACAACGCTTCGTCGATTGGCGGCGGCGGCCAGGTGGTGGCGCAAAACGACCAGGACCTCGAGGCGGAGCGCGGGCTCTCGAGCTTCGACCGGCGGCACCAGTTCGACTCGAATTTGTCCTTCGAGCTGCCCTTCGGCGCCAACCGCCGGTGGCTGCACGACGGCGGACCGTGGGCCGCGGCCCTCTCCGGCTGGTCGCTCTCGGCGTCGTTCACGGCCCAATCGGGCACGCCGTTCACGGCCCGTGTCCTGGCCGCGGCGTCGGACGTCGCGCGCGGCACCAACGGTACGCTGCGGGCCGACTATCTTGGCGGTCCCGTGGCCCTGGATTCGCCGACGCTGTTGCGGTTCTTCGACACCAGCGCGTTCGTCGTTCCCGCGCCCGGGACATTCGGCAACGCCGGCCGCAACAGCATCATCGGACCAGGCCAGACACAGCTGAACGCGTCGCTGGGGCGCGACGTCCGCCTCACCGGCACGCAGGTGCTGTCGCTGCGCCTCGAAGCCACCAACGTGCTCAACGGCGTCCGGTTCGGCGCCATCGACACCGCCGTCAACTCGCCGACCTTCGGCCAGGTGATCTCGATTCAACCGATGCGGGCACTGCAGTTCAACGCGAGGTACCGGTTCTGATGCGCCGCCTCGCCGCCATCCTCTCTGCCCTCTCCGCCCTCTCTGCTTTCTCCGCCGACGTGCTGTCCGTGCCCGTGTCGGCTCAGCAGACGCCGGCCCCGGCGTTCCGCTCGAACGTGAGCGTCGTCGTCGTGGACGTCGTGGTCCGCGATCGCAACGGCGCCATCGTGCGCGGCCTCACCGCCAGCGACTTCGAGGTCCGCGAGGACAACCGGCCGCAGCAGATCCGTTCCTTCGACTTCGAGGAAGTGACTACCACCCCGCCGGCGGCCGCCCCGCCCCCGCCTTTGCTCACGGATGCCGCGATTGCGGCGCCGGCCGCTGCCGCCGCGGCGACGGCGCCACCGTTGCGCCGCGAGGACCTCGCGGGCCGGCGGCTGGTCGTGCTCCTCTTCGATCTGAGCTCGATGCAGCCCGACGAGCTCGATCGCGCCGGCCACGCTGCGGTGGACTACGTGGACCATCAGATGACCGCCGCCGACCTCGTGGCCGTGGCGACCATCGACACGACGCTGGCCGTGCTGACCGACTTCACCTCGGATCGGGACGCCGTGAAGCAGGCGCTGGGGCACTTCACCGCCGTGGACGGCGTGGCCTTCGAGACGCCGGCCGCCGAGACCGCCGCCACCGACGAGGCGGGCGGCGCCGCCGGTGCCAGCGCCGAATACGACGTCTTCAACAACGACGCACGGCTTCGCGCCATCAAGACGCTCGCCGACGCGCTGGCACCGGTCGAACAGAAGAAGGCCATCCTCTACTTCAGCAGCGGCATGGCGCGCAGCGGCAGCGACAACCAGGTGGAGCTGCGCACGGCCATCAGCGCCGCCGTCCGCGCCAACGTCTCGCTCTATCCCGTGGATACGCGCGGCCTGCAGGCGGTCGTCCCGGGGGGCGATGCCACGCGCGCCAGCGCCTTCGGCACCGGCGCCTTCTCGGGCCGGAGCGTCCGCGGCCAGTTCGATCAGCTGCAGGCGTCGCAGGAGACGCTGCAGACGCTCGCCTCCGATACCGGCGGCAAGGCCTTCACCGACAGCAACGACTTCGGCAGCGCATTCACGCAAGTGATCCGCGACACCTCGGCCTACTACCTGCTCGGCTACAGCAGCACCAACGACGCGAGGGACGGCCGCTTCCGGCGCATCACCGTCAAGGTGAAACGGGCCGACCTTCGCGTCGAGCACCGCAACGGCTACTACGCCGAACGGGACTTCGCGCACACCGGACGGCAGGATCGCGAGCGCGAGCTGCAGGAGCAGCTCGCGTCGCCGGTCTCGTCCACCGACATCCCGGTGTACGTGTCGGCGGGCTGGTTCCGTCTGGCCCCGGATCGCTACTACGTGCCGCTGTCGGTGGCGATTCCGGGCGACGCCGTACGCGGCACCACCGCCGGCGAGCTCGACGTGCTCGGCGCGGTGCGCGACGAGCAGGGCCGTCCGGTCGGCCGCATCCGGCAGACGCTGAAGCTGACACCCGAAGGCGCCGGCAAGCAGGTGCTCTATCAGTCGGGGCTGGCGCTGCCGCCGGGGCGCTTTTCGGCGAAGGTCGTCGTACGCGAGAACGGCACGGGCGCCGTGGGCTCGTTCGAGACCGGCCTGTTCGTGCCGGATCTGCGCCGCGCTCCCGTGAAGGTCAGCTCGGTGACGCTGAGCACGCAGCTGCGGCCCGTCGAGGCGCGCCAGCGCAGCGAGAGCCCGCTCGTGCGCGAGGGCGTCGAGATCCTGCCCAGCCTCACCCACGTCGTCGATCGCGCGCAGAAGATGTACTTCTATTACGAGGTGTACGAACCCGAAGCAGCTGCGGGCGGCACCTCGTCGCTCAAAACCAGCCTGGCGTTCTACCGCGGCACCGTGAAGGTGTTCGAGACCCCTCTCGTCGAGCGCGCCGGCCTCGACGCCGCCGATCGCAAGGCCGCCATCTTCCAGTTCGAAGTCCCCGCCTCGGGCCTCCAGCCCGGCCTCTACACCTGCCAGGTCAACATCATCGACGACGTGGCCGGCCGCTTCGCGTTTCCGCGACTCGCGCTTTACGTCCGCTAGTCGGGCCTCGCATTTAACACCCCCGAAACGTACCCGATCCCTGTCGGAAACCGGCGGGTCATAAGGTCGTTACGAGAGGGCCATTACGATGACATGGGTGACTGCTTGAATCGCTGTATGGGTGCCATGCGGCTTACGTTGACCGTCTTCATGTTGCTGACTGCCGGCGCGTCGAACACCGTTTTTGCGCAGGTCACACCGGCGGCCGGCTCCACGCCGCCGGACGACACGCCGTCGATCCGCGTCGGCGCCACGCTCTTCACGAACTACAGCTACCAGACCGAACCCAAGATCACCGATTCGGACGGCAACCTGGTGCACCGCAGCAGCTACGACCTCACGCGCGCATACATCAACATCAACGGCAACCTGTCGCACATCGTCGCCTTCCGCATCACGCCGGACATTACGCGCGAGACCAACGCGGCCAGCGCCCTCAACGGCGCCCACGTCTTCCGGATCAAGTACGCCTTTCTGCAGACCAACCTCGACGATTGGATGACGCGCGGCTCCTGGGCCCGGTTCGGCATCCAGCAGACGCCTTATGTGGATTTCGCCGAAGGCATCTACCGCTACCGCTTCCAGGGCACCATGTTCGTCGAGCGTGCCGGCTACATGTCCTCCTCGGACGCCGGCATGTCGTTCCACTACAACCTCGCGAAGAACTACGGCGACGTCCACGTCGGCTACTACAACGGGGAGAACTACAACCGCCCCGAGGTGAACGATCAGAAGGGCTTCATGGTGCGCGCCACCGGGCGGCCGTTCGCGCGCCAGGCGCCCATTCTGCGGGGACTGCGCGGGCACATCTTCTACGTGGGCGACAGCTACGTGAAAGATGGCGACCGCAAGCGGACCGTCGGCGCCGTCACCTACGAGCACAAGTTCGCGACCGCGGCCTTCGAATACCTCGACGCCCGCGATCAGCGCTCGGCCCTGCCGGGCAATCCACTGGTGAAAGGCAAGGGCTACTCGGCGTGGGTGACGCCCAGGACGCCGCAGGGGTGGGAGGGCCTCATCCGCTACGACCACCTCACGCCCAACCGTTCGTCAGAATTCGCGCTGCTGACCACCGCCGGCAATCCGACCACCCCGCTCGATTCGCAGCAGCAGAACCGCGTCATCGTCGGCGTCGCCTACTGGTTCAAGCTTCAAGGCTCGGTCACCGCCTCGTTGCTCCTGGACTACGACGCCCAGCAGTTCAAGAACCTGACGGCCCCGGAAACGAAAACCGTGGCCGTCCACGCGCTTGTGAATTTCTAAGCATGCAGGAGGAGGCTCGATGAAACCCCTTTCCAGGATGGCCGCCGTGGCGTGCACGCTGGCCCTCGGCGCTGGCCTTGCGACGCAGTCGCTCAGGGCACAGTCTCTCCAGATCAACGGCGCCGGCGCCACGTTCCCCAACCCGATCTACTCGAAGTGGTTCGACGAGTACAACAAGAAGAACCCGAACGTGCGGATCAACTACCAGCCGATCGGTTCCGGCGGCGGCATCCGCCAGGTCACGGCGCAGACCGTGTTCTTCGGCGCCACCGACGGCCCGATGACCGAGGAGCAGATCCTCGCCGCGCCCGGCAAGATCCTTCACGTGCCGACGGTGCTCGGTGCCGACGTGCCGATCTACAACCTGCCCGGCGTGAGCGGCGAGATCAAGTTCACCGGCCCGGTGCTCGCTGATATCTACCTCGGCAAGATCACGAAGTGGAACGATCCGGCGATCGAGAAGCTCAACGCGGGAACCAAGCTGCCGGCCACCGACATCACGGTGGTCCACCGCTCGGACGGGTCGGGCACCACCTATATCTTCGTGGACTACCTGGCCAAGGCTTCGCCGGAATGGAAGAAGCGGGTTGGCGTGGCCACGTCGGTGAACTGGCCGACCGGCGTCGGCGGCAAGGGCAACGAGGGGGTCGCGGGGCTGGTGCAGCAGGTGCCAGGTTCGATCGGCTACGTCGAGCTGATCTACGCGCTGCAGAACAAGATCGCCTACGGGTCGGTGCAGAACCTGGCGGGTGAGTTCGTGCGCGCCACGGTGCAGTCGGTGACGGCGGCGGCCGCCGGCGCGGCGGCGAAGATGCCGGCGGACTTCCGCGTGTCGATCACCAACGCCGAGGGCAAGGGCGTCTACCCCATCTCTTCGTTCACCTGGCTGCTGCTCTACGAGAACCCGAAGGACAAGGCGCAGAGCAAGGCGATGGTCGAGTTCGTGAAGTGGGCGCTCAGCGACGGACAGAAGTTCGCGCCGGCGCTGGGCTACGCGCCGCTGCCAGCGGAGGTCGTGAAGATGGAGCTCGCGGCCCTGGCCAAGGTTCGTGTCTCCTGACGCACCAGCGGCGCCGGCGGTGAAACGCAGAGGCCAGGGCGACCTCGGCTTCCGCCTCACCACCGGTGTCTTTGCCGTTCTTGTCGTCGCGATCGTGATCGGCATCGGCGCGGTGCTGATCAGCGAATCGTGGTTGTCGATCCAGAAGTTCGGCCTCGGCTTCTGGCAGACGACGACGTGGGATCCGGTGGCCGGGGACTTCGGCGCGTTGCCCTTCATCTGGGGCACGCTCTACTCGTCGATTCTGGCACTCCTCATCGCCACGCCGGTCGCGCTCGGCATCGCCGTCTTCATCGCCGAGCTGTGCCCGGCGTCGCTGCGCATGCCGCTGGTCTTCCTGACCGAGCTCCTCGCCGCGATTCCGTCGATCGTCTACGGCCTGTGGGGCATCTTCGTGCTGGTGCCGGCGGTCCGGCAGCTCGAGATCTGGACGCCGGAGGCGCTCAAGCAGATCCCGCTCTTCACCGGGCCGCCGCTCGGCGTCGGCATGCTCGCGGCGGGTCTCATCCTGGCGATCATGATCACGCCATTCACCTCGTCGGTGGCTCGCGAGGTGCTGAAATCGGTTCCCGTCGAGCAGCGCGAGGCCGCGTATGCGCTCGGCGCCACGCGGTTCGAAGCCATCAAGGCGGCGCTCTACTACGCCCGCACCGGCATCGTCGGCGCGGTGATGCTGGGGTTCGGGCGCGCCCTCGGCGAAACCATGGCGGTGACGATGGTCATCGGCAACGCCCCGCGTATTTCTGCGTCGCTCTTCGCGCCGCAGTACTCGATGGCGGCGGTGATCGCCAACGAGTTCACCGAGGCCGATACCGCGCTCTATCTCGACGCGTTGGTCGAAATCGGGCTCGTGCTCTTCGCCATCACGCTGTTCGTGAACATCCTGTCGCGCGTGCTGATCTGGAGCATGAAGACCTCGTTCAAGGCCGCGTCCTCGCCGGCGCTCACCCCGGCTGAACCCGAGGCCGCCGCATGACCTCGGCCACCTGGCGCAAGGCGAAGTCGGCGGTGTTCGTCGGCTTCTGCGGGCTGTCGATCGCGGTAGCGCTGGTCCCCCTCGCCTTCATCTTCTTCTTCGTCGTCAGCGAAGGCGTCCAGGCGCTGAATCTCGACTTCTTCACCCAGATGCCGAAGCCGGTGGGCGAAGCGGGCGGCGGCATGGCCAATGCCATCGTCGGCACGCTCCTCATCGTCGGGCTTGGCGCCGTGTTCGCCATCCCTACCGGGATCATGAGCGGCGTCTACCTCTCGGAGTACGCCGGCACGCGACTGTCGTCGACGGTGCGGTTTGCCGCCGATACGCTCAACGGCGTGCCGTCGATCGTGATCGGCGTGTTCGTCTACACGATCGCCGTCCTGCCCGTGAAGCAGTTCAGCGCCCTCGCCGGCGGCCTGGCACTGGGCATCATGATGATTCCGATCATCGCGCGCACCACCGAGGAGCTGCTGCTCCTGGTGCCCGGCTCCATGCGCGAAGGATCGCTGGCGCTCGGTGCCACCCGCGCGCAGGCCACGTTCAGCGTGGTGCTGCCGGCGGCGCTGCCCGGCATCCTCACCGGCGTGGTGCTGGCGCTGGCGCGCATCGCCGGCGAGACGGCGCCGCTGCTCTTCACCTCGTTCAACAACCGCTTCTTCAACACGACGCTGACGCAGCCGATGGCATCGCTCACCGTCACGGTCTTCACCTACGCCATCTCGCCCTACGAGGACTGGCACCGGCAGGCCTGGGCCGGAGCGCTCGTGCTCGTGGCCATCGTGTTCATCTGCTCGCTCCTCGCCCGAGTCGCCACGCGCCGCCTCGAGCGCATGCGCGGACGATAGAGGCAGAGTGGGCAGCGTGGGCAGAGTGGGCAGAGTGGGAGCAGGTCAGTAAACGCTCGCCAGACATCCGGCGTGTTACCGTTCAGCGGATCGCCGCCGCACGCAGGTCGGCGCAAGGAGCACACAGGAATGATGAAGCGAGCGATTCAGGCAGGAATTGTGGCGGGCGCAGCGTGTCTGCTGGCCGGGGCGGCGTCGGCGCAGGGCCCCGGACCAGGCGGACCGGTCGGGATCGCCGCGGGGATGCAGCAGCAGTACAACGCCCTCAAGAACAACCTCATCCAGTCGGCGGAGCTGGTGCCGGAAGCCGGCTACGGCCAGAAGGTGGGCACCATGGGCGAGGTGCGTACCTACGGGCAGGTGATCGGACACGTCGCCAACGCCCAGTTCGGCCAGTGCTCCGGCGCGCTCGGCGTGCCCAACCCCAACCAGGGGAACAATCTCGAGGACGGCACCAAGTCGCGCGCCGACCTCATCAAGGGGCTGGCCGACTCGTTCACGCTGTGCGACAAGGCGTTTGCCGGGCTGACCGATGCGAACGCGGCCGAGATGCTGCCGAACGGACGCGGCGGCCAGGCCGCCCGCGCCGTGGCGCTGCTGGGCGTGATCGCGCACGGCAACGAGATGTACGGGATCGCCACGGTCTACCACCGGGCGCAGAACATCGTGCCGCCGTCCACCGCCGCACGCGGCCGTGGCCGCGGCGGCCGCGGCAACTAGGCAGAGTAAGCAGAGTGGGCAGAGTGTGCTGAGTGGGCTGAGTGGGCTGAGTGGGCAAAGAGTTCCCGACAGAGGAGTGTTCTCCCTACTCTGCTCACTCCGCCTACTCTGCCCACTCCGCCTCCACGCTCAGGGGCGCAGCCCCTCCGTCAATTCGATTCGGACTCCCCACGGATCCGTAATCATCGCCGTGGCTGCGCCTCCCATTTCCTTGTTCGACTTCTTGTAGTCCTCGGTGAGCTTGATGCCCTTGGCCTCGAGCTCCTTGATGAACGCGGGCAGGTTGCGCACCTCGAAACCGACGTGATCGGTCACGCGCCCCTTGGTGCCCACGTGCGTCACGCTCTGGTCGCCCTCCCAGCGGAAGAAGTTGAGGCTGTAGCCGACGCCGGGCAGGTCGGCGCCGGCAAAATAGTCGGTGAACGTGTTCGGGCCCGTCCGCTCGGTGGCGTTCAGCGCCCGCGCGTACCAGTTCCGCATCTCGACGTACTGCTTGTTGATGAAGTGAATGTGGTGGTAGACGATCGGCGCCGCATCCTTTTCCGCGCTGGTCACCAGCTCCACCTTCGCGCCATCGGGTCCGAGGATGTACGAGAAGCGCCCGTACGGCGCCTGGGTCCCCTGCGCCGCGGCGGCTTCCTTGCCCGGCACCGGCTCGCGCCCGCTCGTGAGCGTGTAGCCGGCGGCCGCGATCTTCGTCGTCAGCGCCGGCACGTCCGGCACCGCAAACCCGATGTGGTCGAACGCGGTGCCACGATTGGGTCCGCTCGGCTTCTTCTGATCGAAGAAGAGCAGGATGCCCGGAAAGCGGACGACGTCCACGTTCCCCACCTTGGCCGGCGTGCCGCCCAGCGTGTCCACCCAGAACTTGCGGTGCTCGGCCACGCTGGTGACGTTCATGTGAAAATGGCCGACGACGACCGGCGCCTCCTTGTTGACGAGCTGCGCCGACGCGGTAGGCGCCACAGCGGACACGAGAGCCGCGGCCACGACCGCGCGACGAATGCTGATGCCGATCTGCATGGCGCGGATATTACTACTGGCCGGGGATAGAATCGCCACACGGGCACCGTGATCACTCATCGATGCGTGCAGATTATCGCCGGTGCCGCGGCCCTGGTGGCCGCGGCGGCATGCAGCGCGGCGGCGCAGGACATCGCCGGCGACTGGCAGGGCACGCTCAGCGGACCGGGCGTCGCACTACGTGTCGTGGTGCACATCGTCCGTGACGGTGCCGCGCTGGCCGGCACGCTCGACAGCCCCGATCAAGCCACCATCGGCATCCCGCTCACCGCGGTGGCGCTCACCGGCACGACGCTGACCTTCTCGGTGCCGGCGGTGAACGGTACCTACACCGGCACGCTGAGCCCGCAAGGCACGCTCGACGGACGGTGGTCGCAGGGAGCGCAGGCGCTGCCACTGGTGCTCGCGCGCGGCAGCAGCGTGCCCGCGATGCGCCGCCCGCAAACGCCGGCGCCGCCCTATCCGTATCGCGAAGAAGACGTGTCCTACGCCAGCGCCCCGGGCGTGCGGCTCGCCGGCACGCTGACGGTGCCGCCCGGCGCCGGCCCGTTCCCCGGTGTGGTGCTCGTCACCGGCTCCGGACCGCAGGACCGCGACGAGACGCTGCTCGGACACCAGCCGTTCAAGGTGCTGGCCGATCACCTCACCCGCCACGGCGTGGCCGTGCTGCGCGCCGACGACCGTGGCACCGGGAAGTCCACCGGCACGTTCGCCGCGGCCACGACGATGGACTTTGCCGCCGACGCGGAAGCCGGGCTCGCGTATCTGGCCTCACGCAAGGAAATCAATCCCAGGAAGCTCGGGCTCATCGGCCACAGCGAGGGGGCCGTGGTGGCGCCGATCGTTGCGGCGCGCAATGCGTCGGTTGCCTTCCTCGTGCTGCTGGCCGGATCGGCCCTGCCCGGCGACGAAGTGCTGCTCTCGCAGCAGGCGCTGATCGCCGCCGCCAACGGGGCCGCGCCGGAGTTGGTCCAACGGGCGAGCGCAGCCCTGCGCGAAGTCTTCACGACGCTGAAGACGGTGACCGACGAAGCCGCCCTTGGCCCCGCGCTCCGCCAGAAACTGATCGGGCTCGTCCCCGAGGCGCAGATCGACGCTCAGATCGCGACGCTCCGCTCGCCGTGGTACCGCTTCTTCCTCGCCTACGATCCGGCGCCCGCGCTGCGATCGCTGCGCTGTCCGGTGCTCGCCCTCACCGGCGAGAAGGATCTTCAGGTGCCGGCCAAACCCAACGTGGCCGCCATCCGGGCCGCGCTCGAGGCCGGCGGCAACACGCGGAGCCAGGTCGAAGAGCTCCCGGGGCTCAATCATCTCTTCCAGCACGCCACCACCGGCTCGCCGAACGAGTACGCGCGCATCGAAGAGACCATCGCGCCCGAGGTGCTCGCGAAGATCTCAACGTGGATTGAGAAGCAGTAGCCCCTCCATTGCGTCGATGACCGCCGGCGGGTCGCCGGCCGGGTCGAAGCGCGAAGCGTCGAGGCGGATCAGCGCACGCGGATTTCGAGGACGTCGAGGATGTTCGAGAAGTCGTCGGTCCACAGCGGCTCGCCCGGATCCGCCGGCGGCGCGGTCCACGCCGGATCCTGCGCCAAGGTGCCCAAATCCTCGCGCGCGCGGGCGAGCACCAGCCAGTGTGACGGGGTCTTGTCTTTCGGCCAGTCGTCGGACCTCGCCAGGTCGCGCATGTCGAGCGCCACCAGTCCGTGCGCCGCCGCCAGGCGCCCCACCAGCCCGTCGAGACGCAGGTGCCGGTTCGACACGTGCACGGCGAGCACGCCGTGCGGCGCCAGTCGCGACAGGTAGACGCCGATCGCCTCCTGCGTCAGCAGGTGCATCGGGATCGCATCGGAGCTGAAGGCGTCGAGCACGATCAGCTGGTACTGCGCGCCGGCCCGCGCCGCCAGCGAGAGCCGCGCGTCGCCCAGCACCACCCGGCACCGGTCGCCGCAGTCGTTCAGGAACGTGAAGTAGCGCGGGTCGCGGGCAATGCGTTCGATCGCCGGATCGATTTCGTAGAAGGTCCAGTGCTGCGCCGGCCGCGCATACGCGGCCAGCGTGCCCACACCGAGGCCGATCGCCGCCACCTCGCCCGGCTCGCGCAGCCGCGGCACCGCGTCCACCAGGCGTCCGAACGGACCGGTGCGATGGTAATAGGTGAGCGGCTCGTACCGTCGCGCCGCCTCGATGCCCTGCCGGCCGTGCAGCGTCGTGCCGTGCGACAGCGATCGGACCCCGCCGGCGCGATCGAACGTCACCCGGTAGGCGCCGAAGAAGGTTCGCTCCGCGTGCAGTTCCGTTTCGCCGGCCATCTTGACCCAAGGCGAGGCCAGCAGAAACGTACCGGCCACGACGGCCAGCGTCGTCAACTGATCGCGACGCATGAGGGCAAGGCAGGCGCAGATGGCCAGCGCCGCGACGTGCGCCCACGAATGTGACGTCCTCCACGGCCCCCACAGCACAGCCGCGGCCACCACCATCGCCGCCACCGGCAGCCACACGTCGATCGACTGCCGCGGACGGCGCGACGGATCGGTCGGGCGCAGGAACAACACGGCAGCCAGCGCGAGCGGATACTCGACGAGGCGTGAAAAGAGCAGCGGCGCCGCCAGCGTGTTGAACAGCCCTCCAGCCATTCCGCCGAACGCGAGCCAGAAGTAGAACTCGGTGAGGTGCCGCGGCGACGGGCGATCGCGTGCGAGCAGCCCGTGGCACAGCATGGCCGCGGCCAGGAACGGCATCAGGTGCATCACGAGCGCCGGCGCGATCGGCAGCTGCGCATGCAGCATCATGGTGACCGCCAGGCCGAGCACCAGCGCCGGCAGGAATCGGTCGGCCAGCCGGGTCGCGCGCTCGCGCGCGTTCCCGAACGCCAGGATGAACGTGAGGAGATAGAGACCGAGCGGCACCACCCACAGCAGCGGCACCGGCGCGATGTCGGTCGTGAGCGCGGTGGTCACGCCGAGCATCAGGCTCGACGGCACCGCGGCCAGCGCGCACCAGCGCGCCCGCTGGGGCCAGGTGACCGACGCCGCCGCCGCGGCCGGCGCGTCTGGCGACCCGTCCGCGCCGGCGCGCAGCGCGAAACGCGCCGCCACGGCGCAGGCCAGCACGAGCAGGACGAACGCGGAGTAGCCGATGGTCCACGCCCGCGCCTGACGACTCAGGCCGAGCAGCGGCTCCACCAGCGTCGGGTAGGCCACGAGGGCCGCGAGGCTTCCGGCGTTGCTGGCGGCATAGAGGAAGTAGGGATCGCGCGCCGACTCGTGCCGGGTGGACGCAAAGGTCGCCTGCAGCACCGAGGCGCTCACCGCCAGCACCAGGAACGGCGGTCCGACCGTCGTGAGCAGCGCCACGAGCAGCCATGACAGCGGCGCCTGCGTAGCCTGGGCGGCCGATCGAGGGTCGAGGCCGAGACGGACGATCATCAGTGGTACCAGCGCCACTCCGGCGTAGACCAGCAGGCGCACCGGCGCCACCACGCCGCGCGACAGCACGTGCGCGCCGCCGTAGCCGGCGAGCAGCATCGCCTGGAAGAACACGACGCAGCCGTTCCACACCATCGGCACGCCGCCCAGCACGGGCAGCATCTGGCGAGCCACCATCGGCTCGACCGCGAACATCAGGAACGAGCTCAGGAATAGCGTGGTGGTAAAGAGCGGAACCAGGGCGCGCGTGGCCGTCCGCGGCCACGCCGCGGCGGAGGCCGAGGCAGACGCCAGGGGCGCCGCGCCGAACCCGGGGGAATCGAGCACCCAAGGAACGGTGCAACAGACATACCCGTGCAACGGCCAGCAGGCTCGTGCGAGAGCGGCGAACGGACGGTTGGGCCGCGACGGGATTCTGACCGGCGCCGTCCAGGATCGTGCGCGCCAGAGGCCCGCCGCGCCCTCAGCCTCCGGCGATGGCTCCGACGATCATGAACGGCTCGGTGCCGCGGACGACCGGCTCGGGCAGCAGCAGATCGGGCGCCTCGAGCGACAGGTCGTCCTGGCACGCGAAGAAGCGCAGGAACGGCCGGCGCTTCTTGCTGACGTGATCCCGAATCGTGCCCTGCAGCACCGGATAGCACGCCTCGACCGCGTCGAGCAGAGCGCCGAGCGTTACCGGCCCGTCCACCGACACTTCCACCTCGCGGCCGACCCGCGCGAGCGTCTGCAGATGCTGCGGCAGTTCCACGCGGATCACGGCTGCGTCTGCACCTCGACGGAGAGCACGGCGGGCAGGTCCCTGACGATCGGGGCCCAGGTGTCGCCCGAATCGGCCGACGCGTACACCTGGCCGCCCGTGGTGCCGAAGTAGACGCCGCACGAGTCGAGGCGATCGACGGCCATCGCGTCGCGCAGCACGTTCACGTAGCAGTCCTGCTGCGGCAACCCCTTCGACAGCGGCTCCCACTCGTGGCCGCCAGTGCGGCTGCGGTAGACGCGCAGCTTGCCTTCCGGCGGGAAGTGATGCGAATCGCTGGTAATCGGCACCACGTAGATCGTCTCGGGCTCGTGGGCATGGACGTCGATTGGAAAACCGAAGTCGGTGGGCAGGTTGCCGCTCACCTCGGTCCACTGCCCGCCCGCGTCGTCGGTCCGCATCACGTCCCAGTGCTTCTGCATGTAGAGCGTGTCGGGCCGCGACGGGTGCAGGGCGATGCGGTGGACGCAGTGCCCCACCTCGGCCTCCGGGTCGGGGATGTACTGCGACTTCAGCCCCTTGTTGATCGGCGTCCACGTGGTGCCGCCGTCGTCGGTGCGGAACGCCCCGGCCGCCGAGATGGCGACGAACATCCGCTGCGGGTTGGTGGGGTCGAGCAGGATCGTATGCAGCCCAAGCCCGCCGGCGCCCGGCTGCCACTTCGCGCCCGAGCCGTGGTTGCGCAGTCCCGGCAGCTCGTGCCAGCTCGCGCCGCCATCCGTCGTCCGGAACAGCGCCGCGTCTTCAACCCCGGCGTAGACCGTGTCGGGATCGCTCAGCGAGGGCTCGAGGTGCCATACCCGCTTGAACTCCCAAGGGTGCGGTGTGCCGTCGTACCACTGGTGCGTGCCGGGCGTGCCGTCGTAGGTGAACTTGTTGTCCACCGGTTGCCAGGTAGCGCCGCCGTCGTTGGAGCGCTGCATCACCTGCCCGAACCAGCCGCTGCTCTGCGACGCGTAGAGGCGGTTGGGATCGGCCGGCGACCCCTTGAGGTGGTAAATCTCCCAGCCCGGGAAGTGGGGCCCGCTCACCGCCCATGCCTGGCGCTTGCCGTCCGACGTCAGGATGAACGCGCCCTTCCGCGTTCCCACCAACACTCTCACACTGCTCATGCCCACACCTCCGTAGGGGCAGGTCTTTCGACCTGCCCGACTGAGACCTGTCCTTACTGGTATGTCGATCGAGCCGACCCCAGATCGACAGCGTCTCACCCGAAGGTGACAGCCGAGGTCAGGCCAGAGCGGCCTTGTACAAGGC
>Ga0070670_100000629_pt1 | contig 27591 bp, 21 predicted proteins | sample KBSS63metaG_FD_64665 | JGI IMG/M metagenome (GOLD analysis project Ga0070670, IMG submission 64665) | Switchgrass rhizosphere microbial communities from Kellogg Biological Station, Michigan, USA - KBS S6-3 metaG | ecosystem: Host-associated > Plants > Roots > Rhizosphere > Soil ... | reverse complement strand
ACAAGGAAGGCAGGATCGCGACGAACCCGCTCGGGATTGCGCTGCCCGGCTGCCCGCTCGACGAAAAGATTTCCGAGATGCACATGGTGCGGAAGTCGGGCGACGCGATCGGCGCTCTCGCGATTGTCGTCGTCGACAATCCGCTGGTGGCCGGCACCGGTCATCGTATTTGCAACGACTGCATGAAGGCCTGCATTTACCAGAAGCAGGAGCCGGTCAACATCCCGCAGATCGAGACGGGCGTGCTCACCGACGTCCTGCGCATGCCCTGGGGCGTGGAGATCTACGGCCTTCTCACCCGCTGGAATCCGCTGAACATCCGACGGCCCCACGCCCTGCCGTACAACGGCCGGAACGTCCTCGTCGTCGGCCTCGGCCCGGCGGGCTACACGCTGTCGCACTATCTGCTCAACGAGGGCTTCGGCGTCGTTGCCATCGACGGGTTGAAGATCGAGCCGCTTCCCGCGGAGCTGACCGGCGAGGGTGGCAGGATCCCGCGTCCGATCGAGCGCTGGGACGACATCTACCGCCAGCTCGATGAGCGCGTGCTTGAAGGATTCGGCGGTGTCTCCGAGTACGGTATTACCGTCCGCTGGGACAAGAACTTCCTGACGCTGTTGCACCTGCTGCTGGCCCGCCGCGACCGCCTGCGTATCTACGGCGGCGTGCGCTTTGGCGGGACGATGCCGATCGCAGATGCGTGGGGCTACGGGTTCGACCACGTCGCCATTGCCGCCGGTGCCGGGCGTCCGACCGTCATCGACATGAAGAACAATCTTGTCCGCGGCGTCCGCAAAGCAAGCGATTTCCTGATGGCGCTGCAGCTCACCGGGGCGTTCAAGCGTGGAGCGCTGCCCAACCTGCAGGCTCGTCTGCCGGCGGTGGTGATCGGTGGTGGACTCACCGGCATCGACACGGCGACCGAGCTGTTCGCGTACTACCCCGTGCAGGTGGAAAAGACGCTCGATCGGTACGAGGAGCTGATCGCCTCCGCCGACGAGGCGTCCGTTCGCGGCGGATACGACGCCGAGGAACTGCAGGTGCTCGACGAGTTCCTCGAGCACGGGCGTGCCGTCCGTGCCGAGCGGCGTCGTGCGCAGGCAACGGGCGAGCGGCCCAATTTCGTCCCGCTCGTCCGCGGCTGGGGCGGTGTGACGCTGGCCTACCGCAAACGGATGGTCGATTCGCCGGCGTATCGGCTCAATCACGAAGAAGTCGTCAAAGCGCTGGAAGAGGGGATCTGGTTTGCCGAAAACCTCGATCCGCGCGAGATCATCGTCGACGGGGCGGACCATGCGAAGGCGCTGATGTTCAAAGGGCCAAACGGTCCTGTCGAACTGCCGGCGCGCACCATCCTCGTGGCAGCGGGTACGTCACCCAACGTCACGTCCGAGAAAGAACAGCCGGGCACGTTTCAGCTCGATTCGAAGCGTCGTTTCTTTCAGGGCTTCCGTGCGGAAGGATCGGGCACGGCGCTGTCGCTGCAGCCGGACTCGTCCGGCTTCTTCACGTCGTACAACCACAACGGCAGGCTGGTGTCGTACTACGGCGACAACCATCCGATGTATGCGGGGAACGTGGTCAAGGCGATGGCGTCGGCGAAGGATGGCTATCCGAAGGTGACGGCACTCTTTGCGGACGATCTGTCGCGGCTCGATCCCTCGGCGCAACCGCAGCGTGATGCGGCGTGGTCAGCGTTCGTGGGGCGGCTCGATGACGAACTGTTGGCGCGCGTCGAGTACGTGCAGAGGCTGACGGCGACGATTGTCGAAGTCGTCGTACGCGCGCCGGCGGCCGCCCGCCACTTCAGGCCCGGCCAGTTCTATCGGCTGCAGAATTTCGAAGCGATCGTCGCTCGCGCTGGAGACAACGGCGATGGATCGCCGCTGCTGATGGAGGGCATCGCGCTCACCGGTGCATGGGTCGATCGCGAAAAGGGTCTGCTCTCTCTCATCGCGCTCGAGATGGGTGTGTCGAGCCGGCTGTGCGCGTATTTACGCCGCGGCGAACCGGTGGTGGTCATGGGACCCACCGGCACGCCGACAGAGATCCCTCAGGGAACGGATGTGATGCTGGCCGGAGGCGGCCTCGGCAACGCCGTGCTGTTCTCGATCGCCAAGGCGCTGCGCGAGAACGGAAATCGAGTGCTCTATTTCGCGGGCTACAAGAAGGGGGAGGACCTGTTCAAGCGCGAAGACATCGAAGCGGCGACCGACCAGGTGATCTGGAGCACGGACATGGGCGCAACGATTGAGCCGGGGCGTCCGCAGGACTCGCATTTCCGCGGCAACATCGTCCAGGCCATGGTTGCCTACGCCGAAGGACGCCTCGGTCCGCAGCGCGTGCCGCTGTCGGGCGTGTCGCGCATCATCGCGATCGGCTCCGATCGGATGATGGCTGCGGTCAAAGCGGCGCGCTATGGAGTGCTCGGGCCACACATCAGACCCGAGCATGTCGCTATTGCCAGCATCAACTCGCCGATGCAGTGCATGATGAAGGAGATCTGCGCCCAGTGTCTGCAGAAACACGTTGATCCGGCGACTGGACGCGAGGAATTCATCTTCTCGTGCTTCAACCAGGATCAGGAAATGGACCGCGTCGATTTCCCGAATCTGAACATGCGGTTACGGCAGAACACCGTGCAGGAGAAGTTGTCGAATCGATGGCTCGACCATCTGCTGGAGACCGTCGAGCTGCCGCACATTTAGGCGATCAGCGACTGCGCATGAACGGCCGCGCCGATGAGGCCGGCCTCAGGGTTCAGAATCACCTTTACGGGCACCCGCTCAAGCAGTTCGCGCATCGGTTCCTTCGCGACGAACGCGTCCATGAAGGTCCCTGTCTGCAATGCTGGCAGGATCTTCGGCGCGATCCCCCCGCCGACATACAGCCCTGACGTTGCCACCGCCCGCAGCGCCAGGTTTCCCGCCTCCGCTCCATACGCGCTGACGAACATCCGCAGCGCCTCCGCACACTGCTGACAGCGTCCAGTGAGCCCTGCCTGTGAGATGCGGGCTGGGAGCTCGTGGCTCGCAGCGCCCGCGAGCATGTCGCACTCACCGCCGCGATGCGTGAACCGATGCAGGTTGATCAGCCCCGGTCCGCTGAGCACCTGCTCGACCTCGGCGCGACCGAACTGCTCCCGCAGCATCCTGACGAACTCAATCTCGCGATCGGTCCTCGCCGCGTAGTCGGCGTGGCCCCCTTCGGATGGCACGGGCCGCATCCGGCCATTGACCCGGTGCAGATACGCCTGGCCGAGGCCGGTGCCCGCCGCAATCACCGCGCCGTTGCCGTCCGTTCTCGAGACTCCCGGCTGGAGCACAGCGACTTCATCCCCGGTGAGCAGCTCCACGCTGTTGGCGATCGCCTCGAGGTCGTTCAGCAGCTCGACATGGCGAATGCCGCGGTGGGTCCGGATCTCCGCCGCGGAGATATCCCACGAAATGTTGGTCAATCGCGAGACGCCACCGATCACCGGGCCGGCGACGCCGACCGCCACCGCGTCGATGGTGCCGTGCTGCGCGGCGACGCGATCGAACTCGTCGAGGATGTCGGTGAAGCTGTGGTAGGCGTTCGTGACGTAGCTGGCGGTGGTGACGAGTCGGGGTCGCGAAGCCGCAGGCTCGAAGACGCCAAGAAGCGTTTTCGTTCCGCCTACGTCGCCACTCAGGATCATCCCTGGATTATATTGGTCACGTCCTGATGACAACCGGTGCGCCCGCGCTCTCTCGTCGTCAGCTGCTGGAGCGGTATCCGCACCTCCGCGAGGATCAGCTTCGCTACATGCAGAAGTGGGGGCTGATCCGGCCCTCGCACCGCGCTCACGGCGAGACGTTCTACGCCTTTCCCGATCTTGCCGTCGTGCGTGAAGCCGATGAGAACCTCGCCAATGGCGCCACGTTCCGCGCCGTCCTCAGGAATCTGCATGCGTCCCATGAGGGACAGCTGACGTTCGACTTCCGGATCGAAGCGCAGCCAGCGAGAGTGCTGCAGCTCCGGCGTCCGGAGCCGCCCCCGATGGCCGCGTTGATGGAGAGGCCGTCAGTCGACTACTCCTCGTCGGCCGAGCAGTATTTCAGCGCGGCGTCGATTCTGGATAACGGCGACCCGGCCAACTTCGAGACAGTCGCGGCGTCGTACCGGCGCGCGCTGGAGATCGATCCGTATCTCGTGCCGGCGCTCATCAACCTCGCGAACATCCATTACGCCCGCGACTACATCATCGAAGCGCAGGCGCTGTACGAGCGCGCGCTGACCATCGAGAGCGAAATCTTCGAGGGGCATTTCAATCTCGGGAACATCTTCCACGACCTGGGCAGGTACGTGGAGGCGCAGCGCTCCTACCGCGAAGCGCTTCGTCTCAATCCGACGTTCGCCGACGCGCACTTCTATCTGGCCGTGACGCTGGAGAAGAACGGGCAGTCTCACGAAGCGCGACCGCACTGGCGCGCCTACCAGCAGCTCGCACCCAACGGCGAATGGGTGCATCTGGCCAAGGAATTCTCGGACTAGTAGGAATACTCGTCTCGCGGCTCGCGCTTCTTGGGCGCGCGGCGGAGCTTGTAATACTGGCACTCCGGACACCAGGCATCGGCGTCGAATCCCGCCGTACCGGCGTACGGCTTCACCTCGCGGTGCGTGCAGAATGCCGCGTTGCCGTCTTCAGCGGGCTGCTGCCAGCGGCATGAGCCAAAGCGGACGAATGCCGCCGACTGCGGCTTGTCGGACGAGACCGGGCTGGGGGCCGGTGTTCCCGCCGGGGCGTCGGGTGTCGAGGGCGACGCCGCCGACATCGACGACGGGCTGACGTCCGCCGGCGAACCCGGATTGAATGGATCGTTATTGAAGTTGAACGCCAACGGCTTTCTCCAGGGCGCGCAACGCGCGCAGTTCTTCAGGAGCGACCAGCGTCAGCGCGCTCCCGGTTGTTTCGGCGCGGCCGGTGCGGCCCACGCGATGGACATACGCCTCGGGCGTGTCCGGAACTTCGAAATTGACGACATGGGCGATGCCTTCGATGTCGAGGCCGCGCGCCGCGACGTCAGTCGCGACCAGCACGGGGTAGGTCCCGGTCCTGAACCCTTCCACCGCCGACATCCGCTGCTGCTGCGTGCGATCCGCGTGCAGCGCGGCGGCGCGGACGCCAAGCGTCGTCAGCCTCGTCGCGAGCTTGTCCGCTCCGATCTTCGTGCGGCAGAACACGAGCACGGGCCCCGTCGCCTCCTCGCGCAGCCAGTGCGCGAGCCACTGTGTCTTTTCATTTGCCGGCACGGTCTGCACCGCATGCGAGATCGTCTGTGCCGGACCGCCGCGCCGGCCCACCTGCACGAGCTTCGGATCGTGGAGGAACTCCTCTGTCAGCTTCAACACTTCGCCGGGCATCGTCGCCGAGAAGAGAAGCGTCTGCCGCTGCGCCGGCAGCGACGCCATGATTCGACGGACGTCCGGCCAGAAGCCCATGTCGAGCATCCGGTCGGCCTCGTCGAGCACGAGAATCTCGAGACCACGAAGATCAACCGAGTCGTGCCGCATGTGATCCATCAACCGGCCCGGAGTGGCGACCACGATGTCGACGCCGGCACGAACGGCGCGCTCCTGAATGTCCATCGGGACGCCGCCGTAGACCGCGATGCTTGAAACCGTCGTGTGATACGTCAGGCCCTGGACCTGATCCTCGATCTGGACCGCCAGCTCGCGCGTCGGCGCGAGAATCAGCGCGCGAGTGCGCGGTGGCTGCGGCGGCGCCTCGTGAAGAAATCGCTGGAGAATCGGCACCAGGAACGCGGCGGTCTTGCCCGTGCCGGTTTCCGCGCAGGCGATGACGTCGGAGCCGGAGAGAGCAATCGGAATCACGCCGCTCTGGATCGAGCGGGTTTCGGCCCAACCCAGATCGCGGATGCCACTGAGAAGCCGATCGTCGAGCGAGAGCTGAGCGAACGGGATCGGCGCCGGATCAAACGGCGTCGGCTCGTAGGGCAGCACGGCCGGCTCCTGCGTCGTAGCCGTGGGGTGGACAGAGCGCCGACGTCCCCGCCCCTGGGCTGCCGGCCCTTTGGCGGAGGTTGCTGAGCCCTTACCTAGGGTGGAGCTTCGTCGTCGATGACGACCGCGAGAAGAGGATGTTGCTTCAGTACTCAAAACAGATGGCTATCGCGCGCGGAACGTGATGATTCCACGGACAGGGTCATACGGGGACACGCCAACGGTGACCCGGTCACCAGGCACTACTTTGATGCGGAAGCGGCGCATGCGGCCGCTCAACTGCGCCAGAACCTCATGGCCCGCATCGCACTGCACGCGATACAGACCGCCCGAATGAACGGCCACGACCGTTCCCTGCATATCTATGAGATCGTCCTTGCTCAATCAGCTCTTCCTTTCGCGCGAGGCGCCGTCGGAGATTCTCGACTGCGTCGTCTCGCGAGGCAGCATCTCCTGCCCGCGCGCAGCGCGGGCGACTTAGCAACGAGTGTGCCATACCTGGTGGATACGTGCAATGTCATGGCAGACAGGAATTTGCGGATTCCCAGCAGTGGAAAAATAAAGTGCTTCTGGCTGCTTAGAGATTGCGAACGGCTTGTTCGACGCGGGCGGCGAGCCCCGCGTAATCGTCACCTTTGAGCCGGAGTGGGGCGCCAAAGGCGACGCGAATCCGACCCGGTCGGACGAACGACGAACCCACCGGCATCAGCTTGTCGACGTCCTCGAGCTTGACCGGCACCACCGGCAGGTCGAGCCGCGAGGCGATCATCCCAATGCCGCCTCGGAACGGCTTCATCTGACCGGTAGGCGAGCGCATCCCTTCTGGAAACAGCAGGATTGACGTCCCCCCGCCCGTTACCTCGCCGATGTACTGGAGCGTGTGGCGCGCTCCCGCCTCACGCTGCGGAATGGGGAAGGTGTTGAAGAAGAAGCAGGCGAGGTAGTAATTGAGCGAGTTGGTGAACACGTCACGCCAGGTGTGCTGTCCCGGATGGAAGTGTGCCTCGAAGAATTCCTTCAGCATGGCCGGCGCGATACGGCTCCGCCACCTGCCTGGCAGCGCGGACAGAATCACAGGGACGTCCATGTGGCTCTGATGGTTCGACGCAAACATCACTGGTCCTTCGAGCTCCGCCAGATGTGAGAGTCCCTCCACCCGCGCATGCGCGAAGAGCCGCGTCAGCGGCACGATCCACGTTGCGTGCGACAGGCGCCTCGCCAACCGGACCGGGCCGGTCCTGTTCCAGGTTGGAAATTCGACCGGCTCTTCAAGGGTCTCCGGGCCTGGCGGGGCGTCAACGAGTTCTTTCAGGTCCGCAATGCTCGCGGCTTCTGAGAAGCGTGACTCATCAATCCGCGTCTGGAAGCGATCCTCGAGCGCGACCATCAATTCCACGCGTTCGAGCGAGGTCAACCCCAGTTCCTCCAGAGTCGTGGCACCGCTGACGTGCCTGCCGCGCGCGTACCGTCCGATCAGCGCTTCGAGCGAATCGCCCTGCTGAAGCGTCAACGGCTGACCGCCGGCCCTGACCCAGTCGCGGATGGCCGCCCGTTTCAGCTTGCGTGTGCCCTCGGTCCTCGGCAGTTCGGTGCCAGGCCACACCGAAATCGTCCGAATCCGCTGATGGTCCTGCAGGTGTGCGTTGGCCTCGCGAACGACCCGGTCCGGATCGACGCCAGCATCGAGCACCACGACGGCGTGCACCCGTTCCTGCGCTCCGTCAGCGATACCCACGACAGCTGACTCACGGACGCCAGCGATCTCATTGATCGCGTGCTCGACGTCTTCCGGAAAAACGTTCAGTCCTTCCGGCGTGACGATCATTTCCTTCTTGCGCCCTTTGATGAACAGCCGTCCCTGCTCATCAATCCCCCCGATGTCCCCCGTGTGGAACCAACCCTCCCCGTCGAACACGCTGGGTGACTTGTCACTTGTTACTTGCGACTTGTCACTTTCGTAATACCCGCTCGTGACGTTCTCGCCGCGTACGAGAATCTCCCCGTCGTCCGCGATCTTCACGTCAACGCCGGCGATCGGCGTTCCCACGGATCCTTTACTGGTCTTGAACGGATGGTTCAGCGTGACGATCGGCGCTGTTTCGGTCAGGCCGTAGCCCTGAATCACGGCGAATCCGATGCGGCGCCAGAACTCCTCGAGGTCCTGCGGCAGCGGCGCGGCGCCCACGACGAACGCCCAGAATTTCAGGCCAAACGTCGAGTGTGCGTGGCGGTAGCGCCACCAGCGGCCCGGAATCGAGGTGCCGGCCGGCAGCGGCTCCTGTGTCTCAGGCATCGTGCGGGTGACGTGCTCGCGCAATACGTCCAGTATCTTCGGGACGCAGACGAGCACCGACACACGCCGCGACTTGATCAGCCGGATGATGTCGTGCGGGTTGAGACTGCGAGTGAAAATCACCGTGCCGCGCACCATCGGCGGAACGTTGGTCGCCATTGACTGGCCGAACATGTGGCTCAGCGGCAGGAGATTGACGAAGCGGATCGGATGAAACGGCCGCGCGTACATGCGGTACTTCATCACCTCTCGTTCAACCGGCACGATGTTCGCCAGCACGTTGCGGTGCCTGATCACGACGCCCTTTGGCTCCGCTGTCGCGCCGGATGTGAAGATGATCTGCGTGACATCGTCTCGGGACACGGCGACGGCCGGCATCGGACCGTCAGCGCGCCAATCGAGGTCACCCAGACGCCATTGCTGGAGCTGTGGTGCATCTTCGAGCTGCGTTACGTCGTCTCCGACGAGCGCGAGACGCGACTCGACGATGGCGGCAACTTTGCGGACAAAGTCGGCTGAGGACCGATAGTCGATTGGGACCACGATGATGCCGGCGATCAGGCAGCCCCAGTAACACGCGATCCACTCGGGCCGGTTCTCGCCCCAGACGATTACCTTGTCGCCCTGGTGAAATCCGGCGGCGTTCAGCCTGGCGGCAAACCCGCGCGCGGCACGGCCGACCTCCTCGTACGTATGGACCCGGCGCTTATAGCCGTCGTCGTAGACGAGAAAGTCGCCGCGGATCGTGACGAGGTCCGCAAAAAAATCGACGAGGGTGTCCCGGCGCACCTGTGAATTATGATTCCTTCCCTGACTTCAGCGTTCTGAATTGCCCTGACTTTTCATGGATGCGACTCCCGTCGGCGCCTTATACGACAGCCTGCTTCAGTCCGCGCTGCGTCAGTTCTTCGAACGGGCGACGCTGGATACCGAGCCAACGGCAGCAGCGCCGAGTGACGGCCGCCTCGCGATCGAGCCATCGGCCAATCCCTCGGCGCTGATCATCCGCTGGTTCGGCACGCGATACACGCTGCGGGTGCCCGGCCGATGGCCGTTCACGGCGCACGAAGTCCGCCTTGCCCAGGCCATTGGGGCCGTGTTGGCGGCTCGGTACCGTGCGATTCAGAATTCCCGGATTCTTGCCGAGCGCGGCGACCTGTTCAGCGGTGCGATTGAGGACCGCTACGTCGGCGCGTTTCTGGACCCGCGGTCGTATGCGATGGACGCCCGCGCCACACGCGCGGACCGCATCGCGTCGATCATCGAGATGCTGCGTGTCGCCGCGCTCTCCAGCTACGAGAACCGCCCCATCTCGACTGGGGTACTCCTGCTTGGCACCAACGCCGATCCTGTTCGTCCAGGCATTCCGCCAACGTCGGTGGTGGTGTCGTACACCGAGTCGCTGGCGCGGATTAAGAGTTTTTTCCGCCTGGCTGAAGGCGTGCACACGTTGTTTCTTGCGAGCGCCGAAGGCCGGCTTCTCAACATCATCGACATCAGGCGGTGGGCGAGCGGGGCGCGGCAAAATTCGCTGACGGCCAGGCCATTTCAGCCGCATGCGCGCGCAACGGCCCAGCACGGCCACGTCTGCGCCGTTCTCAGTCCGTCCCGTGAAATCAAGATCTTCGCGGAAGGGACCGAGATGTTCACGTTCCGCGGTGCCGCGTGGCATCTTGTCGATGCGCAGGCGAAGTACCGGCTGTGGGCCGACGCCGTTGGTGATGAGGCGTTGGCAGCCAGGATCTTCCAGACGGCACGCGACCTGTCTGAAGCCCGTGAGGGCGCGTTGTTCGTGGTCGTACGAGAGCCCGAGTTGGCTGTGCCGCAGCTTGTTGCGCCGACCGACCGGCTCGACCTGCCGATACGAGAACCTGATAGTAGAAGCGATGGATCCGAAGAGCCATCACGCCGGCATCTGCTTCATCTTCTGGAGCGGCGTGCAATTACGGATCTGGACCCCAGTGTGTTCATGGGGCTCGCCGCACTCGACGGCGCAACGGTGACGGATCGATCTGGCCGCCTTCTTGCGGCAGGCGCGATTCTGCGCCATCCGCCGTCGGAACACCTCGATGCGGGTGGAGGTGTGGAGGGCGCCCGTACAACTGCCGCCATGGCTGCGAGTCAGTTCGGTCCGGTGCTGAAAGTCAGCGAGGACGGGATCATTACGTTTTACGATCGCGAACGTGTCTGGGACATCTGAATCCCAGGCTCAATTCACCATCGCAAATCGCAAATCTCAATTAGAATTACCCTTCCCTCCGATGCGTATCTTTCTAACGGGCGCAACCGGTTACATCGGTTCTGCGGTAACAGACGCGTTGCTGCGCAGTGGCCACGAGGTGACCGCGCTCGTGCGCGAGCCGGAAAAGGCCGAGCAGATCTCGGGACGGGGCGTCACTCCGATTGTGGGTGAACTGTCGAGGCCGACCTCATATGCGGCTGCGGCTGAAACAGCTGATTCGATCATTCACACCGCGCTCGAAGACTCGCCGCGAAAACAGAAAGTCGATCGTCAGGCGATCGACACGTTGATCGCGGCCGCCGCGCGCCGCGCTGCCGCGGGGCTGCCGGCGTGTGTCGTGTACACATCGGGTACGTGGGTTCTCGGAGAAACGCACGAGGCCACTGAGGAAGCCGCGCTCAATCCAATTCCGCTGGTCTCGTGGCGGCCTGAACACGAGCAGGTCGTGCTCCAGGCGGACCGGCAGGGCGTTCGGCCGGTGGTGATTCGCCCTGGCGTCGTGTACGGTGGGGCACGCGGGATCGTCGGCGATCTGCTGAAAGACGCCGCGAACGGCCTTGTACGGGTGGTGGGCACAGGCCAGAACCACTGGGCCTGTATCTACGATCGCGACCTGGCGGACCTGTACGTCCGTGTCTCGACCATGAACGACGCCGCAGGCATCTTTCACGCGAACGACGAGGCCGATGAGTCGGTTGACGACATCGTCGCGGCGATCTCGCAGCACGCCAAGATGCCTCCCGACGTGCGTCACATGCCCATTGAAGAGGCGCGCAAGAAGATGGGACCGTACGCGGACGCGCTCGCACTGGATCAGATCGTACGGAGTCCACGGGCACGGGCGCTCGGCTGGGCACCAACGCTCCGTTCAGTCGCCGGAAGCGTCGCCAGACTGCTGGAAGAGTTTCGAACGGCTCGCGCAGCCGCCTAGCCCGACTCAGCCCTCAACGACCCCGTCAATCAGCCCGTATTCGATTGCCTTCGTTGCGTCGAGGTAGAAGTCCGTCCGTTTGGTGTCGCGGATGATCTTCGCCAACGGGCGTCCAGAGCGCGTCGCGAGGATCTGATAGATCTGCGCCTGCATCTGCTTCAGGCGATCGAGGTGCTGCGCGGCTGCGGACGTCGATTGCCAGCCGGCCCACTTCGCCGGCTCGTGAATCATGATCCACGAATGCGGCAGGGCGAGCCGCCGCCCCTCGCTTGCCGCCTGCAGGACGACGGATCCCATCGAGTAGGCCATGCCCTGTACGACGATCGTGACTTCGATGCCGCGCGCGACCAGCTGCCGAATCGAATCGTGAATCGCCAGCCCATCGGTCACGTTGCCGCCGGCGCTGTTGATGTAGACGGTGATCGGCTTTGCGTTGTCGTTCGCCAGCTCGCGAATTCGTTCGATGACGGATTTCGCGACCTCCTTCTCGATGTCGCCGATCAGGTACACGTCCCGCAGTCGATCCGCCGACTCCTTGCGCAGGATCCCCTTGACGGCATCGATCAGGTCGAGCACCAGTCGGTCGTTCAACTCGCGCGGCGCGGGGAACTGCACAACTGGCGAACGGCCGGCGCTGTGCGACGGTTCGGATTCCGACACCGGCTCAGCTGCAGGTTTAGGAATGGTCGAGTCGCTCACGAACTCAGTATGCTTGCAAACTAAACGCCTGCGACGGCCGCCCTCGCGCCGGAGCGCAACTCGCGAAGGCAAGTTTGACCTGGCCGCCTCGAAGGAGTAGCGTCAGATTACACGCCTAAGACGCCGCTACGCCGGCGTCGCGGGGGACCCACTGTTAACTGGGGCGTATTCCGTCACCGCCGGAAACTTGTCGCGCCGAAAGCGCGCACGAGCCACCGTGCGACGGCGGATAGAGGACTTCCAACCTCGAGCCCGTCAGCTAACCCCGTCGGTGCGATTGGAGGCCTTCCGTGTCGCTTTCCGCTCAACCACGGGCGCTGCTGCCTGTGACGCTCACCGCCATTGGTGTCGTGTACGGCGACATCGGCACCAGTCCGCTGTACGCCATGCGCGAGTGCTTCTTCGGATCGCACCGGGTTGCGCCGACGCACGACAACGTCCTTGGGGTGCTCTCGCTCATCGTCTATTCGCTGGTGCTTGTCATCTCGGTCAAGTACATCGCCATCGTGATGCGCGCCGACAACCAGGGGGAGGGAGGCATTCTCGCGTTGACGGCGCTCATTCCTGGCGGAACCGGCGGTACGCGCAGCGTCCTCGTGCTGCTTGGCATCTTCGGCGCGGCGCTGCTTTACGGCGACGGCATGATCACGCCGGCGATCACTGTGCTCAGCGCTGTTGAAGGGTTGAAGGTATCAGTCGGGTTGTCCGAGCCGTCCCTCGTGCCGCTGGCCGTCGCCATCCTGATCGCGGTGTTCGCGATTCAGCGCCACGGCACGCATCGCGTCGGCCGGCTGTTCGGCCCGATCATGGTCGGCTGGTTTGCGGTGCTGGCGATCCTCGGGACCGTGTGGATCGCCAGATATCCTGCCGTCCTGGCGGCGATCGATCCGCGGCACGGGATCCGTTTTCTGATCGAGAACCGCGGCCACGGGTTCGCTGTGCTGGGCGCGGTCTTTCTCGTCGTCACCGGCGGTGAAGCGCTGTATGCGGACATGGGTCACTTCGGCGCGCGGCCGATTCGGATTGCGTGGTTTTCCGTGGTCCTGCCGGCGCTGCTGCTGAACTACTTTGGTCAGGGTGCGCTGCTGCTGCACGCGCCCGCCACGCGCGATCCGTTCTTCCAGTTATCGCCGATGTGGGCGCAGCTGCCGCTCGTGGTGTTAGCCACGGCAGCGGCCATCATTGCCTCGCAGGCCCTGATCTCCGGCGCGTTCTCGCTCACGCGTCAGGCCATCCAACTCGGGTACGCGCCGCGCCTGACGGTGGAACACACTTCGTCCTGGGAGATGGGACAGATCTACGTCCCGCAGGTGAACTGGTTTCTCGCCGTCTCCACGATTCTGATCGTCATCGGGTTCCGCTCGTCGGGCGCGCTTGCCGCGGCCTACGGCATTGCCGTCACCATGACGATGATCATCACCGCCCTGCTGTTGCACGTGATTGCGGTCGAACGCTGGCGGTGGCCACGGCCTCTCGCGCTGGCAGTGACGAGCGCATTTCTCGTCATCGACCTGTCGTTCTTTTCCGCGAACTTGCTCAAGGTGTTCCAGGGTGGTTGGCTCCCGATTGCGATCGGCATCTTCTTGTTCGCGCTGATGACAACATGGAAGACCGGCCGCCGGATTGTTGCCGAACGTTTGATGGCGCGCGCGTTTCCGCTCGAGGCTTTTGTCACAGCGGTGAGGACCGCTCCTCCGACGCGCGTGCCGGGCACCGCCATCTTCATGACCGCACAGCCAACCGGCACCCCGGCGGCGCTGGTGCACAACCTGCGTTACAACAAGATCCTCCACGAGCATGTCGTGGTGCTGACGGTCGCGACGGTTCCGACACCGACAGTGCCACTCGATCAGCGGGTCACTGTTCGGCCGATGGGCGCCAACGTGCACAACGCACGCATTCAGTTCGGGTTCATGGAGGATCCCGACGTGCCGGAAGTCCTCGACCATCTGCGCCTCGCCGGTGTCCCCATCGATCAGCACGACGTGACATTCTTCCTTGGGCGCGAGACCATCGTCGTCGGTCAGCGAAAGGGCATGGCGACGTGGCGGGAGAAGCTGTTCGTGCTGATGGCGCGAAACGCCGTTCGTGCAACGGCCTTCTTCAAGCTGCCGCCCGAACGCGTCGTCGAACTGGGTGTGCAGGTAGAGATGTAGGCGGGCGATCAGGAATCGTCGAACTCCCGCTTGTCTTCGTCGGTGGCTCCCGGCAGGAACTCGAAGTAGGCGTCGAGGCTGCGATCGAGCGCGCGCCGTAATTGCGGAATGGTTCCGTCGATCGTGTGGAGCGTCAGGCCGGCGGTCTCGCCGTCCGTGAGAGTCAGACGGACATCATCTGCGTTGATCAGGGTCCCTTCGGGGAGCAGCCGTAAGCCGTAAACCAGCGTGTAGCGGGCCATAGCCCACTAACTATACGTGCTGTCCATGGCGACGCAGCGCATTCGACCGTTTCCAGTGCAGTACAACGACGATGGCGGCCAGGGCGGCTCCCGACAGCAGTGCTGCCGGTTGCGGCAGAAACAGAAGAACAGCCGCGACCACCAGCAGCGCGCGCTCAACCAGATGCACTGTCTGGCGCAGGAAGCCCGAGATCGCGATTGACAGCGCCGCGACGCCGAGCACGGCTGCTGCCGATGTCGAGATCACGTGACCGACGCTTCCTTGAAGGAGCACGCCGTCGCCGCCCGGACTCAGCGTGAAGACGAACGGGACCAGAAACGCCGGCGTGACGTACTTCCAGGACAGCATGGTCGTGCGAAAAGGATTGCCGCCGGTGATGGCTGCTGCCGCGAATGGCGAAAGCGCCGTGGGCGGGCTCACCTCCGACAGCACAGCGTAATAGAAGATGAACATGTGCGCAGCCGCGGGATTGATGCCGACCCGCGTGAGCGCCGGCACAATCATCACCGCAGCAATGATGTATGAAGCCGTCACGGGCACAGCGAGACCCAGCACCCAGACAGCGAGGGCGGCGTAGACCGTCGTCAGCACGACGCTGCCTCCAGCCGCCGACACGATCACGCCGGCGACCTTCAGTCCGAGCCCGGTCAGCGTCACGGTGCCAACGATGATGCCTGCCGTGGCGGTTGTTGCGACGACAGGAAGGACCCCGCGGCCACCCGCTGCCAGCGCGCGGGCGAGACGCGCCGGCCAGAGGGCTGTCTCACGCTGCAGGAAACTCGCGGCGATGGCGGCAACTGTGGCCCAGAACACCGCCCGGAATGCCGTGAGCCCGCGAGCCATCAGCAGGACGATGGCGAGCAGCGAACCGAAATGGTGCCAACCCCGACGCGTCACGGCGGCAAGCGTGGGGATTTCAGCATCGATCTCGCGCAGCGTAAGGCGCTGCGAATCCGCTTCGACCATGAGGAAGACGGAGAGGTAATAGAGCAGCGCCGGCACTGCGGCCATGGCAATCACCTGCAGGTAGGTGATCTTCAGGTATTCGGCGATGAGGAACGCCGCCGCGCCCATGGCCGGCGGTGCGAGGATGGCACCGATTCCCGACGCTGCGAGGATGGCGCCGCCCGTATCCGGCGGGTAGCCGGCGCGCCGCATCATCGGCCACGCGACAGCACCCAGCATGACCGTATTCGCTACGCCGCTGCCGGAGACGGCGCCAAGCAGATATCCGGCGACCGTTACAGTACGTCCGGCACCTGAACCGCTACGCGACCGCCCCACGGCCGCAGCCGCCCAGTCGATGAAGAACTTGCCCGCGCCGCTGTACTCCAGAATGGCGCCGTAGATCGTGAACAGCACGATGTAGGTGGCGGTGACGTCGAGCGGAACGCCGAAGATGCCCTCGAGCGTCATGTAGAGCGTGCCGAGGATTCGCGGCACGCTGTATCCGCGATGGGCGATCAGCGAAAGACCCGCATGATCGAGCACGGCGCCGAAGTAGGCGTAGGCGAGAAAGATCGCGGCAGTGATCGGCAGAATCCATCCGGTTGTCCGTCTCGTTGCTTCGAGGACGAGCAGCGTCGTGAGGCCGCCCAGTGCCAGGTCCACCGTGGTCGGCGTTGCCGCACGAAGGACAAAGGCATCGAAATCGATGATCGGCCAGGCGAGCGCGACGATGGCCAGCACGATGCACAGCCCATCGACGACTCCTGAGACGACGCCCGAGCCGCTCCGAACGGCAAGTGGATAAATGAGAAATGTCGCCGCCAGTGCGAGCAGCAGAAAGCTGACGCGGTAGATCTGCGGATCGATGACACCGACGACCCAGTACAGTGCGTAGGCGGCAAGACTAAAGGCGAGTACGTCGCCTGCGCGTTCGCGCACGCCCGTTACTCTTTCCACGCCTGTCGTTCGCGGTAGTACCGGATCGCACCGGGGTGGTACGGCACGGGAGATCCCTTGAGCGCTGTCGCTAGACCCAGCTCACGCGCCTGTGGATGAATGGCGGCGAGGTCGCTCTGCTTGTCAAAGAGCAGTTTCGTGATGTCGTGCGCGAGCATTTCAGGCATCGACTCGGAGACGACGAGCAGATTTGCGACCGCCACGACCGGGACGTCCGGATTCGTCTTGTAGGTGCCCTTCGGAATCACGGCGGTGTAGTACAGCCCCGACCCGTAGATCTGATTCAGTTTCGGCAGGATCTCGTCCGTCGGAATGAACCGTGCGTGGATCCCGGGCGTGTTCACCAGATCCAGGATCGACGCCGTCGGCAGCCCGGCGTTCCAGAAGAACGCATCGATCTTGCCGTCCTTCATCGCATCGACTGACTGCGCGACTCCCAGGCTCTGCGCCCGGATGTCGTGCTGCGGGTCGAGACCGGCGGCGTTGAGGATGCGGTTGGCGAGTACGGTGGTGCCGGAGCCGGCCGCGCCAGTGGATACGGTTCGACCCTTCAGATCCGAGACCCGGACGATGCCGGAACTTTCGAGCGCCACCAGATGGACGTAGCTCGAATAGAGCACGGCGAGCGTACGGACAGGCACGGCACCGATTTCTTCGAATCCCTCCTTGCCGCTGACGGCATCCTGCGCGGTATCGGCCATGGTGAAGGCGATATCCGATGTGCCCTGCTTGAGGAACTTGAGGTTGTCGACTGATGCGGCGGTGACCTCCGCCGTCGCTTCAACGCCTGGAAGGTTCTCGCTGATCACCTTGGCGATGCCGCCGCCATACGGGTAGAAGACGCCTCCGGTGCCGCCGGTCGCGATCGACAGTCGCTTCGTGACCGTCGTCGACGTGGATCCACCGGAGCACGCAGCAATGCAGAGTGCGGCTACCGACGCGGCCGCCAGGCGAAGGATCGTCACGGCTGAAAACTATACTGGGTTCTGGTCCGGCTAAAGCCGGACACTACGTACACCGAATGGTGACTCTCGACGATGTCAGGGCGGCGGCGGTGCGGATTCGCGGAGTCGCGGTGCGGACGCCGCTGCTCGACGTCGGTCCGCTGGCGCTCAAATGCGAGAACCTGCAGCCGATGGGCGCGTTCAAGGTGCGCGGTGCCTGCAACATGATCGCGCAGCTGTCGCCCGCCGCGCGCTCCGCTGGCGTCATCACGTACTCGTCTGGTAACCACGGCCAGGCGGTGGCGCTCGTCGCCAAACGATTCGGGATTCCCGCCGTTGTCGTGATGCCGGAGACCGCACCTCCGATCAAGGTCGAGGGTGTGCGACGGTACGGCGCCGAAGTGATTGTTGCAGGCACCACGACCTTGCACCGCAAGGCTCGCGCGGAACAGGAGCTCGCGCGCCGGGGCCTGACCATGGTGCCGCCATTCGACGATCCGTGGGTGATTGCCGGCCAGGGGACCGTCGGCCTCGAGATCCTCGAGCAGTGTCCAAACGTGACCACGGTGTTCGTCCCGGCGGGCGGCGGTGGGCTGATCTCGGGCGTCAGTGCGGCGATCAAAGGGATGCGCAGCGGCGTTCGCATCGTCGGCGTCGAGCCGGAGGGCGCGGCGAAGATGTCACGCTCGCGTGAGGCCGGTCATCCAGTGACGCTCGATCGCATTGCCAGCATTGCCGACGGACTGCTGGCGGTCAGGCCAGGGGACCTGACCTTCGAGCACGTGCAGACGCTGGTCGATGACGTGGTGACGGTCAGCGACGAACAGATCACTGCGGCGGTGCGGTGGCTGTTTCGCGAGGCCAGCCTCGTCGCGGAGCCGAGTGGTGCGGCGGCCGTGGCCGGGGCACTCGAGGGCGGATCGTCGGTCGGTGGGGTGAGTGTCGCGATCGTGTCGGGAGGAAACGTCGATCCCGCGGCGTATGCCGGCTATATCTCGCCGGGTCCGCCTTCGAAGTGACACGCTACACGAGTGGCCTGGCGGCTGCGATGGCTTCTTCGACAGTCGTGATCTCTCCGTCCAGCTGTTTCTCGTAGACCTGCTTCAGCACGTCGCCCACGCGGGGGCCCGGTGTCATGCCCAGATCGAGCAGGTGCCGGCCGAGGAGCAGAGGAGCGGGCGGCCGATGTTCGACGCCGAGCGCACGTGCGCGCTCCAGGAACCAGTCCATCGCCGAACAATCAAAGTTTCCGCTTCGACCGAGGCAGTCTGCTCTCGCCAGCCGTGCCAGCAGCTCGAGATCGACTTTCTGAGCGAGACGGCGGAACGCCCCGTCGCCGACGTTGTGCGCTTTGCGAAACATGCCCGGCTTCAAGTGATTGGCCACCAATCCGATCACCTGACCGCGGACATCGAAGCCGTCGAGGCTGTGCACGTTGAGTCGGTCGAGAAGAGACAGAGTCGGCGCGACGCCCGCCTGCTCGTGATCGATCGACCGAATACGGCCGTCGATGAACGCAGTCGTCGCCGGTTTTCCCAGGTCGTGACACACGGCACCGAGCATCACGGTGACGAGCTGCGTACGAGCAAGCTCGGCATTCAGCTCGCGGGCCTTGTCGATCACCATGAGTGTGTGGACCCACACGTCGCCCTCGGGGTGCCACTCCGGCTCCTGCTCGCATCCAACGAGCGGACGCAGCTCGGGAAGCACCTGGTCGATGACGCCTAGCTCGAGCGCCAGCGCGAATCCGGGAGACGGCCGCTTCGCGTGGAGCAGCAGCTTTTCGATTTCACCCCAGATCCGCTCGGCCGGCAGATCGTCGATGACGATTCGCCCGCACAGCGCCGCGGTCTCTTCCTCCAGTACGAACTCGAAACGCGCAGCAAACTGCACGGCGCGCAGGACACGCAAGCTGTCATCGCCGAACGTCTGCAGGTCGACAGCGCGCAGCCGTCGTCGCGCCAGATCGCCACGACCGTCGAACGGATCCTGATATGTGTCCGTGAGCGGGTCCCAGGAGATCGCGTTGATCGTAAAGTCGCGACGCCGGGCGGCGTCCTCCTCGGACATGAACGGATCGCCTTCCACATCGAAGGCCTTGTGCCCGCGCCCGCGCTTGGACTCGCGGCGCGGCAGGGCGACGTCGATCGCGATCCCGCCGTCCACCGGACCCGCAACCTTGTAGACCGGAAAGCTCTGGCCCACCGGCTCGACGCGCCCGAGTGGCGCCAGCAACGTTGGCAGCTCGTCCTGCCGGATGCCGTAGACCTCGATATCCACGTCCTTCGAGGGCTCGCCGCGCAGCTGATCACGGACCCAGCCGCCGACGATGAACGCCCGGCCTCCGGCGTCGCGCACGGCGCGCGCGATGTCCAGAGCGAGTGGAGGCGGAGGGCTCACATTTCGACCTGAACTCCCAGCTCGACGACACGCTCAGGCGGCAGCTTGAAGAACGCGGTCGCGCGGACGGCGTTGCGCGCCATCAGCACGAACAGGTTCTCTCGCCACTTGGCCATGCCCGGCCGGTCGGTGACGACGATCGTTTCGCGGCCCAGGAAAAAGGTCACATCGTCAGGATCGATCGGGACGCCGGCATCGCGCAGCTGCATGAGCGCTTCCGGGATGTCGGGGTCCTCCATGAATCCGTACTGCACCCGCGCGTTGAAGAGGCCGTGTCCAAGCGGTGTGACGTTCACGCGTTCCTCCGGCTGCACATACGGAACCGGAACCGTGGACACGGTCAGCACCACCACGTGTTCGTGCAGCACCTTGTTGTAGCGCAGGTTATGGGCGAGGGCTGCCGGCGTACCTGTCGGTTGGGCTGTCATGAATACGGCCGTGCCCACCACTCGCGTGGGCGGGTGCGCGGCAACGGCAGCGGCGAACTCCTCGAGCGGAAACGCCCGGGCGGTGAGCCGCTCGGCGACCAGCCGTCGTCCGGTCTTCCACGTCGTCATGAACGTGAAGATGAGCGCGGCGATGACGAGCGGCAACCACCCGCCCTGCAGGATCTTGAACGCGTTGCCGGCGACGTACGACAGGTCGATCGTGATGAATACCAGCACAAAGGCGACGACTACGGGCACAGGCCATCGCCACCGCATGCGGCCGACGATCGGCAGCAGCGTCCCCGTAATCAGCATTGTTAACGCCACGGCGATTCCGTACGCGGCTGCCAGTGCCGCCGACGATCGGAAGCCGATCACAATGAGGACGCAGCTGATAGCCAGAAACCAGTTCACTTGCGGGACGTACACCTGTCCCATCTCCCAGGACGATGTGTGCTCGACGTCGAGCCGCGGGGCGAACCCGAGCTGGATGGCCGCGCGGGTCAACGAGAAGGCGCCGGAAATGAGCGCCTGTGACGCGATGATCGCGGCCGCCGTTGCCAGCGCGACGAGAGGCAGCCGTGCCCAGGCGGGGGCCAGCATGAAGAACGGTTGGTTGGCCGTCTGGCCGTTCGACAGCAGCAACGCGCCCTGTCCGAAGTAGTTCAGGAGCAAGGCGGGCAACACGAGCGTGAACCACGCCAGACGGATCGGTCTGGTTCCGAAGTGTCCGAGATCCGCGTAGAGCGACTCGCCGCCCGTCACGACCAGGAAAACCGCTCCAAGCACGGCGATCGAATGCAGTCCGTTCTGCTGAAAGAACGAGATCGCGTGCATCGGGTTGACCGCGCCGAGTACCGCTGGTTGCTGCGCGATCCAGCTGATCCCGAGGGCAGCGATGACGGCGAACCAGATCACCATGATTGGCCCGTACGCCCGCCCAATCCGATGCGTGCCGTACTGCTGCACGCTGAACACGATGATCAGAATGAAGACGGAGACCGGGACAACGTACGGTTGGAACACTGGCGTTGCCACTGTGATGCCTTCGATGGCGCCGAGCACCGTAATCGCGGGAGTGATCATGCCATCGCCGTACAGCAGCGCGGCGCCGAAGATCCCCAGCAGGACGAGGGTGGTCGGCGCGCCGCTGCCGCGGGGCGGCAGTAGCGACGTCAGCGACAGAATGCCGCCTTCGCCCTTGTTGTCCGCACGCAGCACGAGCGCCATGTACTTGATGGAGATCACCAGGACAAGGGAGTAGATGATGAGTGAGAGGACGCCGAGCACGTTGTCATGCGTCGGCGGAACAGGATGGGTCCCGAAAAAGCACTCCCGCAACGCATACAGCGGGCTGGTGCCGATGTCTCCGTAAACGACGCCGACGGCTGTCAGCGTGAGTGGAAGCAGTGGCCTGCGTCCACTATTTGTCGACAAACACGACTCCCATCAAGAGGGCGCTTGTGACAGTACCACGAAAAAGAAGAAGGCCAGGCGTGAAGCCTGGCCTGAGAGCAGGTGTGCGTACCGGTGGACTAGGCGTCGCGCGCGGCGGCTAGGCGACGCGGCGCTCGCTCACGAGCGGCATGCGGACGACGTGCGGCTCGGGCCGTACCACTTCGCGGCCTGTCATGCCTTTCACTTTCACGTCCCACCCCGGAGTTTCGTGTCCGCACGATGAACAGAGCAGCGAGACACGGCCGTCGCCGAAGTGCAGCAATGAATCATGGCCGTGGAGACCGCAGATGAACCGCCGCAACTGCTCGCCAACACGCGACATCACTTTGTGGTGCTGCGCAGAATCCGTAGACATCATTCCTTCCCCTTGGTCCTTCCTCGTCCTTCACTACGACGCCGCCGGGCGTCGACCCGGTGCGAGGCTTCCGTTACCGACGAACTTCAAGAGAAATGCCAGAGCCCGCCCTGCGACAGGAAACGGTCGTCACACAGCGGTTTACGGGGGATCGCGCGGCGTGCGCCCGTTCCAGGAGGGCCAGAAAATCTCAGGAATGCCAGAAAAGTGCGCTGAACGCCCGAATTAATGTCTGAAGACCGAACGCACGCGTCACGGGTACAACGCGGGCTGCACCTCAGCCATGCCGTGGCGTCCTAACGTTCGCGCCCGAGCGCCCGCAAAACGAAGGCAACGTTGGCTGGCCGTTCGCCCAGGCGGCGCATGAAATAGGCAAACCACTGCTGTCCGAATGGAAGATAAATACGCAGGCGATATCCGTCCGCCACCAACCGGGCCTGCAGGTCGCGTCGGATTCCATACAGCATCTGAAACTCGAAACGGTCGCGGCCGATGTTCAGCGCGGTCGCGAACGCCCGCGTGTCGGCGATCAGCGCCTCGTCGTGCGTGGCGATGGCCGGATATGTGCCATGTTCAAGCAGCGTCTGCATGAGTCGGCGGAAGGCGGCATCGACGTCCGCCTTCTTCTGAAACGCGGCTGTAGGCGGCTCTTTATACGCTCCCTTGACCAGCCGCACGCGCGCTCCCAGCGTAATCATCCGGGCGACGTCCTGCTCCGTCCGGTGCAGCGCCGCCTGCAACGCCAGCCCGACGTTCCGATACTCCTGCTGCCACAGGGTTTCGAATACCTCCAGCGTCACCGCGGTGTACGGGGAGTTCTCCATGTCGATCCGCACGAAGAATCCGTGTTTGCTGGCAGGGTCCAGGATGCGACGGAGGTTATCGACGCACGTCGCGCGGTCCACGTCCACCCCGAGTTGCGTGAGCTTCAAGGAGATGTTGCGCTCGATCCCCGATGCGACGATCACATCGAGCAACCGGCCGTATTCACGGGTGGCCGCGGTCGCCTCATCGATCGACGTCACGCTCTCGCCGAGATAGTCGAGCGTCAGTGAGAGCCCGCGTTCCTGGAGAGCCCGGGCGTCACGGATGGCTTCCTCGACGGTCTCACCGGCAATGAACCGGCGCGCGAAGCTGTCCGGCGTCGCCATCCCGTATTTCGACGCCAGCCGTTTGAGCGCTCTGCTTCGCGACAGGGCGAAGAACAGCGCTTTGGACCCCCCGTACATCGACGATTAATGCGTGCGGCGGGAAGGAGACTCGAGCAGATGATCGAGCGAGCGGGCGTAATAGCGGAGTACGTTGCGGTCGCGAACGCGCAGCCGACCATTCTCGACAACGACGATGCCCCGCGACTCGAGCGGTTCAATCGCCGCGTCCACAGCCTGCGGTCCGCTGGTGACGCCGAGATTCGCGCCGCAGGAGCCAAGCGTGTCGATGAGGACCGACGCGCTGTCCTCCAGATCCCGGCGCGAGATGGACGGCCGCATCGCCGCTGCGACGACGGCGGTGGGTAACACCTTGTACAACCGTCCGACCGTTTTCATGATCGTGCGGGCAAAGTCGAGGACCGAGCTCCTGGAGTTCGGGTCAACGCCGTCGACAGAGATCGGCGCACCGAAGGTGACGAACGCACGCGACTTGTAGCCGACGGCGAACCGGACGATTTCGGCAATCTCGCGGCTGAACGGTCGTTGCGTTCTCTTCACACGCTGTCGTGCGAGCACATGGTCTTCGACAACGAGGTCGTAGGAGACGGCTGACGGGACGATGACGAGGTGCGGATGGTCGGACTGAAGCGCGGCATTGAGCAGGCCGGTCTTCGGCGGCTTGATCTCGCCGCTGTAGCTGCGCCCGCCTTCCGGAAAGAAGAAGAGATCCTGTTTCCGCAGCAGCTCGGCGACGTACGCCTTCAGCGTCATCAGGTAGAGCGGATCGCGCGAGTTGCGGCGGATGGGCATCGCGCCGGTGACGTGGCGGTTCAGGAGGCCGAGCGGTCCGCCAAACAGGTTGATGCCGGCAGCGATCACCGGCGGCCGCACGCCGTTGTCGTCGAGGACCAGCGGTTCAACCAGATAATCGCAGTGGCTGCGATGGTTGGACACGTAGACGACGCGCCCACTGCGCGTGGCGGCCTTCGGCGACTCGATGTTTTCCCCGATCCGCTCGACGTTGCGGAGCAAGAGGTAGACCGGATGCTTGAGTGCCCGGTACATCGAGTAGCGCTGCGTGGTCCGCAGCTCCTCGACGTATGCCTCGATGCGTTCGCGCGCCTCCCGACCGCTTTCGCCGTGCGCGTCCTCGAGGTATTTGGCGATTTCGTCCCTGGACAGCACGGCGCGCGTGATTTCGTCAAGCATCGCCAAGGCCCGGACTATAGCACTAGAGGCGCTGACAAATCGCCTCCGCGAATTCCATTGTCCCGACGGTGCCGCCGAGATCTCGCGTTCGCACTCCGGCGGAAAGCACGGCACGAAGCGCGGTCAGGATGCGTTCGGCCACGGCTGGCTCGTTGATGTGATGCAGCATGAGTACCGCCGAGTGCAGCAGGGCCATCGGGTTGGCGAGCCCCTTCCCGGCAATATCGGGCGCGCTGCCGTGAACGGCCTCGAAGACCCCGATGTCGGTACCTAGATTCGCGCCGGGGACAACGCCGAGGCCGCCGACAAGGCCGGCACAGAGGTCCGACACGATGTCGCCGTACAGATTCGGCAGCAGCAGCACATCGAACTGCGCGGGGTTCATGACCAGATGCATACACGCGGCGTCGACGATGCGCTCGTCGCAGCGGATGTCCGGATACTGCGCAGCCACCCGTTGCGCCGTCCGCAGAAACAAGCCGTCGGCCATCTTCATGATGTTGGCCTTGTGGACGACGGTCACACGCCGGCGTCCATGACGGCGCGCGTAGTCGAACGCAAACGTTGCCACTCGGGTGGACGCGTCTTCCGTGATGATCTTCAGGCTTTCGACGACGCCGGGAACGACCTCGTGCTCGAGGCCTGCATAGAGATCCTCCGTGTTCTCGCGAACGATGACGAGATCCACGCCCTCGTACCGGGAGGGCACCGAAGGAATGTTCCAGACCGGCCGCAGGTTGACGAACAGATCGAGCGCCTTGCGCAGGCCGACGTTCACACTGGTGAAGCCGCCACCGACCGGCGTGGTCACCGGGCCTTTCAGCGCGACCTTGTTGCGACGGATCGAATCGAGCAGCGCGGTGGGCAGCGTGTCGCCGTGCTTCTCGAGCGCGAGCACGCCGGCATCCTGCGGATCCCATTCAACGTGAAGCCCCGCGCGTTCGAGGATCGTGACGACCGCCGCGGTCACTTCCGGACCGATACCGTCACCGGCAATCAGGGTGATTCGATGGATCATTGGCCGTGGTCCCGTGCCTCCCAATAGAGCAGCGCGAGGGCTCCCACAATGTTGGCCACCATGAGTCTTGTTGAGAGCTGGTGCAGCTGGTCGAAGCGGATCCTGAGCACATCACCAGCAGGCAGCAGCGAAGGCAGCCGTCCCGCTTCGAGTTGAATCGCGTCGATCGTGCGAAGCACGATGAAACCGGAATACAGCGCGACGAGCAGCATGACGGTGATGAGACCCAGACGCACGGCGAACGCACGCGGCCGCGGTCCGAGCACGGCCATCGCGCCGATGCTCACGAGCAGGATGGTGCCGCAGGCGTACGCGACATAGTGGAATCGCACGAGGATCGTTCCAAACAGCTCGCCGGCGAGTGCGCGGCCATTCTCAGGCGCGCTTGCCTGCAGAACCTGAAAGGTGGCGGGTGCGACGAGCGCGCCCAGGACGACCATGCCGCCCAGCCAGATCCCGAGGGCAAGCACATAGACGTACCGCAGCGCGAGCATCCGACCATTATAGAAAACTGCTGTTCACTCTTCCGTGTTCTCGCTTCTCGAACGGCGAACTGAGCACCTGGAAGCGTGAACGGCGGACTATAATCTCGCTTTCGGAGGTCCTGAATTGGCAGTAGAGGCTGCAGCGCGCGTGCCGGCGCTGATGAACATCGCGACTCGTCTGCGTATCGATTCAGTGCGTTCGACCACGGAGGCGGGGAGCGGGCATCCAAGCTCGTGCTGCTCGGCGGCGGAGATCATGGCGGCGCTGTTCTTTGGCGAGATGCGCTACGACCCGCGCGATCCTGCGAATCCGGACAACGATCGCTTCGTGCTCTCGAAAGGGCACGCCGCGCCGATTCTGTACGCCGCCTGGGCCGAGGCCGGGATCATCACGCGCGACGATCTGCTGACGCTGCGTCGAATCGATTCCGATCTTGAAGGCCATCCGACGCCGCGGCTGCCGTGGGTCGACGTGGCGACCGGATCGCTCGGGCAGGGTCTCTGTGCGGGTGTGGGGATTGCGCTGAACGCGCGGCGCATCGCCTCGGAGTACCGCACGTACGTGCTGATGGGCGATGGCGAGACCGCGGAAGGATCGGTGTGGGAAGCTGCGGCTGCCGGGGTGCACGATCGGCTCGATTCGCTCTGCGCCATCATCGACATCAACGCGCTTGGCCAGAGTCAGCCCACCCAGTGGGAGCACGACGTGAACTCGTACGCCATGCGCTGGTCCGCGTTCGGGTGGCACACCATCAGCGTCGACGGCCACGATCTTCCAGCGGTGCTTGATGCGCTGGAACAGGCTCGCCGGACCCGCGGCCGGCCGACCGTGATTCTCGCGAGGACCGTCAAGGGCAAAGGGATCTCGTTCATCGAGGGCAAGAACGGCTGGCACGGCAAGACGCTGAAGAAAGGCGAGGAAGCGGAGCAGGCGCTTGCCGAACTGCAGTCCCAGTTCGTACCGGAGGACGAGGCAGCCGCGCCACCGCCTGCGCCGGCACGGCGCCAGCGTCCGGCGCCGGCGCCAGCGAAGCCGGCCCCGCCGTCATACCGACTGGGAGACAGCGTGGCCACGCGCGAGGCCTACGGAACGGCGATCGCGAAGCTCGGCGCCGGTGACGACCGGATCGTTGCGCTCGACGCCGACGTCAAGAACTCGACGTTCAGCGACAAGTTCGAGCAGCAGCACCCCGCGCGGTTCTACGAGAACTTCATCGCCGAGCAGGTGATGATCGGCGCCGCGATGGGACTGGCGGCTCGCGGCGCGATCCCCTTCCCGTCCACGTTCGCGGCATTTCTGACGCGCGCCTACGACTTCATCCGCATGGCCGCGATCAGCAACGTCAACATCAAGATCGCCGGCTCCCACGCCGGTGTCTCGATTGGCGAGGACGGTCCGTCGCAGATGGCGCTCGAGGATCTGGCGATGATGCGCGCCCAGCCCAACATCACCGTGCTCTACCCGTGCGATGCGGTGAGCACCGAACGGCTCCTCGAAAAGGCGGCCTATCACGCCGGACCGGTCTACATGCGGACATCGCGGCCGAAGACACCGGTGATCTACGGGCCCGACGAGCAGTTCGAGCTCGGTGGCCTGAAAGTGCTTCGTCAGAGCGCGGCGGATGTCGCGACGGTCATCGGTGCCGGCGTGACGGTCTTTGAGGCGCTCAAGGCCTACGACGAGTTGCA
>Ga0070670_100000628_pt1 | contig 27633 bp, 24 predicted proteins | sample KBSS63metaG_FD_64665 | JGI IMG/M metagenome (GOLD analysis project Ga0070670, IMG submission 64665) | Switchgrass rhizosphere microbial communities from Kellogg Biological Station, Michigan, USA - KBS S6-3 metaG | ecosystem: Host-associated > Plants > Roots > Rhizosphere > Soil ... | reverse complement strand
CGAGCGTGCCGGTGAAGTTGCCGACGATGACGCCGATCGGGCCCTTGTCGAGCGCGACGACGAGGAGCAGCGTCGCCCCCACCGTCACGAGGATGTTCGTCAGGCTCGCCGAGACGAATGCGACCGAGCGCTCCTCGACGCGGAAGAGCGACGTGAGCTGCTCGTAGTTCATCCCCGCCCAGAGGCCGACGAACGCGGCCATCACGAGCTCCCGGTCGTCGCTCGATCCGAACAGCCGCTGCGATATCTCGCTCGACAGCGCGAGCCCGAGCAGCAGGCCCACCGTCGCCATACCCATCGTGAACCAGAACGAGGTCCGGAGGACGAGGCGTCGCGCGGCCGGCTCCGGCGAGTCGAAGTAGAAGCGGAAAAAGGCGCTCGAGATGCCCATGCGCAGCACGATCCCGATCACCGTCGTCAGCGCGATCAGCGTCTCGACCTTCCCGTAGTCGGAGGGCGAGAGGTACCGCGTGTACAGCGGCAGGAGGAGCACGGCGAGGATCCGGGAGACGAGGCCGCCGAGGCCGTAGATGACCGAGTGCTTGCCGAGCCGCTTCAGCTCCTTGCCGAGCGCCATGTCAGAGGCGAGCGTAGAGAGCGAGCAGGCGGTCGGCGATGCGCTCGAGGTCGTGGACCTGCTCGACGTAGGCTCGCGACTCGGCGCCGATCCGCCGGCGCTCTGCTGCGGACGCGACGAGCGGCTCGAGTTGTGCGCGGAGCGTCTCCTTCGTCGCACTGACGATCGGGACACGCGTGCCGAGCTCGCGCTCGGTCCGCTCGACGGCCTCGTCGTGCAGGAACGTGACGACGGGCTTGCCGAGCGCCATGCACTCGATGGCGAAGAGGCCGTACCAGCCGGCGTTCAGCTGGTCGACAACGATGTCTGCCTCGCGGTACCGCTCGAACGCCTCGTCGTGGTGCAGTCCTTCGACGAGCACGAGGTCGGCGTCGAGGCCCTCGCATGCGGCGATGACGTGCTCCGTCCCCTTGCGGCGCCGCGACGAGGGTGCATGGAGGATCACCGGACGCACCCGGTCGGACGGCGGCGACGGCTCGATCGCCGCCACGTCGATGCCCGGCGGAATCATCTCGGCCTCGGGCACCCAGCGGATCGCGTCGTACGAGCCGACGACCTCGGCGCCGGCTTTCTTCCCGTACGCGAGCTCGTCGCGCGACTTCCCGCGGATATCGGAGCCGAGGTAGTGCATCACCGACTTCTTGCGCAGCGCGCCGAGAATCGGGAACTGAACGGACTGTGGAACGAGCGTCAGACCGAAGTAGAAGTGGAAGACGTCGGCGCGCGGGAGGAGCCGCGCGAGCGCCGACCACTGCGTCGCCTGCCTGCGGAGGAATCCGCCCCGGCGCTCGAGCGACCAGTCGGCCTCGGAGTGGAGCCGGTAGCGGTTGAAGACGACGAGCTGGGCGTCGACGCCGCGTCGCCGGAGCGCCTGGACGTTCGCCCACGGCACCCCCGCCGTGTTCACCGGGCAGTGGACGACGCGCACGGCTAGTCGAGATCGATGCGGTCGCCGCGGAGCTGCTCGAGGCGTCGCTCCTTCTCGGCGTTCAGCATCGTGCGCATCGTCAGGCCCATGGTCGCGCCCTCGTAGACCCAGATCTCCGGGTGCACGAGGATCTGCAGCCAGGGAAAGCCTCCGCCGCGCAGCTCCTCGTGCGGGCACCCCGACCGCCAGTGCTGGTTCGAGTCGGAGCGGTACGAGGGGCGGTCGAAGTACGGCTCCGCGTAGACGTTGATCGCGCCCGGGATCGCCTTGGACATGCTCTCCGGGTCGGGGTTGTGCCAGGACACGACGGCGTCGAAGCGGTCGTCGAGCTCGACGTCCGGGTACACCGCGTGCAGTCCGACCGTATGGCCGAGTGCGCGGAGCCGTGCAATCGCCTCGACGCCCTCGCTGGAGGCGAGGTTGTAGAAGACCGACTCCGTCATCAGCAGGTACGTCGTCGCGACCTCGTGCTCCGCCTCGAGCTCGGCCATTCGCAGGGCGGCGTCGAGCGAGAGGTCGACGTCGTGACGAAGGTAGATCTCGCCCCGCTCCGGGCCGTTCCCGAAGCGCGCGAAGCGATAGCCGCCTGCCTTTCCAGCCTCGAGGATCTCGGCGTAGTGCTTGAGATCGAAGCGGCAGCTCACGGAGCGGCCTCGACGTCCACGACGAGCTTCGTCGCGGCGCTCTCGGCCCGTCGAAGCGCCTCCTCGGGCGTGTCGGCGATCGCGATGACGTAGCCGCGGCGGTCGCCGTCCCGGCGCACGGGACGGATCGTCTCTCCGAGCTGGAGGTACGTGTCGGCCTGCACGACGCCCTCCGATGCGAGCACGGGGTCGAGCTCGCCGATCCGCAACACGCGGCCGGTCCTTAGCGGTCCGGGTTCGGCGGTGAAGAACCTGATCGCGAGCGGCTGCGTGAAGCGCGGAAGCGCGATGTCGTCCGGGACGAGCTCCCCCAGCGCCTGCAGGAGCGCCACCTCGACGAGTTCGACGCCGACTGCGTGGCGAACGAGGTCGGCCATCTGCCCGCCCGGAATACGGGCGGCGACTTCGACGATCGCGACGCCGCCGTCGGGCGACGCGATGAGCTGCGGGAAGGCGATCGCGTCTCTCAGGCCGAGCGCGCGCACGGACTCGACCGCCACCCGGCTCGCGAGCCGGAGCTGGTCGTGCGGGATCGACGGTGGGTAGACGTGCATCCAGCCCACCCCGAAGCCGATGCCGGGCGGGCGCAGGCGGTCGGACAGCGTGATGAGCGCCGGCTCGCCGATCCGGGCGATGACGATGCCGTTCAGCTCGACGCCGTCGACGAACTCCTCGAGGATCGCTTCGTTCGTCGGGGACTCGGCGATCGCCTCGGCGAGATCTCGCTCGAGCTCCTCGCGCGACTCGATGCGGAAGACGGCGCGCTGGCCGCCCGAGTCGGCGGGTTTCAGGACGGCAGGGAAGCGAACCGTCTCGAGGGCGGCGTCGATCTCCTCCGCGGAGTTGAGCGACGCGTACGGCGGTTGCGGGAGCCCGGCGGCGCCGAGAGCGTCGCGCATGGCGCGCTTGTGCGTGAGGAGGTGGGCCGTCTCCGTGCCGATCCCCGGAAGCCCGAGGTCCTCCGCGACGGCCGCGACGACGGGCACTGCCCGATCGGCGGAGACAGTGAGCACGCCGTCGACGCCGACTCGCCGGGCGACCTCCACCACCTCGGCGATATCCGTGAAGTCGACGACCTCGGCGACGTCTGCGGCGGCCAGCCCGGGTGCCTCGGCGTTCCGGTCGACCGCCACCACGCGAAGTCCTGTACTGCGCGCTTGCTCGATTGCGCGGCGCTGGTGGCGCCCGGCGCCGACGAAGAGCACGGTCTTCACGGCCGCCGATGGTAACGGCGCTAGGTCACGCCGCCCGGAGGAACGAGCCAAGGGGAGATCCGCTGCCAGCGGGAGATCTCGCAGCCGTTCGACCGCGTGAACGTCGCCCAGATCCGCTTCCCCTTCACCGTCCCGACCACGCGTGCGCGCTGCGGCCCGCCGTAGATCTCGGTGCAGGCGACGTTCTTCGGTGTCGGAGCGAAGAGCTCGACGCCGCCCTGTGCCAAGCGTCGACAGGCGCGCGTCGGACGCGGGAGCGATCCGGCGACAGGGCCGCAGCGGAGAGTCCACGTCACGCTCACCATCGGCGCGGCCGAGTCTTCCCAGTACGTGATGCGAAGCGACGTACCCGTCGACGCCGAGGCGGATGTCGTCGACGCGACGGCGAGCGTCGCCAACACCGCCGCGGCGAGCACTGCGCGCATGAGCCCAGGGTACTGTCACCACTCGTGTCGACGACGCGAGGACGCCGTGCCGCAGCGATCGTCGCCTGCGCGCTTGCCCTCTGTCTCGTTCTGCCGATCGGCGCCAGGACGATGACGCGCACGTGGCATGCCGACAACCTCTGGGCGAATTCGCTCCGCTCGCTCGGTGGGGTGCAGCTGCCGTTCGACTTCGCCGTCTACCTGCGCGCGGCCGAGGACGTCCGCGCGGGAGACAGTCCCTACGTCGACGCCGAGGAGCTGACGGAGGACAGCTCGGCGCCGTACGTGTACCCGCCGCTGCTCGCGATCCTCCTCGTACCCGTCACGCTGCTCCCCGACGACGTGCGAGGATCGTCGCCGGCTGCGGTGCTCGTTTCGCTGTTCGGTATCGGCTGCATCGTCGGTGCGCTGCTCGCGCTCGACGTGCGGGACTGGCGCTGTTACCCGATAGCGCTTCTCTATCCACCGACAATCGAGAACATCGAGTACGGCACGGTCGGGCCGATCCTGGTGCTCCTTCTCGCACTCGGCTGGCGGTACCGGGAGCGCACTGCCGCGGCCTCGCTCTGCGTCGGATCGGCGATCGTCCTCAAGGTCTTCCTGTGGCCGCTCGTCGTCTGGCTGGCGGCCACACGACGTTGGAAGGCTTCGCTCGGCGCCGTTGTTGTGAGTGCCGGGTTGGCACTCGCCTCGTGGGCCGTGATCGGGTTCAGCGGACTGGCGGACTACCCGGATCTCCTCCGGCGTCTGTCGGACATCGAAGCCGAGAACTCGTACTCGGCGTATGCGATCTTCGTCGCGCTCGGGCTTCACGGAGGACCGGCCCGGGTTCTCGCCGCCGTCCTGGCTGCGGTGCTGCTCGTGCTCGCATGGCGAGCAGCCGCGGTCGGCGGCGTCGAGGGCGACCGGCGGGCACTCACGCTCACGCTGGCTGCAGGCATCGTGGCGACGCCGATCCTCTGGCTCCACTACCTCGTGTTCCTCGTCGTGCCCATCGCGCTCGCCCGGCCGCGGCTGTCGGCGCTCTGGTTCGCGCCCCTTGCCCTCACGGTCTTCGAGGCGCTCGACTGGTACCGCGGCTGGCCACGGGGAGACGGGTCGGCGCTGGCGAGCGTCGCGCTCGTCACCGCAGTCGTCTTCGTCGCTTCGGTGCTGGTGCCCAGACGTAGACTCGCCGCGTGGCTCTGAGCGGGAAACGCATCGTCGTCACAGGCGGCGCCGGGTTCATCGGCACGACGCTCGCGCGGCAGCTCGTCGACGACAACGAGATCGTCGCGGTGGACAACCTGCATCGCGACACGCTGGGTGGCACGAGCCTCGGCGAGCACCCGAACTTCAGCTTCGTCCAGGGCGACGTCCTCGACGCGCCGTTTCTGACGGAGCTCGTTGCGGGCGCGACGCACCTCGTGCACGCGGCGGCGATCGCCGGTGTGGACACGGTGATCGAGAGCCCCGTGCGGACGATGCGCGTCAACCTCATCGGCACGTACAACGCGCTCGAGGCGGCGCTCGCGACGAAGGACACGATCGAGCGCGTGATCGAGTTCTCGACGAGCGAGGTCTTCGGCACGTACGCGTTCAAGGTCGACGAGCAACACGTGACGACGCAGGGGTCGGTCGGTGAGGCGCGCTGGACCTACGCCGTCTCGAAGCTCGCTGGAGAGCACATGGCGCACGCGTACCACGACGAGCTCGGCGTCCCGGCGGTCTCGGTGCGGCCGTTCAACGTCTACGGGCCGGGGCAGATCGGTGGTGGTGCGATCCGGGCGTTCATCGAGACGGCGCTAGCGGGCAACGACCTCGTGATCCACGGCGACGGCTCGCAGATCCGCGCGTGGTGCTACGTCGACGACATGGTCGAGGCGCTCATGCTCGCCCTCGAGCACCCGAAGGCGGTCGGCGAGAGCTTCAACGTTGGCAACGCGCGGTCGGCCGTCACGATCTACGACCTCGCGCAGCGCATCAAGCGTCTCAGCGGCTGCCCGGGCGAGCTCGTCTTCCAGCCGTTGCACTACAGCGACGTCGAGCTGCGGATCCCGAACGTCGACAAGGCCCGCGACCTGCTCGGATTCGAGGCGAAGGTCGAGCTCGACGAGGGGATCGAGCGGACGATCGCCTGGTACCGCGAGCGCCGGACCGGATGAGTCGCCTCGATCCCATCCGGCTCGCGCGGCCGGATGTCGGTGAGGCCGAGCTCGCCGCGCTCGCGGAGGTCGTCGGCACGGGCCAGCTCACGATGGGGCCGAAGGTCGCCGAGTTCGAAGCGTCGATCACCGACGCCGTCGGCACGGCGCACGCGGCGGTCGTCTCGTCGGGCACGGCGGCGCTCCACCTCGCGCTGCTCGCGCTCGAGGTCGGGTCGGGGGACGAGGTCATCGTCCCCGCCTACACCTTCCCCGCGACGGCGAACGTCGTCGAGCTCTGCGGAGCGACGGCGGTGCTCGTGGACGTCGACCCGGAGACCTTCAACGTCGACGTCGCAGCCGTCGCAGCCGCCCTCACGTCCAGGACGCGCGCCGTCATGGCGGTCCACCTGTTCGGGCGGCCGGTCGAGTGGGAGGCGCTGCAGACCGCTGTGCCGCAGGAGGTCGCGCTCGTCGAGGACGCCGCCGGCGCGCTCGGCGCCCGGTATCGCGGCACCCCGTGCGGCGCGCTCGGCGTCGCAGGTTGCCTCTCGTTCCATCCGCGCAAGATCGTCACGACCGGCGAGGGCGGCGCCGTGACGACGGACGAAGCGTCGCTCGACGCCGCGGTGCGACGGATCCGCCACCACGGCTGGGCGACGCCCGGCGACATGCCGGCGCCGGGCTTCAACTACCGCCTGCCCGATCTCCTCTGCGCGATCGGCATTCCGCAGCTGGCGAGACTCGAGGAGCTCCTCGAGGCGCGCGAGCGCGTCGCCGCCTGGTACACCGAGCGGCTCGAGCACCATGTCTCGACCCCGTCGGCCGCGGACGGCGACCGCCACGGCTGGCAGGCCTACGTCGTCCAGCTCGACCGGCGCGACGAGGCGCTCGCAGCGCTGCGCGACGCCGGGATCGAGGCGCAGATCGGGACGTGGGCGCTCCACCGCCTCGAGCCGTACCGCGGACAAGGCGACTTTCCCGGCGCCGACCGCGCGTTCGAGCGCGCGCTGGCGCTCCCGTTCGCGACCACGACCACCGTGGAGGAGGTCGAGCGGGTCGCGGCCGTCTTGACAGGTTTGTAAGTGAGTGCTAACTTCCTACGCCGATGAGTCAGACCGCGACCCGACAGACCGCCGAGGAGCGCCGCGAGGCCGTTCTCGAGGCCGCGCGCGGCGAGTTCGCCCAGCACGGGCTGCACGGGGCGTCCACGGACGCCATCGCGCGGCGTGCGGGGATCTCGCAGCCGTACCTCTTCCGGCTGTTCGGGTCGAAGAAGGCACTCTTCATCGCCGTCAACGAGCAGTGCTTCCAGCGGACGCTCGACCTGTTCCGCTCCGCCGCCTCGGGAACGTCGGGTCGCGACGCGCTCGATGCGATCGGCGCGGCATACGGTGAGCTGATCGAGAGCGACAGCACCATGCTGCAGGGTCAGCTCCAGGCGTACGCGGCATCCGTCGAGGACGCGGACGTCCGCGAGTCGACGGCGCGCGGCTACGGCCGGCTCGTCGACTACGTGGAGACGGTCTCGGGCGCCGACAAGCACACGATCTCGAGGTTCTTCGCGAAGGGGATGCTCATGAACGTCCTCGCCGCGATGCAGTACTCGCTGGCCGACGAGCCCAAGAACTCCTGGGCCGCACGGCTGGCCGAGGGCTGCACGGAGGAGGACCGATGAAGCTCCTCTCTCTTTTTCTCCTGCAATTGAGTAAGCAGTCACTAGATCGCAACCACACGGACACCGGGAGGTCACGATGAAAGCCGGTACCCGCACGGCATGGACGTTCGTCATCACGTCGATCGCCCTCTTCATGGTCGTGCTCGACAACCTCGTCGTCTCCACCGCACTGCCGGTGATCCGCGTCGACCTCGGCGCGTCCATCGAGCAGCTCGAGTGGATCGTCAACGCCTACACGTTCACCTTCGCCGTCTTCCTGCTCATGGGCGCCGCGCTCGGCGATCGCTTCGGGCGGAAGCGGATGTTCATGATCGGTCTCGCCATCTTCACGGGTGCGTCCGCGATGGCGGCGCTCGCACCCTCCACGGAGTGGCTCATCGCCGCACGTGCGATCCAGGGGCTCGGCGGAGCGATCGTGACCCCGCTCACGCTGACGATCCTGAGCGCAGCCGTGTCGCGCGAGCGGCGCGGAGCCGCTCTGGGCGCGTGGTCGGGCATCGCGGGCTTCGCGGTCGCGATGGGGCCGCTCGTCGGCGGTGCCGTCGTCGAAGGTTTCTCGTGGCAGTGGGTCTTCTGGATCAACGTCCCCGTCGGGCTGATCCTGCTCCCCCTCGCGACGCAGCTGCGCGAGTCGTACGGCCCGGACAAGGCACTCGACGTCCCCGGCGTCGTCCTGGGCGGTCTCGGGCTGCTCGGCCTCGTCTGGGGTCTCGTGAACGGAAACGCAGACGGGTGGACGAGTCCGCAGATCGTCGGCTCGCTCGTCGCAGGGATCGTCATTCTCGCGGCATTCGTCGGCTGGGAGCTGCGCGCACGCGAGCCGATGCTGCCGATGCGCTTCTTCCGCAATCGAGCGTTCGCCGCCGCGAACGGCGCCTCGCTCTTCATGTACTTCGGGATGTTCGGCTCCATCTTCCTCCTGACGCAGTTCTTCCAGACCGCACAGGGCTACTCGCCGCTCGAGTCCGGTCTGCGCGTCCTGCCGTGGACGGCGATGCCGATGTTCGTCGCCCCGATCGCCGGTGCGCTCTCCGACCGGATCGGCGGCGGGCGCATCATGGCGGCGGGCCTCTTCCTACAGGCCGCGGGGCTCGCATGGATCGCATCCGTGTCGCACGCGACGGTCGGATACGGCTCCTTCGTCGGCCCGTTCATCGTCTCCGGGATCGGCATGGGCATGTTCTTCGCGCCCGTCGCGAACGTCGTCCTCTCGGCCGTCAGGCCGGTCGAGGAGGGCAAGGCCTCCGGCGCGAACAACGCGATCCGTGAGGTCGGCGGCGTCTTCGGCGTCGCCGTGCTCGCCTCGCTCTTCACGCGGTACGGCGGCTACGAGTCGGCGGAGACCTTCAACGACGGGCTCGTCGTGGCGACGTGGGTGGGGGCGGCGGTCGTCGCCGGAGGGGCGGTGCTCGCGCTGCTCATCCCGCCCAAGAGGCGCACTGCCGAAGAAGGCGCTGCGGAGCTCGTCGCCCAGGCGGAGGCTGCCTAGCGAGACGTCTGGCTGGGGTCGGGCGTCCCGGCCTGACCCCAGCCAGCCACGTTGGTACCGTCGGCGCGTGAAGCGCGCGGCCGCATCGGTAGATGACGCGTAGGACGCGGCAGGTCGGGACGCTCGTCCTGACCGTCGCCGCGGTCGCGTACCTCGTCTGGAAGATCGACCTCGGCACGACGCTCGACGTCCTCGCCGATGCGAACCTGGCCTGGTTCGCTCTCGCCGTCGTGATCATGGTGAGCACGGTTCCGGTGCTCGCCCTGCGCTGGGGATGGCTGCTCGCCGCGCATGCGATCCACGAGCGCGTCCCCTGGCTGACGCGCACGTACTTCGTCGCGTACACGGCCGGCCAGGTACTCCCGACCTCGCTGGGCGGCGACGCCGTCCGTGTGGTGGAGACGACCCGACGACACCCGGGCCGTGCGACCGTCGTGACGGGCACCGTGCTCCTCGAGCGCGGCCTCGGTGGGGCGGCGACGGTGGCACTCGGCGCGATCGGCTTCCTGCTCTCGATCGGCGCGTACGACGTGAGCGGGTACCTGTGGCTCGAGGGGGTCTTCGTCTTCGGCACGCTCCTCCTCGGGTTCCTCTTCTTCGCGCGCTCGGCGCGACCGCTTCTCCGCCGGACGCAGCCGCTCCTTCGGCGATTCAGGCTCGAGAAGCCGATCCGCCACTTCTACGAGGGCATCTATCACTACCGCGGCCACCCGGGTCTGTTGGGCAAGGTGCTCGCCGTCACGTTCGCGGTGCAGGCCGTACGGATCCTCTCGATCTGGGCGGCGGCGAAGGCCGTCGGCATCGACCTCGATCCGCGCATCTACTACGTCTTCGGCCCGCTCCTCTTCCTCGTCATGCTCGTGCCGTTCACACTGAACGGCCTCGCGGTGCGGGAGGCGTTCTTCGTGAGCTTCCTCGGAAGCGTCGGCGTCGGGGCCGACCAGGCGTTCGCGGCAGGTTTCCTGTACTTCCTCGTCGCGTTGCTGATGGCGCTCCCGGGGGCGGTGATCATGCTCCGCGACGGTCTCCGGAGCGGCCCGCGGCCCGAGATCGAGCATGGCTGAGCCTCCACGCGTCGCCGTCGTCGTCGTCACGTACGACGCGCTGCCGTGGATCGAGAACTGCCTCGACTCGGTACGAGGGGTCGAGACCGTGGTCGTCGACAACGGGTCGAGCGACGGGACCGTCGAGTTCGTGCGCGAGCGCTACCCCGACGTCCGCCTCGTCGAGGCGGAGAACCGCGGGCTCGGCGCCGGCTGGAACATCGGCATCCGCGAGACGACCACGACGTACGTCCTCCTGCTCAACGCCGACGCGTGGATGAGCGAAGGGTCGCTCGACCGGCTCGTGGGCTTCGCCGACAGCCGTGTGCGCGCGGCTGTCGTCGGGCCTCGGCTCCTCAATCTCGACGGGACGCTGCAGCGCTCGGTCCGCGGCTTTCCGACCGTCTGGCGACTTGCGACCGAGTACCTGTTCCTGCGCAAGCTCGCGCCGCGCTCCTCCGCGCTCAACGCCTTCTACGCCGGGGGCTTCGACCACGACGAGGTGCGCTCGGTGGAGGTCGTCATGGGTGCCTGCATGCTCCTCCGGCGGGAAGCCGTCGACGAGGTCGGCGAGTGCGACGAGGACTACTTCCTGTTCAGCGAGGAGACGGACTGGTGCTTCCGCTTCCGCGAGGCGGGCTGGGAGGTCGTCTTCTTCCCCGGCGCGGAGTGCGTCCACGTGCGGGGCGCATCCCACAGCGGGCGGCTCTACCGCGAGAACCTCCGCGGCCACCTGCTGTTCCTCTCGAAGCACCGCGGCCCGCGCGTGGCCGAGCGCGCCCGTCGCCTCCTCCTCGTCTCGCTGCGGCTCCGCGCGCTCGTGTTCCGTGGCGAGCGCGGCCGTGCCTACCGTGACGGTGCCGCCTGGCTCGCCTCCGGGGACGCGGCGACGCTCGTCGGGCACTGACGGTGGTCCTCCTCTACCTCAAGCTCGCGTTCGCGACCGCGGTCGTGCTCGCACCTGGCTGGTTGCTCGCCCGCGCGCTCGGCGTACGAAGCGCCTCGGCGACGATCGCGTGGTCGCTCGTGGTCGTGTTCCTCGCCCTCGCCGTGACGTTCGCGCTCGGGTCGACGATCACCCTGACGCTCGTCGTGCTCGTGATCGTCGCGCTCGCTGCGCTGGCGCTCGGGATCCGGCGCGGCTGGCCGCGGGTTGAGAGCGTGCCGGGTCGTGCCGTGGCGTTCTTCTGGGGCGCGGTCGTCGGCCTGATCCTCTGGGTCGCCGCTCCAGCCGTGCAGGGCGACGGACTGTTCCACCTCGCCCGGGTTCGAAAGCTGCTCGAGTTCGACGGGCTCTCGCTCGACCGTGTCTCGGAGTTCGCAGACGGAAGCCTGCACCCGGGGTATGCGTTCCCACTGTGGCACGGCTTCCTCGCGCTGATCGCGAAAGTGGCACACGAGGACCCGGAGCGGGTCGTCACCCACCTGCCGTCCATCCTTGCCCCACTCGCGGTCGTCGTGGCGTTCGAGGCAGGCTGGGCGCTCTTCCGCCGGACGTGGGCCGCTGGCGTCACCGCGGCTGCCCAGGTCGCGATGATCTGCTTCGCGCCCGGCCTGGGAGGTGCGTACGTGTTCCTGTCGCTCCCGGCGACGTCCTCGCGCCAGCTCCTCGTTCCGGCGGCGCTCGCCCTCGCGCTCGAGTCCGTGCGCTCGCCGTCGATCGGTGCCGTCGCCTCGACAGCCGCAGCAGGGCTCGTGCTCGCGGTCGTCCACCCGACCTATGCGATCTTCCTCTGGATCCCGTTCGTCGGCTTCCTCGCGGTCCGCCTGCTCTGGACGCGCGCCGATCTCGGTACGGGCTCGCTCGCCTTCGCGGCGCTCGTTGCTCCCGCGGCCCTGTTCCTGCTCTGGCTGCGTCCGATCGTGGACGACACTCGCTCGGTGTCGCCGGATGCGGCCGAGCTCCACCGTGCCTTCGAGCACTACGGGAGCCAGCTCGTCGTTCGTTCCGACACGTCGTACAACCTGGCGCCCGAGGTCTTCACGCGCTCGGGGGCGGTGGCGATTGCGGCGCTCCTGTTGGTCCCGATCGCCTGCCTCGCCGCCCGACGGCGCTGGGCCGCGTATGTGGTCGGCGGCTCGCTCGCGGTGTTCGCATGCATGCTCCTGCCGTTCCTCTTCACGTCGCTCGCCGACGTCGTCTCGATCTCGCAGGCGCGGCGTGCGGCGGGATTCCTGCCGTTCGCGTTCGCGTTCGCGGGCGGCATGGGCGTGCTCGCGCGGCTCGTCGGGCCGATTCTGCTCCCGCTGTCCCTCGGCGCGGGGATGTTCCTCCAGATCGTGTACCCGGGCGACTTCGAGTACGTCCTCAGGACCCCCGCGCCTGCGTGGATCGTATGGCTCTCCGTCGCCGGAACCATCGCCGCGCTCGTGGTGGGGGTCTTCCGACGGCGTCCGACGCTCGAGACCGGTGCTGCCCTCGCTTCCGCGGCTTTCCTCATCCCTGTGTTCGGAGGAGGTCTGCTCGATCTGCGACCTCCATCCTTGCCCGAGATCGCGACCCTGTCGAGCGGACTGGTGCGCGCGGTGCGAGCGGACGTCCCGACGGGTGCGACCGTCTTCTCAGACCCCGAGACGAGCTTCCGCCTCGCTGCGTTTGCGCCCGTCTACATCGCGTCCGCGCCGCCGGGCCACGTCGCCGACACGGAGAAGAACAGGCCTTACGAGCGCGCCCGCGACGCCCGGCGCTTCTTCCGCACCGGGGACGTCGACATCCCGAACCGCTACGCGGCGGGGTACGTCGTCGTCGACCGGCGGCGGGCAAAGCTCGAGCTCGGGCTTCCCGTCGTCTATCAGGACGAGCGCTTCACGCTCTACCGGATTCCGCACTTCTAGGTCGCTTCGCCCCAGCCGCCTCCGCCGGGAGTCTCGACCCGGAGGAGGTCGCCGGGCCGGAGGTCCAGATTGACGATCGCGGGGAGCTCCTCCCCGTTCAGGAACGATCGTCCGGGGAGCCCGTCGTTGCCGCCGCGTGCCCCCTGCGGCGCCACCGCACGGCGCTGTGTGAGGAGCGACAGCCGGCACGGCTCGAGAACGCGCAGCTCGCGCACGACGCCGTCGCCGCCGCGGTGGCGGCCCGCGCCGCCGGAGTCCAGGCGCAGCTCGTAGCGCTCGACGCGGAGCGGATAGGCGAGCTCCAGTGCCTCGGCCGGCGTGTTGAACGTATTCGACATGGCGACGTGAACGCCGGAAGGCCCGTCACCGGTTGGACACGCTCCCTGGCCGCCGCCGACCGTCTCGTAGTACGCGAAGCGGTCGTTGCCGACCACGACGTTGTTCATCGTCCCCTGGCCCTGGGCCGGCACCGGGATCGCCTTCGAGAATGCGTCGAACACGACGTCCGTGATCCGGCTCGACGTCTCCGTGTTCCCTGCGGCGACCGCGGCCGGGGAGCGCGCGTTGACGAGCGAGCCTTCGGGCGCGCGCACCGAGACCGGGACGAAGGCGCCACCGGAGGCGGGCAGGTCGGGCGCCGTCAGGCACCGCACCACGTAGAAGCACGCTGATCGCGTGACCGCGAGCGGGCAGTTGAGGTTCCCGTCGTACTGGGGGGCGGTCCCCGCGAAGTCGATGTCGATCGAGTCGCCCTCGATGGTGACCGCCGCTCTGATGTCGAGCAGCCCGGCCCGCGTCTCGAGCAGGTCGGCGCCCTCGTAGCGGCCGTCAGGGAGCTCGCGGATGGCGGCGCGCACGACCCGCTCGGAGTAGGCGAGGAGCTCGTCCATCGCCGCGGCGACTCGGTCTCGGCCGCGCCGTGCGCAGAGCTCGTGCACGCGCCCCTCCGCGAGCCGGTGCGCGGCCAGCTGCGCTCGGAGGTCGCCGCGGCGCTCGTCCGGGTTGCGCATCCGCTCGACGAGCGACTCGAGCGTGTCGCCGTCGAGGTGCGTCGGGGGGATGATCACGCCTTCCTCGGCGAGCGTCCGGGACTCGGGCGGGAGACTGCCCGGCTCCGACCCTCCGACATCGGCGTGGTGCGCGCGCGTCACCGCGTAGCCGAGCTCGGTGCGCGTCACGATCGTGAGGTCCGGGAGGTGCGTTCCGCCTGCGTACGGGTCGTTGAGGATCCAGGGCTCGCCGGGCGCCGGGTCGTAAGCCATCACTGCGGCCACCGCCTCCGGCATCGCGCCGAGATGGACCGGGATGTGCTCGGCCTGCGTGATCATTCGACCCCGCTCGTCGAAGAGCGCGGTCGAGCAGTCGCGGCGCTCCTTGATGTTCGCCGAGAACGCCGAGCGGATGAGCGCCGCGCCCATCTCCTCGGCGATCGCGCGGAGCGACGCACCGATGACCTGGAGCTCGACGGGGATCATCCGGACCTCCGCAGGACGAGCGTCCCGTGCGCGTCCGTGTCTCCGGCCCAGCCGCCGGGGACCCAGGCGGTGGCGCCGTCCAGCTCGAGCACCTCCGGTCCGTGGGCGCTGAGCGTCGGCCCTTCGACGGAGAGCGACGGCGCCGGCGTCACGTCCGCCGTTCGCACGGCGACGAGCTCGATGGGGCGAGCACGGTCCGCGTAGCCGTAGCGCGCCTCGTGCGCCTCGTGGAACCGCTCCTCGAGGTTCAGCCCGAGGGGAACCGTCAGCTCGAACGACTGCCCCGCGTAGCGGAGATCCGCCTCGCCGTCGTCGGGTAGCCCGCCGGCCTCGTCGAGCGGCACGACGTACGTGCGCACGGAGTCGCGTCGCTCGTCCGCGGCGACGAGGCCGAGTGCGGAGAGGACGCCTGCGGCGGCCGGCACGAGGACCGTCGTCATGCCGAGCTCCTCGGCGAGGGCACAGGCGTGGAGCGGGCCGGCGCCTCCGAACGCGACGAGCGCGAAGTCTCGTGGATCGAGGCCCTGCTCCACCGACACGACTCTCAGCGCCCGCACCATCTCCGCGTTCACGACGTCGATCACGGCGCTCGGGTCGATGCCCGCGAGCGAGGCCTCCGCGGCACGGCGGTCGAGCTCGATCCCACCCGGCAGCGCTGCGGGCAGGCGGCCGAGGAGCAGATTGGCGTCCGTGACGGTCGCGCGAGTGCCGCCTCGCCCGTAGCAGGCAGGTCCCGGCTCCGCGCCCGCGCTCTCGGGCCCGACGCGAAGCGCGCCTCCTTCGTCGAGCCGGACATTCGACCCACCACCGGCGCCGACCGTGTGGACAGCGATCGTCGGCAGACGCACAGGAAGGCCGCCGACGAGCCGCTCGTGCTCGCGCTGCGCGACGCCGTCGACGATCGCGCAGACATCCGTCGACGTGCCGCCCATGTCGAACGACAACGCGCTTCCGAAGCCGGCGAGCTCGGCGATCCGCGCCGCACCGACGACGCCCGCCGCCGGGCCCGAGAGCAGCGCGAACGCGGCGTGCGCCGCAGCCTCGTCGAGCGTGGCGAGTCCGCCCGAGGAGCGCATCACGAGCGGCTCCGGCAGTCCGGCCGCCTCGCACTCATCGGCCAGCGCGACGAGGTAGCGCGAGAGAACAGGCCCCAGGTAGGCGTCGACCGCTGTCGTCGAGGCGCGCTCGTACTCCCGGAACTCCGGCGCGATCTCATGAGAGGCGACGACGTGTGCGTCCGGGTGGCGCCGGCGGAGCTCGGCCGCCACGGCTCGTTCCGGCTCGCTGTCGCGGAAGGAGAAGAGCAGCGAGACCGCGATCGCCTCCGCGTCTACGGCGGGGAGCGTGCCGAGATCGAGTGGAACGAGCTCGCCCTCCTGCCCCGTCCGGCCACGCACGCCGAAACTGCGCTCGAGCGGGACGAGCGGAGGTGGATGCTGCGCGCACGGCCGATAGAGGTGCGCCCGCGTCTGCCGGCGGAGGTGGAGGACGTGCTCGAAGCCCTCGTTCGTGACGAGCGCCGTCTTGGCGCCGCGCCGCTCGAGCAGGGCATTCGTCGCGATCGTCGTGCCGTGCGTGAAGCGGCCGACGCCGACGGCGCCGGCCTCGCGCGCGGCGGCCACGACGGACTCCTCCTGACGCGAACCGGACGGGACCTTGGCGACGCGGATCCGGCCGTCCGAGAGGAAGACGGCGTCGGTGAACGTCCCCCCGACGTCGATTCCGAGCGTGCGCATGGACGCATTCGAACACGAACACGGCGGTAGAGTCCTTTCGGCGTGCACCCTCTCGTCTGCCTGGGTCTCAGTCATCGGACTGCTCCCGTCGAGCTGCGCGAGCGGCTCGGCGCGCTCGGGGCCGGCGCGGAGCGGTGCCCGGTCGTGCGCGAGCACGCGTCGCTCCAGACCTGTTATCGGGTCGAGCTGTACGCCCGGCTGACCGGCGGCGTCGAGGACGCCCGCGACGAGCTCGTCGACGCGCTCGCGACCACGCACGACGTTCCGCGCGAGCTCCTGCTCGACCATCTCTACGTCCACGCGGGTGAGGACGTCGCACGTCACCTGTGCCGCGTGGCGGCCGGCCTCGACTCGCTCGTGCTCGGCGAGGCCGAGATCCTCGGTCAGGTCGGCGCCGCGCTCGCGGAGGGAGGTGCGCGGGGAACCGTGGGTCCATGGCTCGAGCTCCTGTTCCGCACGGCGATCACGGCCGGCCGGCGCGCGCGCTCGGAGACCCGCATCGGCGCGAATCCTGCGACAGCCAGCTCGATGGCGCTCGCGCTCGCCGAGGGGGTCCTCGGCGACCTGCGCGAGACGAATCTCGTCGTCGTCGGCGCGGGGCGCGTCGGAGGTCAGACCCTCGCCGTCGCAGCGGGTCGCGAGATCGTGAACACCACGGTTGCGAACCGAACGCGGGAGCGCGCAGTCGAGGCGGCCGCGCGATTCGGCGGCCACGCGCGATCGCTGGCGGAGCTCGAGGATGCGCTCGCCGATGCGGACGTCGTCGTGACGGCGACCTCGTCGGAGGAAGTGGTCGTTCCGGTGAGCACGGTGGCCGCGGCGATGACCGGACGTCCGGAGCGACCGCTCGTGATCGTCGATCTCGCAGTGCCGGGTGACGTCGAGCGCGACGCGGGTGAGATCGCAGGCGTTCGTCTCTTCGACGTCGACGACCTGCGGGTCGGCCTCGACGACGCCATGGCGGCGCGGCTCCACGAGGTGCCCGAGGTGGAGCGCATCGTCGAGGAGGAGGTCGCGAGCTTCGGGCGCAGGTATCGCGAGCTCGACGTCGAGCCGGTGCTGGCGGAGCTCCGCAAGCGGGCGGAGACGATTCGCGAGCGTGAGCTCGCACGCGCGCTCCACGACCTCGGCGACGTCGACCCGGCCGTCGCCGCACGCGTCGAGCACCTCTCTCGATCGCTCGTCACGCGGCTCCTGCACGATCCGACCGTGCGAGCGCGCGAGCGCGCCGGAGCAGGTGAAGCCGACGACGTCGCCGACGCGGTGCGCGAGCTGTTCGGCATCTCCGCTCCGAGCGATCGGTGAGCGGCCCGCCGCTCCCTGCGGCGGTGACACTCGGCACGCGCGCTTCCGCGCTCGCACGTGCGCAGACGGACCTCGTCGCGGCGCGCCTGCTGGCGGCCAGCCCGGGCCTCGAGTGCTCGACCCGGGTCATTTCGACGACGGGGGACCGCACGCAAGACACGGGCGAGCCGCTGCCGTCGATCGGAGGCAAGGGGCTCTTCACGGCCGAGCTCGAGCGAGCGCTGCGTGACGGTGAGATCGACGTCGCGGTGCACTCGCTCAAGGATCTCCCGACGGAGGACGCGGCAGGCGTCGTGATCGGTGCGGTCTTGGCGCGGGACGACGTCCGCGACTGCCTCGTCGCCCGCTCCGCGGGCTCTCTCGCCGACCTGCCCGAGAGCGCGGTCGTGGGCACCAGCAGCCTCCGCCGCTCTGCACAGCTCGCGGCGTTGCGTCCGGGCCTCGAGATCCGCTCGATCCGCGGGAACGTCGACACGCGGATCCGCAAGGTCGCCGACGGCGAGTACGACGCGGCTGTCCTCGCTGCGGCGGGCATCCGGAGGCTCGGCCTCGACGACGTCGTGACCGAGTGGCTGTCGGAAGAGACGATGCTCCCGGCTCCCGGGCAGGGCGCCCTGGCGGTGCAGTGCCGAGAGGGAGACAGGCCCGTGCTGGCCCTCCTCGACGAGCTCGACGATGCTCCGGCACGGGCGGAGACGACTGCCGAGCGGGCTTTTCTCCGCGCCCTCGGCGGCGGCTGCGCGGCTCCGGTTGCGGCGTTCGCTGTCACGACGACAACCCCTCGGGTGCGGCTCCAGGGCCTCGTCGCGTCGGTCGATGGTGGTCAGGTGGTGCGCGTGACCGGGGAGGGTGAGCCGCAGGACGTCGGCGAGCGACTCGCGAAAGAGGCGCTTCTGCTCGGCGCGGACCGCATACTGGCGAACGTTCGATGATCAACCAGCCGCTCTACGGAGTCCGGATCGTCATCACGCGACCCGAGGCGAAGCCGCTCGCAGACGACCTCGAGCGCCTCGGCGCGGAGGTCACGGTCGTCCCGCTCATCGAGATCCGTCCCGCCGAGGGCCACGCCCTCGAGGACGCGATCGACACGATGGGCACCTACGACTGGGTCGTCCTGACGAGCGTCAACGGCGTCGCCGCGGTCGCGCAGGGCCTGGCGGGGCTCGGCGGAGACGCTCGAGTCGCGGCGGTCGGGCCGGTGACGGCAGACGCCATTCGCGACCACGGGGTGGAGCCAGCCTTCGTTGCGACACGAGCCTCGGACGACATCGCCGCCGGGCTCGGGGAGATCGAGGGGCTGCGCGTGCTCCTCCCGCAGGCGGACCTCGCCGAGCCGCACCTCGCCGACGAGCTTCGTGGACGGGGCGCGCACGTGGAGGCCGTGGTCGCGTACAGAACGGTCCTCGTCGAGCCTCCGATGTGGGGCATCCTCCCGCTTCGGATCGCCGATGCCGTGGTCCTCGCGAGCGGCTCGGCGTGCCGCAGCCTGGCCGCGGCCGGTGGCGCCGGAGGCGGTGCGATGCTCGTCTGCATCGGCCCGAAGACCGCGAAGGTGGCGCGCGAGGTCGGCCTGAAGGTCGGTCTCGTCGCCGACGAGGCGACCTCCGACGGCATCATTCGAGCGCTCGTGGATCAGTTCGGAGACAAGGCATGACGTCGTTCCACTCGGACCCGCTCGAGGCGCTCCGCTCGGGCGCGGGTGCCAGGCGGCCCCGTCGCCTCCGGCGGACCGCGGCGCTTCGGGATCTCGTCCGCGAGACGACGCTCGCACCGGGCGACCTCGTCCAGCCGCTCTTCGTCGTCGCCGGTGAGGACGTTCGCCGCCCGGTCGAGCCGATGCCCGGCGTCGACCAGCTCTCCGTCGACATGCTCGCGGCCGAAGCGGGCGAGCTCGCTGCGCTCGGTCTGAACGCCGTCCTCCTGTTCGGGATCCCGACGTCGAAGGATCCCCATGGCCTCGAGAGCTTCGCCGACGACGGCGTCGTCCAGCAGGCGGTCCGCGTGCTGAAGGAGGCGAGGCCCGACCTCGTCGTCGTCACCGACGTCTGCCTCTGCGAGTACACGGATCACGGCCACTGCGGTCTCCTCGACGAGGCGGGAGACGTCCTGAACGACGAGACGCTCGACGTCCTCCGCCGGATCGCCGTCTCGCACGGCGAGGCGGGTGCGGACGTGGTCGCGCCGAGCGGGATGATCGACGGCATGGTGGGCGCCATCAGGGGCGCCCTCGACGAGGAAGGCCTGCAGCGGGTCGCGATCCTCTCGTACGCAGTCAAGTACGCATCGGCCTTTTACGGCCCGTTTCGCGAGGCCGCCGAGGGAGCTCCCGCGTTCGGCGACCGCCGCTCGCACCAGATGGATCCCGGTAACGCGCGCGAAGCGCTGCGCGAGGCGGCACTCGACATCGAGGAGGGCGCCGACGCGCTCATGGTCAAGCCGGCGCTCGCGTACCTCGACGTCGTCCGGTCGGTGCGCGACCGCTTCCCCGAGCTGCCGCTCGCCGCGTACAACGTCAGCGGCGAGTACGCGATGGTGAAGGCCGTGGCCGCGAACGGCTGGCTCGACGAACGGGCGGTCGTGCTCGAGGCTCTCACAGGGATTCGCCGCGCGGGCGCCGATCTCGTCGTGACCTACCACGCAAAGGACGCAGCGGCGTGGCTTCAGAGCGGACGGTGAAGCCGCGGGTCGACGATCGGCCCGACGAGACGGAGCTCGCAGGCGCCGACGTGGCCGAGCATGGACGCTCGGCCGACGGAGAGACGACGTCCCTCGACCGTCGGCTGTACATGCAGCTCCATGCCTACGGCGGCGCGGACGACACGAGCGCGCTCGTCGCCGCCCTCGAGAGCGCTGGAGTCACGGGGACGCTGTACGAGGACGTCAACGACCCGACCGGGGTCGCGCTGCTCACGTTGAGCGAGGCGCCCGAGGCGTTCGTCTCCGAGCACCGCGCGTTCCTCCAGGCACCGCCGTTCTCGGAGCTCGAGCCGAAGCCGGAGCTGACGATGCTCGGACGCACGTACGCGATCGGCTACGAGCAGGACCTCGAGGAGACGCTCGTCGAGCGCCCGCGCGGGCGCGTGCTCGACCCGGCGCTCCCGTGGGCGATCTGGTACCCGCTGCGGCGCTCCGGCTCGTTCGAGCAGCTCTCGCGCCGCGAGCAGGACACGATCCTCATGGAGCACGGCGGGGTCGGGATGGCGTTCGGTCGCGCCGGGCTCGGTTACGACATCCGCCTCGCCTGCCACGGCCTCGACCGCGACGACAACGACTTCGTCGTCGGGCTCCTCGGCCCCGAGCTGCACCCGCTCTCGATCATCGTCCAGCGGATGCGCAAGACGAAGCAGACCTCGCTCCACCTCGAGCGACTGGGGCCGTTCTTCGTGGGGCGGGTGGCGTGGCAGTCCAGGACGTGAGCGAGGCGTCCGCGGTCGAGACCGAGCCGACCGCCCCCTTCCTGCGCGCCTGTCGGCGCCTGCCCGTGGAGCGTACGCCGGTGTGGCTCCTGCGCCAGGCGGGCCGCTACCAGCCCGAGTACCGCGCGCTTCGCGAGCAGCACTCGATGCTCGAGGTCATCGGCACTCCGGAGCTCGCCGCGCAGGTGACGCTCCTGCCGATCGACGCCTTCGACCTCGACGCCGCGATCGTGTTCTCGGACATCCTCCCGCCGCTCGTCGGGATGGGCCTCGACCTCGACTTCGTCAAGGGCGACGGCCCGCGGATCGGCAACCCGATCTCGAGCACGCGCGACGTCGATCTCCTCGGCACGCCTCCGGCGGAGGAGGCGATGTCGGGCACGCTCGAGGCGATCCGCATCGTCCGGCGCGAGCTCGAGGCGCGCGACGTGCCGGTGATCGGTTTCGCCGGTGCCCCTTTCACGCTTGCGAGCTACGCGATCGAGGGCGGCACGTCGAAGGACTTCACGAAGACGAAGGCCTTCATGCTCTCGGAGCCCGCTGCCTGGAAGCGCCTGCTCGGGAAGCTCGTCACCGTGCAGGCCGACTACCTGCTCGCACAGGCCGCCTCGGGGGCGCACGCCCTGCAGGTGTTCGACTCGTGGGCAGGGCGCGCGCTCGGCCGTGAGGACTATCTGCGCTACGTCGCGCCGCACAACCGCGAGCTGTTCGGGAAGGTCGCGGCCGCCGGCGTGCCGGTGATCAACTTCTCGCTCGGCGTGAGTCCCTACCTCGCGGACGCCGCCGGGTGCGGCGGGGACGTCGTGGGGCTCGACTGGACGCTCCCACTCGACGAGGCCTGGGATCGGATCGGGTTCGACCGGCCCGTCCAGGGGAACCTGGACCCGGTGTCGCTGCTGGCTCCCTGGCGCGAGCTTGCGTTCCGGATCGACGACGTGCTCGAGCGGGCAGGCGGACGTCCCGGGCACGTCTTCAACGTCGGGCACGGGCTCACCCCGCAGACGCCGCCCGACAACGTGCGCCGACTCGTCGAGCACGTGCGCGAGCGGACGTCCGCGGCGTGACCGGCAACCCCCCCGTCGGGGTCCTCGTGATGGCGTACGGGGGTCCCGAGTCGCTCGAGGAGATTCCCGGCTACCTCGCGGACATCCGCCACGGTCGCGCGACGCCGCGCTCCGTCGTCGACGAGATCACCGAGAACTACCGGGCCATCGGCGGACGCTCGCCGCTCCTCGCGGTGACGCGCCGCCAGGTCGACGCGCTGCAGGATCGGCTCGGAGACGGCTACCGGTGCTACGTCGGGATGCGGCACTGGTCGCCGTGGATCGAGGAGGTCGTCGGCCAGATGATCGACGACGGCGTCGAGGGTGCCGTGGGCGTGGTCCTCGCGCCGCAGTTCAGCGGCATGTCCGTCGCGCGCTACCAGCAGAAGGTCGAGGACGGTCTCGACCTGTACCGCGGGCGCATGGAGCTCCGGCACGTCACGAGCTACCACGACGAGGAGTGGCTCGTGAGCGCGTTCGCGTCGCGCGTTCGGCAGGGTCTCGAACGCTGGCCCGAGGAGCGACGGGGCGACGTGCACGTCGTGTTCAGCGCCCACAGCCTCCCGGTGCGCGTGATCACCTCGGGGGATCCGTATGCGGACCAGTGCCTCGAGACGGCGACGCTCGTCGCGAGCGCCGCCGGCCTAGCGGAGGACCGCTGGTCGTGGAGCTGGCAGTCGGCGGGACGCACGCCCGAGCCCTGGGCCGGTCCGGACCTCGTCGAGCACCTCGAGGAGCTCGCCGCGGGGGACGTCGGCGACGTGCTCTGCGTCCCGGTCGGCTTCGTCTCCGATCATGTCGAGCTGCTCTACGACATCGACAAGCGCGCGCGTAGCGCGGCGGAGAAGCTCGGTCTGACGCTCGAACGCCCTCCGGCGCTGAACGACGACCCCGTGTTCATCGAGGGGCTCGCCGGCACGATCCGCGACGTCGCGGAGCGCTGAGCCGTGAGGGTCGTCGTCGTGGGTGGCGGGATCGCAGGGCTTTCCGCGGCCCGGTGCCTCGAGTCCCTCGCACCGGACGCAGAGGTCGTCCTCGTCGAACGCGACGACGTGCTCGGCGGGAAGATCCGCACCGAGCGTGTCCACGGCTTCGTGGTCGAGGCGGCGCCCGACAGCTTCCTCACGCGCAAGGAGCGCGGTGTCGGCCTGTGCGACGAGCTCGGACTCACGGAGGAGCTCGTCGCTCGCCGGCCGGAGCACCACGGGAGCTTCGTGCGTCATCGCGATCACCTGCACCCGCTTCCCGAGGGCCTCACCGGGATGATCCCCACCAGTCTCGAGGCGCTCGAGCAGAGCGAGCTCCTCTCGGCCGAGGGCAAGGCTCGCTTCGCGGCCGAGCCGGACGTGCGGCCGGAGTCCGCGGGCGCTGACGAGTCGGTCGGCTCGTTCGTCTCGCGGCGCTTCGGAAGAGAGGCGTACGAGGCGCTCGTCGAGCCCCTCATGACGGGCATCTACGGCGGTGACGGCGATCAGCTCTCGCTCCGGGCGACCTTTCCCCAGCTGCGGGCGCTCGAGCTCGAGCACGGCAGCGTGCTGCGCGGGCTGTCGGCGCCGGTGTCCACCGAGCGTCCCCCCTTCGTCTCGTTGCGTGGCGGCATGGACGTGCTCGTCGAGGCGATCGCGGCCGACCTCGGGCGGACGGACGTGCGGGTCGGCCGTGCGGCGGCGCTCGTGTCGCGGCGCGAGCCGGGGTTCGAGGTCGCGCTCGCCGACGGGGAGACCATCGTGGCCGACGGCGTCGTGCTGGCGACACCGGCCTTCGTCACCGCCGAGCTCCTCGCGTCGCTCGACCGCGAGCTCGCGGACGCGCACGCGGAGATCCCGTACGCGTCGTCCGTCGTCGTCACGCTCGCGTTCTCGAGAGCCGACGTCGTTCCGCTCGACGGCTACGGCTACGTCGTGCCCCGCGCCGAAGGCGGCGACGTGCTCGCCTGCACGTGGTCGTCGCAGAAGTGGGAGCACCGAGCGCCTGAGGACGCCGTGCTCCTTCGCGTCTACGCCGGGCGCTACGGCGGGCGGGACGTCACGACGGACTCCGACGAGCAGGTCGTCGCGCGCGCTCGAGACGAGCTCGGCTTCCTCGGCGTGAACGCCGAGCCGATCTTCGCCCGCATCAACCGCTGGCCGCGCGGCATGCCGCAGTACGTCCTCGGGCATCTCGACCGCGTCGAACGGATCGAGACGGCGCTCCTCTCCCTTCCGGGTCTCGCCGTTGCGGGCGCCGCCTATCGCGGCGTCGGGATCCCGGACTGCATCGCCTCCGGCGAGGCTGCGGCAGAGTCGGTGGCGCGCGCGCTCGCCGGGGCGGGCGTGTGAATCGCGAGACGTCCGAGCGGCTGTTCGCCGAGGCGACGTCGCTGCTCCCCGGCGGCGTGAGCTCGCCGGTGCGCGCCTTCAGAGCCGTCGGCGGCACGCCGCTCTTCATCGAGCGCGGCGAAGGCGCCTACCTGGTCGACGTGGACGGCAACCGCTTCCTCGACTACGTCCTGTCGTGGGGCCCGCTGATCCTCGGCCACGCGCACCCTCGGGTCGTCGCGGCCCTCGAGGACGCGGTGCGCCGCGGTACGAGCTACGGCGCGCCCAGCCCGCTCGAGCTCGAGCTCGCCCGGCTCATCCGCGAAGCGATGCCGAGCCTCGAGCTCGTCCGCTTCGTGAGCTCGGGGACGGAGGCCACGATGAGCGCCCTCCGCCTCGCGCGCGCGTTCACGGGGCGCTCGAAGATCGTCAAGTTCGTCGGCTGCTACCACGGGCATGCGGACCTGCTGCTCGTACAGGCGGGCTCGGGCGTCGCGACGCTCGGCCTGCCCGACTCGCCCGGCGTGACACCGGGCGCCGTCGCGGACACGCTGACCGCGCCGTACAACGACCTCGACGCCGTAGCCGCACTCTTCGTCGCGCACGAGGACATCGGCGCCGTCATCGTCGAGCCGGTCGCAGGGAACATGGGGCTCGTCCCTCCGCAGCGGGGATTCCTGGAAGGCCTGCGCGAGCTGACGAGCGCTGCGGGCGCGCTCCTCGTCTTCGACGAGGTGATGACCGGATTCCGCGTGCATCCGGGCGGCGCGCAGGCCCTCTACAACGTGACGCCCGACTTGACGACGCTCGGGAAGGTGATCGGCGGAGGGCTCCCGGTCGGGGCGTACGGTGGGCGACGCGAGATCATGGAGCTCGTCGCACCCGCCGGCCCCGTGTATCAGGCTGGAACGCTCTCGGGGAACCCCCTCGCGATGACGGCGGGGATCGAGACGCTGCGCACGCTCGCCGAGCCCGGTGTCTGGGCCGAGCTCGAGCGGTCCGGGGCGCGGCTCGAGGCAGGCCTCGCCACGCTCGGCGACGACGTCCGGGTCGCGCGTACGGGGACGATGTTCGGGCTGTTCTTCTCGCCGACACCGGTAACCAGCTGGAAGACGGCAAAGGGGGCCGACACGAGCCGGTTCGCGTCGTTCCACCGGGGGATGCTCGAGCGGGGCGTGTACCTGGCGCCGTCGCAGTTCGAGGCCGGCTTCCTCTCGACGGTGCACGGAGACGGCGAGATCGACGCGACCGTCGACGCCGCGCGCGACGTCCTGTCGAGCTGACCCCGAGGCTCGCGCTCTACCCTTCGCGGCCGTGAAGGTACTGCTGGTCACGATGTACTTCCCGCCGGCGGGCGGGGGAGGTGTGCAGCGATCTCTGAAGCTCGCCCAGTACCTTCCCGCGCTCGGCGTCGAGACGCACGTCCTCGCCCCCGACGATCCCAAGTGGGTACACCGCGATCCCGAGCTCCGGGTGCCGACGCAGGCGTGGATCCACCGGGCGCGCTACCTCGGCCCGCAGGCGCGGAAGCCGGCCGAGGAGCTCCGTGCCGCCGACGGCCTGGAGCGCGCCGTTCTGCAGGCGCGGATCACGGCCCGTCGGCTCCTGCTTCCCGACGCGAGCGTGACCTGGAACTTGACCGCGATCCCGGCGGCGATCCGGATCGTCAGGCGCGAGGGCATCGACGCGGTGATCACGACGTCTCCGCCGCCGTCCGTCCACTTCGTCGGAGCGGCAGTCCAGCGCGCGACGGGCGTCCGCTGGATCGCCGACCTGCGCGATCCCATCGTCGCGAACCAGCACCGGCGCGACGACACCACGGCGGCTCGGGCCCGCCAGGCGGCGAACGAGCAGGTTGCGAAGCTCGTCGCCCGGCGAGCGGACGCCGTCACGTGTGTGTCGGAGGCGATCGCGGCCGAGGCGCGCGAGCTCGGCGCGCGGGGCGACGTGCGCGTGATCGCGAACGGCTGCGACTTCGACGACTTCGCCGGGCTCGAGTACTCGCCGGCGGAGCGCTTCCGGATCACGCACGCGGGCAGCTTCTTCGGCAAGCGGGATCCCCGGCCGTTCCTGCAGGCGTTTCGCGACGCCGACCTCGACGCGGTCGCCCGCTTCGTCGGCGACTTCCGCGCGAGCGACCGCGAGTGGGCGGAGTCGCTCGGCCTCGGCGACCGCCTCGAGCTCGTCGACTACCTGCCGCGCCGGGAGTCGCTGCGCTACCAACGGGACTCGGAGGCGCTCCTCCTGCTCGTCCCGGATGCGGGTGGCCGCGGCAAGGGCGTGCTCTCGGGGAAGGTGTTCGAGTACATCGCGGCCGGTCGCCCGATTCTGGCCGCGGTCCCGCCGGACGGCGCGGCAGCCCAGCTGATCCGCGAGACCGGCGCCGGCGTCGTCGCCGCGCCCGATGACGTCGACGCGATCAAGGCCGCGCTCGTCGAGCTGCACTCGCGGTTCGCGAACGGCGGCCTGGCGTCGGTCGAGCTCGCGAAGCCGGACGAGGACCGGCTCTCGCGGCGCGCCCGCGTCGAGGAGATGGCGTCGCTCCTCCGGTCAGTCGTGTAGACACTCAACGATGCGCTCGGTGTCCTGGTGGACCGAGTGGCCGGACGGCCCGATTCGAACCGGTGTCGTCTTCCTCGTCGCGACCGTCGTGGTCGCCGTTGCCATCGTGTACCCCCAGGTACTCAGGGAGCTCGGGCGAGACGCGACCGAGAACAGCGCGCAGTCGTACGCGGACCGCGAGATCGCAGGCGGGAACGGCATCGTCGTCGACCAGGCCGCCGTGTACGCGGCGCGGGCGCTGATTCCCGAGGACGCGAGGTACCACGTCACGGTGGGCGACGACTACGTCGGATCGACGCTGACTCGCGACCACGTCGCGAGCTACTTCCGCTACTTCCTGATGCCGCGCCGCCCCGCCGAGACCGCGGGCTGGGTCGTCTGCTACGGCTGCGACCGGTCGGAGTACGGCGATCGCGCCGACGTTCTCTGGACCGACGGCGGCGAGCTGTCGATCGTGAAGGTCGAACGGTGAGCATCCAGGCCGTCGGTGCGGTCGCGGCGCTGAATGCCCTCTACCTCGCCGTCGGGGCTTCTCTCCTGTGGGTCGTTCGAAGTGCGGGCACGTGGATCGACGTCGTTCGCCTCCTCGGCCTCGCCTACGTCGTCGGGCTCGTGCTGACCGGCCTCGCTTGGTCGTTCCTGCTCATCGCGGGCGTGCCGTTCTCGCTCGCAGTCGTGCTCGGGGTCCCCATCCTGGTGACGGCGGGGCTGCTCGCGCTCGGCCGTGCGCGCCGACGCTCCCTGCCGACGGGGGCTCGTGTCGACGGAGGCTCCTCGCTCGTCGTGACGGCCGTCGGAGTCGCGGCCGCGGGCGTGCTCCTCGAGGCGCTGTTGCGCTCGGCG
>Ga0070670_100000627_pt1 | contig 27660 bp, 22 predicted proteins | sample KBSS63metaG_FD_64665 | JGI IMG/M metagenome (GOLD analysis project Ga0070670, IMG submission 64665) | Switchgrass rhizosphere microbial communities from Kellogg Biological Station, Michigan, USA - KBS S6-3 metaG | ecosystem: Host-associated > Plants > Roots > Rhizosphere > Soil ... | reverse complement strand
TGTATATCCACGCTCCTTTGAAGAACGCTCTCCTAAGCCAAACCGAGAGTTGAAGTCTTTGACCTTATCTTTTCCCTGGTTTGGAATGTGAGGCGGATCGTAAACAACTACATCGAAAACTGAATTTCCAAATGGCATCGCCATATTGTCGCCGAGCAGTAGCGGACGATGAGAAGCGGCGATGTCCATGCCTATGACCGGACGTTTTGAACCCTTCCAAAAGCGTCCGCCGTTTACAGTAGCGTCGAGAATACGCTTCGGTTCGGTACGCGGGTAAAAAGAAAGAAGCCTTTCCAGTAATTCGCTATCTTCACCATCCCAAACAGACGGCAGAGGTTTGTACTGCGATGGACTTACAGGCTCTTTCTCGAGTCCCTCTAAAAAAAGTTCTTCAGCAATCATGTCCGTTAGACTGAACTATACCCGAGGTATTTAAAGTCGGCAAAAGGAATCATCGGCATGAAGTCGCCAGGAATGTCTATTTATTATCGATGCAAAGTAATGTCAAGCTCCTCACGTATTGTGTGCCTTCCAATCTCATACAAGAACCCTTTCTCGTCGTCTGATTGCCTGTGGCGCGGACAATGGAATATATTGCTTCACTCTCGATTAACCAGCTACGAAAGGTCAGATTGGCAAACATGTCGAAACCTGTTCCTATTACTGTCGCTCACGGCGACGGCATCGGCCCCGAGATTATGGCCGCGACCTTGCACATCCTGAAAGAAGCCGGCGCAAACCTCGAGATAGAAACGATCGACATTGGCGAGAAAGTCTACCTGGCCGGGAACAGCGCAGGAATTGAGCCCAGCTCCTGGGATTCGTTGCGGCGTACCAAGGTTTTTCTCAAAGCGCCAATCACCACGCCTCAGGGCGGCGGCTTCAAGAGTTTGAATGTTACGGTTCGCAAAACGCTCGGCCTCTTTGCCAACGTGCGGCCCTGCGTTTCTTATCATCCATTTGTCGACACCAAGCATCCGGTGATGGATGTAGTCATCGTTCGCGAAAACGAAGAAGATCTTTACGCCGGCATCGAGCACCGGCAGACCGAACAAGTGATGCAATGTCTGAAACTGATCTCGCGTCCTGGTTCGGAAAAGATCGTGCGCCACGCGTTTGAGTACGCCCGCCGGAACAATCGGAAGAAAGTCACTTGCTTCACGAAAGACAACATCATGAAGCTGACGGACGGCTTGTTCCATAAAGTGTTCGACGAGATCGCGGCGGAATATCCAGATCTCGAAAACGAACATTGGATAGTCGACATCGGCGCCGCGAAGATGGCGGACACTCCGGAAGTGTTCGACGTCATCGTCATGCCGAATCTGTACGGCGACGTGCTGTCGGACGTGGCGGCGCAGATTGCCGGCTCAGTTGGATTAGCGGGATCTGCCAATATTGGCGAGCACGTTTCCATGTTCGAGGCAATTCACGGGTCGGCGCCGCGTCGCGCCGGGCAAAATTTGGCAAACCCGTCGGGATTGCTGTTAGGCGCCATTATGATGCTGGTGCACATCGGCGAGACGACGGTGGCCGAGCGCGTACACAATGCCTGGCTGCGAACGATCGAGGACGGCATCCACACTTACGACATTTATGAAGACGGCAAGAGCAAACAGAAAGTTGGCACGAAGGAATTTGCCGAGGCGGTGGCCCAGCGTTTGGGACAATCGCCCGAAACGCTGAAGGCCGCAAAATACAAATCTGCTGAAGAAACCCCGCCGGTTACCAAAGCGCCGGCCGAAGTGCGCGCACGGGCGAAGAAGGATCTGGTTGGTGTTGACGTCTTTCTGGATTGGACCAAAGGAAGCGCCAACGAGCTGGGGGAATCGCTGAGCAAGTTGAGTGGGGACGGAACGAAGTTGCAGATGATGAGCAATCGCGGCGTCAAGGTGTGGCCTGGCGGTCATCCGGAAACGTTTTGCTCCGACCACTGGCGCTGTCGATTTCTGTCAGACCCGGAGGGCGCAGCTGTTTCTCACGAACAAATAATCTCCCTACTCAAACGCTGCGCGGATGCAGGGTTCGACTTTATCAAGACTGAGAATCTTTACAACTTTGATGGCGAGCGCGGCTTCTCGCTCGACCAGGGAGCGTAAACAAAATGCGGAATGCGGAATGATGAATGCGGAATGAGAAGGGAGGACGAGGATGAACGATCAGCAAGGCACGGCCACGCAGCAGGATGAGCAAACAACCGACGTGGCGAATAATGAACTAGGGCCGACAGAAAAGCTTCGCGAAACGAAGGAAGCGGAAGCGCAGCCTTCAGCACCGGGCACGCAGAATCCGGAGAGTAAAGAGATCAAAAACGAGCAGGGACCAAACACCGAATAACGCGCAAGCTAAACCCGCACCTTTAGCCGCGGATGAACGCGGATTACGCGAATCTGAAAGCAACCTTTTGAATAAATCAGTCCGCGTTAAGCCGCGGCAAATAATCTTATGCCAACTGAAACTACCAAACCGCTCGTAGCCGTAGTCATGGGCAGCAAGTCTGACTGGGAAACGATGCAGCATGCCGATCAAACGCTGACGAAGTTTGGCGTGGAACACGAGTGTCGCGTGATGTCGGCCCACCGCACGCCGCAACTCGCGACCGAATATTCCGGCGGCGCCTCAGACCGCGGCATCGAGGTAATCATCGCGGCTGCCGGCGGCGCGGCGCACCTCGCGGGCGTGATCGCCGCCCACACAACTTTGCCCGTGCTGGGCGTCCCGATGAAGAGCGACGCGCTTAACGGCATGGATTCTCTACTGGCTACCGTGCAGATGCCCGCCGGAATTCCTGTGGGCACCCTCGCCATCGGAAAACCAGGCGCGATCAATGCAGCGCTCCTTGCTATTGCCATCCTGGCCAACAGCAGACCCGAGTTGAGTTCGAAGCTGAAAGACTTTCGCGCCGAACAGGAGCAACAGGTGCGCGCAGCCACGCTTCCTTAACGTATCTACTACTCAGTTCCGTCTTGAAATATGCTCGCCATTAGAGCAGAATGCCCTCACTGTGTTCCACGCTCGGAAGGCTACCTAATTCCTTAGGACTTCCGCTGATTTTTCACGATTCTTCCTATCTCGCATGTCAGAACTCCGCGTCGACAATCCGGGCATGATCGGTCAAACAATCTCGCACTACCACATCATCAGCCAGCTTGGCGAGGGCGGGATGGGAGTGGTTTATCTGGCCGAAGACACGACGCTCGGACGGCGCGTGGCGATAAAGTTTCTTTCCACCACCACGCGCGAATACCGGGCGCGATTTCTGCGCGAAGCTCGTGCGGTGTCGGTACTGACTCACCCAAACATCGCCACGGTTTTTGATTACGGCGAAACACCCGACTCCAACCCTTACATCGTGATGGAGCTGATCAAGGGTGAACCACTGAACGAGAAGCTGCGCGATGGTTCCCTGCCGCTGCCGGAAGCGGTGCGGATTGTTTCCGCAATCGCCGAAGCACTCGGCGAAGCGCATCACCAGGGCGTAGTACACCGCGATATCAAACCTTCAAACGTGGTGATAACCGAGCGCGGTCAGGTTAAGGTGCTCGACTTCGGTCTGGTCAAACACATTTTTGAGTCGACTACTTTCGGCGGCGACCCCAATCAGAAAACGTTGCCGTCGACAAAAACTCGCAGCGACGTAATTGTCGGCACGCCGCTCTACCTGTCTCCCGAACAGGCCACCGGAAAGACTGTCGATGGACGCAGCGATCTGTTTGCTCTCGGCGCGGTGCTTTACGAATGCATCACCGGCCAGTCAGCGTTTTCCGGCGGCAGCGTCATTGAAATCGGCGCCCAGGTAATTCACGTTAATCCCAGCCCGCCTTCAAAAATCAATCCGCGCATACCGCCAGAGCTCAATCGCATCACCATGAAAGCGATCGAGAAGAAGGTGGAGAACCGTTACCAGACCGCGGCGGAGTTCATCGCGGATTTGCAGCGCGTGCTGCCGACACTGGCCAGCGACGGATATCGAACCAGCCGCGGCACTGACTCGCAACCGTTGCGCACTGCATCAGCCAGTGCGCTGACAACAATCATCGAACAAGTTCGCCGCCCTGGTCCAAACTTAGGTGTGTTTATTCTGGCGATTCTTGTAGTCGCTGTTTTAGTGGGCTGGCTGGCGGTGAAGTGGTGGAAGCCGGGCGCTTATGTACCTTCTCTCGCGGCCAAGACGATGTACGAAAAAGGCATCGACGCGCTGGGTTATGGCGCTTTCCTGCAAGCTACCAAAGCTTTCGAAGAAGCCGTGCGCATCGATCCAAAGTTTGCCATGGCACACGCCCGTCTCAGTGAGGCCTGGTACGAGCTCGATTATGCTGACAAGGCCAAGGATGAGATGTTGAAAGCGCAGCCCGTGGGCGAGTCAACCTGGACCCTGCCGCGTCTGGACGCACTTCATGTCGAGGCTATTCATTCCACCATCACTCACGATTTCGAGGGCGCAATCAATGCTTATACCGAAGTGACCAAGCTGTTGCCCAACGACGCGCAGGCGTATGTTGATCTCGGGCGCGCCTATGAAAAAAACGACCAGGTGCCGCAGGCGATCCAGAGTTACACCAAAGCCACGCAGCTGGCGCCGCAACATCCCACAGCTTTTCTGCGTCTGGGGATCATGTACGGCAAGCAAATTGACCTGACGAACGCGTTCCAGAATTTTGACCGCGCCGATACTCTTTATCAAGCCGCCGGCAATATCGAAGGCCAGGCCGAAGTAGCATACCAGCGAGGTGTTTTGCTCGATCAGCTCGATAAAAATGTAGAGGCACAACAGCAGTTCGAGCACGCGCTGCAACTGGGCCGCGATACCCACAGCGAATATCAGGAAGTAAAAAGCCTGCTGAAGCTTGGTTCAGTTATTTACGCGCAGGGCAACAGCGAGCAGGGGCGCTCGCTTATGCAACAGGGTGTGGATCAGGCACAGAGCAAAGGCATCGATACCTACGTCAAGCGTGGTCTGGTCGACCTGGGAAACACCTTCATGCTGAGCCGGGATTACGCCGAGGCGGAAAAGTATTTCAAGCAGTCTCTGGATCTGTCGCAAAGGGAAAAAGATCCGCGTAACTCCGCGCGCGCTTTTCTGTCGCTCGCCAGTGCCTCGGAACGCCAGGACAATCTGGACCAGGCACTCAGCTATATTGAGCAGGCCCTTCCCTTTTATCAGCGCGGCGGTTACCGGCGAGAAACAATTCAGGCCTTTGCAATTCTCGCGCGCACAAAAAAGAAAAAGGGAGAATACGAAGCCGCGCGCGAAGGGTTTGAACAGGAGTTGAAGGTCGCGCAATTCCTCGGCGATCAGTCGTCGATTGCGCGGGTGAACGGTGACATCGGCTTGCTGATGATGAGCCAGGGGCGTTATCCCGAAGCGCTCACCCATTTCGAGGAGGGCTATCGTATTTCCAAGGAATCAAATTTTCAGGAAAACATTGGTTTGAGCCTAACCAACCGAGCCAATGCTCTTTGGAGTCTCGGGCGGTATAATGAGGCGAAACCGTTGCTTGACGAAGTAGGCGCGAGCGCAACCAGACCCGAAGGCCGCGGTTATGCGGCGTGGTATTACCTTTCGGCTTCGCAGTTGGCCTTAAGTGAGCGTAAGTTCGCTGAAGCGCAAAAACTGGCCGAGACTGCGAGCAAGGCGAACACCCAACCGGCGTTGACGGAAAACGCCGTCATGGGCCTGGCCCAGGTTTTTTCGGGAGCAGCTCAGGCGGGCCGCGCCACCTGCGAAAAGGCATTGGCCATGGTAACTCCGGCGACTGATCCCGCCCTGGCGGCGGAGGCCCGCATGGCACTCGCTCAAGCGCTCTTGCAAACAGGCGATAACGCCGGCGCACTTAAAGCAGCGCTCGACTCGCAACAAATTTTTTCGCGTTTTGGCAAACAGGATAGCGAATGCCTAGCCTTCTTAATCGCCGCGCGGGCGCGCAAAAATGACGGCGATTTGGCCCAGGCCCGCGACTTTGCCGCGAAAGCTGAAACCCTGCTTGCCGGGCTGCAGCAAAAATGGGGCGACACGAACTATCAATCGTATCTTGCGCGTCCGGACATTCAATTCTATCGCAGTCAACTCAATGAGCTCCTCGCTCAAAAACCTTAACCCTCAAACCTCAAAGGAGAAACTCACATGTCAGAAGAAGGAGACGGAGGCGGTGAAATAATTATCAAAGGCGGTTCCTGCGAACTATACTTCGACCACAGCGTTTTCACGCAGGACACAGTCAATCTAAAGAAACGAAGTCATGCCACGAAGAATATCAAACAGATAATCATCAGTGGCGACGGGGAATTCGCCGATCACGATACCGGCGAACACTCGACGAAGTTCACCGGCACCATCACGATCATCTACAACTAATTAATGTTGTCGGAACCAGCGGACATTGCGACGAGCAGCCGTTTTACCCTGACTTCAAGGCTGGCAGGTATTGTTGTATGCAACTTACCAGAGGTTGCCCTGCCTGCCCTGGATCAGGCGCCGCAAAGCCCCACACCTCATCACCCTAAAAAAGGAGAACTCCCATGTCAGAAACAGACGGCGGCAGTGAAATAATCATCAAAGGCGGCTCGGTTAACGTGCAGTTCGACAGCGCCGGGTATACGTCAGCACCCGGCGGCAAGCACGAGGATAAGAACAAGAAAATCACCCAGATTGTGGTGCATGATGACAAGGGCGTCGAGAGGTTTATCATTGCCGACAAGAGCGGGTTGAAGTGGACCGTGACTGTGTCCACTGAAAAACAGTAGAACCGATCACGAGAAGCGACGTGGGCCTCTGGTATTTTAAGGGTAGTAAGTCTTGCCCTGACGGCCGGCCTTCGCAATTGGCTTTAGCAGTAAACTGAGAACCAACTTCAGCGAGCTACTTGGTACGGTCGCGGCGCGAAGTTGTGCGCAGCTCATGGTCGGCGCCGGGTGAGCAAACTAATTATCGCCACGAAAAGCGCGGACCCGACGATTGACCAGACGACTGGAAAGCTGGTGGTGCCGATTTGAACCGGCAGCAGTTCGGGCAAGCCAAGCTTGCGCGCCAGCCACATTCCCAGCAGCGCGCCGATGAATCCGAGCGCAATTGCTACCAGGCAACCGCCACGCGTAAAACCAGTGATTGCCTGGCCGAGCGCGCCGCAAATGCCGGCAATGATCAGCAAGACTATTAGATCGAGAATTGTCATTGCATTCCAGCTCCAGGCGCGCTGAAGGCGCGCAAAGAAGGTAGCCGCGCTGAAGGCGCGGGACGAAGGTAGCCGCGCTCAAGGCGCGGGACGAAGGTAGCCGCGCTGAAGGCGCGGGACGAAGGTAGCCAGAGGTGAAACCTCTGGACAGCGTCACGTAATTATCATACGCGCACTGAAGGTGCGCTCAGAACATCTTTGCGCGCCCAGCGCGCATTTTCATATTAGCGATCAATCGTCCAGATGTTTCACATCTGGCTACCTTCTCTTCGCCGCTGCCGCGGCTGAATCCTTCGCCGCTGCCGCGGCCGGATCGTCGCTGCTGCCGCAGCCTAACCATCTCAAAAGTCGAACTTGATTGCCAACTGCAATTGCCGCGGTGTTGCGAAAGTCGTCGTGCCTGAAGCAGGAGACGAGAAGCTTCGCGGCGTTCCGAAGGCAGTAAGAAAATTCGGCGGCGTCAGCGTGTTGACGCCTGACACAACCGAGAAGGCGAAGAAAGTATTGTTTACGGTGGCGACGTTCGGCCGGTTGAAAACATTGAAGCCTTCGAGGATTAGACGAATGCGCATCGATTCGCCAAAGCGAATTGAGCGAGTTAGTCGTGCGTCAAACTGGTAAATCGAAGGCGTAGTGAACTGGTTCCTAACGGTTCCTGGCAGCCGATCGTTCGAACGATTGCCGTCGTTGTTGGGATCGTTGCTGACGAGCGCCGAGTAAGGCGTGCCGGATTGAAACTGCATAATTGTCGAAAATCCGTAATCGCTGAACAACGCGCGCGCCACCGGGTTGCTGCTCCAGCCAATCTTGCCCCATTCATAAACCGGACTGAAAACAAAACGATGACGCAGGTCGGTATCTGATCGTCCGTAGTCGAGTCCGGGGTTGATTTGGTTCTCCACGATCTTCGCATCGTCAGCGCCGAACACCACGATCGTTTGATCGGGTCTATCGTCTTTTGCTTTCGAGTAAGTGTAGGCGGCGATAAATTGGAAGCCGCGCGTCAACCGTTGCGTCGCCTGAATCGCCAGCCCGTGATAGAGCGACTTCGAAGCGCTCTCAAAGAGACTGATGCGATTGTACGACTGTCCGGTGGCGCGAGAGATCGGACGCGCCGACGGAAAACGCTGGAAGGTGTAGGTTTGGCCGCCGCTGGTAATCGAGAGCGGGACGGGCGCGAAGAGATTGATGTCGCGCGTGCGCGTCAGGTGCAGCCCGTGGTAGTAAAGATAAGTCGCCGAGACGCTTAAATTCTTCGCTACCTCATGCTCGATGCCCAGTCGTCCCTGCTCGACGTAAGGCTGCTCGTAGTCCCTCGCGAAAACAAACAAGTTCGGATTGGAAGCCGCGCCCGGGGGAGGTGCGGTCAGGATGTTTGGATAAGTTAAGCCCGCCGCAACTATTCCGGCGGCATTGAGAGTGATGCCGGTGACGTTGATGCCGTTTTGCGAATGGACCGTGCCCACCACGATCGCGGGGGTGCGGCCATAGTAGATACCGAAGCCGCCGCGCACCGCCGTTTTTTCATTCGGCGAATAACTGAAGCCGGTCCGCGGCGCGAAGTTGTTTTTGTCTTTCGGGCAAATGCTGGTGTCAACACCGTTGGATAACAACAACGGATCGGGATTTTGAATCGGCGGGCATTCAAGTCCCTGGTAGTCGTAACGAAGTCCGAGGTTCAGTGTCAGCTTCGGCGTAATACGAAAATCGTTTTGGCCGTAAAACGCATATTCAGCCAGGTCAGGTTCAGTAGTGCCGCCACTGGTCCCGGTGCCGGGAAAATTCTGCGTGTAGGCGCTGGGTGTGTTCGACGCAAACGAGGCGGCATTCGGGAACGTATAGGAACCGCTAAAGAGACCGGGGAAAAAGTTGAAGATGTGATCGAAGTTAAAGTCCACACCAAACTTCCAACTGCTTCTTCCCGCAAGATAAGACAAGTTGTCGATGAACTGCTTGCGCTTGATCGTGGTTTCGCGCGGACTGAAGTTGTTCCGGCCAATGCTGAGATTGGTGCCGGTGACGATGGTGATGACGGCTTCGGGTGAACTGCTGTTTGCCTGGCCGGGTTCCTTGTCGCGCGCAAACTGAAAACGAAACTCGTTAATCAAATTCGAGCTGAGGGTGGAAGTTAAGCTGCCGGAAAACGTGTCGCTCTTCACCAGGCTGTCGCCCGAGTGCTCCTGTGCGCTAAACGGTCCATTGTTCTCATTGTTCTTTCCAGTGAAGCCCTGATGGTTGTAACGAAGACTGAGCTGATTGCTGTCGTTTAGCTTGATGTCTCCTTTGCCGAGAAAAACATCTTGCGTGCGACCCACCTGATACGTGGCAATCTTTGGCTCAAGTACCGTTCGCACGGCAGCAGACACAGTAGCGAGATTCACAGTAAGAATCTGCGGGACGTCAGCGCGCTGTCCATCGTAGGTGAAAAAGAAGAAGGCGCGGTTCTTAACAATTGGTCCGCCCAACCGGCCTCCGAATTGATTGATTCTCAGCGGTGACCGCTTGTTTGGCAGACCCGCGCGAAACTGTTGCGCTTTGGTGATCGGATCGTTGGCGTTCAAAGATTCGTCACGCAAATACTCAAACACGCCGCCGTGAAAAGAGTTGGTGCCAGACTTGGTGACCACGTTAATGAGCCCGCCGGCGGCGCGTCCAAACTCCGCCGAGAAGCCGTTTTGATTGACTTGAAATTCCTGCACCGACTCTTCAGAGAACTGATACGGAGGACGTACGCCGCCGCGACCGAGCGCCTGTCCGAAGAAGGTGTTGTTGTTATCGACGCCGTCGACCTGCACGCTGTTGAAAGTGCCGCGCTGGCCGCCCACCGATAAATCACCGCCTCGTGGATCGCGAGTCACGCCGGGCGAGAGAGTGGAAAAATCCTGAAAGTTGCGACCGTTGATCGGCAGGTTATCGATGGACTGCTGATTGATGGTGGTGGCCATCGAAGAACGCGAGGTTTCCACTACCGGAGGCTCACTTGTGATCGTGACGCTGCCACTCGCGCCGCCAACCGACACAGCCAGGTCCAGCGGCGTGCGGCTCCCGACCGTTACCGTTACGTCCTTCGCCTCCGTCATCGCAAAGCCGCTGGCGCTGGCGCGCACTGTGTACACGCCGGGCGGCAGCAACACTAAGCGGAACGTGCCCTGCTCGTCAGTTGTCGTTGTCTTCTCGAGGCCCGTGCCCTGGTTTGTCGCAGTCACTGATGCGCCCGGAACCGCCGCTTCTTTTGGATCGAGCACGCGGCCCTCGATGTTTCCGGTGGTCGCTTGCGACTGGCCCAGGGCAGCCGCGGCGAAACCAAGAATTAGAAAGATTAGCGCGCAGAGTTTGGCGGCTGGGGGTGTAGTAGTGGTCATAATTTTCCTTAGCAGATCAGAATTAGATTGCAATACGGAAACGCAGGCGGAAGCCCGACCATCAGGGAGGGTTTGATTGGATTCCACCCGAGCCCCTCCCAAAAGATCCACGAACAAGCAGTAAATTGAACATCCGGATACTAATTTATGAGGCGGTGAGAAGCAATAAGGAAGCCCGATAAATCTTAAAGACAAACAAAAACAGACCATCGTTTAGACTCTGCACAAAAAGTGCTCAACATCAGAACCGAGAGCGGTAGCGACCGGCTATCGATTCAACTTAAAAAACGAAGCTGGGCGAGAATGCTGCCGGTGGCTTCGCCTCGGCGAGGCGAGATGTTTATAGAACCACGATTCTTGCTTTAGATGCGCGCTCCGGAGGAGCGCAATAATCGTTAGGTGAACGGCAGTGTCCGGCTACATTTCGCTCCTAAGGAGCGAAAGACCACTTGAGGTTGGTCGTGGTTGCTATAAACATTTCGCTCCTCCGGAGCGAAGACGTTTTTTTTAGTCGAGGGTACCTGCGGCTTGAGGTGGTTGAGACGCCCGCGGTTTCAGTAAACGGCCGCCGCCGAGCGACTGCACGAAACTCATCACCCCCATGTAGCCAAACCCGAAGAAAAACAGCAGCAGAAACGGCGCTGTGCCCCACATGCCCATGTGAATTGCATAAATAATTGCCAGCAGGAAGTAGAGTGAAAAACTAATTTCCAACAAGGGCAGCAGACCGCGTTTACGTTTGTACTTCTTACGCTTCCAGGTTTCGTCGTGAGTCTTTTCCACCTGGTATTTCGGCGTGCGAACAAAGTCGCTCTTAATGCCCAACAACGCCTCGAGCACGGCGCGCGCGTTGGAAAACGCAAGCCCAATTCCCAAAGCCATCACCAGGGGCAGATGCAACAGCCGCGGAGTGCGTTTCTCATCGAGATACCAAACTGCCGTTCCGTAAAAAAGAAAAACTGAGATTGACGAGAAGAACAGCAGCGGCAGGTCAACGATCATCAGCTGATAGAACGGTTGGTTGTAACGAACCAGCAACAACGGAAACTGCAAAAAGCTCGCGACAATCATCAGCGGGTAGCTAATATTTCCGGTGAGACGGAAAAACATCTCGAGCCGCACGCGCAATGGCAGCCGCGCGCGCCAGATGCGCGGATAAAGTTTTATCCCCACCTGCATCACGCCTTTGGCCCACCGACGCTGCTGCGCTTTGAAAGCATTAATCTCCACGGGAATTTCCGCCGGCGCTTCTTCGTCGAGCAGGTAAACAAATTTCCAACCCATCAGTTGCGCCCGGAAACTCAGGTCGGTGTCTTCAGTTAGCGTGTCGTGTTGCCAACCGCCGCTCAACGCGATGGCGCGTCGCCGCCAGATGCCGGCCGTCCCGTTGAAGTTGAAAAAACCGCCGGTGCGATTGCGCGTCGTTTGTTCGACGACGAAATGACCATCGAGCATGATCGTCTGCAGGCGCGTCAGCAAATTGTAATCGCCGTTGATGTGCGACCAGCGCATTTGCGCGCAGCCCACCATCGGATCGATGAAGTAGTCGACCAGTTTACGCAGGCAGTCGGGCTTCGGAACAAAGTCGGCATCGAAGATCGCCAGCAGCTCGCCCTTGGCGGTTTTGATTCCGTTCTCGAGCGCGCCAGCTTTGAAGCCGGTTCGATCCGCGCGATGAATGTAGTCGATGTCGAAACCCGCCTGCCGATATTTTTCGACCACGGCGCGCGCGAGGTTAACAGTCTCGTCGGTTGAGTCGTCGAGCACTTGAATTTGCAATTTGTCGTGCGGGTAGTCGACCTCGGTAATCGCTTTGACGAGGCGCTCGACGACGTACATTTCGTTGAAGAGCGGGAGTTGTACGGTGATGAAGGGCAGATCCGCTTCGCTGTAATGCCCTTTTGGGTGCGGCACGAATTCGCGGTAACGCCAGAAGTCGATTACCTGTTTGACGCGATAAGCACCGTAGATGGCCAGGACGCCGAGGATGGTGAAATAGAGGATCAGGATGGTCCAATCAAATCCATCCATCCGGTAAAGCGGACTGATGTTGCTCCAGGTTTTATTGGTTACGTCGTGAAAGTAACGGACGAAAAGTTCGTCGGGACTGGGGCCGATTGGTCTCACATCCTGAAGCGTAAGAAGCATTACTTTAGAAATCCGATCATTTACATCTGAAAGCGCCGCCTGGAACTGGACCGGACGGCGCGCGCAGGGATTCTAACCTAAGGAGTTGGTGAACACGAAACGCGTAAGTTGTCAGGAATAGCTGCGTTGAATTCTTGCTCATGGGTCGACAAATTCAGAACAGGGAGCGGTAGCGACCTGGTATACGTGGCAAAGGTAAATTCGTTTCCTGGCAGGCGCTGTTTGTTCCACGCAAGACCAGGTCGCTACCGCTCCCCGTTCTGAATAGTCGACCCACGCCGGTAGTTCAGATGCGGCGGTGCGGCGCGCTGTAATCGCTCGGGGCTGCGGAAACGTTGGGGGGAAACATTGGAGCAGTCGAAAGCGGTGTGGTGTTGACAGGTTTCTGTTTTACTTGCCAGTCGCGAAGGCTAAGCTCCATCAAGCCGGGCATGACGTAGAAAACTGAGACGACGGCGAGCAGCGCGCCGGTCGCGAACCGTGACCAGTGTGTATTTTCCCAGATACCGAGATAACCAAGCGTGAAGTCGATCGCGAGGGGCGCCGCTGCCAGGAAGAGCCACTTGCGAGCCGGTGCTTCCGTCCGCCGCAAAGACCGGCATAGCGGATAGAGAATCGTCGCCGCTGTAAACCCGGCATACAAACCGGTGCAACGGGAGCAGACGGCGAATTGATGTCCAGCAATAAAGAATGATCGCTCTGGGATTTGATGACAGACGAAACTGAACGCACGGTAGAGTGTGAGACCTAAAAACGGATGGCCCGTATCGAGAGCCAGCGGCGCGCCGATAATTAGCGAGAACAAAAACACGGACCCGGCGGCAGCGAACAACCACATCAGCAGCGGACGACGGATCGAAGAAGTTTGGGCAACGTAATTTGCTGGCGACGCGTACATGTTAAAAACCGAACTTTGAACTTTGCGCTTTGTAGTTTGGAATCTGGAATTCTGGTCCTTGGTTCTCGGTCTTCATCAGATCAAAGTACCGAGCACAAAGCACCAAGTTCAAAGCACTAAAACCTGATCACCGTATCCGGCCCACCCTCAATATGCAGCGTGTCTACAAACCTGATATGCCGCGACTCCGTCGTCATAACTACCGAGTGTGTGCGCTTGCCGGCGCCGAAGAACCGGACGCCCTTCAACAAAGCGCCGTCGGTAACCCCTGTAGCCGCAAATATGATCTTGCGTCCCGGCGCCAGGTCGTTCGTGTCGTAAATCTTGTTCGAGTCTTGAATGCCCATCGACTGCAGGCGCGCCAGCACTTCTTCTTTCGGCGGCACCTTATTTTTATCCACGCCCAGCTTCTCCGGATCGAAAATGAGTCGCGCCTGTATTTCGCCATTCAAACACTTCATCGCGGCGGCCGTCAGCACGCCTTCGGGCGCGCCGCCAATTCCCACGAGCGCATGAATGTTCGTGCCGGCAACTGCAGCCGAAATACCTGCTGAAAGATCGCCGTCGCCAATCAGACGTATGCGCGCGCCCGCTTCGCGAACTTCGGAGATCAGTTTTTGGTGACGGCTGCGGTCAAGCACGATCACTGTTAGGTCTTCGACATCACGACCCAGGCGGCGCGCAATATTTTTCAGGTTATCTTTGACGGGAGCGTCAAGATCAACCACGCCGCGTGAAGACGGGCCGACCACGATCTTATCCATGTAAAGATCGGGCGCGTTCAACAGACCGCCGCGCTCAGCCGCGGCCAGCACCGCGATCGCATTGTTTGCCCCGAGCGCGCAAAGATTAGTTCCTTCGAGTGGATCGACGGCAATGTCCACTTCCGGACACGATTCCGCCAGGTCTTCGCTGACGCCATAGCCGCCGCCCACTTCTTCGCCAATGTAAAGCATCGGCGCCTCATCGCGTTCGCCTTCGCCAATCACAATGCGTCCGCGCATCGGCACGGTATCCATAACTTCGCGCATGGCTTCGACGGCGACGTGGTCGGAATACTTGCGATCGCCCTGGCCCATCGTGCGAGCGGCGGCAATTGCCGCGGCCTCGCAAACACGCAAGAAATCCAAAGACAGCTCGCGCTCTGTCTTTAACTCGTGGCCCATCTGGTTAGCTCTCCTGAATTCGGAAGTTTGGCTGCGAACGGCGTCCGCCGGTCTGGAGCGTTCTCAGTTGAAGAAGTGCGGACTCATACTAGCAGAGCGTCGGAGTTATTTGTAGCTGTCGGAACTGCGGTAGTTTTTGTTTTCTCTGTGCCACCTTTGTGTTCTCTGTATCTCTGTGGTGGATTGCCTGGCCAACCTCACCACAAAGACACAGAGAACACAGAGGACGCACAGAGACGGAGAAATTCAGAACGGGGAGCGGTAGCGACCGGTTGTGACGCGGAATGGACGATTTTGTTCTTTTGCTGGAAGGGTTCTTTTCCTGGCTACTCACAGGTCGCTACCGCTCCCCGTTCTGAATTTGACGTCCCCCGAGGTTTGCTGAGAGCAAGCCAACAACCTATTCGCTGTAGCAGTTTCAAAACATTCGAGATCAACGAACGCTAGCGTCCTTACAATGAACGCAGCTAGAATGCGACTGCTCTTCAATCACACTCGAACACGAGAGAGAATCCGTTAGATGGCAACGATATTGATCGTCGATGACGATAACCTCGTCCGCGACACGCTTCACGAGCTATTGTCCGCCTCACACGAATGTCACACCGCGGATCGCGCCGAACAGGCCCTCGCATATCTCGACATTGAAACTTACGACGCCGTGCTTACCGATATTTCGATGCCCGGTCTCAGCGGCCGCCAACTGCTCGCGTACATCGCCGCGAAACATTCAGCCACGCCGGTGATTGTGATTTCCGGAATGGCAGAGGGAGATCACGCAAATGAGATGCTTGCCGCCGGCGCGTTTGCTTATTTTGCGAAACCCTTCCGACTCGACGATATCGAAGCAGCGCTGGATCGCGCTATCGCGCGGCATCAGGAACTTGCCAGCACAGAACAAAGCTAGTCCACGAAATTACACAAATCCGACAAAACTTCCTGGTTGACTTTCCGATTAATGGATGTATTCTCTGCTCACCCCCGTTACCGATGGGACCCCCCTCCAGTTCTCATCTATCTTTCGAAACGCAACCAGAGATTTAAACGAATATGGCTTAGCGCCTTATCGGTCGCTTCATTTCCTGCCATCACCTACCTGAGCGAGAACGTCGCCCGCCCGACAGCGGCCTCGATTCGATGGTTGAATTTTGCGGTCTGGAAACGGCTGTCATTTTGCAGCAGACGCCATAGTCGCTTCCTTCTCACGATTCAAACCTAGTTGATAAGTTTTTCTTGTCTGTGGAAGTGCAGGGACAGACCTCCCAGTTGTCCCTAAAATATTTGCCACCGGAAAGCGCCCAGACTTTCCTCTTTTACGCAGTGGGGAACCCACGCGATCAAAGGGAGGAAGTCATGAAATTGAAAACTATTGCGGTCGTCTTGTTTGTCGCAGCCGTGGCGATCGCGGCCTTCTCAGACCAAATCGTCAGAAGTTCCACCGGGAGATCTGCCGACCAGGCCAACGTGGCGGCAACTGCCGACGCCACCTATACACCTGGCTCCGTTGACCTCGAAGGCGTCGCCGCCAACGACACAACCACCTATACCTTTAGAACTGACGTTAACCCGCCGGCCGCCGGTGGACCGCCCGCCGGCGCGGCCAGCTCCGGTTCGGGAACCAACACGATGATCATCCCTGAGGATGGCGGCGGCGGTGGCGGCGACGCAATCTGCCTCCAACCACCCACCCAGGATGCGTTGACGGGGTTTGACGACATCACCAACGGGTTCATCAAGCAGGGTGACCCGCCAGATAAATGCACAGACCCGATACCCGGTACATTCTTGCCGGATAAAGCGATCTTCGAGGAAGTAGACGTTAAAGACGACGGGCTGGGTCCGGTTTACAACGCGCAGTCGTGCAAAGAATGTCACCAGAATCCGGTGACCGGCGCTATCAGCCAGGTCAACGAATTACGAGCCGGGCATACCATCGGCACGACCTTTTATGACGCGCCCGGTGGTTCGCTAATCAACGACCGCGGCCTTCCGACACCTAATTACAATCCAAACGATCTGCGCATGAGCGCTAAGGTGCAGGAGCGCGTGCCGCCGCTGTTCACCGCAGCCGTGATTAGTGGACCGGCGCTTCCCGACATCGAACAAACACGAACTTTCCGCACGTCGCTCAATACGCTGGGCGATGGTTACGTAGAGGCCATTGCCGATGGCACGCTGGTGGCGATCGCCAACAATCAGCCAGGCACAACCGGCAATGAAGTTCACGGGTTGGTGATCACCGTGCCGGTGCTCGAAGCCAATTTTCCAAACAACAACACCGAATGCACCAATCCTAATATCAAGTGTATCAAGCGGGTTGCTCGCTTCGGCTGGAAAAACCAACACGCCAGCCTGCTTTCGTTCTCTGCCGATGCCTACCTCAACGAAATCGGCATCACTAACTTCCTAATCCGCGTCGAAAACACTTCGCTGGGTCGCTTCGTCGGATTCGGAACTATCTTCGATACCGAGGACGACAACGCGCCTTGCGACTTCCCGAACCAAAACATTCTCTGCGGCGAAGATAATGCGCAGGATGTGAAAACGTTCGCTGAGTTCATGCGGGCAACGAAGGCGCCCCCGCGCGACCCGGACATCATCAGTCAATTCCAAAGTGACGTGGATGCCGGCGCATCGCTTTTTGCCACCATGGTGGTCAACGGCGAACCGAAATATAGTTGCAGCGTTTGCCACGTGCCTTCGATTGTCACCGCCCCGGCGTGCACCCCGATCAACGGCGGCCAGTTAACGGTACATCCGGCCCTCGCTAATAGGATCATCAAGCCGTTTAGCGATTTCCTGTTACATGATGTAGGGACCGGCGACGGAATCGTGCAAAACGGCGGGCAGATTACTCGAACCCTGCTTCGCACGCCGCCGCTGTGGGGCGTGCGCACGCGAACCCGCCTGATGCACGACGGCGACTCGAAAACCTTCGACGACGCAATCAGGCGACACGGCGGTGAGGCGCTGGCCGTCCGCAACAGATACGTTAACAACCTGACGCAGACGCAGAGGAACCAAATCATCGCGTTCCTGGAATCTCTGTAGCTGCGGTTTTGGGCCGCGGATTAACGCAGATAAGCCCGGATCAGAAAAAGACAACATTAAATTTTTCTACTTCTGTTCAGATCCGCGTTTCATCTGCGTTCATCCGCGGCTAATTCCTTCGGCCGCTTTCCACGCCGGCAGTGTCCGGCGCGCGGCCTTCTCTTTCTTCAAACCCAATGCCCAGTCAGCCTGCATCAGCGTGTGGATGTCGCGCGTTCCCTCGTAAATGATCGCGGCTTTGCAGTTGCGCAGGTAACGTTCAACCGGATAGTCGTTTGAATAACCGTTGGCTCCGTGTACTTCGATCGCCATCGACGCCGCTTTCTCGCTGCGAATAGTCGCCTGCCATTTCGCCAGACTTGTAGCGCGAGCATTTGCCTGGCCCGTATTCTTCAGGTATCCGGCCCGCAAACAAAGCAGTCTCGCCATCTGATAGTCCGCTTCCATCTCCGCGATCTTTTGTTTGACTAACTGGTGGTTGGCGATCTTGGTGCCGAACGTCTCGCGCTCGAGCGCATAAGCCACGGAGGCATCGCGCGACGCGCGGATGACTCCGGTCGCGCCGGCGGCAACCGTGTAGCGCCCCTGTTCGAGCGCAAACATCGCAATCTTGAATCCCTCTCCTTCTTCGCCGACGCGGTTAGCCGCGGGCACGCGCACGTCCTGCAGTGAAAAGTAGCCGGTGTTGCCGGCGCGAATGCCGAGCTTGCCGTGAATCGTTCCTGAAGAGAAACCCTTCATGCTGCGTTCAACTATGAAACATGACATGCCGGAGTGATCGCGTTGCCGGCGCTTCTCTTCGTCGGTCCAACAGAAGAAAAGAAAATTGTCGGCAATGTCGGCGAGACTGATCCACATCTTCTCGCCGTTGAGAACATATTCATCGCCTTCGCGTCGCGCGGTTGAACGCGAACCTACTACATCCGAACCGGCGCCCGGCTCGGTCAAACCGTAGGTCGCCAGCTTCTCGCCTTTCGCCTGCGGCACCAGGTATTTTTGCTTTTGTTCTTCAGAGCCCCAGGTTAACAGCGTCAGCGAATTCAAACCGGTATGGACTGACATGACTACGCGCAGAAACGTGTCGACTGCTTCGAGCTCCTCGCACACCAGGCCCAGCGAGATGTAATCAAAACCAGCGCCGCCATACTCTTCGGGAATGCAAACGCCCAGCAGGTTCAGTTCGCCCATCTTACGCAGCACTTCGGGGTGAAACTCCTGCGTCTCATCCCATTGCTTGATGAAGGGGGCCACCTCTTTCTGCGCAAACTCGCGCACAGTTTGCACCAGGGCCTTGTGGTCTTCCGTCAACTCGAAATCAATCATTGGTATCTCTCTCTTGAAATTGAGGCTCAAAATGACCGGACATCTTAACTAAGTCCAAAGTCCAACGTCCAACGTGGGAAGGTCCAAAGTCCAACGTCCAATGTCCAACGTCGCGAAAGAGAACCGCCAAGTCACCAAGAACGCCAAGAATGGGAGCAGTAGTCAGTTCGCTTGGGGTGCTTTCGTTGTCTTGGCGACCTTGGCGTCTTGGCGGCTTGGCGGTTATTCCTGATTGACGTTGGACTTTGGACGTTGGACTTTGGACGATATACTTCTCGCATGCCTAAGAAAGCGAAGTCGAGCATCGTCAAGGTGGGCTTGATCCAGATGAGCTGTGACGTTAAGCCCGAATCAAATCTCAAAAAAGCCATCGCGCGCATTGGCGCTGCGGCAAAGGACGGCGCGCAGATCGTTTGTCTTCAGGAACTTTTTCGTTCGCAGTATTTTTGCCAGACCGAAGACATTGAGCTTTTCAAACTCGCGGAAACTATTCCCGGGCCGACAACGGAAGCGCTAAGCAAAGTTGCGAAGCAGAAGAAGGTGGTCGTGCTCGCATCGTTATTTGAAAAGCGAGCAGCCGGCGTTTATCACAACACCACCGTGGTCATCGACGCCGACGGCAAGATCGCCGGCAAGTATCGCAAGATGCACATTCCCGACGATCCGCTCTATTACGAAAAATTTTACTTCACGCCCGGTGACCTCGGTTTCCAAACTCATGACACCAGATACGGCAAGGTGGGTGCGCTGGTTTGTTGGGACCAGTGGTTTCCGGAAGCGGCCCGGCTGACGGCACTGAGCGGCGCTGAGTTCATCTTCTATCCCACCGCCATCGGCTGGCTGCCCGACGAAGAAGAGGAGATGAACCAGGCGCAGCATTCCGCCTGGGAAACAATTCAGCGCGCGCATGCGATCGCTAACGGCGTTTACGTCGTGGTCGTCAATCGCGTCGGTAGCGAAGGCAAACTCAATTTCTGGGGACAGTCGTTTGTCGCGGATCCGTTTGGACGAATCATCGCGAAAGCTTCGGCTGACAAAGAGGAAGTTCTGGTGGTGGATTGCGATCTGAGCAAGATCGACGAGACGCGGCAGAACTGGCCGTTCCTGCGCGACCGCCGCATCGACGCCTACGACAAACTGCTTTTTCGCTACGGAGCGTAGTGTTGCCTTACTCTGTGCCCCTCTGTGTCCTCTGTGGTGAACTCCTTCTTACCACAGAGGACACAGAGAACTCAGAGGGTGCACAGAGAATTCCAAACCTGCGTCTTCCATGCCTAATTTGATGACTTCAACTCCCGCTCAGCTCGGCTACTACATGCCTGCCGAATGGCGGCCACACGCCGCGACCTGGCTTACATGGCCCAAAGATCCGGAAACCTGGCCGGAGCGTGTGCCGCAGGTTGAAGAAATTTTCCTGCAGATGATGGAAGCCCTGGCGCCGCATGAGCACGTGAACCTCCTAGTCGACGATGCCGAAACTGAAAGCCGCGTGCGCGCGCGTTGCACATTTCCCGGCGCTGAAAATATTCGCTGTATACAAATGCCGACGGTGGATTCATGGATCCGCGACTACGGTCCCAACTTCATCATTAACCAGAGCGGCGAGCTCGCGTACAACGACTGGATTTTCAATGCCTGGGGAAACAAGTACGAAGCGCTGAAGCAGGACGATGCGATTCCGGCGCGGCTCGAGAGTTTGCTGAAACTCCCGCGCTTCGAACCCGCCATCGTGATGGAAGGCGGCTCGATCGAAGTGAATGGCAGCGGCTGCGTGCTTACCACGGAGCAATGTTTGTTGAATGCAAACCGCAACCCTGGGTTGAGCAAGGAAGAGATCGAGCGATACTTGAAAAACTATCTCGGTGTCGGAAAAGTGTTGTGGCTCGGTGAAGGAATAGTCGGCGACGATACAGATGGGCACATCGACGACATCGCGCGTTTCGTAGCCCCCAACGTCATTGTCTGCGCGGTCGAAGAAGATCCAAACGACGCCAACTACGATCTGCTGCAAGACAACCTGAAGCGACTCCGGAGCATGACCGATATCGAGGGCCGTTCGTTCGAAATTGTAACTTTACCTATGCCGGGAGTTGTTGGGGGAACCAGCACGGACAATCGCAATCTTGACCGCCTGCCTGCGTCGTACGCGAATTTCTACATCGCGAATAACCTCGTGCTCGCTCCGGTGTTCGGCCATGCGAACGACGCGCGGGCGCTGGAAACGCTGCAACGTTTATTTCCCGGTCGACGTGTGGTAGGGATTAACTGCGAACCGCTCGTGTGGGGCATGGGAACGATTCATTGCGTCACGCAACAGCAACCGAAGAATTTAGCCGCGGATTTACGCGGACGAAACGCGGATCTGAAAAAATAGGACAAGCAAATGCGGTCAAGATTTTTTCCGATCCGCGTACATCCGCATTCATCCGCGGCTTATTATTTCCTGCGCGGCCACTCTTGCATCGTCGAGCGTTTGCACGCGTCCATCCAGTTGCATTTCGTAAACAGCTTTCGTGATCTCGCCTACGCGCGGGCCGGCTTCGAGACCCAGCTCCAACAAGTGTCGACCTAGCAGGATTGGCGCCGGCGGCTGCTGCTCCACGTCGAGTTCCTTTGCCCGCTGTATGAACCACTCCTGCGCTTCCGAAGTGAACCACTTCTCACGTGGCAACTCCTCAGTGTTGCGTCCCAAAGAGTCGGCCTTGGCCACCCGGTAAAGCAGATCGAGTTCACACTTTCGCGCCAAACGTCGAAAGGCTCCGTCCCCAACCTCCTCGCGCTTCTTAAAAAACTCGCCGGGCTTGAGGTGATCCCGCACGAGGGCGATTACTTGCCCACGCACGTCGTAACCATCGAGCGTGTGAATATTCAAACGATCGAGGAAGCTTTCCGTGGGCGCGACTCCTGCTTCTTCGTGACCGCGCGAACGCAGCCGCCCATCCACAAACTCCGTCGTGGCCGGTTTGCCAAAATCATGGGCCACAGCCGCGAGCATCACCGCCACCTGCTTGGCATAAGGCAAACCTTCAATAACTTCGCGCGCGCGATCGGCCACCAGCGCGGTGTGTACAAACACGTCGCCTTCGGGGTGCCATTCCTTATCCTGCGGTACATCGACGAGGGCTTCGATTTCGGGAAACAGTTGGGCGATAGCACCCAGCTCGCGCAGCAGGTGCAGACCAATCGACGGGCGGCGCGCGCGCATCAGGAGTTTTTCAATCTCTCCCCACACCCGTTCGGCCGGCAGATCGGATAGATCGATCCGGCGGCACAGGGCGACGGTTTCCGGATCGATCTTGAATTCAAAACGCGCTGCCAATTGCGCCGCACGGAGCACGCGCAAGCTGTCTTCGGCAAAAGTATCAACCGAGACCGCTCGCAAAACCTGGCTCTCGATATCCGCTCGCCCGGCAAACGAGTCTATGACTTCACCGGTCAGCGGATCTTCGAGAATCGCGTTGACCGTGAAGTCACGACGCCGCGCCGCCTCTTCGAAACTCATCGACGGATCGCCTTCGATGATGAAAGCCTTGTGTCCGCGGCCGGATTTGCGCTCGCGTCGCGGAAGGGAAACGTCGAGCGTCGGGCCGAGTTTGTAAACCGTAAAGGCTTCGCCGACCACGTTCACCGGACCAAAGCGATCGAGCAGCGTTCTCAGATTGGCAGGCTCGATGCCATAGACTTCGAGGTCCCAATCCTTCGGCTCACGCTGCATCAGCAGGTCTCGCACGCAGCCGCCCACCAGCAGCGCCCGGCCTCCAAGCTCGCGAACAGCAGCAGCTATAGCAATAACTTTTTCAGGGATTGGGGACATGGAAGTCCAATGTCCAATGTCCAATGTCTAATGTCAATAACAGAAGCTGGACTTTGGGCTTTGGGCTTTGGACTTTGGTTTTGGACTTTGGACTTTGGAGCTTTGGAGCTTTGAACTTTGAATTCTGATTTCGGGTTTTGGGTTTGAACTTGAAACTTGAAACTTGAAACTTGAAACTTGAAACTAAAACTGATCATCTTCGGACTAGTCATCAACTAACCGATCGTCGCTGTAGTCTTCGACGAGGACTTGCACGCCGCGAGTTGAAGGCAGGCAACTGATGATTTGTGCGCGATCAATCTTGGTCATCTCGCTGCCGGCGGCATGCCAGATTTTTACCCAGAAGGTTCGCGTGTCGCCGTGAATGGCGAAGGTAGAGCCGTCAATCATGACCGGAACCGGCTCGGCGAGCGTCCCGTCGCGCAACTCTTCCAGCAACTCCGGCACGAATTGTTTGAACTGATCAAACTGCACCAGCACTGCCGCATCGTCAATCTCAGCCGGCGGCAACTCTACCGGCTCGCTGGATTCAAGCAGCAGCCGCGTTTCGGTTTGTTCGTTACGCTTCTTAACTATCGGCATAAAAACAGTTCCAAGTTTCAAGTTCCAAGTTTCAAGTTCATCACCCTGAGACTGCTGAGCTTGAGGCTAGCACTTAGGACCGTGAAGCATGTCCTAGACTTGGAACTTGAAACTTGAAACTTGAAACTAACCAAGTCGTTTCAACAAATACGCTTCAAGCTCCGGAATCGGGATTCGTTCCTGTTCCCAGGTGTCGCGGTCGCGCACCGTCACTGCTTCATCTTCAAGTGATTGATGATCGACGGTGACGCAGAAAGGCGTGCCAATCTCATCCTGCCGCGCGTAGAGTTTTCCAATTCCGCCGGTGTCGTCGTAGACCGCACGCAGCGACGGCTGCAGCGAGCGCTTTATTTTCTTCGCCAGCGCCACAATCTCGGGTTTGTTTTTCGCAAGCGGCAGAATGGCCGCTTTGATGGGAGCGAGCGACGGATGCAACTTCAGTATGACGCGCGTCTCGCCTTTGTCATTCGTCTTTTCCGAGTAGGCATCCATCAGCACCGACAGCACCGTGCGATTAACGCCGGCAGCGGGTTCGATCACGTAGGGATAGAACCGCTCCTTCGCTGCTTCGTCGAAGTAAGACAAGTCTTCGGTGGAATCCGGGTTGAGCCGCTTCCCTTCCGCGTCTTCCGGTTTCTTCGAATGCGTGCGCAGATCGAAGTCGGTGCGATTCGCAATGCCCATCAGCTCGTCCCACTGTCGCTCGTCTTCCTCGCGTTCCGGGAAAAATCGATATTGAATATCGACCGTGCGCTTGGCGTAATGGGCCAGCTCTGCTTTCGGCTGCTCGTAGAGACGCAGGTTGTCCGCCGAAATTCCGAGGCTTGTAAACCAGCTGTAACAGGCATCGATCCATTCCTGGTGTGCCGCCTCGTCTTCGCCTGGGCGAACGAAATATTCCATCTCCATCTGCTCGAACTCGCGCGTGCGAAAGATGAAATTGCCGGGCGTAACTTCGTTGCGAAAAGACTTGCCAATCTGCGCGACGCCGAAGGGAAGCTTGCGACGGCTGGTCGTCAGGACGTTCGCGAAGTTGATGAAAATGCCTTGCGCGGTTTCCGGTCGGAGATAAACCAGTGACGTCGGATCGTCTTCGGCAGTCGCGCCCACGTGGGTTTGAAACATTAAATTAAACGGGCGCGGCTCGGTAAGATTCTTTGAACCGCAGTTGGGACACTTGCCGTCGACCAGCTTGTCGGCCCGCAGACGCGAATTACACTCGCGACAATCCACCAGGGGGTCGCTGAACGTGTCTTCATGTCCGCTGTACTTCCAAACCAGGCGATTGAGAATGATCGAAGAATCGAGACCTTCGATGTCGTCACGCTCGTAGACCATCCAACGCCACCACGCCTGTTTGACGTTATTGCACAGCTCTACTCCGAGGGGACCGTAGTCCCAGGCGCTGCCGAGGCCGCCGTAAATTTCCGAGGAGGGGTAAACAAAACCGCGTCGCTTCGCAAGCGAGACGATCGTTTCGATGTTTGGAGCGGTCATAAGAAAGTGAATAGTAAATCGTGAATCGTAAATAGTTAAAACCGAAGGCCTGGTTACTCTAGCGAAGTTAAGCCCCAATTGCCATTGACCCGTCCTATCTGCGATTTACGATTCACAATTTACCCAAGAAAAAGAGGAGCACCGCGGCGCTCCTCCATTCAGGTTAAGCTTGATCGTAGTCGCTTAATTATTTAGCCGGCGCGGGCGCGCTAACGTTCACGTCTATCTTCTGCGTGCCACCACCGCCAAACAAGCGTCCTCTAAAAACAAAAGCTACGGCCAGGATCAGAATCACGAAAATTACCAGGACTGCGACAACCCCAGCGCTGCCGCCGCCACCATCGCCATCGTCTCCCATAACAAGGTCCTCCTGTTTTGATTGGGGGGAGCGGGGTACAACTAACTGGCGGGGGCTGGAAGGATTGTTAACACAGCGAGCGGATCACCGTCAATCGATTAGCTGGCAGCGCCGGGAGCGCACTTTTGCTGGGAGCGCAGGCATCTTGCCTGCAATGAGCGCGAAAAGCGATGGGGTGGAAGCTTCTTGCGAAACATCTGCGCGCCCTGCGGCGCGTTGCAGGCAGGATGCCTGCGCTCCCAGCGCGATGATGCGCTCCCAGCGAAAAAGGGAGACAAGACGATTGGTCTTGTCTCCCTCGGGGGTTAAGTGATTGCGACTCGAACTAGTCTCGGCGACCTCTCCGTCGTCGCGTCGGCGCGGGCCGAGCAGGTCTAACGTCGCCCGCCTGCACCGTCGGCGTTGGTTGCGGTGGGGTGGCTCCACTTGGGACCATCCAAAGCTCCACGCAATCTTCCTCGCGGAACCCACCGTTGAGCACCGTGATGCGAGAGGCGTCGATGCCGCGGTTGGTGACCAGGTAATCTCGAGCGCGTGTCCCGAGCAATTCTGCCTGGCCGATGCGGCTGGTGCGACCGCCGTAGGCGATTACATAGGTCGTCGCCGTCGGATCGTTTTGCAGCGTTACTGCCAGGTTGTCGAGACGAGCTTTTTGATCGTCAAACGAGCAACTGCAGCAAACGTCGAACTGCGTCGAAGGATGTTCGCGGCGCTCGGGAACGCGAACCAACGACGAGGCTTCTGCCGTCTGGCGGCAGGCAGCTTCGCCTGAGCCATCATCGACAACCAGGGTCGCGGTAATGCGTTGGCCGCCGAAACCGGTTGAGTCAACCGTAATCTTGTTTTCCGTCTTGCTGAGAATCTTCGCTTCACGCGGGCTGACGGACCAGGTGTAATTCAGCGGAGCCGTGCCGCTGTAGGCGGTGTCGGCGCTGAAGGTGATTATGTCGCCCTCGTTGACTTCGGCATCAACCAACAGGCTGACCGGGTAGGGACAAGGCGACGTGACCACGGGCCCTGGCCGGAAGTTGATAGCCACACACTTAATGCGTCCGGCTTCAAGATCGATCTCGCGCGTCCATCTCTGCCCGTTCGGCAAAGAGATGACGATGGTGTGGACGCCGGGTCCGAGATCAAAGGCGCGGTAGTCAGTAGTGGTTAGTCCTTCAGAGTGGCCGTCGATCTCAATTGGCAAACCAGCCGGCGTGCTCAGAATCTTTATCGAGCCATACTTCGCCAGCTTTCGCTTCTTCGCATAGGCCGTTGAAGCTGGATGGGCCAGGCAGAACGTCAGCGCGATGAAGGCGGCGAGGGCGAGTTTGCCGTAAGCACGGCGTTGGTTAAATGCTTGCGACATTTTGATTAGCCCTCCTCCGTGCTCTGCAGTTGCGTCATCAGTTTCCCTCGGGCATACCGTCTGCGCAATCCGGCGCCAAACGCCGCCAGACCTGAACCGAATAAAAGCAGCGACGCGGGTTCAGGAATCTCTGGCGTTCCGGGCGGAGTGATGCTTGGGGTCGGAGTTTCGCAACGGTCACAACCGTGTATGAAGAAGAACGGAATCGCAGCCAGGAACAGCAGCGGCCACTTGGGCCAGCCGCCACCCGCGACGGTTATCTCGCCGCAGTCGCAGATAGTTCCTTCAACGTCTCCCTGATCGACAACGTCGACGCCGCCCTGCGGGTCAGCACTCACGGCCACGCCGGACAATAGCGTGTCAGCAGAGTCGGTAGAGGTAACGACCGCACCGGTGGAAGCGTCGGGGATTTCGGCAACGCCACTCGCGGCCGATTCCTGTGCAGCAGTTGCCACGGGCGTCGGGCCATCGGTGTCGTCGACTGATGAATTGGCACTTTGGGAAACACTGCGGAGCCGAAGCTCTGGAGGATTCTGGTAGCTGCCAAGTACTTGTATCACCTCGCTAATGGCTACCGGCGCCGCATGCGTGGGCGCGCCGCTCAAAAGCGAGATGGCGAGTATCGCAGCTATGGGGCGAAAAGCTCGACTCATCATTGATTGAAGTTCCTCCCTCGAATCTTTTCCCGGCTGGAGAAGCAGGAAAAGGTTTTACGTCATTGAACTAGTCTTTTAGGCCAACAAACATCGTGGTTTCGGCTCAACAGGTCGCCGACGGGTTTCGCTGGTTGATAGGGAAAGATGCTCAATGAGGAGGCGATTCCAATTTCGAGCGCGGATGAGGAGGTCTAAACTGAATAAAAAAGGAGGTTTGCGGCGGGCCGGAACGTAACTGAGGTTTCTCTGTGCCACCTTTGTGTTCTCTGTGCCTCT
>Ga0070670_100000626_pt1 | contig 27664 bp, 28 predicted proteins | sample KBSS63metaG_FD_64665 | JGI IMG/M metagenome (GOLD analysis project Ga0070670, IMG submission 64665) | Switchgrass rhizosphere microbial communities from Kellogg Biological Station, Michigan, USA - KBS S6-3 metaG | ecosystem: Host-associated > Plants > Roots > Rhizosphere > Soil ... | reverse complement strand
TCAGGAGGGGAATTTCCCCAATCATGAGACGCATTCTTCACATCTTCCGCAAGGAGTTCATCCAGATCCGTCGGGACAAGGGTCTCATGCGGATGGTCGTGCTTTCTCCGCTGATCCAGCTCCTCATCTACGGCTACGTCGTCGCGACCGACATTCGGGCACTTCCCGTCGTGGTCCTCGACCAGTCGGAGTCTATCGAAAGCCGCCGCATGGTCGATCGCTTCATCTCCAGCGGCTACTTCGCGCTCGAAGCCCATGTGGCCTCACTCGCCGTTGTTACCGAACATCTGAATTCCGGCCGCTCCATCATGGCCATTGTGATCCCGGTCGACTACGCGCGTGACATCCGGCGAGGCCGCGCGGCGCAGATCCAGCTTCTTCTGGATGGAACCAACTCCAACACCGCAACCATCGCGCTGGGTTACGCCAACGGAATTGTTGCCGTCGAGAACGACGACCGGATGCGCGAAAATTTCAGTCAGAAAGGACTTCGCATCGTGCAGGCTGGTATCCGTGAGGAAACCCGCGTGTGGTTCAATCCCTCGCTTCGGGCGATCAATTACATGGTTCCCGGAATCATCTGTGTGCTGCTGATGGAACTCATGGTGCCATTGACGGCCTTCAGCCTCGTACGCGAGCGCGAACGCGGAACAATCGAACAACTCACGGTGACGCCGATCCGAGCTACAGAGATGCTGATCGGCAAAACGATTCCCTACGTCCTGATCGGACTGGCCGACAGCGCTTTGATTCTTGCCGCAGGCACCTTCTGGTTTAACGTCCCGATTGCAGGAAGCCTGGTGACCCTGGTGACGTTCTCGAGCCTGTTCCTCCTGGTCGTGCTGGGATTGGGCATCCTCATCGCAACGCTCGTCGGCACACAACAACAGGCGGCGTTGACTGCGCAATTCTTACTGGTTCCAAACATGCTCCTGTCGGGTTTCATGTTCCCCATCGAATCGATGCCGAAGGCTTTGCAGTACTTCACGACCATTCTGCCCATGCGGTATTACCTGGTCATTGTTCGGGGAATTATCATGAAGGGATTGGGATTCGCGGACCTCTGGTCGGAGGCTCTTGCACTCGGCATTCTGGGTGTGATTATTTTTTCGATTAGCTGGTTGCGATTCCGCAAGATTTTCGGCTAGAAAGTAGATCGAAGTTATGACTGATCCGGACCAGATTCTGGAAGCCAACCTGAAGTTTTACTTCGCACTCGAAAGCCTCGATCTCGACCTGATGGAGGAGGTCTGGGCCACCGATGGGAGTGCCTGCTGCATTCATCCGAGCGGATATCGATTGACCGGATGGGAGAGCATTCGTTCAAACTGGGAACAGATCTTCAAGAACACGACCTTCATGAGGGTTGACGTGACGGGGGTCTCCGTCGAATTCCACGGATCAGTGGCATGGGTGAACTGTTTTGAAAACATCACGACATCGGCCGGTAATCAATTGCAGCGCGCCCGTGCGTGTGCGACGAACGTGTTCATTTTCGAGGATGACCGCTGGCTGCTTGCGCTGCATCACGCGTCGATTATTTCCTCCGAGTAGTTCCAATAGACCACAGCAGCAGCAATATCCAGACTGCAATCAATACTCCGGCAACTTTGAACACTCCGAAGACAATATTCATGTGCCCTTGACTCGGTGCAACCCCGACGAGCCTTCCGGAAACGGCGGCGTGGGTTGCGCGATCTGGTATTCACCATCCGACGATTTCATCCGTACCATCACGCCCTTTCCCCTGGCGTCTGCCTTTAACCACCAGAGCACCCAGGTGATGGGCGACAGCGCAGGGCGCAGCTCCGCTTCGCGCCATGGTTCATCTCCGATTCGCACCTGAACGGAATCGACGCCGCGATCTCCGGCAAACGCGATGCCGGCGACTAGGCCGTCGCTCGCGACATCGATCCGCGACATCAGTTTGTAGTGCGCGACATCATCCCAGCCGCGGCGCTGCCAGAAGCCGAGATAGTCGGACTCGGCGACTTCGATGGAGGTGATCCACTTCACATTCTTCATGCCATAGATTCCGGGGACGATCAGTCTCAGGGGAAACCCGTGACCCGTGGTGAGCGGTGCGCCATTCATTTCATAAGCGAGAAAGCAGAGCGGCTGAAGCGCGCGATCGATGGGAATGCTATCGGAGTAGCCGTCGGCAGCGTGCAAGACGACATCGCGGGTAGCTTGGCCAATGCCGGCGCGTTGCAGGAGCGCTGCAAGAGGAACGCCCGTCCAACGCGCATTGCCGATCCAGTCTCCGCCGACGGGATTGCTGATGCAGGCCAGCGTCGCAAACATCGTGATGGACGGGAGATCGCGAAGTTGCGGCAACGTGTAGGACGTCGTTTCCTTTGCTCCACGGACCTCCAGCTTCCATCCGGCTTGCGGAACAACCGGATCGACAGAGTTTTTCGAGACAACATAAAAATCTTCCGTTGGCGTGATTTCGTCGCTCCATTTGGCGGGTTTGAAGAAAACCCGATAGCCGCGGACAAGTGCAGCGACAACCGCTGTGCCAATCGCAACCACAAATATTCGCCGTCCGGTTTTCGTGGAGGCGGGTTGAGAGTGAAATCCCCGGAATTGAAGCGACCGCGCAAACATCCAGTGCGAAGCGAATAACATCAGGCTTGGTGTCAGCGCGCCTTGGGGGGATTTCGCTGCGAACATTCCCTGGCCAGCGGCCGGAATCAGGATGAGTACGTGTATGCCCCATATTGCAAAGGCGGCATAGAAGGCATTCCCCAGATAAGGTCGAATGCGATCCCAGTACTGGGCAAAAAGGAAATACGCGCCGAAGTACGCGACCGTAATTGCATAGAACGCCAGTTCCTTGGCGAGTGGACCGAGAAGTTGAACCGCGAATTCAATCACGGGCACGGGAAAGATTTCGAACATGCGGTTCGCCAGCAGCTCCGGCATGAACAAGCCGCCTCCGATTTTCCAAAGGAGCAGACTCACAACGAAGTAGATCAGCGGCGCCACCCACATCCGAAGATTCTACGCTCCAATAACGCCGATTGACCCTCCCCACCCTTTCCTTTACGATGTTTGAGTTCGCTTGGGGCCTGTAGCGCAGCTGGGAGCGCGCCTGACTGGCAGTCAGGAGGTCACCGGTTCGATCCCGGTCAGGTCCATCTTCCGCCATATCATTAGGTTAGAAACGAAAATGCCCGGCATCAAAACCGGGCCTTTTCTTCAATTGTAGGGGACCTGTGTAGGGGGTTTTAGGCGTTTATGCGCATTGAGTTCGTCCTTCGGTCACTTCGGCCCCTCGTCCATGTGCTCGCTCCCACTTCACGAGTTCTGGGCGATCTGCGTGTCTTTTGTGACTGACGATGTTTTATTAGAACGCCTGGTTCTTGTCGACTGGTTCCAACGATTGGGAACAGAGGCTGGATTCGATTTCAACAATATTCCCGATCTGCAAACGCATTCATCTTTGGCGTCCAAACCGGCTTCCACGTAACGGCTCACTCTGTGGAGGTGCGACCCTACCTACGGTTTGTCGCGAGTGAGCCGGGCGTGCAGGCAGCGATTGACGAATTAGCGACGACTGCTGCCGAGCGGGTCGCGCTGCACGATTACGGCGGTCTGGTGTGGTATTCGACTACGATTGCTGACTCAGGGTTGAAGTTGTCCTCCCCATCATCGTTGGGCAGCTTTCTTGAGCGACTAGGGACTCAGACTCGCATCAACGGATGGCGCCGTTTAGGTACTGACATCCTCCTCGAGTTCCGGGAAGTCCCCTCGCTTTCGGAAGATCAACTGTTTGCACCCAAGGCTGAAGTTAGAGTCCATATCGCGTCTCGAGGGCCAACTCCGGGCCACTTCTCCTCGCACGTGGCTTATGGCCTCGTCGAGGCAGTAACGTCGATTTGTGCGTTCGCATTGGGTCGATCGGTTGACCTTCCTCCAATAATATTTCCAGCCAAACCAGAGGCGCTTGCAGAATTATCCCGCGGCGCACCGACCTTCGCATTTTGACTCTCGCCAGGAAGAATGTATCGCTGGATATTTTTAGCCAATTGGCCGTTCAAGGTGGCATCGAAATTTTCAAGAGACAGCGAGCAGCTTTTATGACTTATCGGGCTGCTGTAGCTCAGGACAGTGATCTCGTGGCGTGTATTCTCTACGTCGTGGTAGCCGAATGTCTCACGATGCTCGATGTTCCATGGCGTGGTGAAAAGATCACGAAGCGGTTTATCGAATTTTTCGACATGCTGATGCCTGAAAAGTTGGAGACCATTGTGGCGCACGGCAACTTCGAAGAGGTGTTTAAAATTCGCCGTGGTTCTCGGGGGATGAGATCGTTGCGTAGGGAACTCCTGGATCGAATTTACGATTTCCGATCTGGGCTTGTACACGGCGGCCTCAGACCCGCTTATTACGGGCTCTTTTCTGCAGCGGAAAGCGGCGGCGAAATCCGACGCTCACTGTTTGCTGATTTCGCCGAGGGGGCGATCCTCGGTTATTTGAAATCTCCTATGTCTAGTCTTATCGGACATCCTGCGCTCGAATCTACGACCCGACCTGAGACCTCCTGAGTCTTAACCGATCGTCACCGACCTATGCGCACTTTGCCGGCTTGCGGCCCTTCGATGCTGACTTCTCCTTCTTGGCTATACGCGGCAGCCGGTGTCGACGGATGATCGAAAGAGGCGTTACCTGCTGCCGCCGGTTGCACCTTCCGCCAGCTTTGCCATGATGCGGTTCAAGCTGAAGCTGCCGGCCTCCTGGCTGGGCGGGAACTCCTTGAACGTGGCGAGGAACTCGCCGACGATGTGCTGGGCGGGGACACAGATGAAAGCGTGGTCGAACCACCAGTCGTAGTACGTGTTTGACGTGATGTCCGCCCGTTCGAAAGGATCGGTCCGCAAATTGAAGAGCTTCGGAAATCGCAATGTCGTGAACGGTTCACCCCAGATCCGCAACGTTCCCGTGACGCGTTGTTCCTCGAACACGAACTTCCAGTTGTCGTAGCGCAAGCCGACCAGTTCGGAGTCGTCGTTGAAGTAGAAGAACTGCTTGCGCGGATTCTCCTTCATCTGGCCAGTCAAAAGTGGCAGCAGGTTGTAGCCGTCGAGATGCACCTTGAAGGTCGTCTCGCCGACCTTCAGCCCCTTGAGCAGCTGCTCCTTCACGTCGGGCACACCCGCAACCGCCAATATGGTGGGCGCCCAGTCGAGGTGCGACACGATGTGGTTGGAGATCGATCCGGCCTCAATGTGGCCTGGCCATTTGATCATGCACGGCACGCGATAGGCGCCTTCCCAGTTCGAGTTCTTCTCGTTGCGGAAGGGCGTCATAGCGCCGTCCGGCCAGGTGTTCATGTGCGGGCCGTTATCGGTGGAATACATGACGAATGTGTCGTCTGCCATGCCCAGATCGTCCAGCGCCTTGAGCACGGTGCCGACGTTCTTGTCATGATCGATCATGGTGTCGTGGTAGCGACTCTGCCAGCGGCCGGCCTGCCCGACGCTCTCGGGCTTGGTGTGTGTGCGCAGATGCATGTGGGTAAAGTTCACCCAGAGGAAGACGGGTTTGCCGGCGGCCTTCTGGCGCTTCAGAAAGTCGACTGAACGCTCGGCGAAATCGTCGTCGCAGGTCTCCATCCGCTTCTTGGTCAGCGGGCCGGTGTCCTTAATAGTCTGTCTGCCGACCTTGCCGAAGCGGGGATCCACCGCCGGGTCGTCCACGTCCGTCGCCTTGCAATCTAGAACGCCGCGCGGTCCGTAGTTCGCAAAAAAGTTCGGGAAGTCCGTGGGATTCGGGTAGTCCGGCAGTTCAGGCTCCTCGGATGCGTTCAAGTGATAGAGTGCGCCGTAAAACTCGTCGAAGCCGTGGACAGTCGGAAGGTGCTCATTGCGGTCGCCAAGATGGTTTTTTCCGAACTGGGCAGTGGCATAGCCCTGCGCCTTGAGCAGCTGGGCGATGGTCACGTCGCGGTGCTGTAGGCCTTGCGCCGCGCCAGGCATACCGACCTTGGTGTTGCCGGTGCGAAAGCCGCACTGGCCGGTGATGAACGAAGAGCGACCGGCCGTACAGCTCTGCTCGGCGTAGGCGTCCGTGAATCTCATGCCTTCTTTAGCGATGCGGTCGATGTTGGGCGTTCGATAACCCATTAGCCCATCCGAGTAGGCACTGATGTTGGTCAGGCCGATGTCGTCGCCCCATATGATCACGATGTTCGGTTTTTTGGCTGCCATTCGCGGCTTTCCTTTCTGCTAAAGGATGAAATCGTCTGTTCCGGATTTCTCGAGATTGGAAAACTAACGCGATTTAGCGCAGGCGAGCCCTGTAAAGTTGGACAGGTTTACCGGGACTGACAGTGCCGCGAACGCGATAAACTACACCCCCTGCGGGTGCGCAGGAGCGTTTTCAAAAGGGAATTCGGGAGGAGCGGGTCGCGTAGTGTGCGAAAACTCGAATAATGATGACTGAGGCCCAGAAAACGGCGCCCAGGATCCGTCGTCCAGGCAGGACTGCTCCTGCGCACCAGTCGATCTGTGATTCTGAGATACATTCTTGCTCCAAAAGGAAACGGCGATTGCGGCATGAAGCCGACGCTCCTGTTGCAACAGTGCCCCCCGAGATTCGATGAACGCCACTATTTCACGCCGAATGGACACATTGGGTCTCGTAGCAACTTCCGGGGCGCTGCGTCGATCATCACCGTCACCGCGCGCTTCGCATCTTTTCGCAGATAGCATTGAACCCTAGCTTTGGGGGCGAGATCTACTGGTGCTTGCTCTTCTTAGACTTTCGATGGATTCGGTGATCGCCGCAAGTTCGTTGGGTAAGCGGTCAAGGTCCGTAGGGGAAAGGATAAGAGTGTCCGTTGGTAAACCGTTTAGCGCTAGGTATTCGGAACTGTATTCAATGGAGCCACTACGCTCATACTCCCTCATCATATCGAAAACGATGTATGCAAATAGATCTGCGGCCTGGAGTGGGAGCAGACCTTTTGTGATTAGTCCGTCTTTCTCGATTCGGCCACGTCCTGACTTGAATATCGGAGTCCCAAGCCCGTCAGCTTCAAATCTGTCAATCAATTTGCCATGGCCTCTGTCCCCTTTTTCAAAGATGAGTTCCGGACTAAGGCGATCGTTCCATTGCGAAAAAATGAACTCGCGAACTCTTGCTGCGCAAGTGCGCCCCGCCAAGCTATAGGCATTCAGATAGAACTCCCGGCGCACATCAGGTGACATCTCGCTGAAGCTTCGATTGACTACGATGCATGCGAATTTTCGGTAAGCCACCAACCTTATGATTTTGATTAGGTCTTGAAATAAAGCGCTCCTTCGCCGAATCGTCCAATGATCCGAACAATCGTCATGCATCCGGCATTGTCGATTTCGCCCGTTTATTTCGCTCACATGGAGATATTCCAGCCGCTCCTGAGCCAGCCGTTGTAACCATTGGGGCTCAAATAGTGCCCAATCCTCAGCTGACGAAATGAAACCTCCGACGACTAGAACTGGATGGTCCGCTTCGTGGCCGCTACCATCGAAGTACGCCGTAAGCATTGCTATTCTCAAATCCCCCCAACCGCACGGACGCAGCGAACGAGCCAGATGCTCCACTCCGGAATTCTTCTGCACTGTTGGCAAACGGCCAGCGAGGATTGTATTAGACATTACCGCCTCCTGATATGACTGATCCCGCACACTGAATTACCCGCCTGCACATTCGCGCTGTAGATATCAAATCCAGTTTGCCGCATCGGAGTTGCCGATCGGCTGCACCAGCGTCTTCTCGTGGACCTCAGATCTACAATTTGGACAGAGCCCAGGATGTAATCGACATAGTCCTTTGCATCGGGGAGGGCCCGGATGACCCAATCGAACGGGCCTTCGGCTTCTGCGTTGCACTTCTCGCAACTTTCCACCTGAGTCACAGGCGAGTTGCTGGATAGATATGGGAACGAACTTCAGTTCCGAGTCTTCGAGGTCCCGTAGGTTGTCTTTATCTGGCATTCGCGCATTATCACTTTCAGCCGTGTTGCGGAGCATGAACCCAGAAGAGTATTCTTTGTCGCGAAAATCCACTCCACAACGTTCAAAGAAAGTTTACGCTCGCAGGTTGACCAGATCTGCAATCAGGAAAGGATGAAAGAAATGCGACGACTTACGGTTCGTTTTCTTTTTTTGGTTCTGATAATCACATTCGGGTTCTCCGCTTCCCTCTTTGCCAACTCGATTCTTTACACGTTTTCCACCCTCAGCGGCGTGGCTGGTAGCTTCACGTTGAACGACTCCACTCCTTTCAGGATTACTAACCAAGGGTTCTTCAGTTTAGGTGGTCCTTTGGCACCCACGCCATATGTGGAATACCTCGCAGAGTCTGCACTTATTTCGGGAACTTATGGAGCTTATTCCTTTTCGGGGGCAGGCGGCGGCGGGCTGGACGTACTTGATTATCAACCGCCCTACGATTCGGCCTTGGATCGATCACTAGGGGACTGGTGGATTTTACGCGCAAACGTTTCGGGCCCGGAATTGAACGGCCGTTCAGTGACTGCACTCTCCATTTTTGAGTATCTCGGTGCGAACAATTTGGACGGCCCAAGCTTCATCCCGCCGCCACCAATTCATAACCCATTCGACTTCCAATTTTTCGTTGGCTTCTCCGATGGCACGCATGAGTCCGGAGGGCTGGAAACGTTAACGTTGGTCCCAGAACTCTCTTCGGCTCTACTCCTAGGATTCGGCTTGTTGGGGATCATCGCGTTGAAAAGGAATTTCACCAAACTCAAATCTCGCGCTCAATCGTGATTTGATATCCCTCCCGCAGGCTCGCACTGTAGCGCACGATCTTCCTTTCCGCAGTCAAGTACCCCAGGATCAGAAGACCGGGCGGCTGGAGCCGTAAAACTCCCTCGGAGTTCTGGAAGGACAGCCGCTGCCTTCTTCGTAGTAGTGGAGGAGATGGACTCCTCCACTACTACAGTCAGTGTGGGGTCAGATCTAAGGTGATGGTTCCGAGGATCCCAATGTATGTCTGGACTTTTCCGAACTCTATCGCCCATCGGACCAACAGGGCAAGCTGAGCCCGTAGAAGGGATAACAGCAGATTGAAGTGCTGCGAACTAGAAGCCCTTCCTTACTCTTTTGTTCCGGTAGCTTTCTTGAGATCGTTCCAGCTGAGCGCATAGAGAACAATCAAAGCAAGGGGCCCAAAACAAACCGATAGAAATCGCCACCATGCTGCACTTCTGCCTGTTCGATGTGCAAGCTGTGCCGCCCAGATAGTCGGACCGACGATAAGGACTGCTACCATAATGATCGAGGATATTTCGCCCAGGCTTAAGCCAAGCACACTCTCCAGGGTCCATGAATTCATCTATTGGTGACCTCTCGAGCCGTCGATTGCGAATCATACTACGCCAGTCTGACCAGTTCTGACAGCTGCTACAGCTTAAGCTTCCGTAGTGTCCTAATTTGAAATCTGGCGTCCTATTCTGGCGGCTGCGGGGGCGTCGTCCAAATGCGGAAGATTGGGTTTTCGATAACCACGTACTTGTTTTTCTCGGCAGTTTTGGCAGCCGTCCAATAATCTTCCACAGAATTTCCAGCGCTTCTGAGTTGACAGAATCATTCAAGAGCTCGCCATATTGGGTGGCAGAAGCCCAATCCTTCATGTTGAATGTTGGCGCGGGGGACGGACGATGCTGGCTTTGGCCAAACCGGATTTCGGAAAGGCACACTGTGCGACTGGTTTCTACAGTATCGAATTGAGGTGTTCAGAGAGGCGAGAGCCCGTTCGAGAAACCAACGATAACTTCAGCCCCATGCGGACTGCGGGATCGTACGGGTGATGGCCGGGGGAGGCAGGGACGTTGACACAATGAATTGAGGATTGATCCCCGAATGATCGCCCGAATTTCAAAATGAAGTTTTCGACCATCAATGCACGCAGCGAGGGCGTCTTCGAATGGAGCAAGGAGGGCAGCGCGAAGCGGCCGTTCAAAATCTTCCAGAGGCCAACGCTGCCGCTCAGCCTGATCTGCATTTCTTCCCGTCTGGCCGGGTAATTATACGGCGGTCACTTCACGATAGGTGCGCGTCATCAATCCGGAGTCCGCGGCTAAACCATATACTTGCGAAATCGATACAAACCCGCAATACCGAGCAGACCGGGTCCCAGCAGAAACAACGTTGAAGGCTCTGGAACGGCTGTCGTTGTCACAACCAGCGTGGCTGTTGGTGAAAACGTGCCCAAGGTCCGGCTACTGGTGACGTTACCAGAGAAGGACAAGAACGTTCCGGCATCCGTCGGCGTCCGTGAAAACATGAAGAAATCGCCAGGGAACGCTGTCGTAACAAGAAGCGGCGCATTTCCTGAATCAAACAGAGCCAGTCCGATCAGAGTCGTTGTGGGAGTAATCTGAAGCCCAATCACGGAATTTGCGGAGTTAAAACCCGATGTCGGGAAACTCAGTGACGTAATGACGGAACTCGTTACGGGAATAACCAGCAGGCCGTCTGCCGGGAGCAACGCAGGCTCAGTTATCTGGATACTGAAAGCACTGATCGCACCGTTAGTGGGAAGGCTGAAGTTATAAATACCGGTGGCCGCCGCCGTGCCTGGGTTCCATAAGCAGAAAAGCAAAGCAACGACAACCGGAGAAAGGGCTCGTAGGTGGAGCTTGAAATTGAAGTGTCTCATGATGCATTTCTTCGGCATGCTGAGGACCAAACGTTTAACGGACCTCGACTTTTGGACTATTGTTTTTTTCAAACACTTGAGGATTTGACAGCTTATGAATGGAGAAGACGGCATGACGCATTATGTCGGGATTTCTTACACCTCCGGTGTCTTGACGAGTCAAGGTTTTTGTTTCGAGTTGGTTGTGCTTCAAAACGAGAGTTGTAATCTTTTCCGACACACTCACGTGTTTCTTGATGCGGATGCACGAAAACTGCAAGCTGCGCCGGGGATATCCGCTCCCACGCAAGAACTGCTACGCGACATTCAGGAATTCGGGCGACCTTACTTTACTTTGAAAGACCGCTCTGGTCCGCGGCTGAAGCGGCAATTCCCCTGGTTCAACGGTTCGCTTGGGCCGTCAACGCACGAAATGATCGCAGAGAGCGAGGCCTAAGACTGGAACCGAACGCTGAAAAGCGCGGCAGCTCAGCGGCAAACCGTCAGCTTCAATCCTTAACCGACTCTCAGTGATGCCGACCCGAATCGGATCCATGGCTTCGCATTTGGGGTCAGGCCTGTCCGGCGCTGAAGCTACCTCGGTAGTGCGCGCTGAGGGTGTTCGGCCGCCACATCCGCAGTCGCAGCAGGTGCGTCGTCCGGCGGGCGGAGACAAGTGAATTGGTCTGCACGGTTCCGGATTCAGGTGATCTCCACTCCAGCGGGTTGCGTTTGCCGGAAGACCGGATTCGGGAGGTTGCACATTCCTGCGCGTCTCTCGCCTCGTTCTCCTCTCCTCTTGTCGGGAATCCTTACAACTTTGTTTTCGATTCCAAACATCACGACCAGGCCCGAACTCACTTTGCTAAAACGCAAACAAAGTTATTCTGACGCAATGAATTACCGGTCATCGGGCGGTGCACCTTTTCGGTTTAGTCCACCCTATCTGTCGAGTTTCCAGAATCTTTCGTCGGTCTACCTTACAAAAAAAAGAATCGTTACGGCTTGTAACCCCCAATAAACGCGGGGTTCCAACTGGAACCGAAATTGCTTGGAGACGGCCAACTACCCCCACTAACGCGCACGGACGCGAACAAACAAGGAGAACACTAATGGTTCGACAAACACTTCGGCGAAACAGTCGTCGGTGGACCTGGCTGTTGCTGCCAGCGATACTTTTCATTTTTGCGTTGCCATTTAACGCCAATGCTCAAGGGTTTTCGGTAACCGTCACCGTCAATGAGAATGGGAACGGGAACCTGACAAACTCCGCCGGTGCTTCCATCGCCCTGCCCTTCTCAATGCAGCAAGATCCCGGTCCTGGCGGATTCCCGTTTGCCCTCACGTACAGCTTGCTGAATCCCCCTGGACTCGTTGCCGGAGACCTGGTTCTCCTCGAACCGGGATCCCTGATAATTTCAGACCTGCTACGCTTCAATCCTCAGGAAACCTGCGCTGGGGGTGCGGTAGGTTGTCTGGTTTTCTATTCGGATTTTGAGGACGCGCCAGATGCACTTGCAGACATAGGTATTCCAACTGCGCGATATACAAACGTTCTTACCCTCACGGAAATCGGTGCTGAAGGCAACAACGGCTTTACCTATACACCGACAGCCGGGCAGCCCGGTTTTGTTGCCGGAGCGGGGGGACCCGTCACGTATATCATCAGGAGTGACACTCCGTCTACGGTACCTGAGGTCTCGTCGCTGGCACTGTTGGGCTTCGGATTTTTGGGACTGGGAATCCTGTTCAAGAAAAGAAGCGTAATGCGAGACTAGTTGGACGTGGTTGATAGAGTACTCTGTGAGCGGCCGTATTTCTCGGAAGGCCAAATGGCTCCCAATGAAGACGGTCGCTCACAAAACCGCCGACAATTTTAAACCTTTAACTAACCTGTCCCTCTGATTTAGATCGTCCAGCGGTCGACCGCCTGCCTCTGACCACCGCCGTCACCATGCCGCAATCGAACTGGCATTTCTCTCCTGCGGCAGAATGTAATGATTCCAGAGGTTCCGGGCCTGCCGATCCGCATTGGCGGCGGCTGAAGTGCCGTAGCGCCTGGTGAGTCCGAAAGGTCACCATCGCGAAGGCATCGAGATTTGTAGGATAAATGGATTCGAAGTTCGTGGAGCTCGAACGAATGATTCAGCAGCGATTTTGATATGAAGGGGCCTGAACGGACAGGAGTGGATGGAGTCGCAAATTGAGGAGCGGTAGGGAGGTCTTTTGAATAACTGAATCGCTTTCTTTATTTATCGGCAACGAGAAACAGCTCGATGTAGCCACATGACGAGCATGCCAATGCCTTAATTTTGTTTTTGAAAGCGAGTGCTGTAGCGTTTTCCGGCTTAAAGCGAACGTCCCACGTCGTGCTCCTGGGAAAGATCTCGCCGCGCTGAAATTCTGTTGAGCCACCACTTTTCAAGGGGATTAAATGGAACTGGCCGTGAGGATGTCACCGATTCGATCCCGGTGGTCCACTCCATCCAAATCTTACGGTTTCCAGATTCCTGAATCGTCATTTGTATGAGTAGATGCGCGTCAGGACGTTCAGAGTCGAACCCCGCTAAGCTGCAGGCTCTCGAATCACAAGCGGCGGCTTTCCATATTTCATACGTGTCGAATTGATCATCCGCAGTACGGCTGGTTGACCGACGATTCGTCGTTCAAGTTTGCGTTTCCCCGGAAAATCCAACAACGACATACCGATGAGAACGGTCAGGAGACCCGGACCGGGAAGGACGAGCATTGCGAGTCCGGCGAGGACCAACACGATCCCGATCAGATTCTTAAGAATCACAACCGTGGCTCGAAGTGGCATCGCGATGCCCGGAAACCAGGGGCGAGGCCGGTTGTCATCAAAGTAATCGACGGGGAGACGTACGAGCAGAATGGGGATCGCAATCAGAGATCCGACGAAGAACACGACAGACAGGATACCGAGGAGAATGAGAGTTTCTTTTGAAATCAGATCCGCCATCTCATCGCAAAGTATGGCACGGGAAAGTCCAGGATGCGCCGGATCGGACCGGAACCTGAGTCCGTGCCGGGGAACCGGTTCGATGCCCGTCAGATCCATCGCTTCGGCATCATTGTTCAACCGTGCCTCGATCCCCCGTGTCCATTTTAAAAAAGCGCACCTCGCATCAAGATTCAGAATCGGATCTCGTAGGAAATCAGCGGAACAAAACCTTCGTACTCCAGTGCGTACAAACCGTAGCTCACTCCAGTGGTGACAAAGCCGCGTTTCCCGGCCTTCCATTGATACGCTGCATTCGCCTGTGCACCCACTGCCCCAATGGTCGACGAAAAGACAAAGCTGCTTTTGTGATACGACGTCATGTAATAGGCGGCTCCACCTCCAATAAATGGGCTCGTCAACCCACCCGTCACATAAAGCGAAAAATGCTCGTTCATCAGAAAATCCTTTGTCACGCCAACGATGCCAAAGTTCCTGGTGTTCGGTCCGAAATTCACCGACCTCGTCGGGCCGGCCGATTGAGCAGACAGATCCGGCGCCTTCAACAGAAAGAACGCGACGGCAGCGCAGGTTGTTATAAACCTCTTGTTCAACATCATCGATTTTTCCCGACCGGAGTGCATCTGCACGTCACGATAGCGCGTGTCCGCACCCATGCAGCGAAAGATTTCTTCTTTAGTTCGTTCGCATACTCCAGACATGATCATGACCATTGTAGAAACCAAACGGCGGAGCGATACTAACCACCGCTAAGCCATCGGTCGGCTGCACAAATCTCCGGAGGACCTGTGAGAACACCACGTCTATTGACTGTCGCGCTTGTCATTCTCGGTGCGGCCTTTGCATCAAATCGGCTGGCCGCCCAGTGGATCAACTATCCCACATCCGATGTCCCGCGAAAGGCCGATGGAAAAGTCGACATGTCGGCGAAGGCGCCTCGGTTGGCAGACGGCAAGCCGGATTTTTCGGGAGTCTGGACCAGCGATGAAATCGATCCGCGCAAACCCGGCGAACCGCCCAATCCCAAAGACGCGACGACATCGCGCCGGATGATCAATCTCGGTGTCGAGCTTCCTGGCGGTTTGCCGTATCAACCCTGGCTTGCGGCGCTCGTCAAGGAACGGACCGCCAACCATGCCATCGATGACCCTCACGTCAGGTGCTTTCCAGACAACTTCCTCCGCGCTTATGGAACGCCGCATCTGCTGAAGTTTGTCCACTCGCCGAAACTTCTGATCGTGCTTAACGAGTGGAACGCCGGGTTCCGTCAGGTATTTACGGATGCTCGCCCGCTGCCCGTGGATCCGAATCCCTCGTGGCAGGGATACTCGACGGCGAAGTGGTCCGGAGACACTCTGGTGATCGACACCATCGGAGTGCGCGACGATACCTGGATCGATTGGAATGGCAGCGTGATTACCGAGTCCGCGAAGGTGCGAGAACAGGTCCAGCGCCCGGACCTGGGACACCTTGTCATCCAGGTCACGGTGGACGATCCCAAGGCTTACACGAAGCCGTGGACGGTCACGATCAAAGAACGCCTGATCGTCGATACGGAGTTGATCGAAGAAGTCTGCCTCGAAGGTGAAAAGGATCTGCAGCACCTGAAGTAATTATCAGAAGCCTTCGATTTCCATAAAAGTTTTGCCGGACTCGAGACATTTCCATGTACTGATCCGACGGATGCCGGCGGGAGAGGAATCGCCCGTGGTTGTGAGCTGCTGCAGCGGCGTTTCATGGACGGCACAAATTCGAACACCATTGCCATCCTTCTTCACCCGGCATTCCGATGATTCGGTGTTCTTGATGTGATCCGGCTTGTGTTTTTCGACGAGACCCATATGCGCCCCAGGCTACTTCAGCTTCCGTACCAGAGCGATCAGAATCACCGCTCCTACAAAGGAAACAACGATGGAACCCACCACATTCCATGCGGTCAGGCCAAAGAGTCCAAACACCACGCGGCCAATCACGCCTCCGATGATTCCAAGGACGATGTCCATCAGGACGCCATAACCGCGGCCCTTCATCACCGTGCCCGCCAGCCAACCCGCGATCAACCCAATCAATACGGACCAAACCAATCCGGTCATCATAGTCACTCACTCACAACGCGACGCTTTTTCGCCAGATATAGTCAAACATCGTTTCGAATTCGATCCTCTGCAGTTTGATGAGCTCGGTGGAATGCTTGTTGTCGCCAAACTTTTCCTGCTCGCACATACCGACGAACAGATACGGGTCCCAGGCCCATTGTTTGGCGACATCCGCCGAGACGGCCGACGCTCTGGAATGAAGAAGCTCGAATACCGGATGTGTTCCTACGCGGCGAAAACAACTTCGCGCATTGAAAAAATCGCCCGCGCGCCTATGGCTCATCCCGCACCAGTACACAGCGGTGTCGTCGGAAATCTGGCTGGCCATTCGATAGCTTTCATCGATCGCATCCGTGGCATATAGCAGTGCAACACGAACAAGAGGGAAAAGCTTTTCGTTTGTGATGGCCCTCTCATTTGTCAATTGGCTGTCCGTCGAATCTCGAACGCGAATCGTCGCGACGGGGTCCGCCAGTTCCGACGGCCGCAGTCGTTTCAGCAAACTGGTGTTGGAGAGTATTCCGTCGATGAATGGGGAATAACCGGGCATGCGGTCAATTCTGTCCGAATCCCGCCATGACATGCGAGGGAATTTGCGCACGACCGACCTTCACGGAACAATGACGCTGTGACGATCGATCGCCCCCGCCTGCCCGACCGCGAGATCCGGGGCGAGATTGTTGTCCTGGCAGACATACTCGAACAGTTCCTGCCCCGGGCTCCAACGCAGCAGAATACCGCTGCTCCACTGCGCGGTATAGGCGCCAGGATCATCGATGGTGAATTCGTACTTCAGCGTGTTGAAATCCGATCGCGTGAATCGCTCGACGAGATGAAGCTTATCGGTGTGCGGCGTTCCCTGCCGGTCGATCCAGAACTTTTCGTTGAAGCCGATGGTATCGACGACCAGCGTATCGCCCTGCCATTGGCCGATGGAATGACCGTAGTCACTGGGTTCAAGGTCCTTCGGATGCGCGCCGGCATCCATGTCGATGAGGCGCATGGAATGTGGCCCGCCGATATCCACGATGTATATGCGGCGAATCTCCGGCAGGTCGACGAATTCGACACCGTAGGGCGTCAGAAACTGGCGTGGCCCGCCGGAAGGTTTGCAACGAATGTGAGGCTCCAGCTGGTTCTCCGCGCGAAAGGCGTAAAGGGCCCGGGCCCATGGCTGGAAAGGAACCTGACTCACGGTAAGTTTGCCCGGAAATCCGGCCGTTGCAGAGGTCACTCCGGCAGGACGCGGCGTTCTTTGAAGCGGATTCGTTTCGATCGCAAAGGGATTGGCCGTTGCAGCCATGGAACTGTCGAGTTCGACGAGCCGTTCATCGCCGGCATTCGGTGGAACCCAAACGCCTTTTTCGCCACCCGCGGTCCCAAGATTGATCTTTCCATTGGCGAGGCGCGGGGCTGGAGGCGGGTTGGTCTGCCCATGAACAAGGCCTCCGATCGCGAGAACAATCAGCAACATTCGCAGTTTGTATTTCATGAACGAATCCCGCTGTAACGGACGGCATCGACCGCCCCCCATAACCTTACTTGAACTGCTCGATCGCCATGGATGCAATCTCCCGGCCAATCCGAAGCGATGACGTGGCTGCAGGTGACGGCGCATTCAGGACATGAATCATGTTCGGTGCTCGCACCACATGAAAATCATCCAGCAGGCCTCCATTAACGTCGACCGCCTGCGCACGCACGCCGGATCCGCCCGGAATAACGTCTTCGTGTTTCAATGCCGGAATCAAACGCTGCAATGCAGTAACGAAGGCGTGTTTGCTGTACGATCTCCACACCTCGGCCATTCCCATTTTCCAGTTACGGCGGGACATTTTCCAGAACCCGCCAAACCCGACGAGATCCGCGATATCCCGCATCGACACATCCGACTTCCGATAGCCTTCCCGCTTAAACGCCAGCACGGCGTTCGGTCCGGCTTCCACACCACCGCCAATCATTCGAGTGAAATGCACTCCAAGAAATGGGAATCGCGGATCGGGTACCGGATAGATCAGGTTTCTCACCAGAGACCGCCGTTCCGGTTTGAGTTCGTAATACTCGCCACGAAACGGGACAATATGCACTCCCGGATCCAGGCCGCACAATCGCGCAATTCGGTCCGACTGCAGGCCGCCGCAATTTACCAGTGCCTTGCTTCGTATTTCTCCGCTGATGGTCTGTATTATCAACTCACCTTCATCACGCACGAATCCGATCACCCGCGTGGCAGTACGAAGTTCACAGCCGCGGCTCTGCAGCATCTTCGCATAGACGCGTGACACCGACTTGTAATCCACGATACCTGTTTCGGAAACCCGCAGGCCTCGAATGCCGGAGACATTGGGCTCATACTCGCGCATCTCCTCAGGCGTGAGCCATTTCATTCCCTGAAGCCCGTTTGCGGTGCCACGCCGATGCAACTCTTCCAGGCGTGGAAGTTCGTCTTCGCTCGTGGCAACGACGATCTTTCCGCAACGTTCATGCGGAATTCCATGTTCACCGCAGAACCGGTACATGGCATCGCGCCCTTCGGCGCAGAATTTCGCCTTCAGCGATCCCGGTTTATAGTACAGGCCGGAGTGAATGACACCGCTGTTATGTCCGGTCTGGTGAGTTGCCAGTTGAGACTCCGCTTCCAGGATGATGATGCGGCTTGCTGGATTGACGTCCAATAATGCGTTTGCAGTCGCGAGTCCGACGATGCCTCCGCCGACAATCGCAATGTCATATGGAGCTTCCCTGCGGCGAATCACGTTCGCTTGATGACCACGAAACTCGCGTCATCGGAAAGGTCCGCGAATTCAAGGAAGTGCGTCCGGATGGCTTCGAAGATGGCGCGGGCATTCAGGTGTTTGACTTCGCGCACCTTCTGCTCGAGGTGTTTGGGGAAATACGCCTCCCCGCTGCGAACATGATCGGTGAGTCCGTCGGTATAGAGCAGAAGGATATCCCCGCCACCCATCAATCTCCATTCGTTCAATTCGTATTGATCCTTGAACCCGAGAACGCTCTTGCTGCGGTTCCTGTCGATGACGTTGTCCGATGGCAACGTCCCGATCGGTGGGAAAGATGTGCACAGATCCTCGCTGACTTCCATGAACCGATCATGCTGGCTCGAAAAGACGACCGGATTTGGATGCGCTGCAGAAAGAAAACGGAATGTGCAGTCTTCGGAAATCTCGCCATAAATCATCGTGACAAACTTGTTCAGGCTCGAAGAATTGTAGAACCGCGTGTTGATATTTTCGAACAGGCGTTTTGTAATCTGTCCGAACATGTCGATTTCGTAGATGGCGCCGAGAAGAAAGGCCTGGTGCAACATCGCCGCCAGCAACGTATCGGTAGCATGGTGCCCGGACACATCCAGAATCACGATCCCCGCCATCTTCCGAATGCGCTCGAGATTCGAAACAATATCCGGACGCCCCTTCTCCGTTGCGTGCCGGATTCGGGCGTCGATGTCGAAACGTTTCTTGAAGTCGACGTAAATCAAATGATCGCCGCCGCAAACGCCATTGAACGGGATGACGCCTCCGTAAACTTCGATTCCAGCCAGAGTCGGGATTTCACCGGGCAGCGGGAGAATATATTTTGCAATCTCCTGGAAATTCTTCAATTCTCCAGTTAGAAATGCCAACGGGTCTGTAGGTGCCTTTATCGCCATAATCGAATTGTACCAGTCACAACCGGCGCCGAAAGAACGCCATTGTGATTACGACACTAATGATGGTCACCACGATACGAATGTGGCGAGGATTCATCCTCCGGCCTATGCGCGCGCCGACGTAGCCGCCGACTACTGCGGCAACCAGCATGATCAGTGTCTGATGCCACCAGATCTTTTTCGCAACGATGAAGCACACAACCGCGGCGGCATTCATCGCCCCTCCGAGCAGTGTGCGATTTGGATTCATCGCCTTCACGTCGGTAAGTCCCATCAAACTCCACACGGCAAGCATGATCAATCCAATGGCTCCGCCAAAATATCCGGCATAAAGCCCGATCACGAATTGCGCGGGAAGCAAGGTTGAGGAGCGCAAACCAAACGACCGATGGGATATCTTCTGCAATCTGGGGGCCAGCCAAGGTCCAAAGATGAATGCCATCGTCGCAGTCAACAGAAGCCAGGGGACCACGGCATCGAACGTGTGCTCCGGCGTGAAAAGAAGCAGCAGCGCGCCACCCGTACCGCCGAGAGTGCTGACCAGGAGAACCGTCTTCAACGGAATGTCTGCAAAACCCTGAAAGTCGTCGCGATATCCCCAGGTGCTTGCGAGAACTCCGGGCAGAAGCGCAACCGTGCTGGACGCATTCGCGATGATGGATGGAACGCCGGTATAGACGAGCGCAGGAAATGTGAAGAAGGATCCCCCACCTGCAACCGCGTTGATTAACCCGGCAATCAGGGCAGCGCCAATCAGGAGAAGGTCCGATGTCATGGTTTCACTTTGGTCGGAACTCCCAATGATGCATCAGCTCTTCAGCGGCGCGGGTCGACCCTGATATCGACGTTGGATACTCCACCATTGCGAGGAAGCAGCGTAATGAAGATCCGCACCGATGCCGCGCGGTCGGTTTCAATACGCGATACTTCAGTCAACTGGTCCGGGCCAATGCAAACAAGACGCTTTGCAATCGGCTGAGGTGGGCGCAGCCCGTTGCGCCATCGGACAAATTCCAGGGGAACCAGTGGTCTGAATTCCAGGAAGACGCTTTGCGTATTCTGATCGATGATCGCAACATTCTCGACCACTCCGCTGCATACGACCTCTTCGTTGTGATCCATAAAGACCGCCGAAACACGCAATTCCCCGGGAGTGCAACCCGACCCGACGGAGGAAAACAGGTTGATCTGGAACGTACTGGCAAGACTGTAAATCTTCTGGTCCGTATTGATCCAGAACAGCGCGGATTCGCATGAAAGCGGAGCGCTGACCTGCGTCTGCGGCGGATTCGAAGGAATTCCACCCCGCTGCGACAGCAACCCGAACAATAACAGAAGTAATGGAGTCGTCATGCCCTATGGACCCCTCAAAGTCAGAAACCGTTCGAAGGAGAATAGATGGTACCCCGCTATAGGAGGACGGGCCAACTGCAAGTTCGGGAATTTGTCATTCTTCCATGACAAATTCCCCGTTCTGCTCCGTACAAATGAGGGGCATACTACGGTCGTGAGCGATCGATCGGAAACGCAAAGAACGAAAACAAGGCTGGCGTTTCTTGTTGCCGGGGTCGCTATCGGTTTGATCGCCGTGGTTCTGCTTTGGAGCCCGCGCGCCAGCCATCCGGACTCCAGCCTTGCGTCGGGTAATCTTCCCACCCGTCTCAGCAATTCCGAATTCTGGACCATGGTGACGGATTTCTCCGAACCCGGAGGCTACTTCCATTCTGACAACTATGTTTCCAACGAGATCGCATTCCAGGAAATAATCCCAAACCTTCAGCGGACGGTGAAGCCGGGAGGCGCCTATCTCGGCGTCGGCCCCGAACAAAATTTCACTTATATTGCCGCGTTGCAGCCGCGAATGGCTTTCATCATCGATATCCGGCGCCAGAACATGATCGAGCAGCTGCTCTACAAGGCGTTCATGGAAATATCTTCGGACCGTGCAGGATTTGTCAGCATGCTTTTCGCCAGGCCGCGGCCCTCAGGACTGGGCCGCAGAACCACAGCCCATGATCTTTTCAAGGCGCTTGATAATTCCCATCCAAACATCAACCTGTTCGAAAAGAATCTGAGGCTCGCCATCGATCATCTCAAGGACCACGGAATTACCCTGTCGTTCGGCGACGAGGCCAGCATGCGAAAAGTCTACGATGCCTTCTATCAATCCGGCCCGAATATGACCTACACGTCTTACGGAAACGCTCAACTCCTTGGGCGGGGCATGCCGAGCTATGCGGAGCTCATGACATCCACCGATGAAAACGAAAAGAACTGGGCTTACCTCGCAACCGAAGAGCAATATGAAGCGGTCCGGCAGCTCGAGCTGAAGAACCTGATTGTGCCGCTCGTCGGGAATTTCGCCGGCAACAAGGCCATACGCACCGTCGGACAATACGTCCGAGATCACCACGCCATCGTTACGGCGTTCTACCTTTCCAACGTGGAGCAGTACCTTTTTCAGCAAGACGATGACTGGGCCCGGTTCTACGCCAACGTCGCGACGCTGCCGACGGACCCCACGAGCACTTTCATACGATCCACCGCAGATCGACGGGGAGCTTTTGCCGGACGCGGGCGGACCCGCTGGGCATTGAAGATGCTTACGTCACCAATCGATGATCAGATCCAGGCGTTCAATGCGGGCGAAATTCATGCCTACTCCGATGTACTGACAAGTCCCAATACAATTAATTGACAGTGTTTCGGCGGCAGATGTCCGGCCTGGTGACACACCCATAGCGAACCTCATATCGTGGAAAACGAACTTAAACGGTAGTAAGAGGATGACTTAACTAGGGGAAATCGCAGATGGAATTTTCATGCCAACGACCTTTCCATTTTGGACATTCAGTTGCACTTGGCTCTGGCGAGGTAGATGAAAATGGAAGGTATATCGTTCCCGATTCGTGAAATCGTAGGCATCACCGAGGAACTGGCGCGTTATTCGAAAGACCATACTTTGATGGACCAGCTCACCGTCACGCGCGGATACGCCGAACTGGTTCAGATGGACCCGTCCAATTCTTCCTACTACGCGAAACTCCAGATCGCACTGCAGCGCCTTTCCCTGATGGCATCGCAACGAGGACTGTGGTCGATTACGGATAGAATCCGCGAGATGGGCATCGAAGCCGCATCCCAGACGGAATTTTCGCAGGCGACATCCAGCCCGGCATAACGAAATTCCAGGCTTTCCCGCCCTCGAAGTATGGTAAGTATCTCACCGTGCAACGAGAGAGACTTTTCCGCACGCTCTTCGAAAGTTCGCCAGATGCGATCCTGATTGAAGACGAAAACGGAAATATACTGGATTGCAATCCGGCAGCGGCTGCGCTGCATCGAACTGCCAGAGAGCTTCTGATCGGAAAACCCGGCTCTGAATTGCTTCCACCTGAAAGCCGCACACTCATCTGCGGCGAAATGAGAGAACCCGTCCAGCAATATGAAGGGCTCAGCCTTACCACCGATGGCGAGAGGGTTCATGTTTCTGTCCGTACGAGCCGCATCAACTATGACGGGAAGCCGGCGATGCTGCTTCATGTCCGCGACATCACCGATCGCAAGCGATTTGAACAGAATCTTCAGGCGTCCCATGACGAACTGGAAAAGCGTGTGGAAAGCCGCACGGCCGATCTGGCTCGAGCCAACGAAATCCTGCGGTCTGAAATTGCGGAACGGAATCGCGCGGAAGGACGCCGCAAGCGGCTCGAAGAGGAAATCCGCGGAGCTCAGCGCATGGAGGCGGTTGGAAGACTCGCCGGAGGTGTCGCACACGACTTCAACAATCTGTTAACCGTTGTTATCGGCCGATGCGAAATCATTCTGGACCGCCTTGACGACGATTCTGCAATGCTGCCGGAAATTAGATTGATCCATGACGCCGCGAGCAAAGCGGCATCGGTCACACGTCAGCTTCTGGCGTTCGGCCGCAAACAGGTGCTTCAGCCGCACATCATCGACCTCAATGTCGTCATCTCCAACATGAAAGCCATTCTGCTCTCATTGATCAGCGAAAACATTCAGCTGGGAATTCGGAGCCATGCCGATCTCTGGAGAGTTGAGGCGGATCGCGGCCAGCTCGAACAGGTGATCATGAATCTTGTGGTCAATGCGATCGATGCGATGCCGCGCGGCGGAAAACTGGATATCGAAACATTCAATGTCGAACTGAAAGACGCAAGGCCTCAGTTCAACTTCCCCATCAAGCCGGGTCAATATGCAGTTGTATCCGTGCGCGACAGCGGTGAGGGCATGGACCCAATCACCCTTTCTCATGTGTTCGAACCGTTCTTTACGACAAAGGGAGAAACGAAGGGGACGGGTCTGGGACTTTCCACCGTCTACGGCATTGTGAAACAGAGTGGCGGCTATATCCTGGCCGAGAGTACCGAAGGCGTTGGATCCACGTTTCAGGTCTACCTCCCTGGAATGGACCGAGCGGCCGAACCGTTCCACGAAGACATTACGAAAGCGCCCCACGGAACGGAAACCATTCTTCTTGCCGAAGACTCCCAGATGGTCCGCGAATTGACGCGGGAACTCCTGGAAGCGCGAGGCTATCGGATCATTGAAGCATCCAGCGGTGAGGAGGCACTGGAGATCTGCAAGTCTCATCCCGACGACATCAGCCTGATTCTCAGTGACATCATCATGAACAAAATGACCGGACGCGAACTGGCGGAACAGGCCACTCAGCTGCGTCCGGGAATTAAGGTGGTGCTCATGTCCGGATATGCCGATGAAATTACACGCGACAATATCGTGAAGACTGGATTCCAGTTCATCGCGAAGCCATTTACCGGAAATGCGCTGGCTACCAAAATCCGCGAGACGCTCGAGGGATAGGTCTACCCGCCATCACCCGGATCTTCATCGTCCCCGTCGGGCGGCGTCGCATCGTCGAGATGATCCAGATAACCCTGTGGTAGAGAAACCTTCTTTTGCATGCCACCGGTCTTTCCGCGAATGACGCGCATCGCGGCGGGTGGGAACGGCTGACATCGATCCACGTTTTCAAAGACACGCGTCAGATCGTCCAGTGTTTCAACCCGCATGATCGCAGCCCGCAACTCCCCGCTCAATCGAAAACCTTTCGTATACCAGGATCCGTGGCGCCGAAACGAACGCATTGCGAGTCTTTCGCCGAACCAGTCCGAGAGTAACCTCGCGTGGCGAAACATCACGTCGATCACGCCGCCAAAATCCGGAGGATTCGACGGCGTCTTTCCATTGAACACGTCGGCGAGATCTCGAAACAGCCAAGGACGTCCAAGGCATCCACGCCCGACAATCACTCCGTCGCATCCGGTCTGGCGCATCATGCGAAGCGCATCCTCACCTTCCCAGATGTCGCCATTGCCGAACACCGGAATTCGCAGGGACTGCTTCAACATGGTGATAGCGTCCCAATCCGCAAGACCGTGGTACAGCTGCGCCGCTGTGCGTGCATGCAGCGCGACCGCGGCACATCCTTCATCCTCGCCGATACGGCCGGCAGTCAGATACGTTGTATACGCGTCATTGATTCCCAGTCGAAATTTGATGGTGACGGGAACAGGTCCGGCCTGACTCACGGCAGCCCGCACGATATTGCGCAGCAGGTTTGCCTTCAGAGGAATCGCAGCGCCGCCGCCCTTTCGAGTCACTTTGGGAACCGGGCATCCAAAGTTCATATCGAGATGATCGATACGTCCTTCTCCGACCAGACGCTTGACGGCTTCCGACACATAGTGGGGATCGGTTCCATAAAGCTGCAGGCTTCGGGGAGATTCCTCCGGGCCGAAATCCGCAAGCTTCAGTGTTTTGTCTCGGCCATCCACCAGCGGACGCGCATTGATCATTTCACTGACATAAAGACCCGCACCAAATTCGCGGCATACCGCGCGAAACGGGTAGTTCGTCACTCCGGCCATCGGTGCCAGGACGACCGGCGGCCAGATCTTCAGTGGCCCAATGAAAACCGGTTTGAATTCGCCTTCCGCTGCCAACGGAACGTCGCGGTTGATCGCGTTATGGTAGATCTCGTCCATTGTTTGATGTTAACAGTCTTGTAGCGCTCGAAGCGCGAGTCCCCTGGCGACGGAAGTGAATTCACTGCCGCTCGATATCTTTTCGTTGCCGAATCGATCCTCGAAAACCTGACGAACCGCTGGTACCAGCGAAGATCCACCCGTGAGAAATACTCGATCAACGTCCGACGCTGCAACTCCGGTCGCTGCCAGCAGCCGATCGACGCAGCCACGAATTTTCTGCAGCTCTTCCCGGATCCAGCGTTCAAAAGCGCTTCGCTTCACGGAAGCTTCCACTCGAATGCTGTAATCTTCAAACAGAAATCGGCTCGATTGTTCGCGCGATAGAGCCGCCTTGGTCGCCTGCACCGCCTGATGGAGATAAAAGCCCAGATCCCCTTCCACGACATGCAGAAGCGCGGCGATCTTTTTCGGTTCGAGCGAGTGGGATTCAATGCTGCGAAGCATCTGAAGCGTGTCGTTGGATTTCAGGAATGAAAGATAGTGCCAGCGTTCCAGGTCGGAATACACCCATGTGGGCATTGGAAGAACCTTATCGACCGAATGGAACTGCGTTCCGCGTCCCAGCGCCGGCGAAACCAGATTGCGAACGATGCGCGCATCAAATGCATCTCCGGCCAGAGCGACGCCTTCGTTGCCGAGAATTCCGCCGTTGCGTTCGCGGTCGCGCCGGGCCGAAGGGCCGACACGCAAAAGGGAAAAATCGCTGGTTCCGCCTCCAAAGTCCCCGATCATGATGAGTTCGTCGTGATCGAGCGTACTTTCGTAGAAGTACGCGGCAGCGACCGGCTCGAATTCAAACACCACGGGACCAATGCCTGCTTTTTCGATGGCCTTCTTCAGCCGGCTCAATGCGAACTCGTTGTCTTCTGCAGAATTCGCGTTCGAATATCGCACGGGCCGACCTACGACAATGGGCGCATCCGAGGATCCCGCCATCAAGCCCGACTGTGCTTCCGCCTGCGTTCGAAGATCGCGCAGGATAATGGTGATCAGGTCTTCGAGTGTGTACTGGCGGCCGAAAACATTCGTGGATGTAAAAAGCCGGCTGGCGAGAAAAGACTTCAGGGATTGAATCAGTCGTCCTTTTTCGTCTGCAGCCAGATAGCGCTCGATCGCCAGGGGACCCGTTGTCGCCGGCGATTTCGGTTCGAAATAGAGGACCGACCGGTATGTCTCCGTCTTGCCTTCACCCGATGCAAACAAGACAGCCTCGGAAGAGCGGTCCGGGCGCGCAATTGCAATGGAGCTGTTCGTGGTGCCGAAGTCGAGGCCTATGCCGACGCGCATAACCTTTCATGATGCCGCATCGAGGTCGGTTTGTTGGAGAAAAAGAAAATATGTGGGAAGACCGCAGGCGTGGTTTGTAAACTGCCCTCCTGAGTCAGGAGGGCAGCACGATCGAGACAGCAGTCGAGATCGTGCGAGGGGTGGTTCCCGAGCCGCACTCTTTCATTCGTGGAACCACCCCTCGCGTCATCTATTACTTTCCGACGGCCTTCCAGAGTTCCGCTTTGCTCTGCGGAGCTGGGGATGTGTGAACGTTGATGTAGCGATCAAAGTCCAGATTGAGTTTCTCAAGAACCGGGACCAGGGCCTTGATGTGATCGTTGGCCTGCTCGCCCGGATTTGGCAGCGAGAAGTCTCCCTGGAAAAGAACCTTCTCCTTGGGAATATAAGCGACGATCAATCCGTTCGAGTGAGGTGCACCGGGAATGTGGTACATCTCGACCGTGCGCGTTCCATCCGAATAGACCTTCTTCTCCGCAACAGCTTCGACCTTCACTTTCTTCGGAGTCTTTGCGAGAGGATCGACGGTGGGGTCCAGAAGAGTTCTGGGATTATTGAGTGATTTTTCCAGGAACTCCACATTGTTCTTCTGCGTGATGATGATTGCACCTTCGGCCGCCAGCGCCGGCAGACCACCCGTGTGATCGGAATGGGGATGCGTGTTCATGACGTAACGAATCGGCTTGTTCGGAATGAGCTTCTTTGTCGCGTCGATGTACGCCTGACCGCGGGCGATAGATTGGGGCCCCTCGAGCATCATGACGTAGTCCTTGAATTCCACAATCACGGAGTCGTAACTTCCGGGGCCGGTTGTCAGCCGATACAATCCATCGCCGAGTTTCTCGTTAGTGACAACCAACGGAGCCGGAGCACCACCTCGAGCAGCCTGTGGAGCGCCGCCGCCTGGAGCACCGCCCGGCAGCGGTGGAGCACCAGCCGCAGG
>Ga0070670_100000624_pt1 | contig 27712 bp, 26 predicted proteins | sample KBSS63metaG_FD_64665 | JGI IMG/M metagenome (GOLD analysis project Ga0070670, IMG submission 64665) | Switchgrass rhizosphere microbial communities from Kellogg Biological Station, Michigan, USA - KBS S6-3 metaG | ecosystem: Host-associated > Plants > Roots > Rhizosphere > Soil ... | reverse complement strand
GAGGCGGCCCGTTTCGTCCGATCCTGCAGGTTCTCGCCCTGTTTGACGAGCGTCTCGAACAGCTTCGCGCCCTCCTGCTTCGCCTGCGAGAACGCCCCGAGGCCCGCGAGCCAGATCTGGTGCGACGAATCGAGGACGGTCTGCGCCATCTCCTTTGCGGTTTCCATCGTCGCCTCCTTCGACTTCGCGGCGCCGTCGTCCGTAACCCCGCCGGTTTCTTCCGCGAGCTTCGCCTTCGCTTTTTTGAGCATCGTGCCCTCTCCTTTTCGCACGCCGGCGCGCGCCCCGCCGGCTCGTTGACGACGACATTCTAGGCCAGCGTGTCTAGAGCAATCCAACTAACCGCGAAAGGCACCGGTTGGCTGCGATCCGCGAGTTACAATCGCCGGCGACCGCGCCAGGGTGCCGGGAGTGAATGGGGCATCCGAATCGAGCGCCGGCGCTCATTCGGCTGGCCGTCACCCACGCAAGGAGATCCAGATGACCTACTTCGTCACCGGTGCGACCGGCTTCATCGGCCGGTACCTGGTCGCCAATCTGCTGCGGCGCGGCCGCCCGATCTACGTGCTTGTCCGCAAAGGATCGGAGAAGAAGCTCGCGGCGATGCGCAAGATCTGGGACGCCGACGACAAGCAGGTGATCGCCGTCGAGGGCGACCTCGCCAAGCCCAACCTCGGCGTGTCGGCGCCCGACTTGAAGAAGCTCAAGGGGAAGATCGATCACCTGTTCCACCTGGCGGCGATCTACGACCTGAAGGCGAGCGCCGAAGCGCAGCAAATCGCCAACGTCGACGGGACGAAGAACACGGTGAGGTTCGCGGCGGCTGTCGGCGCGGGCTGCTTCCATCACGTGAGCTCCATCGCGGCGGCCGGGCTGTACGACGGCACGTTCCGCGAAGACATGTTCGAGGAAGCCGAAGACCTCGATCACCCCTACTTCAAGACCAAGCACGACTCCGAGGGCATCGTGCGCCGCGAAGCGAAAGGTCCGTTCCGGATCTACCGTCCCGGCTTCGTCGTCGGCCACTCCAAGACGGGCGAGATCGACAAGATCGACGGCCCCTACTACTTCTTCAAGACGCTGCAGAAGGCGCGCGATCTCGTGCCGAAGTGGATGCCGATGATCGGCATCGAAGGCGGCCGGATCAACATCGTGCCCGTCGATTTCGTCGCCGATGCGCTCGACCACCTCGCGCACAAGAAGGGCTTCGACGGCAAGTGCTTCCACCTGACCGACCCGGAGCCGCACCGCATCGGCGAGGTGCTCAACATCTTCGCGAACGCCGGCCACGCGCCGCAGATGACGATGCGCATCAACGCCAAGATGTTCGGCTTCATCCCGGCGCCTATCCTGTACGGCCTCGGCTCGCTCGCGCCGGTGAAGCGCGCGATCCGCGTCGTCCTGACGGACCTCGGTATTCCGCGCGACGTGTTCCAGTTCGTCAATTGGCCCACGCGCTACGACAACCGTGAAACGATGAAGGCGCTGAAGGGATCGGGCATCGAAGTGCCGAGACTCGAGTCGTATGCCCCGAAGCTCTGGGATTACTGGGAGCGCAACCTCGACCCCGATCTCTTCATCGACCGCTCGCTTGCCGGACGCGTGAAGGACAAGGTCGTCGTCGTCACCGGCTCTTCGTCGGGCATCGGCAAGTCGACGGCAATGGTGCTCGCGGAAGCGGGCGCCAAGGTCATTCTCGTCGCGCGGGGGGAAGAAAAGCTGCTCGAGACCAAGGCGGCGATCGAGCGCACGGGCGGCAAGGCGCTCATCTATCCGGCGGACATCTCGGACCTCGCATCCTGCGACGCACTGGTGGCGCGCGTGCTGAAGGAGCATGGCGGCTGCGACTTCCTCGTCAACAATGCCGGCCGCTCGATCCGGCGCGGCGTGATCAACTCCTTCGACCGCTTCCACGATTTCGAGCGGACGATGCAGCTCAACTACTTCGGCTCGCTGCGGCTCATCATGGGCTTCCTGCCGAAGATGATCGAGAAGAAGCGCGGGCACATCATCAACATCTCGTCGATCGGCGTGCTGTCGAACGCGCCGCGGTTCTCGGCCTACGTCGCGTCGAAGGCCGCGCTCGATTCGTTCTCGGCGTGCGCCGCGTCCGAGTTCCTCGACAAGGGCATCCACTTCACGACGATCAACATGCCGCTCGTGCGTACGCCGATGATCGCGCCGACCAAGATCTACGAGAGCGTGCCGACGCTGTCATCCGAGGAAGCCGCCGGCCTGGTGGTCGACGCGATCGTCCACCGGCCGGTGCGGATCGCGACGCGGCTTGGCGTGTTCGGCGCGGTGGCTCACGCGGTAGCGCCGAAGCTCACGCAGGTGCTGCTCAACACCGCGTACAACATGTTCCCCGACTCGAGCGCAGCGCAGGGGAAGAAGGGCGCGGAGCCGCAGCCGCTCACGGCGGAGCAGATGGCGTTCGCGCAGATCACGCAAGGGATTCACTGGTGACCTTGCGCAGGGATAGCAGGGGCCCCGCGCGCGGGTAGCGCGTGGGGATGCGACCCGAAGCAAGGTCAAGCGGCCGACAAGAAGGCGGTCGCAACACGCCAATCGACGCGGAAGGCCGCCTTGCTCAGCGTGCGGAGGCCACTGCGTGCTTGCGCCGGGTCGGCATAGGCTCCGCGACCCGCTTCAACTCCGTCGCGACGATTTCATACACGCGCTCGTTCACGACCAGCGCGTTATGCCCGATGCCGGCGAGGGCAATGTTTTCGGCGCCCGCAAGCTCGGCACTGGTCTGCGGCGCGACCATCGAGTCGTGCCATGACCAGATCGATACGATGCGCACTTTCTTGCTTGCCGGAGTCCGGGCAAGTTCGGCGAGCCAGGCGTTGGAGGGGCGCAACTGCCCGAGCGACACGCCTGGAAAGAGCCACGCGTGCACGCTGCCCTTGTGCGGCGTGCCGATCGTTATCACCGTGGCCACTTTGTCAGGGCCGTGCTTCCGCAGATAGGCGCGCGCGACGAGTCCGCCCATGCTGTGGCCGACGATCGCCACTCGCCGCGCCCCGGTGGCCGCGAGGATCGCATCGATCTTCCCTCCGACCTGGTCGATGAAGGAGTCGATCGACGCAAGCGGCGGGCCGTAGCTCATCGTGTAGACCGGTCCGACGCCGCGGGCGACCAGTCCCTTGCGCAGATCGTGCATCGAACCGGCATTGCAAAGCACTCCGTGCAGCAGGAGCACCGGCGCGGCCGCGGAACGCGGCGGCGGGTCGCCGGGCAGAAAGCGATAGATGGCCATGTGGCGGCTCGATGCGGCGATCGCCCACATCTCGTCCCAGAAAAGCCGAACGGTCGCGCCCGTCCCGATTTGCATTGTCGGGGGCCGCGGCGAGCGGAAGACCCACGCCAGCGCGAACCAGAAGAGCGTGATCGAGCCGAGAATCGCAAGATAAACGAGCGGCGCGCCAGCGACGTACCACCAGGGATTCGCGCCGCCTGCAATCCCGCTCGCGGCGGCGCGAACATACAACGCGATCGCGCCGAGATAGACGATCCACAGCGAGATCGCGGTGGTCATGGCGAGCGGATCATACGCCGGGCGAACCGGCGACCGCGGGCGCAAACAAGTGGCGTCAACCCGCGCCTCGGTAGCGCAGGGTTCAGCGAATCGCGGCGGCCCGACGAGCCAGAGCGAATCCGCCCGCGGCGGCGAGCAGCACCGCCGTCAGCAGCAGCGCCAAGGGGCCCTGCGTCGGCACTTTCGGGGCAACGAGCGCAACGGCCTGCTGCGCCGTCTGCGGGCAGGTTCCGTAGGGGCCGTAACACGCCAGCAGGACTTCGCGGGTGGAGCACCTGTAGAAGACAAAGAACTCCGCGGTGTCGTTCGCCGACGGCGGCGACGCTCCTACGTACGCGTAGGAAGCGACCAGGCTGTCGGCCGCCTGCGCGGGTGAAAACACGATCTGGAAGCCCGTGAACGTGCCGCTGAACGTGACCAGTCCGGTCGGGACCTCGCCTTGCGAGATGGTCGAGCCGGCGAGCGTCGTCGCGCGCCAACCCTCCCGCTGGGCGCCGACGGTCGTCAACGTGATGTCGAGATTGCCGTTGCTGCAGCCTGCCGCCGAGTTCAGCGCGACACCCTGGGCGACGGCGCTCGCCGCCGCCTCGCGCGGCTCGACCGTCGCCGCAAGAACGGCAAAAACGCAGATAATCCACGCGGATTGGGCGAGACGGCCCATTTAGTGCCTTTGTTCACTTCGTGACAAGGGCGAATCATGCACCTTCAAGCAACAACGCGGCAAGGTCGCGGGCCGAAACAGTGCATCGAATACCGCGTGCGACGACCATTTTCGTGACAGATTCCCCGCAGATTGGAGATTCCTGCGCAAAACGTCGCCTTTCCCCGACACTTTTGGCGCCATCGTCGGGCGACGGGCGCACGTGAATTGCGCTGGCCCTCGGCGGACGAGTCAACGCGACGACGCGGACGTCGTCGTTTGGGACGCGGCAGCTCCCGCAAGCGCACGCCACGCTTTGAGCGCACCGACGGTGCCTCCGATATCGGCGACGAGCAGAACGCCGGGGAGCGTCTTGCGGATCCGCCGCGTCATCTCGCCTCCTGCCCAGATTGCCACCGCCGATGGCAGCTGGCGCCGCAGCGATGCGAGGCCATCCCCTGCCTGCCGCACCGGAAACGCGCCGGAGAAGGAGAGCGCCACCACCTGAACGTCGTGTGCGACCGCGGCGCGGCGGATGTCCTCGATGGGTGTCTGCGGACCGAGTGAAATGCATTGCGCGCCTTCCGGGACGAGCAACGCCTCGACCATCAGCAGGCCAAGGCCATGCTGCTCGCCGGGAAACGTCGTGAGCAGCACCTTCGGCATGCCCATCTGTCGCGGGAACGCATTGATGCCGGTGCGCAGCGCGACCTGGAGCTGCTCCGTGTAGAGATGTTCCTCGAACACGGCAAGGTCGCCGCGCATCCACGCTTCGCCGACCGCGTGGTTGAGCGACGTCGCCGTTTCGAGCACGAAACGCTGCAGGCCTTGGCGCATCAGCAGATTGGCGAGCGTATTCTGCAGCGCCGGTGCGTCGTGGCTCGACAAAAGCTCGAGGATCTCGCCCTCGGCCCCGGGAGAGGCAGTCTCGCGCCGGGTGACGGACTTGCCTTCCGCCAGCGCATTCAACTCCTCGAGCGAATGCCGGATGATCTTGCCGGGCCGAAGACCCACATCCATGAGGCGCTTGATCGCACGGAGCTTCGCAACCTCCGCAACGGAGTACCTTCGCTCGCCATTGTCGTCGCGCACGGGCTTCGGAAAGCCGTATCGGCGCTCCCACATCCGAAGCACGTCCTTGGAGAGGCCGGCTTCGCGCTCGACCGCGCTGATGTTGAGGGCAAGCCCGGCGTGTTCGGTCGGCGGGGTCATCGCGGGTTTGAATATCGGCTTTGCCTTTTGACCCGCTAGCGAGGGTTCGCCTATAATTCCGCCCCTTGGCGAACTAGCTCAGCTGGTTAGAGCAGAGGAATCATAATCCTTTGGTCCGGGGTTCGAGTCCCTGGTTCGCCACCAACACGTAGGTGTGCAGTCCGGAGGCATCCACCCGGACTGCATGCTGTGCGCCGCAGGCACCGCCAGCGCACACCACGGCCAGAGCGAGTCGTCGCAACGACTTTCAACGGCTGGGTCAGGGCGAGAGGTTTCGGCGCACACCGGTCGGGTCGCGCCGCACTATTTTCCCGGTAGCGAAAGCCACACCAAGGGCCCGCTACGATGCGCGTATCGCGCGCGCCATGGGAACATCGGAAAGTTCGACTTCCGAATCGCCGGGTGTGGTGGCTTCGATCGTGTAGCGTGGCCTGCGTCTCGCTTCATCGAGACCTCGCCAGACGTATTCGCCGAGTACGCCGAGCATCAACATCTGAAACCCGCCAATGACCATCACGATGACCATCAGCGACGACCAACCTTCGACAGGTTGACCTCTGACTGCATTGGCAATGACGAACATGGCATAGATGAATCCGGCGATGGCGGTTAGAACTCCCGTCCACGACATGAACCGCACGGGCAAGTAACTGAACGCGGTAATCGAATCGACGGCGAGCTTGAGCTTTTTCTTGAAAGTCCAGCCCGATGAGCCGTGCAGGCGGGGCTCCTTCGTGTATCCGACTGTCTCCTGGCGGAAGCCCATCCAGGCGAGAAGCGCGAATATGTTGATGTTCCGTTCGTCGAAGCCCCGGTACGCCTCGATTACGCATCGGTCGATAAGGAAGAAATCGGCTCCCGTGGGCGCAAGCTCGCGCATGCCGATGACGTTGCGCATTATCCAGTAGAAGAGGCCGGACGTTTTAAGCGTCGCGGTGTTTTCGCCGAGCCGCTTGTCTCGAACCGCCCAAACCACTTGCGTCCCGTTCCGCCAGGCCGCGAGCAACTGCGGAATGATTTCCGGCGGATCCTGCAGATCGGCGGCCAGCACGACCGCGCAATCGCCTCGCGCAATTCGCAGCCCGCAGCTGACTCCGGCGTGCGAGCCGAAATTCCTCGAAAAGCGGAGCGCCCTTATGCGGCGGTCGCGCTGCGCGAGGCCTGCCGAAATCTCGAAAGTGCGATCGGAGGAGTGGTCGTCGATCACGATCCATTCCCACTCGACGGCGATCGAATCCAGGACTGTGCGCAGGCGCTCGTAGAGATCGGGAAGGTTTTCTTCCTCGTTGTAGGCCGGAGTGATGACCGACAGCCGACTGCACGTCCGGCCGTCGGCAGCGGGCGCGGTTGCGGTCATCGCGTCCGACATGCTTGTGCGAGAGCCGCCGCGACTTGCTGCTGGTCCGAGTCGGTCATTTCGTGATAGAGCGGCAGGAGGATGCACTGCTCCTGTGCTTGCTCCGACTTCGGTAGCGGTTGTCGCAACGGCATGTCTCGATAGGCTTGCTCTCGGTGACTGCACATGATTCCGCGACGCGCGGATATGCCCAGATCGAGCAGCGTCTGCATCACGGCGCGTTGATCGCACGCGGCAGGAAGGCGCACGCAGAAGCTTTGCCAGTTGCTGCGGGCCCATTCGGGCTCGACGGGCAGGCCGACGTCCGGGATATCGGCCAGTAGCTGACGATAGCGATCCGCAAGCACGCGCCGACGCGCGATGATCACAGGCAGCCGCTTCAGCTGCTCGCGGCCGACAGCGGCCTGGATGTCGGTCATACGGTAGTTGTATCCAAGCTCGGGATAAGACTCGAAAACGACCTTGGCCGACGTGTGCCTCACCGTGTCGGGAACACTCATCGCGTGCTGGCGCAGCAGCCGGAATCGCTGGTCCCATTCGGGATTGGCGGTGGTGAGCATGCCGCCGTCCCCGGTGCTCATCACCTTTCGCGGATGAAACGAAAAACATGCGACGTCGCCGTGCGGCTTGCCGATCTTGTCCCACGTTCCCTGCCAACGGATCGCGCTGCCGATCGCGCAGGCGGCGTCCTCGACGACCTTCAACCCTCGACGATGCGCGATCTCGAGGATGGCTCCGAGATCGCACGGCATGCCGACCTGGTGCACGCACAGGATGGCGCGTGTGCGCGGCGTGATGACCGATTCGATGAGACTGGGATCGATGTTGTACGTGCTCGGATCGATGTCGACGAACACCGGCATCGCGCCGCAGTAGCGAACGACGTTTGCGGTGGCGATGAACGAATGACTGACGGTAACGACCTCGTCCCCCGGCGTTACGCCGGCAGCGATAAGAGCAAGGTGCAGCGCCGTCGTGCAGTTGGACACCGCACAGGCATGGGGTGCGCCCACGAATTGGGCGAATTCGCGCTCGAACGCCGCGACCTCCGGCCCCTGCGTGATCCAACCCGACAAGATCACCCGGCGAGCGGCGTCGGCCTCGGCTTCGCCCATGACCGGTTTGATGATGGGGATCATGCGCGTACCTGCTGGCGGTTCCGCTGCCACCACTCGACGAGGCGCCGGAGTCCGTCTTCGAGCGAAACGGTGGCTCGAAAGCCCAGCATCCGTTCGGCTTTGGTGACGTCGGCGAGCCGTCGCGACACGGGGTTCACCTTGCGCTCCGGCCCGTACACGGGCGCAAGGGGGGACTCCATCACGTTCAGCAGTGCGGCGGCAAGTTGGCTCAGGCTCGTCTCCACCCCGCTTGCGATGTTGAACACCTGGTCCGAAACGTCGGAAGCGAGCGCCAGGACATTCGCGCGCGCCACATCGTCGATGTAGATGAAGTCCATCGTTGTCTTCCCGTCGCCGAGAATGAGCGGTGGAACGCCGGAAGCGATCCTTTCCATCCAGCGAATCAGGACTTCCGTGTACTTCCCGTGGACGTCCATCCGCGGCCCGTAGACATTGAAATAACGGTGGGCCACGTAGGGGAAGCCATACATGTCGTTGAACGACCGGAGCAGCCCTTCGAGCATGACCTTGCTCGCGCCATACCAGGTCCGGTTGTTGTACGGATGATGATCCTCGCGGGTTGGAAAGACGTCGGCGAGGCCGTAGATCGATGCCGATGACGCCGTGATGAACTTCTTGACACCTGCCAGGTGGGCGGCTTCAACCACATTGTACGTGCCGTCGCACATCACTTCGTGTGCCTCGCGCGGATTCTCGGCGCACGCCGTGATGCGCAGCGTGGCCATGTGCACGACCGCGTCCATGCCTTCCGTGACCGAATTCACGAGCTTCGCGTCGCGGATGTCCCCGCGAACGAGCTCGACACGCGGATCCTCGAGCGTGGTCGCGACATTATCGAGGCTTCCGCGAGCGAGGTTGTCGAGGATCACGATTCGCGCAGGCGAATGATCGCGCAGCAGCATGTCGATCGTCGTCGAGCCGATGAGGCCGCATCCGCCGGTGACGAGAATATTCGCTCCATCAATTCGCATCGATCGCTCCAGGGTTAGGTTCAGTTGTTTTCGACCGCTGCAATTGTTCGATCTGTTCTTCGAGTCGGGCGATCCGGTTCATCAAATGCCCCATCTTCAATCCCAGCGTCGTTCGCACCGACGATATGGCTTGTGCGGCAGGGCACGTCTTTCTGCCCTCCGGCTTGACCTCGAGGAGCCGCAGCACGCCGTCCCCGGTGAGAACGTCGACGTGGCCGTCGGCCGCGGAGACCGCGACGACTCGCCCGGGAATGCGTCCGCGGAAGTTCTTGGGATCGGCCACCGGGTGCGCTTTGCAAATCACGAGTTTTCGGCCTTCCAGATGCGTGTAGGCGCCCGGGTAAGGATCGGTCAATGCGCGGATCAATCTGTCCGTGGCGCGCGTGCTCGCCGTCCAATCTATCTCTCCGTCTTCGGGCAGCCGCGTGCAGCCGTATGTCGCGTCGGCATGCGATTGAGCGGTCCCGCGGTCTCCCGCCAGGTACCGAGCAACGACCTCGCCCAGGTGACTCCGTTGGATTTCGTTCAGGCGTTCGTAAAGGTCCCCGACGGTGTCCGACGGTCCGATGGGCGTCGTGCGCTGGAACAGCACGTTGCCGGCATCCAGTTCGGAAGCCATCTCGTGGATCGTGATCGCGGTGAATGGCTCGCCATTGATGATCGCCCAATTGACGCACGCCCGGCCGCGATAGCGCGGCAGCGGCGCATAGTGAACGTTGACGAAGCGAGTGACTTGCAGGAGCTCGGCCGGAAGTATGCGATCGTACGAAGATACGACGACGCAATCGGGCTGCAGCCGGCGAACGAGGCTGTCGACGGCCGAGGGCGCGGAATCGGTGTAGATGTCGATGTTGTGGGTTCGCGCATGCTGCAAGACTGGATCCTGGTCTCGTGTCTCCTGCGCGACTTGGCGAACGGCGCCCACGAGCGTTGCGGACCGCGACAAAGACTCGATCGCGCTCAGTCCGGTCGGTCCATTCGCCAACAGGAGGACGGCTGGCATTTCGGGTCAGGCCGTTCGGTCGGTTGTGAACGCGAGTTCGATTCGGTCGGCAAAACCCGAATCTACCGCAAGGTCCACCGCACGCTCGCAATCGTGGCCCTCGGAACGCGCGCGCCACAGCAACTCGCCGACCTTGAGGCCGCCGGTCTGCAGGCGCACGATCGGCTCCGGTCCGACTGCCGACGGCAGGATCGCCATGTGTCCCGACGCTGGAGACTCCGGGGGCCAAACCGGAATTCCGTTCGCGAGAAGGGCGCTCCGGTCGATGTCGCCCCAGAACTGCGCGAGGACGGCGCCGGGCCAGTTCGCTGCGATGAGCGCGGCCTCGTCGGGGCCTGCCGCCGGCTCATCGCGCGGCCGCATCGCGAGCACAATCGCATCGTACCTGGTCGCCGCCTGCGCTTGCCCTAGGTGAACGACGCGGTCCACGACGGCGCCGGCACCGGCCAAACCGCGCTCGATGTAGTCCGAGAACGGATTGTCGCAAAGGAGGAGTGCGCGGCACCCGTAAGGTGCAACGCCGGCATCGAGCAGCAGTTTGACGGCCATCGTTCCCAGGTACGAGAAAACGTCGACTGCAGGATGTCGCTCGTTGGTCCCGGCGACGGGGATGCCCCGTTCGCGGCATGCGATCAGGTCGACGTCGCCCCGTCGGTACTCCCACGACTCGTACATGAGCGGGACGGCGGCCGATCGCTTCATGCGCCCGATCGTCGGGCGATCGATCGGCCGGACGTGGCCGCTGTTGGTCACGATATCCGCGCGCGACAGCGACTCCTCACTTTTATCAGCGACAATCCGAATTCTTTTCCGAACATCCGCGATGGCCGCCAGCGCGTACGTTCGCTCCGCCACGTCGTCCGCGGTTCCATAACGCGTCGTTCGCGTGCAGGCGAGCACCTGCTCGGCGCCGGCCATCGCGGCGAGAACGGGTGTGACAATGTAGGCGCCCGTCGCGGCCTCGGTGAACACCGTGCTACCCGTCAGATCGAGGCGACAGCGCTCGACACTGTCCTGCATCAGGCGGACGAGCCGTACCGGATTGCAACCCGGCGCGATGGCGGCCGCCATTCTAGGCGGCCCGGGCAGCGAGCGCCCGCACAGCGGCTGCGACCTCGGCGCGGTCGTCGGCAGCAAGCTCGGGGTACATCGGCAACGACAATACTTCGTCGGCCGCGCGCTCCGAGTGGGGAAAATCGCCGCGGCGATAACCGAGGTCGGAGTACGCCGGCAACAGGTGAACCGGCGTGGGGTAGTGGATGCCGGTCTGGATCCCGCGGTCGCGAAGCGCGTCCATCCATTTGACCCGTTCGCCCGTTCGGATTGCGTAGATGTGATAGACGTGACGCCGGTCGGCCATTGCTCGCGGGATTTGCACGCCGGAGCCGGCCAGCAGCTCGTCGTATTGCGCTGCATGCCGGCGTCGCGCCTCCGTCCAGGCTTCAATGTGCCGCATCTTGACGCGCAGCACCGCGCCCTGGATCCCCTCCATCCGGTAGTTGTAGCCCTTCAGCACGTGCTCGTACTTTCTTTCCGCGCCCCAATCGCGAAGCATGCGCAGCTTGCGGGCGTGCTCCGCGTTGTCCGTGACGACCATCCCGGCCTCGCCGTACGCTCCGAGATTCTTCCCTGGATAAAAGCTGAAGCAGCTCATGTCCCCAAGACTTCCCGCGCGGCGCCCCTTGTACTCGGCACCGTGCGCCTGGGCGGCATCCTCGATCAGCGCAAGGCCGTGACGGCGCGCTATTTCGATCAGGGGATCCATGTCCGCGGGCTGGCCGTAAAGGTGCACCGGCAAAATCGCCTTGGTACGCCGGGTGATTGCCGCTTCGACGCGGCCGGGATCCATGGTGAAGGCGACGGGGTCGATATCCACCAGCACCGGCTTCGCATGGCAATAGTGGATCGCTGCCGCCGTGGCGACGAAAGTGAATGGCACCGTAACGACCTCGTCGCCCGCCTCGACCCCCGCGACCAGCAGTGCGAGATGCAGCGCGCTCGTCCCGCTGTTGACTCCTATCGCGTATCGGCTTTGGCAGTACGCGGCGAACTGTTCCTCCAGTGCCGCGACCTCGCTGCCGAGCGTGAACTGACAGCTGTCCAGCACGCCCTGAATGGCCTCGCCGACCTCCGTTCTGATGCTTGCGTATTGCGCCTTCAGATCGACGAACGGGATCATGCGGGCCTCCCATCGCTGTGGACGTACACGGTCTCTCCTTTGCCGCGCATGGAGCTCGTCGCGGCTTCGATCAATTGCACGACCCGAAGGCCGAGCAGGCCATCGGTGATGGGAGTTGCCCCGGTCTCGATGCACTTCGCGAAGTGCTCGCCTTCGACGCGGAGCGCTTCGCTGCCGTCCAGCTTCGGCGCCAGCATGTCACCGGTGCGGTAGCCGACACGCAGCTGATAGATCTTCGCAGGGTCGTCCGTGAAGCTGACGCCTGAATCGTAGACCTTGATCTTCTCCGACGCCTCCATGTCGTCGTACACGATCATCTTCTTGCTGCCGCCGAGCAGGATCTGGCGGACCTTTACCGGCGCGAGCCAGTTGACATTGACATGCGCGATCACGCCCGAGTTGTAGAACAGGGTGATGTAGGCGAGGTTTTCGGGTGTGCCCGGGAAGTGCGTCATGCCGCTCGCCGAAACAGCCGATGGATGTTCGGCCAGCAGGTGTTCGAGAATGGCGAAGTCGTGCACCGCGAGATCGGATATGACGTTCACGTCGCGCTGGAACAGGCCGAGATTCACGCGGATCGAATCGTAGTAGTAAACCCGCCCGAGGTCGCCGCCCCTGGCAATTTCGGCCATCTTGCGCACGGCGCCGGTATAGATGAACGTGTGGTCGACGATGAGTATCCGCTTTCGCCGTTCTGCTTCGTCGACGAGCTTTCGTGCCTGCAGCGATGTCTCCGTCATCGGCTTCTCGAGCCAGACGTGCTTGCCGGATTTCAGGGCCGCCATGGCGAGTTCGAAATGAGTGGCCACGGGGGTTGCGATCGCCACGGCGTCGATCTCTGGGTTACGCACCAGTTCCATGAAATCCGATGTGACCTTGACGGCCGGGTATCGCCGTTGCACCAGCGCGAGCTTGGCGCTGTCGAGATCCGCCACCATGTGCACGTCCACGCCTGGTGTCTCCGCAAAATTGCGGACCAGATTGGGGCCCCAATAACCGTAACCGATGACGCCGATTTGGATCACGTCGTTCCTTTTTCGATGGAAATGATGACGATTCCCACGAGTATCGTCGCCAACCCGATCATCTTTTGAACCGTCAGCGATTCGTGGAAGAAGACGACGGCGCCCGCGGTCACGAGCGAAAACGTCAAGCTGACGAGGAGCGGGTAAGCAAGGCTCAACGGCTCGGTCGCGACCACGCGGAACCACACGACACTTGCCAGGAAATAGAGCACAAATCCCGCGGCGAAGAGCGGCTGCAGAAACAGTCGCGCGAGCGAGAAGAAGAGGCCCACCACGCCGGCGGGGGCGAAGCCGCCGGCGCCATCGATCCCTGCGCGGAGCATGAGATTGGCGCCCATCGTCATTGCGGCCGTCACGAACACGAGAATGAAGCCGCTTCCGCTCATCGCGGTTCCGGCTTCGTGCTTTCGGTGCGGCGTACGACGCGAGCCGGAACACCCACCGCAATCGCGTTCGGCGCGATGTCCGTCGTGACGACGGCGCCTGCGCCGACCATCGCGCCGGCACCGATCGTCACGCCCGCCATGATCGTCGCGTTCGAGCCGATCGATGCGCCCCGACAAACGCGCGTCGGCTCGACGCTCCAATCCGATTCCGTTTGCAAGCTGCCGTCGGCGTTGGTTGCGCGGGGATGGCGATCGTTGATGAACATGACACCGTGGCCGACGAACACTTCATCCTCGATGGTGATTCCTTCGCAGATGAACGAATGCGAGGAAATCTTGCAGCGCGCGCCGATCGTGGCGTTTTTCTGGATTTCGACGAAAGCGCCGATCTTGGTCTCGTCGCCGATCGCGCAACCGTAGAGGTTGACCAGGTCCGGTTGGAACACCTTGACGTTCCTGCCGAGTTTGACGTTGTCTGAAACGGGCATATCGGATCCTATGGATTACGCGGTGCGGTCAACGGCTCGCTTTGCCGAAGTCCGCAAGGCAGGTCGCAGGAACGCGAAATACGCTGACGGGCTCCTGCATGCGCATATGGGCGATGACGTGCCGCTGCAGCCACCGGGCAAGAGGTTTCGGAAGCCGGTCGACGTTCGCCGGGCTGATCCGGGCGATCTCCCACACCTCGGTGTCTTCCACGGGGCGCAGCTCCGTTACCTTCGACCAGCATTTCGGAGCGTCGGCCGGCGATCGTATTGGATTTCGGCCCATGTCGGCCGTTCTGGGATCGATGAGCGCATACACCGAACCGTCGGAGGCGGTGTCCTTGCCGTTGTCAGTGATCCGAGATAGCGGCTGGATCAACGGCCGGGCGTCCGCCCCACCTTCGATCTTCGCGAGAGTCCCGGCGATTCGGGCGGCGTTCACCATTCCGTAAACCGGAGTTTCGGGATGCTCGCGAGCGAATGCCAATGCTGCCCGGGTGCCTGCCGTAAACAGGCGGATGCGTTCCTTTTCGGCCGCCGCGATGCAGACCCCACCGGCGACATACACGAAAAGCAGGGCGAACAAGGCCGGCCCCTGCAGTCTCCGCGCGGCGTCCGCGGCGAGCAGGCACAAGGGCGCGGTGAAGATGAGCAGGTAGTTGGACTGCTTGCCGATGAAGGCGAGAGGGTGCAGCGATATTATCGTGAACGAAAAGATGCCCACGAGTCCGGCCGCCCAAACCAGAACATACGCGGTGCCGGCGTCGATGCTGTGCACTTGAATGAGCTGCTTGCCTATCAATACGAGGCATGCCACTGCGAAAAACGGCATGATCCACGTGTCCCAGAAATCGGTCAGCATGAGACTGAAATAATAACTTGGCGACGTGAAAATCCAGCCCGGCACATTCTCGATGTAGCTTGTCTGCACGGCCTTGGAGAGGACCTTGTAGACGTGCAGAGCGTCTCCCGCGGTATAAAGGAAGACGAGGCAATTCGCGCCGATCACGATCGCGGCGCCAAGCGCGGTCCAGATCCATTTGTTGTCCCAGCGCCGGAACACGATGGCGTACAGAGCGAAGACGGCGCCGAAAATGATCACGACCTCTTTGATCCAGTAAACGAACCCGATGGCAAGGCCCGCCGCCAGATACCACCGACTTTGTCCTCGGCGCTCGGCGATGAAGAACAGGACCATGCTCAACGTGATGAAGAAGGCGAGCGGCAAGTCGGCGCCCAATTGGCCGGTGCCGCTCAGATGAACGGGCAGGAACGCGAGAAAGATCGATGCCAGCACCGCAGCGCGCGAGCCCCAGATCGTTTTGGCGATGCCGTAGACAAGGGCAATCTCGCCGAGCGCGCACACGAAGGGCCACATGCTGAGCGAAACCATGCCGCGCCCCAGCAACAGCACGAACAGCGCCGCCGGAACGCTGTAGCCGAGTCGTAACGCGCCAACGTTGTCGGACGCGGACCATCGCCCTTCCGCCATCAGGAGCGCCTGGTTCGCGTAGACGATGTCGTCGGATCCGATGAAACCGGAAAAGAGAACCAACGTTGCCGCCGCGGCAACGATGAGAATCAAGACGAGGTTACGCAGGTCGGAGCGAGTCCATCGCTCGGGCGAACGAGCCGGTCGTATGTAAGACGCTCCGCGGGCGGCTACTGCGGGTAGGACTTGGGCTGTCATGGGCGTAGAGCTGACATGTTCTCGGACGCGCTCGCGTGATCGCTTGTGCGGCCGTCGTGATTTTGTAACAGGGGGCTCAGGCAACCTCGGAGAGGAAAAGATCTAGCAAGAATTGTGCCGCAACGCGTACTGAGCGGCTTCACGCGCTGTCTTGGACCTCGATGACAGCGGGCGAGAGCCCGGCATGGTACCTCCCCTGCATCGCCAAGTAAGCCGATTCGATGTGTCGCGCGAAGTTCCGGGTATCGAAGAGCGGCACCGCGTGCCGGGTCGCGGCCAGCTGCTCCCGGATGCGCGTAAGCGTCTCCGGCCGGGTGGCGAGGTCGATGGCGAGCGACTCGTATTCCTCGCGCGTGGCGGCGACGAGATCGGGCAAGCGCGCGGCAGCCAGCAAGCTTGCCGCGACCCTGCCGGCAAATGTCTCGCCGCGGCACGTCAGCACCGGCAGCCCGGCCCACAGGGCGTCGCTCGCGGTCGTGTGCGCGTTGTAGGGCAGGGTGTCGAGAAACAGATCTGCGGCACGATGACGGGCGACGTGGTCCGCCGCCGCGACGAGAGGTGCAAAGACGAGTCGGTCCGCGCCCACGTGCCGTCGCGAGGCCTCTCGGCGCAGATTTGCGGTGGCCACCTCGTTGTCCTCGAGCAGCCACAGCACGCTCCCATCCACTTCGCGCAGAATGCGCATCCAGCTGTCGTAGGCGCGCGGCGTGATCTTGTAGTTGTTGTTGAAGCAGCAGAACACGAATGCCGCACGCGGAAGGCCGAGCTAGTCTCGCGTGAATGCTCGCTCCGGAAGATGCCGCCGGTCGTCATTCGGCTGGTAGCTCTCCGGCAGGTAGGCGATCGCCTCCGTGAAGTGCTGGCGGCTTTGGGGTGGGATGAGCGTCGGATCCGCAATGAGGTAGTCGCGCCTCGGCGTAATCGGGCTTGACGCGCAGCGCCCGGTCGTAGCTCTCCAGCGCTTGGGCGTGGCGCCCGAGGCAAGCGAGCGCATTGCCGCGGTTGTTCCATGCTCTCGCGTTGTCGGGCCGGAGGGCGACCGCGCGGTCATAGCTCGCCAACGCTTCGGAATGCCGCTTCAAATCCGCGAGCGCAATTCCCCGATGGTAGTGGACGAGCGCGTTGTCGCCGCGGACCGCCGCGGCTCTTTCCAACAGGTCCGCTGCCTCCTGCGTGCGCCCTGCGCGGCCGGCGACGATTCCGCCGAGGTGCAGCGCGTCGAAGTGGTTGGCGTCGCTGTCGAGGACGGCGCCGCACAGCCGCCTCGAGCCAATCTCCGCGAGCATAAGCCGCGACGGCAAGCTGCATCGCCGGTGGAACTGCAAGCGGCGGGGCGATTGCTTTTGCTGGAGCCGGCAGCGGCGCCGAGGGAACGGGTGCAGGCGGTGCGTCGCGCGTGGGCATCGCTTGTCAAAAGGCGGATTGCGTTGGCAACTCCGGACTTATTGTGCACGGTTTCGAGGGCCACCCTCCCTCCTGCGCCGTGACGGTGCGCTGAACTGCGTATCGCATTGGGTTGGATTATGATTCGCAACCGTATTCACCGTTCCCATGGCCGCCGCCGATATTTCCCGCGACCTCGAGCCGCAGCGCAGCTACCTGCTGCGCGTGGCCCGCCTTCAGCTGCGCGACGAGGCGCTGGCCGAGGACGTCGTCCAGGAGACGTTGCTCGCCGCGCTGTCCGGGACGGGCTTTTCCGGCAAGTCGAGCCTGCGCACGTGGCTCACCGGAATCCTCAAGCACAAGATCGTGGACGCGATTCGCAAGAAGCAGCGGGAGCCGACCGTGGCCTCGTCGTTCGCCGACATCGACTCGGAAATGGACATCGAGGATTTCGACGCGCTCTTCAACGAGCGGGGCGGCTGGGACCCGAAGCCGGGCGAGTGGGGCGCGAGCCCTGAGGATGCGCTCAACCAGCGCCAGTTCCTCGACGTGATGGATCTTTGTCTCGAGAAGCTGCCGCCGAACACCGCCCGGGTGTTCATGATGCGGGAGGTGATGGAGCTCGAGACGGACGAGATCTGTAAGGAATTGACGATCAACGCGAATAACCTGTGGGTCATCCTTTACCGAGCCAGGATGGCGCTGCGCCTGTGCCTCGAGCAGAACTGGTTCGCCCGCAATGACTGACGCCCCTGACCCGACGCCTCCGGCCCGCCGCCCGATGACCCTAAAAAGGGTGCTCGGCCACATCATCTCGTGCAAGGACGCGTCGCGCCTCATGTCCCAGCGCGAAGATGGCCGTCTGTCCGCGTGGCAGCGGCTCGTGCTGCGGCTGCATCTGTCCGTTTGCGCGGCCTGTTCCCGCTTCGAGCGTCAGATGACATTCCTCCGCACCGCGATGCAGCGATATCGGCAGTAGCTCGCGAAGCGCGGCGCAGGCGAACCTCGTGCAGCTGACGGTCAACGGAACGATTCGCACCTTCGACCGGCCCGTGAGAACGGTCGCCGATCTCGTGCGCGAGCTTTGCCTCGAAGGCAAGCGAATCGCCGTCGAGCGGAACGGCGCCATCGTGCCGCGGAGCCGTTACGCCGACACACCCATTGCGCCCGGCGACGCGCTGGAGATCGTTGGCGCAGTGGGCGGCGGCTGAGGGCCACGCACGAGGTCTTCGCGCCTCCGCCGCGAGGAGTAAAATCGTCGCCATGAACGCTCCCCGCGAACCCTCGTCCGTCATCGCCGATCCGCTGGTGGTTGCCGGCAAGAGCTATCGCTCGCGACTGCTGGTCGGCACCGGTAAGTACAAGGACTTCGATCAGACCCGCGCCGCGGTCGTCGCTTCGGGCGCAGAGATCGTCACGGTTGCGATCCGCCGCACGAACATCGGGCAGGATCCGAATGCGCCGTCGCTGCTCGACGCGCTGCCGCCTTCCGAATTCACCTATCTGCCGAACACTGCCGGCTGCTACACGGCCGACGATGCCGTTCGCACCTTGCGGCTCGCGCGCGAGCTCCTGGACGGCCACAATCTCGTGAAGCTCGAGGTTCTGGGCGACCCGCACACGCTCTTTCCCAATGTGCGGCAGACCCTGACCGCTGCCGAGACGCTGATCAAGGACGGCTTCGACGTCATGGTCTACACGACCGACGATCCCATCATCGCCCGCGAGCTGGAAGCGATCGGTTGCGTCGCGATCATGCCGCTCGCCTCGCTGATCGGATCCGGCATGGGGATTTTGAATCCCTGGAATCTCAAGCTCATCATCGAGGCCGCGAAGGTGCCGGTGCTCGTCGATGCAGGCGTCGGCACGGCATCGGATGCGGCCATCGCGATGGAGCTGGGCTGCGCCGGCGTGCTGATGAACACGGCGATCGCGGGCGCGAAAGAGCCGGTGCGCATGGCCGGCGCGATGAAGCTCGCGGTCGAAGCCGGGCGCGAAGCATTCCTCGCGGGGCGCATGCCGCGCAGGCTTTATGCGGCGAGCCCGAGCTCCCCGACCACCGGTCTCATCAGCTGAACCGGCGGCTAACCAAGGCCGGGAAGTGGCTGCTGACGTGGACAGCTGAAGTGGACACTATCCGCGCGGCGCGCGAAGCCCCGTCGGCAACGGGCAACGCCGCGTGGGCGAACGGCGGCGCAATCGTCGTGGCGCTCGCCGCGCTGCTGGGTGCCTCGATGGCCGCGGCGGTGCCGTTGACGCCCGAAGAGCTGACCAAGGTTTGCGCCGAAGCCGACGATGCCGCGCACTGCGGACGGCTGGTCGAGGAAGTGCAGCTGCCGCGGCTGCCCAATCTCGCTGTCCGCGACAAGCTCGACCTCAGGGTGCTGCTTTACCCTTCGGGCATCGCGACCTTCACCGACACCGAGACGCTGCACGGCGGGCGCTCGTACAGCCTCTGGGACTTCATGAGCGAGATCAACGCCGTCGTGCTTTACGTCACCGACGGCGACGACACGTGGTTCACGTTGTTGCAGAGGACGAACGGCCGCAAGTTCGATTTGCCGAGCGATCCGAAGCTCTCGCCCGATCGTCAGCGGCTCGTGACGGCCGACTTCTGCGAGCGCCGCTGCGTGAACGAGCTTGCGCTGTGGCGGATCACGAAGGACGGCGTGCGCAAGGAGCTCTCCTGGCGTCCGAAGGAGCCCTGGGCCGACGCGGTCGCGACGTGGAAGGATGAGCAGACCATCGTCGTCGACCACGCGCTCGCGGGCACCGACAAGCGGGTGACTCTCACGCGCAAGCTCGGCGACGGCGATTGGGTCCGCGCGCCTGGTCCCTGAGCGGCACGCGAGCCCGTTGCAGGAAGCGGTGGCCTCCGAGCTTCACCACCGGCGGATCAGGAGCTTCGTGCTCCGCAGCGGACGGATGTCGCCCGCGCAGCACCGCGCACTCGACACGCTGTTTCCGAAGTACGGCATCCCCTTCTCGCCGACGCTGCTCGATCTCGACGCCGCGTTCGGCCGCCGCGCACGGCATGTGCTCGAGATCGGATTTGGCATGGGTGAGACCACGGCGACGATTGCGGCGGCACGACCCGATGAAGATTTCCTCGGTATCGAGGTTCATCCGCCCGGCGTCGGAAGCCTGCTAAGGCAGATCGACGAACGCGGCCTTACGAACGTGCGTGTGATCCGTCACGACGCGGTCGAAGTTGTTGCCGCAATGATTCCGCGTGCATCGCTCGCGGGCATCCACGTCTTCTTCCCGGACCCGTGGCCGAAGAAGCGCCATCACAAGCGGCGCCTCCTGACAGCGGCATTTGTCCGCGAGCTCGCGCTGCGCCTCGCCGCCGACGGCAGGCTGCACGTCGCCACCGACTGGGAAGAGTACGCGCAGGAAATGCTGGCCGTGCTGGCGGCAGAGCCGCTGCTGGCGAATGCTTCGGGTGACGATTTCGCGCCGCGCCCCGACTACAGGCCGCTCACCAAATTCGAGGTCCGCGGCCTGAAGCTCGGCCACGGCGTCCGCGATCTCGTCTTCAGCCGCGTGCGCGACGTCAATGAAACCGCCGGATGATCGGCCGCTCCAGTAACTGCCAGGTCAGCGCCGAAAGCCCGATCACGATCGCGAGCGTCCACATGAGCAGCGTCACCGCCGAGCTCGCCACCGAATGTGCGGTCAGCGCCAGGATCACCGGCAGGTGCCACAGGTAGATGCCGTAGCTCACGTCGCCCAGGTAATCGAGCGGAGGGACGAACCGCGCAACGTTCGGAAGCAACGAGGCGAACAGCACCAGCGCGCCGAACGTCGCCGCGAGCCCGCTGCGCCAGAAGATCACCATCGCCGCATCGCCCCAGTAGTCGGCGTGCGACCAGTACGTCTGCCATACGATGTCGAGCGCAACCGTGAACGCGAACGCAGCCGCGATCAGCGGCGGCCACTGTGATCGCGCGGTCCAGCGCCGCAGACCGCCATCGAGATGCAGCCGCGCAATCGCGAGTCCGATCGCGAAAGCATCGAGCATCGACGGCACCTGCGTCGCATAGACGAAGGTGAAAAACGGCTTGCCGAGGTCGTGTGTCGCCCAGAACGCCAGGGCGCGTGAAATCCACGCGATGAGGAGGCCGCCCGCGAGGAGCGCCCGAATGTCCATGCGCGACAGCAACGGCGCAGCCAGCATCACCAGCACGTAGAACTGCATCTCGGCCGCGACGCTCCAGTTGGGGCCGTTGATCGCACCGTGCAGCGCGGGATGCAGGTTGTGCAGAAACAGCAGGTGGCTCACGAACTGCACCAGCAGCTTGGGCCAAGGCAGAGACAGCACCGCGGGTTGCACGACGATCAGAAACGCGACGCACGTGAGAATGTAGAGCGGGACGATTCGCGCCAGCCGTCGCCGCATGAACGTCCGCCGATAATTGCCGTCGCCGCCGCGGTACAAGCGGATCGCCGACAGCCCGATCACGAACCCGCTGATCACGAAAAAAAGGTCGACGCCGACCCAGCCGGCCCGGAACGTCAGCAGCGCGCCGGATGCAGGAAAGTCCGGCCACGGGCCGAGCTCGATCACGTGGTAGACCAGCACCAGCAGCGCGGCGAACGCGCGCAGCAGGTTGATATTGGGGAAATACATCGAGGCGGGCGTCAGGCGCAGGGGCGAAGATGGCGTCCGCGAGGCCAAGCGTCAGGCCGGCGGGTGCGGCGCCCCGCGCGCTTTCTTGCGCATCAAGAACACGCGGGCCTTCCAGATCCAGGATTTCTGCAGCTCTTCGAGCTCGTGGGCGCGCTCGAACGCGAGCTTCTCGGCGTGGGCGAGACCGGCGCGCAGACGCTCGATCTCCGCATCGCGCTCGGCGAGCAGCGTTTCCGCTAGCGCAAGGCCGTTGCGCAGCTTCGCAATCAGCGGCTCTCGCTCGTCGGCGTAGAGTTCCGCTTCGACGAGCCGCGCCTGCAGCCGCGTGCGCTCTTCCATGCGCTCGGCGAGAACGTGCCGCAGCTCCTCCATCCGATGCGCGATGCGCGCGTTGTCGACGGCCGCCCGCAGCGGGCCGGCCGGATCGTTGCGGACGTACTCGCGCACCTTGCGGACGTAGTCGGGATAGAGATCCATCAGCGTCTTGCCGGCGCTCGCCGTAAGCTCCAGACGCTCGCCGGAAAAGCTCACGGCGCCCTCGTGATAAACGAACACGTCGCCGGCGAGCACGTTGCGCCAACCGGCGGCCGCCGCGCGCATGCAGAAATCGTTCTCCTCGCCGTAGCCGCGACCGAAGCGCTCGGCGTCGAACGGCCCGATCCGGTCGAGACAGGCGCGCCGGATCAGCATGCAAAAGCCTACGGCGGTCGGCAGGTCGACCGTGCGGCCGGCATTCGTCGACGCGAACAGTCGATCGAGCTCGGCAACGCCCAGCGTGCCGGGCACGCCGCCCGTCCATCCTTCGAACGGATACGAGCAGATCGTCGCGTTGTTCGAGAAGGGCGTGACCGTGCCGACGTCGGGATACGCGTAGGCGCTGCGACAGAGGCGATCGAGCCAGTCGTTTGCCACTTCGGTATCGCTGTTGAGGAGCACGACGTCACGCTCGGCATGCAGGCTCATCCCGCGGTTGACCGATTGCACGAAGCCGAGGTTGCGCTCATTGCGCGCGAGCGTGATCCGCCTGGCGGCGGCGAGATCGTCGAGGTAGCTCGTGATGTCCGCCTCGGGACTTGCATCGTCGACGGCGACAATCTCGAACGTCGTGGCCTGACGATTGGCGAGCACGCTCTCGATGCAGCGGCGCGTCTGCCACAGGCCCTTGTAGACCGGAATGATGACGTCGATCATCGAATGCGAGGTCCATGGAGCCGCCGCGCCACGCCTCCCAGCCCTTCGCGCTTCAGCACGGCCTTCGCGCGGGAGCGCAGCGCCTTCCCGCTCTTCGGCGAGAGCGCGAGGCGAAAGAGGCGCAGCGCCATCGGCAGGGAGACGCTCGTCCGCAGGCGCGACGACCCCGGCAACTTGCCGCCGTTGCCGAACCATTCGGGGTGACGCAGCACGCCCTCGGACTGGCACCACCCGAGAAAGCTCGAGCGCGGATTCGCCGCGTCGTAGGGCTCGGGGAACGCCTTCTGCAGATCGCTGCGGTCGCGGTAGATCCGGCGGTGCGCGGGCTCGATCGGGGTGCCGTCGGAGAACCGCCCGAACGCCCAGGGCCACTCGCTGATTGGATCGCGATCGGCAATCGCAATCTCGGCCTCGTACCACGAGATCAGCGCCTGCACGGCCGGGCTCGCCTGCGCATTCTTGATCGCCATGATCCGATGCGCGCCGCTGTCGAAGCCCGTGAAGTGATAGAAGCCGAGCGGCTCGCCGTCGACTTCGAACCCGGACGCGAAGCTGCCGGTCATGCGCCGCGTCGTGAGGTTCCAGGTCGCGACGTTGTGCCGCGAAGACTTGACGATCGCCACGCCGTCGAAGAAGACCGGCGCGAAGTTCACCCACTTCTGGTCCGTGAAAAGGCCGTTCTCGACGTCGGCCCAGCAGAGACTGTACGTGCGCTGCGACCACCAGTCGGTGAAGCGCCGTCCTTCCGCGGTGTTGGACACACCGATGAAGCCCAGGTTGAAGATGCCGTGCTTCAGGCTGGCGACCTCGTTGTCGAAGATCGCTTCCATCGTCTGTTCCGGCTTCGTCTGGTGCGGGGTCAGCGCGAGGTTGCTGCGCTTCAGCGTCTCGAGGATGTCGTCCACCCGCGAGAACAGCGCCATGTCCGGATCGAAGTAGAGCACGGTGCCGCAATCGGGCAATTGCAGGAGGTGCTTGAGCGCGAACGGCTTGATCGCCGTCGAAAGCTCGACGATGCTGTGGGTGAAGGTCCAGTTGCGATAGTCCGGGATGCCGAGGCGCTCGATGCCGAGGATCGAATCGAACGGCTCGTCTTCCGTGCGCAGCCATTTGGGCCGCTCGTCGGCGAGCGCAAGGTGGATCACCGCCTCCGGGTGGTGCTGCCGGATCGAGCGGCACAGGATCCGCACTTTCGGCAGGTAATTGACCGCGGCGCTCGTGAAGACGTGCAGTGCTTCAGACACCAGGCCCGCTCCGGTTCAAAAGCGCCGTCATCGTCATGCGACCGACACTTCCTTCGCTGCCAGCGCCTGGTGGAAAGCAAAGAGGGTGGCGAGCGCGGATTCCGCGCTCACTTCAGGACAAAGCCGGCCCTTTTCATAACCGCGCAGACGCTCGCCGGGCGCGCCCAGGTCGAACGCGACGATCGGGAGTTCCAGCCGGATCATCTCCTCGGTCACGTAGGAGAACGTCTCGGGGCAGATCGAAGGAAAGAACGCGAGGTTGATCCCGTTCGCTTCGATCAGGCCGACGAGTTCGGCGTGCTTGTAGGCGCCCGTGATGGCAAGTCGTGGCGACCGGATCGGAATGTCGACGCCGCCGATGACGACGACGCGAACGTCGGGGTGGTCGCGATCGATTCGCGCCATGAGATCCTTGAGGACGAGCGCCCCTTTCTGCTCGCTGATCTGTCCGATGATGCCGATCGTGAGCGGTGCCGAATGATCGAGCGCCGGCAGCCGCGCCGGAAAAAAGTCCACGCGATGCGGGACGACACTGATGCGGTTCGGGTCGAGCGCCGGATACGCGCGGAGCAGCAGGCTGCGCGTGGACGCGGAAAAGCACCGCACTTCGTCGGCCGCCGCGAGACAGCGTCCCCAGAGCGCGCGCCACGGACCGATCGCCGTCGGCGGCGACAACGCAACATATCTCGCCTCGTGTCGCGGCAGGCATTGCGCGCAAACGCTCACGTCGGGAATGCCGCAATACCGGCCGTCGGCATCGAGCAGCACGAACGACGGGCACACGGCGAAGTAGTCGTGGACGGCAACCGTCAGACGCGTCTGCGGGAGGCTTGCGCGGAGGGCGCCGATCCAGTCGGCGAACACGAGCGGCTCGTCGAACGAGACCGCGCTGTTGACGAAGATTTCCGTGACTTTCGCTCTGGCGAGAATGCGCTCGAGCGCCGCGAACGACGACATCCGGTAGATGTCTTCGCCGCCGTTCTTCCGGAACACCTGAAGCCGGTAGTCGAGCGTCGGCAGGTTGTACGTGCCCAGCAGGACGACGGCGCCGGCGGCGAGGCGATCCCCGATCAGCTGCCGACGATACTGATTCGCGCCGCCTCCGAGGTTGTGATCAAAGACGACGATGGTCGGGGCTTCCGCAAGATGTGGCAAGAGGCGCTCGACCGTATCGAGATCGTCGAGCGAAGGAGCGCCATAGTTCTGCGCCAGCGCACGGCGCGCGACGCCACGAAAATCGCCGCGCGCGAGACGCCGGCCGGCCGCTCGAAAGAGCCAGGCGATCTCGCGGAGCCTGCGGCGGGTGGCCGTGCGCGCTTCGATCACGTGCGTGACGTCGAGCTCCGTCCGCTCGCCGTCGTCGAAGCGGAATTCGAGCGTCGCCTTCGTTACCGGCTGCTGCGGCGGATAGCCCGTCATGACGAAGCCGGAGGATGCGGCGTTGCGAAGATCCGGAAACGTGCGCTCGACATCCGCGCGCGTGAGTCCGAAATCGACGGGCAGGCGGATGTGCCAACCGTCGCCTTCGAGCCGCAACGCGACGTTCTCGACCGCTTTCGTCGGATGCGCGACCCAGCCCCAGCCGAAGATGCGCCTGCCGTTGGTGACGAGGCGGTCGATCCCGAATTGAAGATCCCGCGCTTTTTGATCGCTCATCAGATTTGTCATTCTAGCAGGGGTGCGTCGGGCGACGGGTAGAATCGCCCCTCGATGGGCCACGACCTCGAATTCACCGGCGAGCGCTTCATCCCCGGCACTCCCGGCGAGATTTGGCACGAGCATTGGCACCGCTACCACTTCGCCGCGCCGCTCGTAACGGGCCTCGACGTGCTCGACGTGGCATGCGGCGAAGGCTACGGCAGCGCGCTGCTCGCTGCGCGCGCAGCGAAGGTGATCGGAGGCGACATCTCGCAAGCTGCGGTGGATCACGCCGCGAAGCAGTACTCGGGTGTCGCGAACGTGGAGTTCCGGCAGGCCGACTGCGCCGCGCTTCCGTTTGAGAATGCAAGCTTCGACGCGGTGGTCTCGTTCGAGACGATCGAGCACATCACCGCGCAGGAAGCGTTTCTCGCGGAGATCCGCCGTGTGCTGCGGCCCGACGGGCTCCTCATCCTGTCGTGTCCCAACAAGACCGAATATACCGACCGTCGGGGCGTCATCAACGAGTTCCACGTGCGGGAGCTCTATCGCGACGAGCTCGCTCGCATGATCGCGTCGCGCTTTCCGCACGCGGTGTGGTACGGCCAGCGGCCGAGCTTCTATTCGGTCGTCTGGCCCGAGCAGGGCAACGGAAGCGGCAAGTGCGAGGGCGAGATTTTCGAGGTGTCGGAGGCCGCGGCGACGGCTTCCTCACCCGGGCACGCGCGACCGCTGTACTTCATCGTTCTGGCAAGCGCGGCGGCGGACCGGCTCGCGGCGATCGCACCGCGCATCTCGGTGCTGGCCGATCGTGACGAGTGGGTGCACCGGGACTACGAGAAAGTGATGCGCGACCTGACCGCCACGCATGCGCTCGCGCACGACCTTGACGTTTGTGTCGAGCAGGGTAACGAGCAGCGCGCCGAGCTCATGCGGACGCACGGCGAGCGCGAGATCGCGCACGAGACCGAGCGCTCGCGGCTCGCGGCAGAGATCGAGCGCCAGCAGCACGAGATCGCGCGCCGCGCGAGTTTCAAGTGGTGGATCGGTCTGCCGCTGCGGCGCGCTTGGCTCGCCCTCAAGCGAAAGCCGCCGTGGTCCTAGTGTTCTGACGCTACCGCAACGTCAGGATCACCGGTTGATGGTCGGCTGCCTGCGTTTGCCGATCGACGCGAATCGAGTCGATGCGCGGCACGAGGTCTTCGCTCAGGAAGATGAAGTCGCAGTGCAGCTCGTCCTGCTCGGGGAAGTCCTTTTCGTAGAGCTTGAACGTGCCGGGATGCGGCACGCCGGGATGCTTCGCCTCCCAGGCGTCCATGAGGCGCGGGGTGCCGTCCGCGAACGGCTCGCCAAGGCGCGCGTGATTGAAGTCTTCAGGCTCGAGGTTGAAGTCGCCGGTGATGATCGTCGACTTCGGGCGCAGATGCGTGTGGAACGGACCGCCCGTTTCATCGACGATCGTTCCCGCGCGCGCATGGGCGAACCCCTCGGCGTATAGGGCACGCAGCCTGTCGATCTGGGCGCGTCGCTGCAGATCGGAGTAATACTCGAGATGCGTCGTCATGACGCGGAGCTCGCCGAAAGCGGCGACGACGCACGCCTCGACCGCCATGCGGGGCATCCCGTTCTTGCCGGGATCGATGGGCGAGGGGAGCAAATGCCGGTACGCTTGCCGCACCGGAAGCCGCGAGAGCACCATGTTGCCGAACTTGCGCCGTCGTCCGCCGTCGCCCGGATGATCCACGGCCGCGCCTCCGATGGCGGTGAAGTTCGGAAGAAGCGATGCGAGTGTCGCGAACTGGTCCGCGTCCGTGTTGCCCGCGAGGCGCGGATCCGGAAAGTTGTCGGCGATCTCCTGCAGGCACAGGACGTCGAAGTCGGCGAGGTCTTTCGCCGCGGACACGATCCGCGCCGGGTCGACGCGACCGTCGACGCCCCGGCACCATTGCACGTTCCAGGTGATCAGGATCATGGCGTTCAGTTTATCGGAGGGGG
>Ga0070670_100000617_pt1 | contig 27864 bp, 20 predicted proteins | sample KBSS63metaG_FD_64665 | JGI IMG/M metagenome (GOLD analysis project Ga0070670, IMG submission 64665) | Switchgrass rhizosphere microbial communities from Kellogg Biological Station, Michigan, USA - KBS S6-3 metaG | ecosystem: Host-associated > Plants > Roots > Rhizosphere > Soil ... | reverse complement strand
GATCGAAATGCGGGTCCGACCATTCCTTGCCGGGAATCGGCGTCGCTTTGACATTGAGCGCTTTGCTGCCCAATTCACGCGAGCGATGCAATTCCTTGATCGCTTCCTGCGGATCCTGCAGTGGAATGACGCCGGCCCACATCAGGCGGCCCTTTTGCTGTGAAGCGTACCAATTCATGTAGTTGTTTTGCGCTCGCGCATATGCGGCGGCGAGTTCCGGATCGTCGACAAACCAGAGAATATCGAGGGCAGGCGAGTTAGGCGACAGCACCGCAACGTCGATACCGTCGAGATCCATGTTGCGGACCCTGCCCTGCGGTGTGAGATCCGCTTCCGTCACCCACTCTTTTTTTTCCGCTTTTTGTCGGCCGAGCTCCGAGCCGATCATGATTTGATTGCCGACCAAAGTCTTGCGCCGTTCGTTGTCCTTGGTCGGCAGCTTGCGCGGCAAAAATTCACGATACTTGTCCTCCACGGTTTGTCCCCAGCTCTCCAAATCGCCGACCAGATGACTGTCCAGATCGATCACCTTCATACCGTCTATGGCCATGGTTCCTCCTTGTTAATGGATGGCGGCTTTGCCGCTCAATGCCTGATCGAGAAAGCCGCTCTTTTCAAACTCGCGCATGATGCTGTCGTCCACCAAGCGTTCGAGCGCGATATCGCCGATCTTCGGGTTACGCACCTTCATGAAGCGCTGAATATTTTTCAGCCCGTCGAGCACGACGAAGGCTCTTTTGTCCGTTCGTCGGACATAATCCTCGTAACCGTCGGTTGCCGCCACCGGATCATTGATCGCGAGTTTTTTGGTCATGACTTCCATGACCGCCTGCTTGTTTGCTGGATTCAGCACGAAGCCGTGTCCCTCGAGGAGCGCGCGGAGTGCGCTCCTGACGAGCGCTTGATGGCTTGCAAGATAATCCGTCTTGAGGACGATACTGGTTCCGACCAGCGGAATTTTTTCCACTTCCGCGAGAAAATTATAGCCATTGCGCTTCAAGCGCCGACTAAAAATCCCGGCGAGGGATGCCCCTTGAATCGTGTTGGTTTCGAGAGCCTGGGTAATCACCCGCTGATCGCCGAACGCCGCCAACGAAACCTTGTCGCGCTCGGGGTTAATGCCGATCTGTTCCAAGGCGAGCATTGCCGACATCCAGCCGGTGCCGCCGATGCTCGTTACGCCGATGCGCTTGCCTTTGAGGTCGGCGGCGGTTTTTATTTCGGGACGAACGACAAGATCGGTTTGGACAAAATTGGAGAACGCCGCGATGATCTTCATGTCGAGACCACCCACGGCTGCTCCCAAGGTCGCCGTGCCCCCGGTATAGGCCATCTGCACATCTCCGGTATTGATGGAAGCGATCAAAGTAGGCGAGCCGGGAATAAACACCGTCTGGACATCGATGCCGTTTTTGGCGAAAAATCCTTTTTCCTGAGCCACCCAGAGCGTAGTTACCACCGAGCTCATAGAGGCATAACCGAAGACCATTTTCGTGCGGGTCTGGCCGTAGCCAATGCGCGGAGCTAAGCAAAGAAGCAGGAAAATGATAAGCGTCCGGACAAATTTTCCTTGCGGCATCGATCGGCGTTCCTTCCGGCTGCAGTATTGTGGGGATAACAGAGCGATTCCAAGCTGTCAATTAGCGCAGAGCCGGCGAGCCTGATCCGATCTGCCGAGCGCAGCGAACGCACCGACTCAGAGACAGATTCGTCCAGGACGCGCTGACGGAAGTTTTCGTTAAGAAAGATTGAAAACTAGCAACTCATTGGTTCTCCCGCCGCCGCCGCATTCGGTCGCACCGCCCGCATAGTAAAGGTTTTGTCCGACCACAACACCGCCGAATCCGTGGCGACCTTTGGTCATCGGGCTGTAAGATGCCCAGGCGCCGCTCTTGAGATCGAAGCCTTCCATTTCGGGATAAGTGCGCTTGTCGCGACACTCCCCGCCAGCGACAAATATTTTCCCTTGATAGAGCGCTCCGGCGACGCCGCTGCGCGCTGTGGGCAGCGGCGGGCCCGCTTGCCAGGAATTGCTCGCGGGATTGTATACATCGTGCAGATCGACGTTTTGCGATGAGGCATCCAATCGACCGCCGATCACATGAACAAATCCATCGCCGGCAACCACCGCGAGATGGTCGCGCGCCCTGGGCAGCGGCGCCAATTCGCTCCAGCGATTGCTCGCCGGGTCATAGACTTCGTGCGTGGTGACCGTGACTTTGTCGACTCCCCTGCCGCCAATCGCATGTATCTTCCCGTTCAATACGGTAACACCCACCGAGCCGCGCGGACTCTTGAGCGGCGCACGCTCACGCCAGCTATCACTCGTCGGGTCGTATTCATAAACCCAATTGACCGCATTGCCATGCCCGCTCGCGGTGAAAGCGCCGACCACGTAGATTTTTCCGTTCAACGCTGTCGCCGCAGCATGGGTCATGCCGCGGGGCAACGGCGCGCGATTGCGCCAGCGGTTAGTCGCGATGTCATATTCCTGATTGAGGTTTTGATCGGCCAGATCGGCGGTGGTACCGCCAATGACATAGATCTTCTCACCGTTTGCGGCCGCGGTGACTTCGCCGATCTCAATCGGCATCGGTGCAAGTGTCGACCACGTGCCGCGCACCGAAACGTTTTCCGCCGCCGGGCGCCGCACGTCGGTCGAACATGAGTTTAGGCCTAGAAGTGAAACCATCGCCAAACTGGTTGAAACAAGCCATTTGATTTTCACGTTCGTCCTCCGTCCGTGCTATGGGAAGATTCGACAGCTGAATAGTTAGCGTGGATATCCCGCAGCCGAAGATCTGTTGTCAAGCAGAGCGAACACTACGGGATATAAGAGAAGTTCACGACAGACTTTGATCGTCATTCCGGGCAAGCTGGCGATAGCTAGCGCGACCCGGAATCCAGGACTTCCGAGACTTCTGGATGCTTGTTTTATAACTTCGTCGGCTTTCGCCTTTAGCTTTGCTTCTTATCGAAGTAATACGCTTCCGGCGCCGGCTTGTAGGAGCGCGGCAACCACACCGGGCGGCGTAGATTTCCCGGTCCAGGCGCCGGGCGGGTTTTTAGCAGCCATCGTTGATAAACGTCGTGGGACTTATGGGTATCGACAAAAATGTCGCCGTATTTATCCTCGGCACTGGGCTTTGTCACGCGCACTTTTTGATGCCAGCAATGTTGGCCGCTGACAAAGTCGGGCTGCACCGGGAAGGTCAAATTCTGATGCACCCCGCCATCTTCCCAGAAAATTCTTTCCGAGTCTGGATCGCTACTCTTGAATGGCTTGATGCCGTGCACATGACGCATCATCCACTGGCCATCGCCTACGCGCTTCAGATCCACAAGCGCGGTCGACCACCGCTCGCCTCCCTCTGCCTCAGCCAAGCGCCATCGGCCCAGATGATGCGAACAAGCGATGACGCCCGGCTTGATTCCCTCCGTCACCCAGACTTTGTCGACGAAGTAGCCGATCTCGGTATGGACTTTTAGCAGATCGCCAGTCTTGACTTCGAGGTTCCGGGCGTCAATCGAATTGATCCACAGCGGATTGCGATTGGAAATTTCGTAGAGCCATTTGGCATTTCCGGATCGCGTGTGAATCAAAGTCGGTAAACGGAATGTCGGTAGCAGCAACATTTCGCCGGCGTTGAGATCAATATTCTCGGGATGGACATGACTCTTGATGTATCCGGGAATGGCGTGTTCCGGCCATTTCCAATCCTTTAAAGTCTTAGAAAAAAATTCGAGCTTGCGCGACGGCGTGGGAAATCCGACGCACGCCTTGCCGTCGATTTCGACACCAAGCGCCGCGCCGTTCTTCGTGATAACTTTGCTCGTTTCATCGACGGTGGCGTCCGTCAGCTCCGCCGATTTAATGCCGGTCTCATGAACTCGATAGACATGATCCTCGATAAGAAATGCGCCGTATTTGCGCATGTACTGGAGCGGCGTCAGGTTTTGTTCAGCGGCGGCTTGCGGCAGGCCCGGAACGCTATTATCGAAGATCCAACCGTAGTAGTCGTCGACCGTCATCTTCGTGCCCGGTTCATACGGAGATTCAAAATGCTTGCGAATTCCCAATGCACCATCCGGATCGACGCGCCAGGAGAGCTCGATCCAAAATTCGTCTTCTTCCCAGATCTCGCCGATTCCCGCTGCTTCGTGGGCCTCATAGGTGGTGTTGAATTTCTTTCCCTGTTTTTCCAACGCGACGCGCAAAATTGGCTGCCTGAAGCCGATCCAGCGCGCGGCTTGAGTCTCCTGACTCATCAAATCATGACGCTCTGATCCGTGGCCCATCGGTAGGACATAATCCGCAAACCATGCGGTCTCACTCCAGGTCGGTGTAAGACATGCGTGGCGCTCGACCTTGCTTTCGTCAGAGAGCATTTCAATCCAGCTCATGCCGTCAGGATTGGTCCATACCGGGTTGTAGACTCGCGTGAAGTACATCGCCAGCTTGCCACGACCTTCCTTGAGAAAATGCGGCAGCAGAAAACTCATTTCGAAAAACGCCAGCGGGTACTCCGGCGGTATCAATAATTCGTTCCAGATCTTAGCGGGTGGCGGCATCAGCGGCGGCGCCGGAACGTATTTGTTGGCCGCATTCGGCGCGGTGCCGCCCGGTGTGCCAACCGCGCCCACCAGAACGACGAGAAACTGCAGCGCGCGCGCGACCTGCCAACCGCCTAAATTGCCTGCCGCGGTGTTGCGCCAGACATGTGAGGAAAACGCTGAACCAGCTCTCGCGATCTCGCGCGCCACCTCGATGATGACTTTCGCATCGATCCCTGCCTCTTTAGCCGCGAACTCAGGCGTGTATTGCGCGTACTGTTCCTTCAAAACCAAGATGAAGCTTTGGAACGTTTGCGGTCTGTCGAGATGCTCTTCGCGTAAATATTCCTCCCAATTGACCCATTGCCGCAGGAATTGGCGATCGAAGAGGTCCTGTTGCAGAAGCCAGTTGCACATCGCCAGAAGAATCGCCGCTTCACTCCCTGGCCATGACGATATCCAGTAATCCGCTTTCGATGCGGTGTTAGACAATCGAGTGTCGATGACGCAGATTTTCGTTCCGGCGTTCTTTGCCTCGATGATGCGCTGGGCGTGCGGATTGAAATAATGACCGGTTTCCAGATGCGAGCTCAGCAGCAGAATGAACCGCGCATTGGCGTGGTCCGGCGACGGCCGGTCGATGCCGGACCAAAACGCATAGCCGGCGCGCGCTCCTGCCGAGCAGACATTCGTATGGCTGTTGTGTCCATCGATGCCCCAGGAGTGAAGGATCCGTTGGTGATAAAGCAGCTCATGACCGGGCCGTCCAACATGATACATGATTTCGTTGCGCCGCTCTTCCAGCAGCGCCTTTCGCACGCGGCCGGCGATGTCATCGAGAGCTTCATCCCACGTGACGCGCTGCCACTTTCCTGCACCGCGCGCGCCAACGCGCTTGAGCGGGAAACGAATCCGCTCGGGATCGTTGACTTGATTGAGTGTCGCGGGTCCCTTGGCGCAATTTCTGCCCCGGCTGCCGGGGTGCTCCGGATTCCCCTCGAAACGCCGGATACGTCCGGTGTCCTTTTCAACGAATCCCAAAAGGCCACATGCAGCTTCACAATTGAAGCAAATCGTCGGAATGATGTGGCAATGTTTTTCGACTTTACGCGGCCATTGCGCAGTGTCGTATTCGACCCAATCATCCCACTTTTCCACCGGCGGATAGCTCGCCAGAGCGCTCGAAGTATCGAGTACCTGCGCGTCGGGATTCAACGGTATGCGCGGTTCATTCATACACAACTCCTTTAGAAGCTTCAGTCGTCAGCTGTCAGGGTTTCAGTCTGAATTTTTAAACCCATTGCCGGGCTGGCAGCTGACACCTAAAAGCTGCTGATTTCTACTGCGTCAGCTCAACGGCATCGCTTGTCCGGCTTTGATCCAGAGATGGTCGTACATCCACAAACCGAACAACGCCAGTACAGGAGTGCCAACGTAAACCGGAACCGGCGATCCGAGCGGAACGAAAAAAAGCGCCATGGGTAACAAAGCCCCAGCGGCAACAAAGCAAAGCCAAAATAATTTGCTTAAAGGCCCCTTCAACAATAGATCACTAGCGCGAATCATATCGGTTGCGCCGTGCTTCGTGAACAACTCGCCGAAAACGAGCGCCATCGTTGCGAGTAACGAGATCAATAAAATATTAATCAGCCAGACAAACAGCTGCTGGCTAACATATTGATACGGGGTTACGAATTCGAGAGCCCCGATCAATATAAACACTGCAGCGCCCGCGAGCACTGCCTTTATCAGCAAGTGCCAGAACAGCATCGGGCTCTGCCAAAAATCGCGACCTCGAGCCTGGGCAAAGAGAAAGGCCGAATAACCGGCCGAAGCGATCGCGAAGAGCGCCGCCGGCCAAACCACCCACGGCGAGACTCGGCCTTGAAGATAAATTTGCGCCAACCAGAGCACCAGCAATGCTCCAAAGATCATCAGCACATAACCCCCGAGTGTTAACCATGAGTTAAAATTAGGCTTGGTCAACAAAAAGAAAAATCGCTGGGGCTTTTTCAAGTCAAGAATTAGCAGCGCCATGGTGATCACGAGAAACAACAGTGACAGCGCAGGGCTGATCACGTCGAGCAATACGGCGTCCTGTTGAAACCCCATATTCGAGAACAGCGCTGACAAAACCACCAGGCCTGCCGCAATCGACTTGGTCCAGAGATACGCGGCGATTTTGTTGCCCCAGGGTCGGCTGTGCGGCACATCGTAAACTTCACGTGCGACGCCAGGAATCGGCCGGTCCGGGTTCGTGGTCTTTAAAGCATACAAATCTTCGCCTGGATCTTTGTCGGCCCAGAAGTGGCTCGCTTGCGGCTCCATCATCGTCGGATTGAGCAGGTCGCCCTCGACGCCGACGTAGAAAAGTTTTGGCTTGGTACCCTTCTCGGGTTTGCGGACGCTGACTTTTTCCAGAGCGATGCGTTTACTGATCAGGCTGTCGGGATCGTCGAGATCGCCGGAAAGAATCGCCTCGGTCGGGCAAACTACTTCACATGCCGGCTTGTAGCCCATGTCGATCCTCGACGCGTCGAAGTTGCACTTGGCTGCGGTGTTGCGATCCGGATCGATATAGAGCGCGTCGTAAGGACACGCTTGCATACACGACTTGCACCCGATGCAGCGCTCATGATCGAAATCGACGATGCCATCACTGCGGCGAAACAGTGCAACCGTCGGACAAATCTCTATGCAAGGAGCATCGTCGCAATGATTGCATCGCAGTACAGCGAAATGGCGCCGAGTATCGGGATAAGTGCCTTTTTCAACGTACTTTACCCAAGTGCGATTCACGCCGAGCGCAATATTGTGTTCTTCCTTGCAAGCCACCGTGCAGGCGTGACAGCCGATGCACCGGTTCTGATCGATGACGAACCCGTAACGCATTCATGACCTTTCTAATCAAAAAACTTTTTCGTGGTGAAACAACGTTTGCAGTCTGATAGCCGGAAAATTCAAGCGGGGTCAATTATGTTGAGAATTGAGGTAAAAACTTTCAATCCTCAATTTCTTCTCGTCGGAAATGCGGGTGGATTAATCTGCTCCACGGTTCTGCCATTCCAGTCACGCGCTGCCCAATTATCCCAGGCGCGATTGGCGCCAGACTGAGCTTGAGCGAACAGCTCTTCGTCATTGATCTTTGTCGAACGGCCATTTTCGATGAGTACTTCGCCATTGACGATTACCGTTTGGACGTCCGCGCCAGTGCCGTATTCTACGAGCGCATTGATGGGATCGCGCACCGGTCCATACCGGGTCGTGCGCAGATCGATGATGACCAGATCAGCTTTACATCCGGCGCCAAGACGTCCCAAGTCCGAGCGCCCCAAGGCGTTTGCGCCGGCAATGGTTGCGGCGTTGAATATTTCGGCCGCTCTCGCCCCAGAAGCATTGCGATCCACTAGTCGCGAAATCAGCGATGCGTAACGCATCTCCGAAATGATGTCGAGGGGATACGTATCGGTGCCGAGGCCGACTCGCACACCGGCCGCCAGGTACTGATCGAAAGATTCCATTGCAAACGCCATCTTGGCGCACTTGTGCGGGCAGTGGCCGACCGTCGCCCCGGTCTCCGCTAGAATTTTCAGTTCGTCACCGCGGGGATAATCGACCCGTGAATGGCCGCCGGTGATCGCCATGTGGCCGAGGGTCGTGCGCGAGCCGAGAATTCCCGTGTCCGCGAGATACTCGGCTACGGGTTTTCGATACCGGTTCAGAATTTCCAGAAACTCGCGGAAATTTCCTCCCGCATGAATATGGATCGGCACGTCCAGTTCCTCGGCGGCAGCGACGCTTTCCTTCAAAAGCGACGGCTCGCAGGTCTCGGCCTGCGCAGGATTTAGAATTCCCTGCAAGCGGCCGTTGTGTGCGCCGTGAAATTTCTTGATGAAATCGACGGCGAGTTTCAGTCCGGGACGGCCTTTGTCGGCGCGCTCTTCGTAGTAATGCCGACCTTCAGAATCCGTCAAGATGTCATGGCTGCGGAACGGCGGGCTGAAAAATACCCGGCCGCCGGTTTGGCCGACGATCGCAACATAATCTTCGAGCGCGCCGGGGCCGCCGCCGGGATCCAAAACGGTTGTCGCGCCGTTTCGAAGCGCGCTATACAGGGCATACTTCCGCCCCATAGCGACCGCCTGAGGCGCCGGCGTTTCCATTTTCTCTTTAAGCGGTGCACCGAAAACAAACCAGTTTGCGGCGAGATAATCTTTTTTGGTCACATCGGTGAGCAAATAATCGCCGATGTTCAGTTGGGAATGAACATGCAAGTTGACAAATCCGGGGCACACGAGTTTTTCCGATGCATCGATCACCCGATCGGCGGGTTGCGACTTGTCCGCGCCAACAAATTTGATCGAGTCTCCTTCGATCAACACGGTTCCGTTGGGGATGAGTTCGTGACTCGTGCCCGACCAGCCGACTACCGTGCCGCCGTCGATGCGTATGCTCATGGATGATTCCCTTTGATCATCCGTTTCATCCTGGGGCGAAGCCGAAGGATCTCGTCCAATGCACCCAATCTGTGTTCAGATTCTTCACTTCGTTCAGAATGACAATTCTTGAATTTCGACGGTGATGACACACTCCGATGAGTCTCTAGTAAAACTGGATCAAGCGGTCCGCTCATTCACTGCCGGTGTATCATCGATCTTACCGTGCAGCGCGTACCAGTAAATGCTGTTCATGTAGCGCCATCGGCGCACAGTCGCTTCTTCTATCTGTTTCACAGCGAGGTTTTGCAGCTCAGCGCTGGTGCAATATGTTTCAACGATCGCAAAGCCCTTCGCGCCATGAATTTCATCCGCATGGATGTGTTCCTCAAAAAAACGAATCTCCTGAGCATGCGGCTGATAGCCATAGTATTGGTGCAGCGCCGGAACGATTTTTTTGCAGATATCGAGAAACTGAGACTCCAAACCGATAAACATTCCGGCGAGCGCCGCCTGCCAAGGCTTTTGATAAACCATGCGCCAGCCCCAATTCTGTAACTGATCGGTGCCTCCTAACACAATGGATCGCTCCACCGAGTCGCGCTCCTCACCGCTTGCCGCGGCGTAGTCTTTGAGCATATCGAGATGGCGATCCTCGGGGTTTTCTTCGTCACCTAAATTCTCCAGCAGATAGGTTTTCACGTCCCGGTGCGGAATCTGCGAAGCCTCGTAAGCAAGCCAGTTGAGATATTCCGTGACGTAATGAAAATGTTGCGTGCAGTAAAAAGCGGTCTGTCCTTTGGTCAGCTTTCCCGCTGCCCATAAATTGAAGAACGGGTGATCCTTCGAGTGATTGTTGTCGCGCGCCGCGACCAATCGATCATGAAAACTACCGGTCATCTAAACTCTCGCCTGTATTCTAAAATAGCAACGTCGGCAGCGTGTGACTACGCGCACCGACGTTACAGAGTTAGACAGCTTGTGAGATCTGCTACCCTTCGCCCCGCTCAACGATCTGCTCCACCGGCTTGAGTCGAATATCAACCAGCGCCGCCTGGCCGCCGGCGACAGCGCGAAGACCACGTTCGATCGCTTTCCGCACCTCGCCCGGCTCTTCTACCTTCTCGCCGTAACCGTCGAACGCTTTCATGATCTGTGAATACTCCGGACAAGGCGCGATATGCAGTCCGGAAAAATTCTTCGACTGGACCGCCCAGCCCTCAGGGTAATACCGCGGAATCCCAGATTTTTGGGATAGATAGCCCTGATTATTCAACATAACTGTTAAGAACGGTAAATTGTGCTCCTGGGCGGCACCGTACACTCCAGGCACGGGATCGTAATTGAACGAGCCGTCGCCGATCACGCAAACTACCGGACGCTTAGGATTCGCAGCCTTTACACCCAAGGCGGTCGAAAGCCCTGTGCCCAAGCCGCCGATGCAGCCCGCGAACCACGACCCTGCCTTGACTCCGTCGAGATAACGATGAAGCGCCAAACGGTGCGTTATGGTCTCGTCCACGATCATGGCATCCGACGGCAAAACTTGACTGAGCTCGTGGGCGACCCAGCGGGTATCCATGGGTTTCTGGTTCGCGAGCGCAATCGCCTCGTCGCGCCAGGCCTTCCTCTGCGCGTTGTTCTTTCCGCCCAGCTCCTCGGCGCGCTGCTTGCGCGAAGGATCGCTCGCCGAGACTTTCTTTTTGAGCGCTGTGAGCAAGCTCTCCAGCGAGCTTTCAATTTCGCCGGTCAAAGCGAGATCAGCCTGGTAACCGTAGTACGGCATGTCGTGACGGAAAGGATTTTCATCGAGAAGCGCTACGGTCGCTCCGGCTGCTGGTGTAATCGAAGCGGGATGCCAGGGAGCGATTACAGCCAGTAACAGAATTACGTCGGCGCTGGAACAGGCTTTCTTCGCATCATAACCGCTGTGCAACGGATGTGCGCGCGGAAAATTGACCGCGCCGGTGCTGCGGGTTTCGCAAACCGCGCAGCCCAAGAGCTCGGCAATTTCGACTAAACAATGGACTGATTTCTCTGTGCGTCCGGCGTCTTCGGCGACGATCACCGGATGCTTCGCGCCCGCAAGCAAATTGGCGAGCTCCTCGATGCCTTTGGGATCGGCCGTAGCGCCGGGCGCAAAACCATGCTCTCCTGGAACATCTCTGATCATTTTCGCGAACAGATATTCCATCGGCAATGAAACGAACGTCGGCCCTTTAGGCGCAGCCATGGCGAGCTGGCAGGCGCGCTGTATCGTCGCTGGCAGGATGGCTTTGTTGTTGATGCCGAAGCTCCATTTCACCGTCGACTCGACCAACTTGGCGGGACCGCCGATGTTCGAAAGGTGGCCGAGCCACTGACCTCCCGGATCGGGCCCTTCGTCTTCACCGAACCCCACGGATTCGCCGGTGAGAACAACCATCGGCACTTGCTCGCGCACCGCGGCCCGCATGCCCATCGTTGCATGGAGCGAGCCGACGGTCGTGTGAATCATTACGGCCGGTAGTTTACCCGTCGATTTGGCATAGCCGCTCGCCATTCCCACGGCCACTTCTTCATGGCGCGTGCTGTAGTATTGCGGCATGCCTTCCACACCGGGCTCGGCGAGCGCTTCCCAGACCGGCGACCATTCGGATCCCGGCGATGCAAAGATTTTTTCCACGCCCATTTTAGCGAGAACGCGCAGCATCGATTGCGCGCCGGTCAATCCTTTAGTTTGAATCATTTTACATATCCCTTCTTTGTGTGACTAAATGCTATCGCTTCGCTTTACCTGTCATTCTGAGGAGCATAGCGACGAAGAATCTGCTTCCCGATTCTGTCGCGGTTCATAAGGTTATTGCGCAATGGGCAAAAGAGGAGTCATCTCCTGTGATACTTAGTGCCACTGCGCTGGTGAGTTCGTCATTCCCGCGTGTCTTTAGCGGAAATCCAGGCGAAATTCGGACTGGACCCCCGATTAAAGCATTCGGGGGTGACGGTTTTGCGTTCATTTCAGCACGACCACGTCATCTCGAGCAACGCGACACCTGATTTTTAAACAGTAAATTAGGACAGATCCTTCGCTCTGCTCAGAATGACAATGAGATCACACAGCGCTTTTGTTCGTCCCGATTGCTACGATAAATTGTAAAACCGCTTCGCGTTGTTGAGCAGAATATCCTTTTTCGCGTCGAGCGAGAGATCTTCGCGCGCCCACAAAATACTGCCGGATTCCGGCCAGCTCATGTCCCAATGAGGATAATCCGATGCATACATCAGCGTCTTGGAGCCGATCTCATTGACCACATAACTGATCATCTTCTCTTCGGGCTCGCAGCCGTAGTACGCATTCTCACTGTAGAGGTATTCACTGGGTTTCTTCTTGCAGAGCGGCGCCTCTCGTTTGCCGCGTTTTTCCCATTCTTCGTCCATGCGCTCCGCCCAATACGGCAGCCAGCCGCAGCCGACTTCCAGATAGCCGATGCGCAGCTTCGGAAACATTTCCGGAATACCGCCGAACACCATTGCGGTCAGTTGACGCAGCACCGGAAAGGGATGTCCGGTCGTGTGCAAGCAAATGAACTGATCGAACACCTCGCTGCCCGGCTCGTCGCCGCCGAACGCATGAATCGTTATTGGCGTGTCCAAGCTTTGTGCCTCTTCGTAGAGCGGATAAAATTCCGGACTTCCCAGGTTTTTTCGGTGCGCTTGCGCCGCCAACATGCCGCCGCAAAGGCTAAGCTTGGTCACGGCCCGGTTCAGCTCTTTGGCACATTCCGCGGGATTATTAACCGGCAAATTCGCTACCGCTTTTAGCCGCGACGAGGCCGTACAGTAGTTGGAAATGAAATCATTGTAGGCGCGGCAGATCGCGGTATGAAACTGCGGATCGCGCACCCGCCCGATGCCGAGGCCGCTGGTGGGAAACAACACCGCCCTATCGATGTGCTGGGTGTCCATGGCAGCCAATCTCTCTTCGACGGCCGCGCCGGAATGCCCTAAGGTTCCGCCGAGATTGCGATCGTAGTGCTCGCCCGGAATGAAGGACGCTTTTTGATTGCGGTACGGCTCGGGGAGATACGGTCTGATCTCGTTGTCGAAATCCCGAGCATGCGCATCCGAATCCAGGACCTTTATGGCGTCACGCAATTCCATCGTGTTCTCCTCGTTTTTTTCTTGTCAGCGGCTCGTGTCTATGCCGCTTTCGGCAGCGAAGCCGGCGCGTTCAGCTTGTATAATTTTCTCACGTTGCTGTTCAGCAATTTGTCGCGGCTCGCGGCGGGCAGATCAGCCATGTCGCGGGCAATGACGTCGCGCGAGTGGGGCCAAGTGGAATTCTGGTGCGGGTAGTCATTGGACCACATGCAATTGTCGACTCCCCACCAGGAAAACATCTTGCCGCCCACGTGATCATTGAAGAAGGTCGCATAAATCTGCTCGGCAAAATATTCACTCGGCAACCGGCTCATCGGTACCTTTTCCGCATGGCGATGGCGTTTGAAGGCCTTATCGCATTGGCCCAGCCAGAACGGAATCCAGCCGACTTCATTTTCGACCGAGACGATCTTCAATTTAGGATGACGTTCCAAGACTCCGGAAAAAATCATGTCGAACAACGCGTCCTCGATCTCTCTGGTCTGCTGCACGCCGATTCGATAGCGGTTAATTCCGTGGCTGGTCTGTCGGTGCATGCTAGCGCCGAACCCTGTCAAAATATGCAGATGCACCGGCAGATCGAGATCCTGCGATGCCGCCCAGAATCTCTCATAGTGATCCGAAGTAAATGGAAATGTCGGGTGTGGCACTTGCCAGATCATCGTGCCGACGATGCCGCCCTTTTTACAGCGTTCCATTTCGGCAACTGCATGATCGACATCGAACATCGAGATCAGCGCAATGCCGTAAAGCCGGTCCGGAACTTTTTGGCAGTATTCCATCACCCAGTCGTTATAGGTGCGAAACAATGCTTCCTGCAGCGCGGCATCCTCGATGCAATACAAGCCGAGCCCGAGGCTTGGATAGAGAACTTCGGCGGACACGCCGTCGGTCACCATATCTTTCATACGCTCGAGCGGGTCCCAGCCGCCGGGGCGCGCAACGGAAAAGCCCGCGCGGCGAAAGCTTTCGAGTTGTTCGGGTCGCTGCCCGGCCATGAACAAACCACCCACCGCCTGAGTCGGGACTTCCGGGGAGCCGAACATCCAGGCATCACGTTTGTCGTCGAAGTACGCCTTAGGCGCTCGTTCTCTGAACGAGGACGGCATGCCTTTTTCCCATAGATCCGGGACTTCAATCACGTGAGAATCCGACGAAATAATTGTTTGTTCCATGGCTTTTTTCCTCCCGAGCTATTTCTTACCCCAAAGCTGATCGAAAAATCCACTCTTCTCCATTTCATCGAGATAACGGCTGTCAACTAGCTCCTGCGGTTTCACCTTTTTCGCGCGCGCATCGACCTGAGCCACCTCCTCGAGAATCGCCTCCAGCGCTTCGCTCTTAATCGCGAAACGGGGTTCGAGGACTTTGATCTCGGCATTGTAAGCGGCGTCGAGAACTTTGCGGTCGGTCACGTGCAGATACTTGCCCAAGACTTTGTAGACGAACGCACGATCGGTATGGGCAATTTTGGAAGCCTCAGCCATGGCGCGCATAAACTGGCCAATCGCCTGGTTCCGCTTGGCGATCACGGAGCGCTTAGTGACGAAGGCCGTGGCGACGTAGGGAATTTTAAGATCCGGGCCATAGACCACATAGTGATAACCCTGGGCGAGGGCCATGGCATCGGTTGGGGGGGTGAGACATGCCACATCGATTCCTCCGCCTACCAACGCGGCGAAAGTCTCCGGATCGCCGCCCGTTTGGACAAAACTAAAATCGCGTCCGGGCTCCATATTGAAGCGGCGCATCGCCTGGATGCTGAAATAATGCGTATTGCTGCCGATCCGGCTGACTCCGATCTTCTTTCCTTTGACGTCTTCCGGTTTCTTGATATTGCCGCCCGCGACCAACGTCTGGGTCATAGTATTCTTGACATCGCCAATGAACACCACGTCCGTCGAGCCTTGCACGTACGCACGTACATTGCCGACGCCTCCAGTGAGCGTCATATCCGCATCACCACCCAACAGAGCTGCCGTAACGATCCCGGAAGAAGCGATGAATACCAGTTCAAAGTCAATGTTGTATTTTTTGAACAAGCCGGCTTCCTCGGCAATCCACGGGTACGACTGCGACATGACTCGGGCGGAGTGAATGCCGACCATTTTTTCCGCGGCCGAGAGCCCGACGGGAGCTACCATCTGACAGAACAGCACTAGAGAAATTATGCGGCGCAGCATTATGATTTTTTACCCCACAGCTGATCGAAGAATCCGGTTTTTTCCATTTCATCGAGATAGCGCGTGTCGATGAGCTCTTGCGGTTTGACCTTTTTCGCACGTGGATCGGTCTGGGCGAGCTCGTCGAGAATCGCTTGCAGAGCCTCGGTTTTGATGACCAGGCGCGGCTCCAGGACTTTAATTTCAGCGTTGTAAGCGGACTCCAATACATTGCGATCGGTAATGCGCAGATATTTTCCCAGCACTTTATAGACAAACTCGCGATCCGTGTGCATGAGCTTTGCCGTTTCCGCCATCGCGTGCATAAAATTAGTCATCACTTGCGGGCGTTTGGCGATGACGGAGCGCTTGGTGACGAATGCCGTGGCCGCATAGGGAATTTTCAGATCAGGTCCATAGATCACATAGTGATAACCTTTTGCGATCGCCTGCGCATCTGTGGGCGGCGTCAAGTTCGCGACGTCAATGGACCCGCTCATGAAAGCCGCCAAGGTTTCGGGGTCGCCGCCGGTCTGAATGAACTGCACATCCTTGCTTGCGTCCATGTTATAACGGCGCAGCGCCTGAATCGTGAAATAGTGCGAGTTGCCGCCGATTCGGCTGACGCCAATCTTCTTGCCCTTGAGGTCTTCAGGCCGTTTGATATTGCCGCCCGCGACCAGCGTCTGGGTCATAGTGTTCTTCACCCCGCCAATGAACACGACATCGGTGGAACCGCGCGCGTACGCAGCGACATTACCGATGCCACCGGTGATCGTCATCTCTGCATCGCCGCCCAACAGTGCGGCGGTCACGATGCTCGAAGACGAAATAAATACCAGATTGAAGTCGATATTGTATTTCTTGAAGAGCCCGGCTTCCTGCGCCATCCAGGGCATAGATTGAGACATGACGCGGGCGGAATGGATGCCGACGAGGGCATCGGCGCCACGACATACTCCCGGAGCTATTAAAGTCGTCAGCATCAATGCCATGATGAAATTATTCATAGCACCGGCTGCGTTATTTTTGCTCATAAAGCTCCTTGATAAACCCTGTATCTTCTAACTCCTTAATAAAGCGATTGTCAAAGAACTCTTTCGGATCTGCGCTCGCCGCTTTGGGGTGATCCGCCACGCTCAGCACCGCGCGAATATTATCCTCGGTAAAAACGCACTTTTGGGAAAAATTCCTCGAAAAGTGTCGTACGCTTCATCGACGATCGCCGTAAGTACATTCGGGGATGACGATGCCAGAAAAATATTTTTAAAGCTTTGAAAGGCTACAGTTAATGAAGACAGCACGGAATCAACGCGGAGTGATCTAACGGCGCGCATAGAGTTCCTGGACAAAGCCACTGTCCTCGATCTCCTTCAAAAAACGGTTATCCATGAAATCCTTGGGATTGGCGCTGGCGGCTTTGGGATTGTCGGAAAGCGCGAGGACCGATTTGATATAGTCTTCGGTGACATAGGGCACGCGTGGAAAAATACCGCGAAAGGTTTGATACGCTTCATCGAGAATCGCGCTATCGTTGGTAACAAGATAACGCGCCAAGGTCCGCTTGCTCGTCGCGCCATCCTCATTGGCGATTTTAATGGCCTCGATATAGGCGCGGAGATAAGCTTTTAGCGAATCTGGGTGCTGGCGGGTGAACAGGCGCCGGGTCGCCACTCCACTATGCATATAGGGTAGATTCAGTGAGGCAATATTCACTAACTCCTTCTGTCCCAATCGGCGCGCCGCCAAAGTCGTCGGCGACGATAAGACACCGGCGGAAACGATCCCGCGATCAATCGCTGCGAGCACCTCGCGAACGCCGCCAAGGTAAATAAACTTCACGTCTTTTCCCGGCTGTAGATTGTGACGCTGTAAAAGCGCCATGACTGCGTGCTCCGATGATGCGCCCTTGCTCATGATGCCGACCAGTTTCCCATGCAGGCTTGCGATGTCTTTGACCTCCGGCCGGGCATAAAGAGAAAACCCGTACGTTGGCACCCCTACCGCGACCGCGACCAGATCGCCGCCTGCCAAAATCGTGTTCACGACGGCGCCGCCGATGCTTGCGATATCGATATCGCCGGCAACCATAGATTGGTTCATACGCGCAGCGCCGGAAATGAAAATGTTCTGCACCGGCACCCCGTACTTCTGATCGAGCTTGGCTTCGCTGACGAGCCACAGTGGCAGCATCGCCCCGCTCGGCTGTGGATAACCGACACGAATTATCGCGCTCGCGGCAAATGACGACGGCGCGACCACCGCTATGCAAACCGCTAACACTAGGGCGGCAATAAATGATGTGTAATTAGATTTTGGGCCCATGAGAAACCGGGGGGCGAGTTCACATGGCTAAGCTGTGTTTGGTGTCATTTCGAGCCTGAGGCGAGAAATTCCTTCTTGCTATCCTCCTAACATCCCGTTGCTAGACGGAGGAAGCAAACACGGCAGAACGGCTAGTTTCAATAAAATTCGCCTCGGTCTACGACCAGAAACGTTCTTTCCAACGTGGAATCGCCAGGGGGTTGACGATGGTATCGGGAATTCTGCCGTCGAGAATTGCCAGCATACTTTCGGCGGCCATTTTCTGCCCGGCCTCCGCCGATCCGGGATTGGCGCCAATATTATGCGGCGTGAGAAGCAACCGGAGCGGATCGACTTGACGCAGTGGACTATCGAGTGGCAGCGGCTCTCGCGCGAAAACATCCAGCGCCGCACCAGCAATAATGTTTTCATTAAGGGCTTCTACCAAGTCGGTCTCCTTCAAAGCTTGGCCGCGCGAGGTGTTCACAATAAAAGCAGTCGGCTTCATCATCTTGAATTCGCGAATGCCAAGCATGCCGCGGGTTTCGCGGGTCAAAACCACGTGCAGCGTGACGAGATCCGATTCGTGCAGCAGCTCTTCGAAGGAAACCATTTTGACGCCGAGTGAGGCAACGGTTTCCTGCTTCACGTAGGGATCGTATCCAAGCACCTTCATGCCCCAGGCGCCGAGACGCTTGGCCACGTTCTGGCCGATGCGGCCGACGCCGATGATTCCGACGGTTCTGCCGAGCATCAAGGTGCCGCGATTGTTGAGCTCCTTCCAGCCGCCGTTACGGATGACGGTTTCGTTCAATTTCAACCGTTTGAACAGCGCGACAATCAATCCCATGGTCGCCTCGGCAACCCCCATGTAGTTCTCGAGTGTGGGACTATTGCAGCAAAGAATACCCAAATCCGTTGCGGCATCGACGTCGACGGTTTCGATACCGATGCTCGATTTGACCACAGCCTGAACGTCGGGACACGAGTCGAGAATGTCACCGCCGATCATGTCGCGACCGGAGGGATAAACAATCGAGGAGTCGCCGATCAGTCCAACTAAATCCTTGCGTTCGTAGCGAAACTCGCGAAAGTCGTCCTGTGGTTTTCCAAGCACCAGCTCGCAACCCTCATCGCGCAGCATTTTCTCTGCGAGCTTGATGCGCATGGGTCCGGTGACGCAGATTTTTCTTTTCGGCGCCATCAAAACCTCATTGCAAGTTGTAAAGTTTTTTGGCGCTCTCGGCGAACAGCCAGCGCTTGGCTTCGTCGTTCAAGTCTTTGCGCCGCCCAAGGTGCTCGATATTTTCCGGGAACTCGGTGTCCCAGTGGGGGTAGTCGGACGCGTAATAGATGACTTTGTGCGTCATCACCTCCGTGGTGGCGCCGATCATCGGTTCGTAGTCTTCGGCGTGAAAATAGATGCGGCCGTCCTTGAGATATTCCGTCGGTTTTCTTTTGCACATCGGTGCTTCCACTTCGCCGCGCTTCTCCCATTCTTCGTTCATCCGGCCGAACCAATACGGCGCCCAGCTGCAACCTGCTTCCATAAAGGCGACGCGCAGCTTGGGAAAGCGATCGAAGACGCCGCGAAACATCATGCTGCAGGCTTGCATCATTTGCGCGAACGAATGGGACAGCGTGTGCACTTCGATGAATTGATCGAACATGTCGCCGGCGAAATAGTGTGGACCGCGCACCGTGGCATGGACGCCGACCATACAGTCGAGCTTCTCGGCCTCCTCGTAGATTGGCCAGAAGCTTTCGTGCCCAAGCGGCAAACGAAGTCCCACAGCCGGGAGCATCAAGCCAACCAGCTTCAATTCCTTGATCGCGCGGCGCAGCTCCTTCACCGCCTCAGGCACATTTTGAAATGACACCAAGGCGACGCATTTCAGCCGCGGGCTGACCTTTTGAAATTCTTCCGCGCAGAAATCATTCCAGGCCTTGGAATAAGCGACCGCGACATCAGGCTCCCGGATCCAGCCCACGCTCAATCCGTTGGTCGGATAGAGCACCGCTGTCGAAACACCCCCTTTATCCATCGCCTCCAGCCAGCTTTTAGCGTCCCGCGCTCGGGTACCCAACTTGCCGCTCAAAGAGCGGTCCCAACTATCGCGGGGCGTCAATGTGGCCGCTCGGTCACGGTATTTCGCTTCCATATATTTCTTGAGTTGATTGTCTTCTTCGGTAATGTGCCCGTCGGCGTCGATCACTTCGAATGAGTTGGCCATACGCGTTCCTCCCTGACTGCTCTCGTCACCGTCTACGCCTCAGAGAAGGTATGTGTCAAGCACCGTTCGGGTTGGCAAATCCGTTTTTCCATTGTGAAATGGAGGCAAAAAATGGTAACCACACGAAACTAGAGGATGATAGAATGAGCCGCCAGCCAAAATAGCCAGTTTTTATAAGGGATCGTCTAACATGCATCGGCAAATGAAGGCGATATGAATAAATTGTGGCCCATGAGCATCCTCTTACTATGGACCCTCTGGACGCGAACCCAAACCGCGACTTCGGACAACTGGTTGCCTGCGCCGGGGCTCGGTTCCGAAGAAAAGTGCCAGGCGAGTGTCAAAGACAAGCTGGACATGTGGCGCCAATTCAAAGATGCGAAATTCGAAGGCAACAGTGTGACGTTTACGAGCAATAACAGCTCGATGACTTACCTTTGCTTGCCTGAGAACGAAGAACCGCGAAAACCCCCGCCCAGAGCCCCTAGGGGACAAAGATAGCCTCTCTTCTCTAAGGCCACCCTCTTAACCAGGCTGCCGCCCGCTCACATTCGAGCATGTCAAACGTCTAAATCCCTATCGAATGGTCGAACGCTCAAAGGATTAATAATGATGATCGAACAAACTAGCAGTGACGCGCGGCTTTGCCCGAATTGCGCCAATACGATCCAAGAGAATTCAGCGAAGTGTCCCTATTGCAAGGCAGAATTCTCTGCCGATTCCGCACCCCACTGGCTCAATCGAAATGCGCCAGTGTCCGAGCGGCCAACTGATTTGAAGCGCAGCAAAAGATCGCCCATCGCTGCCAGATTTGTTTGGCCGGCAGCGACTCTGCTTCTGGTTTTGCTGGGCTTTTATGCTGGCGCTTACATACAACGAAGAGAGATGGCCCTCACGGCGGAGGCTTACTCGAAACGCCTCCAAACCAAAGATCAGATGATCCAAAATCAGGAAACCCAGATGAGCCGCCTACGCCAACAACTGAACGAGAATACAAATCAGCTCGCCGAATTAAAGAACAAGCTTCAAGAGAGTCAGAAAACGGTTGCCGCTACACAGCAGCATCTCGCGGCTGCGAACCATCAAGTCGAGCGCCTGAACACAACCAGATCGGCCGGCGCCACGCGAGTTGGATCTCGCGCAGCCTCATCCCAATCTTATCCTGCGCCGTTACCCACTACGCGCCGAACTGAAGCAGGTGTCTATGAGACGGTCCGCGAGACTTCGGTCTACGATAACCCGTCGTCTCAGGCCCGGGTGATTTCGCAAATCCGCGGAGGAACGCGCATCAACGTGGTCAACCCTCGCGGCGAGTGGCTCGAGGTACACTCAAAGCACGGCAACCCTCCGGGCTATGTTCGCTCGGCCGATGCCCGCCCGATTACCAGAAGTAATTAAGAGTTTACGAGGTTAATGCGCTAAGCGGACGCTTATCACGCCAGGACTATCGTCCTTCCCGGGGTAACGCCGGTTGAGGAAACGTCGTTGCGCGTTAGGCAAAAATGTGGGGAGCCTTTCGGCTCCCCACCAAAAGCTTCGGGGTGCCAAGTCAGCACTTAATCGCGATCGCGCCCTCGGAATAACAGGTAAACCAAACCCGCGGCAATAAGCACCGTCTGGAAAGGATACTTTCGGACAAAGTCCCGGAAGTCTGCCGCCATCGTGCTGAAATCGTTCTCGGTGACGTATGACCGAGCGCTCTCAAACCCGTTTGCAGCCGACGAAAATGCTTCGCGCGCTTTATTTGCAGCAGTTTCGCCCGCGGCATAGGTTTTCGCCTTGAGATCATTTAAACCGCCCATACCCGAGCCTTGATACTCTTGGAGGCGGCGATCGACATCCTGCTGCGCTTGCTCACGAGTCCAACCGTACTTCTGCTGCAATAACCCGATCAGCCGATCCTTCTGACCGCCCACCCATTCAAAGTCGTCATCACTCAGACTGCCCCACCACGATTTGAGTGTCCCCTTCAATTCTCGCCATTGTCCGGCGAATACATCCTCATTCATTATTATTTCCCCCTTCGGCTAGTGGCTCTCCTTATCGGAGGCCCAGATACCCAAGAATAAACAATACGACGACCACGACTCCAATTATGTAAAAAATACTGCCCATCGTTTTGCCCCCCTAATTTTTATTCGCCCACAAGCAATGGACTGCCCCTTCATTGTGCAACCGCGATGCCAGAAATCGGTTAACGATTTTTCAGTAAATTCAATCGCACTTTTTTTTCTGCGTGTGTGAAAAACCATGACTGCATCGAGAAATTCCTCCGCGTGATAGGAGGTTTCATTCGTTTCGGCTAGAGGGAGCCAGCGATGCGTCTCACGTACGGGTACTTGACTAACCAACGAAGACTCGAATACGGTGCGCCATTACAGGAACTCGGACTGAACGTTCGTCTCTAAAAAATTTCCATTGCGGCGCGATCCAAGAAACGGAGTCCACATGGCGAAGCAATTGATCTTACCGGCTTTGATTTTGGTCCTTCTAATCGGCAACTCATTCGCCGCCGCTCCACAGCGGCAGGAAACCGATCCTCGTTTTGAGAAACTGGCCAAAGAGTTTTACCCCAAGGCCAAACAGGAAGGCGCGCTGGTCGTTTACACGGTTTGGGACGTCGATCACATTCGCTCGCTCACCGAAGCCTTCACTAAACGGTTTCCCGGGATTACGGCCTCCTACTGGCAAGCGACGCGGTCCGAAGTAGTGACCCGCACCCTAACCGAGTATCAAGGAAACCAACCCAGCGTGGATGTGATCGTTACCGAGGCGCCGCTGGTTCTGCACAACGCCGGAGCAACGCAGGCTTATCAAACCGTTCAGGGAAGCGCGCTTTTCGTTAACGATGCGATTGCTCCCGTCGTAAGTCTGCAGATTCAGGCGCTCGCTTACAACACAAAGAAACTCAAGCGCGAAGAGGCACCGAAGAGTTGGGAGGACGTGACCAATCCCAAATACAAAGGCATTGTGGCCTTGGACGACCCGATGAGAGCCGGTCCGCTAAGCTCAATGCTCGCGGCGTTCAAGGACGAGTGGAAAGACGACGCCCGATTCGCCAACTTTATCAAAGGGCTGAAATCCCTGAACGTGCCGGTGCACAAAAGCACAAGCGCGATGTTTCGGCTGTTAGTTGCGGGAGAATACTCGATTATCATGCCGGCGCTTTTCCATGACGTCGTCCATGAAAAGGAGGTCGGAAGTCCGGTTGACTTTGCCCGAGGCGCGGCACCTGTCGTCTCGCCGCAACAAGCCGCCATCTATGCCAAAGCGCCTCATCCGACAGCGGCGAAGCTTTTTGCCGAATGGCTCACTTCACCCGAAGGCCAAGCGGTGGTCGATGCTGTAGGTCGAGCGAGTTCCCGCAAAGGCTTCAAGTCCAAAACCTCGATGGAGAACGGCTGGGGTCCAAAGGTCAAACCAATCGTGGTGTCGAACAAGGATTATATCGAAGATGCACGTAAATGGCTCGACACCGCGGTTAAGCCGGTTTGGGAAAACTAGCCTAAAGTAGAGCGACGTTTTCCGAGCATTCGAAAGTAATTGATAGCGTCCGACAGGTCATTTCCGAGACGTTAATCCTTAGAAGTCACCATCGCTCGGCCGTTCTCCGTATTGCGCGTATGGGAAATGCGCACAGACGTAACGGAGATAAACCCCGCCTAAATCCTCAACTCGATACAGGAGGATGAAGATGTCCAAATCCATCACTGCTGTAATATGCATGGTGGCCGTCGTGCTGTTTGTCCTCCCGGTCAAAGCTCAGGAGGGCGACGGCTCTAGGCTTACACCGGCGGAGCGCAATCGCTCCGGCGCTCTGCGACAGCTCATCCCCGGCTATTATGTGTTCTCATCGACGAGCTTTAATAGCGGAGTGATCGCCACCGGGGACGGCGTCATCGTTCTCGATGCGCTGACTTCTGAAGCCATCGCACGGAAAGAGCGCGAAGCGATCGCGACTCAGATCAAGCAACCGGTTCGCTTTCTGGTCTCCTCAACTTTCCATAATAATTATACTTGGGGCAACGTTGCTTACTCCGACGTAGTCAAGATCGGTCACGCGGATTACCGGACCGATTTACTCGCCCAAATGCAGCGAGACCAAGTATCGCCAGACGAACAAAAGGCCAGGCTTCCGCAAATCACCTACCGCGATCGCCTGACGATCTATCTCGGCGGCAAAGAGATTCAGGTTCTTTATTTAGGCAAGGGACACACGAAAAGCGACAGCATCATTTTCGTGCCGCAAGACCGGATTGCTTATGTGAGCGAGCTTTATTTCTCCGACCAGTTTCTCTACATCAACGATGGCTATGGAGTGAGCTGGCTAAAAACACTGGACGCTATCGAAGCGCTGCCGGCAGACATCTTCGTGCCCGGGCACGGCCCCATTCCCGAAGACCCAAAAGAAACGCGCCAGGGGCTCCATCGTTTTCGCCAGATGCTGGTCGATCTGCGCGACGCAGTTCAAAAAGAAATCGACCGCGGAGCGACGGAAGATCAGGCCGTCGCCGCAATCAAGTTTCCTCAATACGAACAGATGCAGGGATACAAATCTCAAAGGGAAGTCGGCGTGCGCCGCACGTACCGGGAAATCATGGGCACGCTTAAGTGAAATAAACCGTTTTGGTTATTGGTCGCCGACCTCCTTCGCCTCTATGAGCATATTGAACCGCAAACGACGCCGATTGGAAAGCGGCCGGCCATTTCTAAAAAAGTTATCTGCCTTCGAGCAAAGGATTTCCAATTCCGTCAGTTAATCGCGCACGATCACACATGCATCGGGACGAGCGGCGGCATAGATCTGTTGGCCTGGCGCGAAAAGCTCGTTCGGGGGAGCAACGACGCGGAGCATTCCCTCGCTCGATAAATCGAGCATGTAGTCCACTGAGTCTCCGAAGTAGATGGAACGCCGGATCGTGCCGCGAAAAATGTTGTAGTTTTGGTCGGCAAGCTTGCGCGCTTCGATATCATCGGCAACGAGCACAACATTGTGTGGCCGTAAACAGACGGCAACCTGCGTCGTCCCCGCGGATGCGCCATCGGCACTTACCCGTATCTTCGTTCCATCTTTCAGCTGTAAAACTCCGTGGCCATCGTAACTACCGATGAGGATATTCGCTTTGCCAACGAATTCCGCCACGAAGCGGGTTTTTGGCCGGTCGAAAATTTCGCCGGGCTTGCCGACTTGTACCATACGTCCGCGATCAATTACCGCGATCCGATCCGACGTCGCCATCGCCTCGGCCTGATCATGAGTGACATAGACAGTGGTGATTTTGAATTCCTCGTGCAGCCGGCGAATTTCGAAGCGCATCTCTTCGCGCAGGTTCGCATCCAAGTTACTGAGCGGTTCGTCCATTAAAAGAATGTGCGGCTCGACGACCAGCGCGCGCGCCAGAGCCACTCGTTGCTGCTGCCCCCCGGAGAGCTCTGCCGGGTAGCGATCTTTGAGCTCTGCAAGATGCACCACGCCAAGCAGTTTGGCGAGTTTTTGTTCGACCTCATGACGAGAAAGGCGCTTGAATTTGAGACCGTACGCGACGTTCTGCGCTACGGTCATATGGGGCCAGACGGCGTAGCTCTGAAAGATCATCGACATATTGCGTCGCTCCGGCGGCACCAGCAAATTCGCCGATGATATCACGTCGCCGGCCACCCGAATCTCCCCCGCATCGGGCTGAAGGAAACCGGCGAGCAGTCTTAGTGTCGTGGTTTTACCGCACCCGGATGGACCTAGCAGAGAAACGAATTCACCGTCGCCTATTTCGAGATCGAGATCATTCACCGCAGCGGTGTCAGCGAACCTTTTTGTCAGAGCCCGAATCGAGACAATCGCCATGGATTATTCTCGCGTCCCCATCACATCACGTCCCCCGAGCCAGTGCACGGTAAGAATGACCGCGAAGGAAACGAGCAAGAGAAGAATTCCCAGCACCGCGATCACGCCCACCTGCCCTTCTTCCTTGAGGTCGAAGATGACCACGGACACGACCTTCGATTGTGGCGCGAACAGGAGAATCGCCGCGCTTAGCTCGCGGATCACTCCGATGAAGATAAATGACCAGGCGGCGATCAGTCCCGACCGCGCCAGCGGCGCCGTGACTTGTTTGAGCGACAGCAGCCGATTGGCGCCGAGAATCCGGCTCGCGTCCTCGAGCTCGGGATGAATGCTCTTGAAAGTGGATTCCGCCTGGGAAAAGCCGATGGGCATTTCTTTAGTCAAAAATGCCACGAACATGATCCAGATAGTGCCGTAGAGCACGAGCGGCGGACGGGTGTAGGCGATGAACAATCCGACGGCCAAGACGATGCCGGGGATGACCAAGGGTGCCAACGCGAAAAACGTCAGATAACGCGCGCCGATGAACAGATTGCGATTCGTGATGTAGGCGATCAAGGTCGCGAGGAATGTGCCGATGGTTGCGGTAAGAATTCCTAGTTTAAAAGTATTGTAGATCGCAAGCTGCGTGTCGCCGTATTCGAAAAACGCAAATGAGAAATTCTTGAGCGTGAAATTATCCCAGGTGAGCGGCAAAGCCCACGCTTGCGAGAGCGCTGCCTTGAGCAGAATCCAATAGGGTAGAAACACGGAAAGCGACAAAATGGCTAAAACAAAGGTCAGCGCGGCCATTCGTCCTCTTCCGAGATTGATCATGCGCCGCTGCCCTCCTTTGCCGCCGACCGTGCTGAAGCCCTTTCGTCCGAGCATCCTTTTTTGCACGGCAATCAAACCCATCGTCGCCAAAAGCAACGGCACGGAAAATGCGGCCGCCATATCCAGCCGGGGCGGATACTGAAACAACGCCCAGATCTGGGTGGTGATCGTGTGCAATCCGGCGGGAAGTCCGAGAATCGCCGGCGCGCCGAAGAGAGACAACGATTGTAGGAAGGCCAAAATAAAACCGCTGAGCAGTGCCGGCAGGGCCAAGGGTAGCGTCACCGTCACGGCAATGCGCCATTTATTCGCACCCAAAATCTCCGCGGCATCTTCGAGATCGGACGAGATCAGCTCGCAGACGTTGGCGATCATCGCAAATACGAAGGGAAAGCTGTACAGGGCCATAACAAAGATCAGCCCCGGCATGGAAAAAATATTGAACAGCGCATTTTCTGCGCCGGTGATAGCGCGGTAAAGCTTGTTGAGCGATCCGGCATTGGGTCCGGCCAGTAGCGTCCACGCGAATGCGCCCAAAAATGGCGGCGTGACGAACGAGGCCATTACCAACGCGCGAATTACCTTCTTCCAAGGTAAATCGGTCCGCGTCACGAGCCAGGCGAAGAGCGCTCCGACGACGACGGAGATTACGCCGACCCAGATAGAAATAATTAACGTGTTCCAAATCGCTTTGAGAAATTGTTCGTTGCTGAAGACTTCAACATAGCGACTCAGACTCAAGCCGTGCTCATCCCACAAGCTGGTGCGAAAAATCGCCGCGAGCGGAAAAAGCATCAAGAAGACGAGCAGAAGAGCCGCGCTAACCCAGACCGGTAGAGTCGGATCGCTCAGCCGAAGCGCCGACCAGTTCATCTGCCGGCTTCTAGCAAGAGTATCCGTTCGGCTTGCCATGAATGGAATGATTCGCCCTTAGAACTGAGCCGAGTCAGTGACGGCCGAGCAATCGTCCTCGGGCACCGACACGTTCACCAAAACGATGTTTATGCGCCGAAATACTCGGTGAACCGTTTCTTGATTTCGGCACTGCGCTTCTCCAGCTCATCGGCATCCGAGGACAAAAGCTTCAGATCTTTGAGCTTAGGTTTGTCCGACGGATAAGTCACCTCCGGGTGTCCTGTGTAGAGACCGTCCTTATCGGCGAGCAGCTGCTGCGATTCTTTGGAGAAAATGTATTCCAAAAAAAGCTTCGCCGCGTTCGCATGAGGGGCATCCTTGGCAAGCGCGATCGGTGACACCACCAATGGCACTCCCTCTTTGGGGTAGACAATTTTAACAGGATTGCCCTGCTTTAAAGTCTTGTAATAAAAGTATTCAGCGCCGTTCACGCCGATGGGCCGTTCTCCGGAGGCGACGAC
>Ga0070670_100000615_pt1 | contig 27891 bp, 23 predicted proteins | sample KBSS63metaG_FD_64665 | JGI IMG/M metagenome (GOLD analysis project Ga0070670, IMG submission 64665) | Switchgrass rhizosphere microbial communities from Kellogg Biological Station, Michigan, USA - KBS S6-3 metaG | ecosystem: Host-associated > Plants > Roots > Rhizosphere > Soil ... | reverse complement strand
CGCTGACCAAGGTGCTGTGCGGTATCCTCCAGCCGACCGAGGGCGAGATCCTGATCCACGGCCAGCCACATCACTTCGCCGACTACAACGAGGCAATCGACAATGGCATTGGCGTGGTGTTCCAGGAGTTCTCGCTGATCCCCTACCTCGACGCGGTCGACAACATGTTCCTGGCGCGCGAAATCCGCAGCGCGATCGGCCTGTTGAACCGCAGTGCGATGCGCAAGCGCGCCTCCGAAATCCTGTTGCAGCTCGGCATCCATGTTCCGCTCAATGTCCCGGTTCGCATGCTGTCGGTGGCGGAGCAGCAGTTCGTCGAAATCGCCAAGGCGCTGGCGCTCAACGCGCGCATCCTGGTGCTCGACGAGCCGACTGCAACGCTGACGCCGTCCGAGGTCGAGCATCTCTTTCGGGTCATGAGGGGCCTGCGCGAACAGGGCGTCGCCATCATTTTCATCTCCCATCACCTGGAGGAAATCTTCCAGATCTGCGACCGCATCACCGTGCTCAGGGATGGTGAATATGTCACCTCCTGCGACGTCAGCGATGTCGACCAGCATCGGCTTGTCGAATTGATGGTCGGTCGCAGGATCGAAAACAGCTTTCCCCCGAAGCCGGTGATGGCTGCCGATCCTGCCGTCGTCCTCGATGTCGAGGCGGTGCAGCTCACAAGGGGAGGGCCTGTGTCGCGCTTCCAGTTGCGCGCCGGCGAGATCCTCGGCTTTGCGGGCCTGGTCGGCTCCGGTCGCACGGAAACGGCACTCGCCATGATCGGCGCCCATCGCGCAACGCAATGCAAGCTTTCCCTCAACGGTGTCGAGACACGCTTTGCCGATCCTTCCGAGGCCCTGGCAAGCGGCGTCGGGCTTTTGCCCGAGAGCCGGAAGGAGCAGGGGCTGATCACCAGCTTCTCGATCCTCCACAACGTGTCGCTCAACAATTATGGCAAATATCTCTTCGGCCATTTCTTCATCGACCGCCGCAAGGAGCGCGACGATACAATCGCCGCGATGGCGCAGGTGCAGGTCAAGGCGCAGGGGCCGATGGCCCGCGTCGATACCCTGTCGGGCGGCAATCAGCAGAAGGTGGTGATCGCCCGCTGGCTCAATCACAACATGAAGGTGCTGATCTTCGACGAGCCGACCCGTGGCATCGATGTCGGGGCCAAGGCGGAAATCTACCAGCTGATGCGCGAATTCACTGCGCGCGGCTATTCAATCATCATGATCTCGTCGGAGCTGCCTGAGGTCATCGGCATGTCCGACCGGGTGTGCGTCTTTCGGTCCGGCGGCATCGTCGCCACCGTCGAAGGGGCCGCCATCAATGCCGAGGAGATCATGATGCACGCAACCACTGGGAGGATAAAAGATGTCGCATGACGGGATCGCCGCGGGCGATGGCTGCACAAAGGGCGCGGCCTATTCCGCATTCAGATCGGCCATTCACTCGCCACTGGCATTGCCGCTGGCAGGCCTCATCGTCGTATCGATATTGATGAGCTTTGCCTCCGATACGTTCTTCTCGGTCTCCAATATACTCAACGTGATGCGACAGGTCTCGGTGGTGGCGATCCTGGCGGTCGGCATGACGTTCGTCATCCTGACGGGCGGCATCGATCTCTCGGTCGGCGCCGTGATGGCGCTTGCCGGCACCATGGCTGCCGGTCTGATGGTTCATTTCGGCCTGCCGGGCTGGGTGGGATTGCTGGCCGGGATCGTGCTGGGTGTCGGGCTAGGCATCTTCAACGGCCTGCTGGTCGCCTGGGGGCGGATGCCGGCCATCATCGTGACGCTTGCCACCATGGGGATCGCCCGTGGCATCGGGCTGATCTATTCCGGCGGCTATCCGATATCAGGCGTGCCATCCTGGATCTCCTGGTTCGGCGTCGGCCGTGTCGGCATCATCCCGGTTCCCGTCATCCTGACGGTCATCATCTATGCGCTGGCCTGGGTGCTGCTGCAGCGCACGCCCTTCGGCCGCCACGTCTACGCCATCGGTGGCAACGAACTGGCCGCAAAGCTCTCCGGCGTGAAGACCGCCAGGGTCAAGCTCGCCGTTTATGCCATCTCCGGCCTGACCGCCGGTCTGGCGGCGGTCATCCTCACCGGGCGACTGATGTCCGGCCAGCCGAATGCCGGCGTGGGCTTCGAGCTCGACGCCATCGCGGCGGTGGTGCTCGGCGGAACTGCCATTGCCGGCGGGCGCGGGCTTATCCTCGGGACGCTGATCGGCGCAGTGCTGCTCGGCATCCTCAGCAACGGCCTGAACCTGATGGGCATCAATCCCTATCTGCAGGACATCATCCGCGGCTTCATCATCCTGCTCGCCATCTACATCGCCCGCGAGTGGCGTTGATCCCGATCATCATGCATTACTGACATAAAGGAGAGAACCCATGTCTCAGTCACTGGAAGGAAAGATCGCCGTCATCACCGGTGCCGCCTCGGGCATTGGACTGGCAACGACGGAAAAACTGCTGGCCGCCGGCGCCACCGTCGTCATGGTGGACTGGAACGAGGCCAGCCTGAAGGAACTGACGCAGCGGCTTGGCAGCAAGGCGATCGCCCAGGTGACCAACCTTCTCGACGCCGACAGCTGCGCCGCGATGGTGCCCGAGATCCTCAAGAAGGTCGATCACATCGACATTCTCTACTGCAATGCCGGCACCTATATCGGTGGTGACCTCACCGAGACGACGAATGACGCGATCGACAAGATGCTCAATCTCAACGTCAACGCGGTCATCAAGAACGTCCACGACGTCGTCCCCCACATGACCGAGCGCGGCACCGGCGATATAGTCGTCACCTGCTCGATTGCCGGCCACTACCCGACCTACTGGGAGCCGGTCTATGCCTCGTCGAAATGGGCCATCACCTGCTTCGTCCAGACCATGCGCCGCCAGATGATCCCGCACGGCGTTCGCGTCGCCCAGGTCTCGCCCGGACCGGTCGTCTCGGCGCTGCTGGCCGACTGGCCGGAGGAAAATCTGCGCAAGGCTAAGGAATCGGGAAGCCTGATGGACCCGAGCGAAGTGGCCGACGCGGTCGAATATATCCTCACTCGCAAGCGCACCGTGACGATCCGCGACATGATCGTTCTCCCGACTAACTTCGATCGGGTATAAGGGGCGAACGGGCTATCGCAGTCGGAGGAATGATATGACCAGATACATGATCGGCGTCGACGTCGGCACGGGTTCAGCGCGGGCAGGCGTCTTCGATCCGGCCGGATCGATGCTCGCCCATGCCAAGCGGGATCTGCTGATCTTCCGCGACGACACCGGGCGTGTCGAGCAATCGAGCGAACAGATCTGGCATTCCGTCTGCGAGGCCGTTTCGGACGCGGTGACGCTCGCCGGCATAGATCCGGGCGATGTCGCCGGTATCGGCTTCGATGCGACCTGCTCGCTGGTTGTCCAGGGGGCAAGCGGCGGGGTGGGGGATCCGTCCCATCCCGAGCGTGACGTCATCGTCTGGATGGATCATCGCGCCCTCGACCAGGCCAGCCGCATCAACGACATGGGCCACGCGGTGCTCTCCTATGTCGGCGGCACGATCTCGCCGGAGATGGAGACGCCGAAACTCCTCTGGCTCCACGAAAACCTGCCGGACATCTACGAAAGTGCGCAGAATTTCTTCGACCTCACCGATTTTCTGACATGGAAGGCGACGGGTGCTCTTGATCGCTCTTCCTGTACCGTGACCTGCAAGTGGACCTATCTCGCCCACGAGAACCGTTGGGATGAAAGCTATTTTCGTGAGATCGGCCTTGGCGACCTCGCGACCGATGGTTTTTCCCGTATCGGCAAAAGCGTCGTGCACCCAGGAACTGCTCTTGGAAACGGCCTGACGGTCGAAGCGGCCGCCCGGATGAAGCTGTCGCCCGGGATAGCCGTCGCGGCGGGGTTGATCGATGCCCATGCCGGCGGCGTCGGTACGGTGGCGGCGAGCGGCGGGGCCGAGGACGCAACGTTGTGCCTCGGCTACGTCTTCGGCACATCGTCATGCACCATGACGACTACCGAAGCGCCGACCTTCGTTCCCGGTGTCTGGGGTCCCTATTATTCCGCCATGGTGCCTGGCATGTGGCTCAACGAGGGCGGACAGTCAGCGGCCGGTGCGGCGATCGACCATCTCGTGAAGATGCATCCGGCCAGTGCCGAAACAGCGGCCATGGCAGCCCGCGAAGGCAAGAGCCTGCCACAATGGCTGGCGGACCGCGCCCTTGAATTGACCGCCGACGCCTCTGATGCCGTGAGGCTTGCCGACCAGCTCCATGTCGTGCCGGAATTCCTGGGCAATCGCGCGCCCTTCGCCGATCCGCATGCCCGTGCGGTGATCGTCGGCCTCGGCATGGAGACGGGCGCCGACAGCCTCGTTTCCCTCTACATCGCCGGCATCTGCGGGCTTGGCTATGGATTGCGGCAGATCATCGATACCCAGGCCGGGCAGGGCGTCCGGATAAACACCATCTCTGTCTCAGGCGGAGCGGGCGGACATTCGCTCATCCGGCAGATCCTTGCCGATGCCACGGGCGTCGAGATCGAAGTCACCGCCTGCCCCGAGCCGGTGCTTCTGGGCTCGGCCATGCTGGGGGCGGTCGCTGCCGGTGCCCATCCCGACCTGCGCGCCGCCATGCCCGCTATGTCCACGATCGCGCTCAAATGCCCGCCTTCGGCCGGTGATATCCGGGCCATACATGATCAGCGATACGCGGCATTCCTCAGTCTGCAGTCGATCAGCCGCGACATCCGCCTTGGGGCGGGCAGGTTTTCACAATGAGTTTCATGCCGGAGGAGATATTGGACATGCAGTTTGCCGGAAAATCGGTGATCATCACGGGGGCCGGAAAAGGGATCGGCCGCGCCTGCGCGAAAATAATGGCCGCGCGGGGCGCCGAAGTTATTGCGCTCAGCCGCACCGCCGCTGATCTGGAGAGCCTGCGGCAGGAGATCGGGGGCCGCCAGATTGCGGTCGATCTCGCCGATCCGGCTGCCACGCGGGCCGCGATGCGCGAGGCGGGCACAGTCGATTTCCTGATCAACAGCGCCGGTATCAATGTGCTGGAATCAAGCTTCGACATGACCGAAGAGGGCTATGAGGCGGTCATGGGCATCAATCTGCGGGCAGCGCTGATCACCTGCCAGGAATTCGGCCGGGCCCGCGTGGCCGCCGGTGGCGGTGGTGCCATTGTCAACATCACCTCGATTGCCGGACATCGCGGTTTTGCCGAGCATCTCTGCTATGCGGCCTCCAAGGCGGGGCTCGAGGGTGCGACCCGGGTACTTGCCAAGGAGTTCGGCCCGCACGGCATCCGCGTCAACGCCGTGGCACCGACCATCACCCTGACGGAGCTCGCGCTCAGGGCCTGGAGCGACCCCGAAAAATCCGCGCCGATGATGGTCCGCCACCCGATCGGCCGCTTCGCCGAAGTCGACGACGTCGCGCGCACTATCGCCACCTTGCTTTCCTCCGACACGGAAATGGTCACAGGCGTCGTCCTCAATGTGGACGGTGGCTTTCTCGCGGTTTAGCCCTCGGTCACGTTACTCATTCCGGGTTTTCAAGGCTGAACATTTCCGTCCTTTCGTCATAGGCGAACAGCTCGCCATAGCGGGCCCAGGAGACAATGGTCTTCAGTGTCTCGTCGGCACGTGACCCCGTCATGTAGTCTTCGAGCTCGTTGCGGAAGCGCGCAGCGGGCGCTGTGTGGGTCGGGCGTTCGTCGAGGACCCGTCGGATCAGGCCCATGAAGGGCACATAGGTGACGAGATGCTCGGCGAAAAGCTTCTTTCGGGCATCTGTTTCGAGGTGAGCAAAGCGTGTGCCCGCGTCAGTCAGCATCACGTCGCCTTCGCTCAGCTGGGCAAACCGGAGCAGCTGGAGCGCTTCCCCCAGATGGAAAAGCTCGTCGGCCTCGAGTTGAAGAGCACCGGCGAGAACCGGGAGATCGGCGCGACCGTGATAGGGGGCTCCCGCCAGGGCCTCGATGAGGCCAGACAGGATGTTCGTCGACACGGGTTCCAGCACCATGCCCATACCTGTGCCCGGAATGCCGTCTAGGGCTGTCGAGCGCGGCTCGGCACGCTGTGTCATCAGCGCATAGATGCTATCGACCAGCTGGCGGAACATCGGGTCGAGCCGGTTGCGCGGATGCGGCAGATCCAGCTTCAACTCCCGGGCGACGCGGCCTGGATTGGAGGAGAAGACTAGGATGCGATCGCACATCAGCACCGCCTCCTCGATATTGTGGGTGACCATCAGAACAGACTTGATCGGCAGCCGTCCCTCGATCCACAGATCAATCATATCCGTGCGCAACGTCTCGGCGGTCAGCACGTCGAGAGCGGAGAAGGGCTCGTCCATGAGGAGCAGGTCGGGATGGACCACCAAAGCGCGTGCAAAGCCGACGCGCTGGCGCATGCCGCCGGAGAGTTCCTTCGGATAGGCGTTCTCGAAACCGTCGAGACCGATGAGATCGATGGCGGCCAGCGCCAGCGCCCTGCGCTCGACCCGGGCAACGCCCTTGGCCTCGAGGCCGAGCTCGACGTTTTGCAGCACGGTGAGCCAAGGGAACAGGGCGAACGACTGAAACACCATCGAGATGCCGACCGGCGGACCGTCGATGGTGGCGCCCCGGCACCTGGCGTCGCCGGAGGACGGCGCGAGAAGGCCCGCAATGATGCGCAGCAGCGTCGACTTACCCGAACCGGAGCGGCCGAGCAGGCCGACGATCTCGCCTTCCTTGATGGTCAGGTCGACATTTTCGAGCACCACCACGTCGCTGCCGTTCGCCTTGGGGAAGGAGCGGGAGACCTGGCTGATATCGATGAGCGGTGTCTTGGAAAGGTGATCAAGCATACGATTTGTCCTTTGCTCGGATGGCAGCGATTAGCCCAGGCGCAACCGGCTTTCACCGAAAGCGTAGAGCGGCCGCCAGATCAGGCGATTGGAGAGCGTGACGAAGGTGCACATGACGATGATGCCGAGCACGACCTGCGGAAAGTTGCCGTTGGTCGTGGCATTGGCAATGTAGGAGCCGAGACCCGGCGTTGTCAGCTGCGTGTCGCCCCAGCTGGCCACCTCGGCGACGATGCTGGCATTCCACGATCCACCGGCAGCGGTGATGGCACCGGTGATGTAGTAGGGAAAGATGCCTGGCAGGATGACCTTGAACCACCATTGCCAGCCGCGGATGTGGAAGCTGCGCGCGGCTTCCTTGAGGTCGCTGGGGAAGGCACTGGCGCCGGCAATGACATTGAATAGAATATACCACTGCGTCCCCAGGATCATCAGCGGGCTCAGCCAGATATCGGCATTGAGGCTGAAATGCACTATCACGACGACGAAGGCCGGGAAGGCGATATTTGCCGGGAATGCGGCCAGAAACTGCGCCAGAGGTTGCACCTTCTCGGCAAGCTTCGGGCGCAAGCCGATCCAGACGCCGATCGGTACCCATACGAGGGTGGCGATCAGCATCAGCACCAAGACGCGCAGAAGCGTGATGCAGCCGTCGACCACAGCGGTGCGAATTTCCGACCAGCCAATGGTCGCCCGAAGATACTCGACGCTTATCACCGCAGCCCAGCCAGCCGCAGCGGCAATGACAGCGAACCAGACCCAGTCGAGGACGCGAGAGGCCGCCATATCCATGGCCTTTGACCCGTATCCAGGCAATTTCGGCAAGCGTAACGTCCACACCTGTCGTCCGGCCCATTGCAGCGGCGTTGCCAGCAAACGGGTGACGCGGGCGTGGCGGAAAAGATCGAGAATCCAGGAGGTCGGGGCAAGGTTGTTGCTCGTCGTCTCGAACCTGAACTTGTCGGCCCAGGCAACCAGAGGCCGAAAGAGCAGCTGGTCGTAGAGCACAATGACGCCAAGCATCGCGACAACGGCATAGGACACCGCCATGAGGTCCTGCTGCTTGATAGCAAGGGCAACATAGGAGCCGATCCCCGGAAGCGTCACCGTTGTGTTGCCGACGGTAATCGCTTCCGATGCGACGACGAAGAACCAGCCGCCTGACATCGACATCATGGCATTCCACACCAGGCCGGGCATGGCGAAGGGGACATCGAGCCGCCAGAAACGCTGCCAGCCGCTCAGCTGGAAGCTCTGCGTTGCCTCCACCAGGTCCTTCGGCTGGTTTCGCATCGACTGGTACATGCTGAAGGTCATGTTCCAGGCTTGGCTGGTGAAGATCGCAAAGACCGAGGCCAGTTCTGCGCCGAGGACGCTACCGGGGAAGAGATTGAGAAAGAAGGTGACGGTGAAGGTCAGGAACCCGAGGATCGGCACGGACTGCAGAATATCGAGTATCGGAATGAGCACCATCTCGGCCCGCCTGCTTTTCGCGGCGACGGCGGCATAGATAAAGGTGAAGGCCAGCGAGAAGACGATGGCAAGCAGCATCCGCAGGACCGTGCGCAGGGCATAGATTGGCAGGTTGACGGGATCGAGCGACAGCGGTGTAGCGTCGAGGGCGGAAAGCGGCGCCGTCGTTACCCTTGCGCCATAGGCGATCAGAACGATCACGCCGATCACCAGCAGGAGTGCCAGGATGTCCCAATGGCTCGGCAAGATTGAGCGTCGGATGGCGAGCGGAGCGAATTTCTGCTGTTTCATGGGCGGGCCTGCATGGTTTCGGGCGGAGTTCAGAGAGAGCAGCAGGACCGAACCAGATATACTGCCATCTGCTGCGATGGCTGGCGCCCGGGACCGGTCGCGGTTACTTGTTTCAGGCGTTCACGTAGACGCAGAAGCGCTATAGAACAGCCGCATCCAGCCCACCACCATGATGAGGTAAAGCCGGAGGATCCTGAGGAATACGAAGGCTATACCTTGGTATATCGAATGCCAGGAATGCCCGTTCCAGCTGTCCGAAAGGGAGAAATTGGTCTATTAGAAGCGAGGAATTGCGGGCGGGCGCAGCACCGCAGACCGCTCCCGCGCTTCTGGTCATGGGGATCAGGCTACCAACATGCAATTAGGTTTATGAAAAGAGAGGCTTCCAATCAGGTCGTGAAACAGCAGAGAGTTCCGAATGATCATCGACGGCCGAAGATGCGCTGCGCCTTCATCGCGGCTCTGGTCGTGTGCATCTTTACCGCCGACACGGTCACGAACTTCGAGATTGCCTTTGCGGTGTTCTATATCGCGGTGATTTTGATCGCGATGGGCTTCCTGTCGACGCGCGCCGTGGTTGCCCTTGCCTCGTTTTGTATTGGCCTCACGGTCCTGAGCCTGTTTCTGACGCGGCACGGGTCGTTCGAGGCTGGCCTGTTTAATTGCGGTATCAGTTCGTGCGCCATCGCGGTCACGACCTATCTATCGCTCAAGACCACCGCCGCGCAGGCCGCAGCCTTCCAGGTGCAGGAGCAACTTGAACGGATGGCGCGCGTGACGCGGCTGGGTGAACTGACTGCCTCGATCGCCCACGAAGTCAATCAGCCGTTGGCGGCCGTCGCCACCAGCGCGGATGCCTGCCGCCGCTGGCTCGACCACACGCCGCCGAACGTGGAAAGAGCCCGGCAGGCAGCTCTACGGATCTTCGACGACACCAAGCGGGCAAGCGACGTGGTCGCGCGCGTCCGCCGGCTGGCATCGAGCGAGCAACCGCAGTTGGAGCGGGTTGATGTCAATGAAGCCGTGGCCGATGCGCTCGGCATGGCCGAGCAGGCGATCGAGCGCAATCATGTGATCCTGAAACACGACCTCTCGAACGACTTGCCGCCTGTCATGGCGGACAGGATCCAGATCCAGCAAGTCATCAGCAACCTGCTCCTCAATGCTATCGAGGCGATGGCCGAGGTCCCTAGCTTCAAAAGAGAGTTGACCGTTGTGTCCTCGCGCGACGAAATAGGATCGGTCGTCATCGCGGTGACCGATTCCGGCAGCGGGATGAAGCAGGCGACAATGGATCGTCTCTTCGATGCGTTCTGGACCACGAAGAAGAGCGGCATGGGCATAGGTTTGACCATCAGTCGCGCCATTATCGAGGCTCATGCGGGGCATATTTCTGTGACATCGGCGCCACGCATGGGAACCACCGTCCAGTTCATCCTACCCGCGGCAGGACAGGAGGCGGCATGAATTTGGCCGGCAAGTCCAGCGATATCGCTGAGGCGATCGTCTATGTCGTTGACGACGACCAGTCCGTGCGGCGCGCTCTGGAGGATCTTCTCACCTCGGTCGGCCTCGTCGTGCGGTCCTTCGGCTCGATCAAGGAGTTCCTCGCTTCTCCCGTTCTCGACAGGCCGGGATGCCTCGTGCTCGATGTACGGATGCCGGGGCAAAGCGGGCTGGAGTTTCAGCAGCAGATGTCCGCGATGGGGATAAGCCTGCCGGTCATCTTCATCACCGGGCACGGGGATGTCGCCATGGCTGTCAGGGCGATGAAGACCGGCGCGATCGAGTTTCTTGCCAAGCCATTTAGAGACCAGGAATTGCTGGACGCAATCCAGCTCGGCGTGGAGAAGGATCGCGTGCAGCGCCAGGATGAGGGAAATCTGGCGCTTTTGCGGAAGCGTTGGCAGACGCTGAATAGCGGCGAGCAGGCCGTGATGCAGCGGGTTGCAGAGGGCATGTTGAACAAGCAGATCGCCGGCGAAGTGAGCGTCAGCGAAGTGACAGTCAAGGTTCGCCGCGGCCAGGTCATGCGCAAGATGAACGCCAGGTCCCTCACCGATCTTGTCAGGATCTGGGACCGTTTGAATAGGCCGGATTAAGAGATACGCTCGCTGGTTTATGAAGTCTCTTGCGAAAGAGGCGGACTGGCGGGGTGATGGTCGAACGTCTTGCGTCCGATTGCGCTTGCCGGGCTTTGATGAGGATCAAGGCGCCAATCGCCGCGGAGGCCTAGGTTGCTCCCAGCTTAAACCGGGAGAGTCGACATGTTCATCAAAAACGTTCTCAGTGTGCTTGGTATCGATGGCTTTAACGAGGACTTGCGGGGCGCGGTCAACTTTTGCGAAAGCCATCAAGCCCATCTGACCGCCATGCCGATCTCGATGGCAGCGGCACCGCCGATCGGCTCCTACCAGGTCGTTTCCTCCGTCTGGATCGAGGAAAGACAGCGCGCGACGGATCACCTGGAGTTTAAAACCGGCGAGATCAAGGACCTCCTTGGTCAGAGCGGTTTGTCCTACGAGGTGCAGCAGGTCTTCACGGAGTTTGCCTGGGCAGACGTCGATATCGCCGAGCGCGCCCTTTATGCCGACCTCGTCCTCGTCGGAGCGCAGGCCGCCGCCGACAAGGAAATGCAGGGCAGGGTGATTAATGGGGTTCTGTTCAGAACGCCGACGCCGATGCTGATCCTGCCAAGGAATGCGGCTATCGAAGCGCATCCGAAAACCATACTTGTGGCCTGGGATTCGACCGAGAAGGCGGCACGTGCCCTACGACAGTCGATGGACTTTCTGCAGGCTGCGGAAGCCGTCCATGTCACCATGGTCGATCCGATCGCCGCAAGCACTGCCAATGGCGAAGAGCCGGGTGCCGATGTCGCAATCTTTCTGGCCCGTCACGGTGTGAAGGTCGATGTCGACTGCATCTCGAGCGAGAGCCTGCGGGTCGATGAAGCGCTCCAGCGACACGCCATCGACATTGCCGCCGACATGATTGTCATGGGCGCTTACAATCACCCACGCCTGCAAGAGCGGCTTTTCGGCGGAGTCACGCGCTTCATGCTGGAAAACACGACGCTTCCGCTTTTCCTGGCGCACTGATGGGTTGATCGGGCATTTCGTGAACAACGTTTGTTAACGGACAGGAGGGCTGCCGGCGCTGAATGAGGCAAGGGGTCGCCGTTCCTGGTCTCCCGCTGACAGGGTATCGCGAAACTCCGCCTCACGTCACCGCGCCGACCTGCCATGGCACGAACTCGTTGTCGCCGTAGTCGTAGGCCTCACTCAGCGTCTTCTTGCCGGATGCGACGGCGATGATGTCCTCGAAGATACGCGCTCCAGCTGCTTCGATGGTGTCGTCACCCGTAGCGATGCCGCCGCAGTTGATGTCCATGTCTTCCTGCATGTGCTCGTACATCTCGGTATTGGTGGCGATCTTGATGCAGGGCGCCGGCTTGAAACCGGAAACAGAGCCGCGGCCGGTGGTAAAACAGATGACGTTGCAGCCGCCTGCCACCTGGCCTGTCACGGCGACCGGGTCATAGCCGGGCGTGTCCATGAACACGAAGCCGGGCTCGGTGACGATCTCGGCATATTCGTAGACCGCCTTCAGTGGCATGGTGCCGCCCTTCGCCACCGCGCCGAGGGATTTTTCAAGGATCGTCGTCAGTCCGCCGAGCTTGTTGCCGTAGGAGGGGTTGTTGTTGAGTTCGGCGCCATTGCGCTCGGTGTAGTCGCGCCACCATTCGATCCGCGACAGCAGCTTCTCAGCAATGGCCGGCGTGGCCGCGCGACGTGTCAGGAGATGCTCGGCGCCGTAGATTTCTGGTGTCTCCGCCAGCACCGAGGTACCGCCGTTGCGCACGATGAGATCGGAGGCGTAACCCAGCGCCGGGTTGGCGGAAAAGCCGGAGTAGCCGTCAGAACCACCGCACTCGAGCGCCACCTTGAGGCCGGACAAAGGCTGCGGGGTGCGACGGGCGCTGTTCACCTCCGGCAGCATGTCGCGGATCATCTCGCTTGCCGCCTCGATCGTCTTGCGGGTTCCGCCCAGCCCCTGGATCGTCATGGTACGCAGGCGCTTGCCTTCCTCCAGCTTGTAGTGCTCGAGAATCGGCGCGATCTGGTTGGTCTCGCAGCCGAGCCCGATCATCAGGATGCCGCCGAAATTCGGATGCCGGGCGTAACCCTGCAGGGTGCGCGTCAGCAGGCGATATCCTTCGCTTTCCATGTTGATGGCGCAACCGCCGCCATGGGTCAGAGCAACGACGCCATCGACATTGTCGAAACCGTCGAGGCCGCCGCTGCGATTGAAATGCTCGGCAATGTATTTCGAGACCGTGGCGGAACAATTCACCGTGGTGATGATGCCGATGAAGTTGCGCGTCCCGACACCGCCTGCGCCGCGGTCAAAGCCCATGAACGTCCGCCGCTCGTCGAGTGGCACCATTCCTTTTTCCTCGATGTCCATGCTGAACTGGTGCTGATGCTCAGAAGCGATGACGGCGAGATTGTGGAGGTGGACGTGCGAGCCTTTCGGGATGAACACGGTGGCAACGCCGATGGACTGGCCGAACTTGAGAACCTCCTGCCCGGCGGCGATGTCACTTACCGCAATCTTGTGGCCGCGTGGGATCTGGTTCGCTGCAACCAAGCCCTCGATGCCGGTCTGCTCGCCGGCCTTGACCATGCTCCGTGCGACCGCGACATCGTCAATCGCGTTGAGCAGGATGACAGGCGCCTTTGAAATGGACATGGTGTTCTCCCGGGATGATGGTCTTGGACGCGACCTTGTTGCGCCTTCCGCCGAATATGCTCGGAACAAGCGCCCGTACCGCTATCGGCCTGGTGTCACGGGCGCTGCGCGCCGTTGGTCGTCAGATATATTGCATATAAGGATGTTGTGGCAGTAATGAAGAGCCGGTTGCGCCTCGCTCCGCCGAATGTCAGGTTGGCAACGGTCTGCGGAACCTTGATCTTCCCGAGCAGCGTACCGTCGGGCGCAAAGCAGTGGACGCCATCCTTGGCGCTGGTCCACAGGTTGCCCAATGTATCGAACCTGAAGCCATCGGGGATGCCACTGTCTATATGGCAAAACACTCGCGGATTGCTTAGCGCCTTGCCTTCGACCACGTCGAAGACTCGGATATGGCGCGGCGCGTCTTCGTCATGGCTGGCGCCGCTGTCGGCGATGTAGAGCTTCGTCTCGTCGGGTGAGAAGGCCAGCCCGTTCGGCTGCAGGAAATCGCTGACGACCGCGGTCAGGTCGCCGGTTTCGGGGTCCAGGCGGAAGACATTTCTGTTATTCTGCTCCGGATCGGCTTTGTAGCCCTCGTAGTCCGACAGGATGCCGTAGGTCGGGTCGGTGAACCAGATGGTGCCGTCTGAGCGCACGACAACGTCGTTGGGGGAATTCAGGCGCTTGCCCTCGAAGCTGTCTGCAAGCACGGTTATGGTTCCATCGGCTTCGGTGCGGGTGACGCGACGCATACCGTGCTCGCAGGAAACCAAGCGGCCTTGGCGGTCGCGCGTATTGCCATTGCTGAAGTTGGATGCATGGCGGAACACCGACACGCCACCCTCCGGGGTCCAGCGCATCATCCTCTGGTTGGGAATATCGCTCCATAGAAGCTGCTGGGCATCATCGAACCAGACCGGCCCCTCCGCCCAGCGGCAATCGCTATAGAGTTCTTCCAGCCGCGCGCTGGCGACAAAAAGGGCGGTGAAACGAGGATCGTGAATTTCGAAGGGTGAGGGTTCTGCCATGGGATGATCCGTATTCAGTGATTTCGAAGGCTGCGTCCACCGGCGACGACAATGACGCCGATGATGATAAGTCCGGTCATGACAAGACGGATGCCGGCACCAAAACCGTAGGTGTTGAGCATCGAGACGACCAGGAACATGAACAGGGAAGCGCCCCAGATGCCGGCAACGTTGGAATCGCCTCCGGCGACCGCCGTGCCGCCGATGACGACGACGGCAATCGACATCAACAGATACTCCTGCCCCATGTTGAGCGCAGCACCACCGGAGAAGCTTGCCAGCAGATAGCCGCAGATCGCCGCCAGGACGGCGCAGAGCACGTAGGTCGCAAACCGGACGCCATCGACCGGTATGCCGGCCATGCGCGCTGCGTTGATGCTCTGTCCGATCGCTGCTGCCCAACGGCCGTAGACGGTTCTCTGCAGCAGGACATAGGCAAGCAGCGACAGGATCAGCGCAAGAATGGCGACATCAGGCACTCCGAGCGTGGTTTCGGTCGTGAAGCTCGCGAGGATTTCCGGCGGCTTGATCCGCAGGCCGCGGTTCGTCCAGATGGCGGTCGACTGCACGATGAAGCTCATCGACAGGGTCGCAATGATCGGCGGTATCCGCAATAGCTTGATCAGCGCGTAGTTCCCAATCCCCACGGCGACACCGACGGCGATCGCGACCAGCAGGCCGAAAACGATCATCGAATCCTGGCCGTCCATGAATTTTAGCGAAACGGTGCCGGCAAGGGTCATCGTGGCCGGCACGCAGAGATCGATATTGCCTGGCCCGAGGGTGATGACGAACATCTGCCCGATGCCGACGACGATCGAGAAGGCGGCGAAGGTCAGTGCCGCCTGGCTGAGGCCGAGCGTGCTCGCGCCGCCAGTAAACAGGATCGTCACGAACCACACGAGGAAGGCCGCGACGAAGGACCAGATCCATGGTTTGCGCGTCAGCGCCATCAGGGTGGTCATGCGCGCTTCTCCTTCTTTTCCATCCGGTTCAGCAGCAGTCGCAGGCCGAGCACGACGATCAGGATCGCCCCCTGCGCGCCGATCTGCCAGTCCGACGAGATCCTCAGGAACGACAGGAACGAGCCTGCGAGTGTCAGTGTCAGCGCGCCGATGACGGCGCCGATCGGCGAAACCCGTCCCCCCGTGAACTCGCCGCCGCCGAGGATCACGCCGGCGATCGACAGCAGGGTGTAGCGCAGGGCGATATTGGCGTCGGCTGACGTCGTCAGCCCGACCAGCGCAATGCCGGCCAGGATTGCGAAGAATGCGGCCAGCGCATAGGTCGCCGCCCTTGCCGCAAGGATCGACCAGCCGGCGCGCTCGACCGAACGGGCGTTGCCGCCGACACCGCGCAGGATGACGCCGAAGGAAGAACGCATGATGAGAAAGTGGGAGAACATTGCGATGATGACGCTGGCGACAATCGCCATCGGCACCAGCGGCGGCCGCGAGGTCATCACAGCCCGCGCCCATTCCGGCGCGTGGCCGCCGGGTGCCGGCAGCAGAAGGATGGCGAGCCCGCTCCACACGAAGCTCATGCCGAGCGTGACGACGATCGAGGGAAGATCACGAACATGGATCAGGACGCCCAGCCCGGCATAGACCGCGATGGCGAGAAGCAGAATGGCGACGCCGATCGCCGGATCGGACTGCAGGAAGGTGGCGGTGACGCAGGCGATAAAGCTGACGAAGGATCCCATCGACAGATCGAGGTCATTGACAGTCATGATCAGCATCTGCGCGATCGTCGCCAGGGCGATGGGAACGGCGAGATTGAACAGGAGGTTCAGGCCAAGGTAGCCCATGGCACGCGGCTGGAGATAAAAAACCGAAATGAGCAGGATGGTCAGCGACAGGGCTGGAATGATGAGACGGATCGTATCCGAGGACAGGCGAAGCTTCATGCCGCCACTCCCGTGAAGGACGCCGCCAGGATGTTCTCCTCGGTCACATCGGCGCCGGTCAGTTCCTTAACGATGACGCCTTCGCTGAAGACGAACACCCGGTCGCACAGGCTGACCTCCTCCATTTCCGTGGAATACCAGACAAATGTTCGCCCTTTTGCGGCTTCCGCACGGATGATGGCGTAGACCTCCTGCTTGGTGCCAACGTCGACGCCGCGCATCGGATCGTCCATCAGGACGACGGGCGCGCTTGTCGCCAGCGCTCGCGCGAACAGCACCTTTTGCTGGTTGCCGCCCGAGAGCGAGAGGATGCGATTGTCCATGTCCTTGGTGCGGATTTCGATGCGCTCCTTCCAGGATGTGCCGAGCGCCTCTTCGCGCCCGTCATTGACCATGCCGCGGGGCGACAGATCGCTGAGGTTGGCAATGGTCAGGTTCTTCAGAATGCTCCAAAGCGGAAACACGCCATTTAGCGAACGGTCGCCGGCAACGAAGGTCACCGCGGCATTGGCGTTGCGCAGCCAGTTGCCGGTCTTCGACAAATAGAGGTCGAGCAGGATGTCGGTCTGGCCATGGCCTCCGAGCCCCGCCAACCCGACGAGTTCGCCCGCATAGGCGTTGAACCGCAGCCCCTTGCCCCGGCGCGGTGGAGCGCTCAGCAGGAGCATGCCCCCGTTAACCTTCACCCGCGCGGGCGCGGCGTCACGCGCCTTTACGACGCTGCCCATGGCCGCAACGAGGCTGTGGTGGTCGAAGGCGCTCGAAGGTTTTTCGGTGACGACCTTGCCATCCTTCATGACGATGATCCGGTCGGTTGCCGAGAGGATTTCGCCGAGTATATGCGAAATCAGGATGATCGAGCCGCCGTTCTCGACAAAGACCCGCACATAGGCGAGCAGCTGCGCGGCAAGCGTCGCATCGAGGGACGATGTCGGCTCGTCGAGGATCACCAGCTTGACCGGTGTCGAGATGGTGGAGAAGGCCGTGGCGATCTCGACCATCTGCCGCTCCGCGATCGACAGATCCCCGATCGTGGCGTCGGGCGCGATCGTGTGGCCAGGGAAGATTGAGTCGAGCGATCTGCTGATCACCTCGGCGGCGCGCTTGCGCCAACCAAAGCCCCGCAGACCACGATGCATGACACGGGTATTTTCAATGACCGTCAGATTGGGGCAGAGCGAAAGCTCCTGGAAGACGCAGCGAACGCCATGGGCCCGCGCCGCGGCGATGCCGTAGCGTTCGATGCGTGCACCGCCGCAGCTGACCGAGCCCGTATGCGGCGTCAGCCCGCCGTTGATGATGTTGACGATGGTGGATTTGCCAGCCCCGTTGTGGCCGACCAGGCCGACAGACTCGCCGGCGGCAATCCGGATCGTCACGCCGTCTAGCGCCTTTACGGCGCCGAAATGCACCTTGGCGTCCGTGACCTCCACGACCGCCGGATTTTGCGCTTCCACGCCCATGATGGAATCTCCCTGTAATAAGAGCCGCCCGGCACTGTCGCCGGGCGGAACAACGCGTTGGGAGGAACTTTTACTTGCTGTCGGCGATGACTTTTTGGGTATCGGCCAGCGAATAGTCGACATTGGCGACGCCGCCGGACGGCGTGTTGGCGAGATTGGCCTCGAGGTTGTCCTGGTTGATTTTCAGGAATGGCACGACGAGGTCCTTCTTGACCGTCTTGCCGTCGAGGATCTGCTGGGCCACCCAGAAGGCCAGTGTCGAAACGCCCGGAGCGATGGAGACGGACATGGTCTCGTACTTGCTGGCGTCCTTCTGCTTCTTCCACCAGACGAGTTCATCCTGGCGGTTGCCCATGACGATCGTCGGGGTCGGGCGCTTTGCCGCCTCGAAGGCCTGTGCCGCGCCATAGCCATCGCCGCCCTGGGTTACAACGGCTGCAATCTCGGGCAGGCTCGGCAGGATGCCGGCGACGGCCTTCTGCGCGACGTCCTGGGCCCAATCGCCGTGGACAGAACCGACGATCTTGAACTGCGGGTACTTGGCGACGCCTGCATGGATGCCGGCCGAGATTTCGTCGTCGACCGACACGCCGGCGAGACCGCGGATTTCCAAGAGATTGCCGCCGGCCGGAATTTTCTTGGCGAGATACTCGACCTGGCTTTCGCCCATGCCCTTGAAGTCGACGGCGATCCGCCAAGCGCAGGGCTCGGTCACGATGCCGTCGAAGGAAACGACGACGATGCCGGCATCGCAGGCTTCCTTGATGGCGCCGTTCAGGGCCGTCGGCGAGGCCGCGTCGATGACGATGGCGTTGTAGCCCTGCAGGATCATGTTCTGGATCTGCGCAGCTTGCTCGGTCGCCTGGTTTTCAGATGTCGTGAAAGGATCGGCGGCAGCGACGACGCCGGACTTTACGGCTTCCCCGGTGACCTTCTCCCAGCTTGTCAGCATCGCCTGGCGCCACGAGTTGCCGGCATAGTTGTTGGACAGCGCGATCTTCTTGTCGGCCGTGTCGGCCATGGCAGCGACAGGCAGCGCCACGCAGGCAAGCGTCACCGACGTCAGAAGCAGGTTTCTGAAATTCATTGTCTCTCTCCCTTTTGACCCGAAATCCCCTCCCGGGCGGATACGATGTGTAGACGTCGAGTTCCTCCTCTCGACATCGGCAGGATGTTATAGATTGGCAGAGTTGTATAGTAAGAATGCGGCATCGCGTTTGCGGGGATCGCCACAAATGTTGCGGGATCCTGCAAGACGGAAGGCTAGCGTCGGGCGCTTACTAATGGCAAAGCATATCCGTCGCCTGGGAGGCCGGCGGGAGGGAGAGGCCATGCTCAAGTTGGCGCCATCGGCGCTTCTCGACCATTATTTGGGGATTTCCCGCCTGTTGGCGGGGCAGCTGGAGTTTCGCTCCGCCATTCGCGCGGTGGCGGCGGAAATTTCCCACATCATCCCGCACGACCATCTCGACGTCTGCATCATCATGCATGGCGGCAAGTACCACACCGCCTATGAGACCGGGATCGAAACGGCATGGGGCAATCATCCACCGGCACTGGTTTCCGGCAGTCCCATTCGCAGCCTGCTTTGGGGCGAGGTGCCGTACCTGCTGACCGAAGACGCGCTTGTTGATCCACGGTTCAATTTCGAAGGCGCGTTTTCCCGGCCCATCATCGACCAGTCCCTGCGCAGCCGCCTGCATGTGCCGCTGAAGGTCGAGGGAGATGTAATCGGCGCGCTCAGCTGCTCCGCCCACGCAGCCGCGCTTTACGGCCTCGACGACGTCGCCAATGCGCGGTCGATTGCTGACCTGCTGTCGCCCTATTTCTTTGCTCTTCGCGCGGCCGAGCAGGCCCAGCAATCGGCGATCGTTGAGGCAGAGGCGAGGGCGCGCGAGGAGGGGCTGCGCCTTGGTGCGCTGAAGCTGACCGAGGCGCTGGAATCCGAGCGCCAGCGCATCGGCATGGACCTGCACGACCAAACGCTTGCCGATCTCACACGCCTCTCGCGTCGCCTGGAGCGGCTGACGCTCGCCCATGAGATTTCGGGCGAGGCACTGGAGCCGCTGGCCCGCAGCCTGCAGCACTGCATGCAGGACCTTCGCCAGATTATAGAGGAGGCCAAGCCCTCGGTGCTGCAGCTGTTCGGATTCGCCCAGGCCGTCGAGAACCAACTGGACCGTTCGATCCGCGACAGCGGCCTGTCGATCACCCAGACGCTCGTCGACGCGACCGGCGGCATCATCGACCAGCTGGAGCAGACTGTTAGTATCGCGCTGTTCAGGATCACGCAGGAGGCGATCAATAACGCTGTCCGACATGCCCAGGCCGATCACATTTCAGTAACACTGGCAGGCCAGTCGGACGGTATTTCTATCGAGATCCGTGATGACGGCATTGGTGTCGGGATCGCGGACCATCGCAACGGGACGGGGATCGACAATATGAAGACCAGAGCGCGGCTGATATCGGCGGAGTTCACCATGATGGATGGACGAGGTTCGCAAGGCACGGTGGTGGCGATCCACCTGCCGCTGACGGAGACGCCGACAACTCGTCTGCAACCGAGGGCCATAAAATGAAAGTGCTGATCGTCGAAGACGACCCGCTGCACCGTTCCTATCTTGTCGAAGCGATCGGCACGTCCTTGCCGGAATGCGAAACCATTCTGGAGGCGAATAACGGCAAGGAAGGGGAGAAGCTCGCGCGGGACAACAAGTCCGCCCATGTCGTCATGGATCTTCAGATGAACAATCGGAACGGTATCGAAGCGGCCCGGACCATCTGGAACGAGCGGCCCGATACCCGCATTCTCTTCTGGTCCAACTATTCCGATGAGGCTTATGTGCGAGGCGTGTCCCGCATCGTGCCCGACGGCGCGGCCTATGGCTACGTGCTGAAGTCGGCATCCGACGAACGCCTGCGCCTAGCCTTGCGCAGCATCTTCATCGAGGCGCAGTGTGTAATCGATCGCGAAGTTCGGGGCATGCAGCAAAAGAGCCTCGGCCAAGCCAAAGGCTTCAGCGACAGCGAATATGAAATTCTGGTCGACATTGCCTTGGGTCTCACAGACCGCGCCATTGGTCGGAGACGTAACCTGTCTCTGCGCAGCGTCCAAAACAGGCTTCAGCAACTCTATGAAAAGCTCGAGGTCTATCAAAACCCTAAAGATGATCACGAGGAAGGCCGCTTCAATCTGCGGGCAAGAGCGGTGACGGTGGCGTTGCTTCGAAAGCTTTTGAACTACAGCGCGTTGGAACGTGCTGAAGCCGAGTTGACGGAGTGGCTCGCGACGTTGAGCTGACGGGTTTGGACAGGCGCGCATGCATTGATAAGCCAAGCTCGCATGTCGATTAAAAGTGAAATTGTTGCGGGGTGATTTGCAAGCTACCCAGTCGCGGACGGCAGCCGGATATAGGTCACACGACCTTTGGGCATATGGGCGGCAACAGAAATTTCGCTAGGAAGACTTCGCCGCACGGCGGGCGTCCATCAGTTCGCTCACCAAGGGTCCTCGCGCGAAAGATAGGAACTGCTTGCCCGCCAAAGTCTACCTGGATCAACCAAATAGCGTTCGGCGGGAGCCACAGGGACGAATTCAAGGATTTGCTGCTTGTCAAGACCTGCCCAGGGAGCTGGTCTCTATTTGACGGAATGATGCTTGAGCGCAGTTGGACGTGACCGGCGCCTTCTTCGCTATACCGATCAAGCGCCGATACCACATCGTCAGCGTTCTGACAACGGTGTTAAAAGGCCTGCTTAAGATAGCCGACGACTTCCTCTCCCTTTGGATCAATGGGTTGGAAGCCCACCAATCAAGCTTTGCGTCTCTGATCGATTTAAGCTGTCAGGCCGAACGTGCATAATGTGGCCATGGTCGTCTCCAAGGTCGTTGGCGGGGGTCTATCGGCCAATGGTCAGGCTGGCAGCACGCTTCATATCATCAACGGTTGGTCCTCTCACCGTCCGGTATCGCGCTGCGACTAGATTGTAGACGCCAAAGGCGGCCAGGCCGACGGCGACCATAAGGTACATCACTCGTCCGAATGGTAGCTGCCTTATCCAATCCAGCGCGTCGGCCATACCTCCCGCCTGGTCCGGATCGACCGTGAAGCCCGCATACATAAAAAGGATGCCCGTTACGGCAAAGACAACGCCCCTGGCTACCAAACCATACATACAGATGTAGGTGAGGGTGCCGGTGCGGTCCGGGATGCGTATGTACTTCTCGAATTTGCGGGTGGCGCCCTTTGCGCTGGTAACAATGCCTCCAACTACTAGGCCTACCCCTATCGCTATCGCTATGTAAGATCCAAACGGCTGGGACATGACCCATCCCGCTAGTCCTTTTTCTCCAGAGGCGCCGCTGTCGTTGCTTGCACTCAATGCGTGTCCGATGGCATAGCCCGCCAAGCCCAGGTAAGTTACCGCGCTGCCAAAAAGCGAAGCCCTTATGGCCAGCGCCTTTTTGCCAGAGCCCTGGCCGTCGGCGTCGGTGATGGATTGGGCGAGCCTCCACGCGACGAATCCAAGAAGGCCTACGCCGATCAATCCCACCCAGATCCTGCCGAAAGGCTGATGTAGCAAAGCTGATATGGCAGACTTTGTTTCCGGTTTCCCGCCTGCAATCCCTGAAAACAGGGCCAAAGCAGCAACCAATAGGAAAACTACACCCCTGGCGGCGTAACCAAATTTCGCTAGGAGTTCGAAACGGATGGTTCGGGGCATTCTAGTCTCCTGTTGCTGACGTCACAACGCGCCGACATCCTTCTTGTTGCGAAGCCTTAGGACTCTTCCATCAAAAACGGGTCTGATCTAAACTTGGGAAGGGCTGGAAAAAATTCGAATATCCGGAATCATGCCACAGGGCGGAAGGCTATCGGATGACAAAACCACGCTGCTCAAAGGAAAGCGGCTTGTGTTGGCTATCTCCACAAAATACTGATGATTCACGACATCGGTCGCCTACTGAGACAGCTGCTATATTGGCTTGCCGAACCTACAGTATTGGAATCACACGATGACATCAGCCGACAACATTGAAGCTATCGCGAAAGAGGCCAAAGTCTGGCGGCAGACCCTTCACCAGCACCCGGAGCTTCTGTTCGATCTCCCTGAAACGTCGGCGTTTGTTGTGGAGAAGTTGTGCGAGTTCGGATGCGACGAGGTTGTGGGAGGCATCGCTACCTCAGGTGTGGTGGCGGTTATCAATGGCACGAGGGGCCCGGGCGGCTCGATTGGCCTGCGCTGTGACATGGACGCGCTTCCCATGTCCGAGCAAACCAATCTTCCATACGCCTCCAAAGTTCCGAACATGATGCATGCTTGCGGTCACGATGGACACACAGCGATGCTCTTAGCCACGGCCAAATGCCTCGCCGCTGACCGAGATTTCGCTGGCAGGGTCGTGCTCATTTTTCAACCTGCAGAGGAGGGAGGTGGAGGTGCTCGCGTAATGATCGAAGAAGGCCTCTTGGAAAGGTTTGGCATCGACGAGGTCTACGCGATGCACAACGAGCCTGGCCTTCCGGTAGGTTCATTCGCTACCCGAAGCGGTGCCTTTATGGCTGGCGGTGATCGGTTTGTAGTGACCATCACCGGGAAGGGCGGTCATGCCGCATCGCCCCACAAGACCCACGACCCAGTCGTTGTTGCATCACACATGGTTTCGGCACTCCAAACCATCGCCTCGCGGTATACAGACCCCTTCGACCCCATTGTGGTTTCAATCACCTACATCAATGGGGGCAATGACCGGGCTTTGAACGTCATTCCTGATACGGTTCAGGTGGGCGGTACAATTCGGACGATGAACCCGGCTGTGCGCAAGGCCGCCGAGCAACGTTTTCGTGAGATCGTTTCAACTACGGCGGCGCTTTTCTCATCGCAGGCGAGGATCGATTGGCGTCCAGGATATCCGGTCGTTTTAAATGATCCCGCCAAGACCTCGGCCGCCATCGCTGCTGCCGAGGCAATCGTTGGTGATGGTGCGGTGAATGCGACCTATTCCCAGTCAATGGGCTCCGAGGACTTCGCATACATGCTCGAACAGCGTCCCGGAGCCATGATGCTTATAGGCAACGGGGACAGCCAGTATCTGCATCATCCCGGTTTTGATTTTAACGATGAAGCGATTCCGTACGGGGTCAAATACTGGCTGTCGCTGGTGGATCGACAGCTGAATAAGACGTGACCGATGCGCTCGCCCAACTTCGCGTAACGCCGATTGCTTGCGGATTGTCAAAACGTACTGACAGCACAACGCGGGCAGGGCCTGCTTGTTGTGCTTAGAACAAGGCCGCGTTGTGCCCGGTAGCTTATATTTTGACGTTCACAATTAGGAACTTTTGATTTCAGTACCCATTACTTTCGCGAGATGGCGATTGTGTCAGCTGGACATGACGGGGATGGTGAACACGGGGTTTTTTCCAGTTTCTTCCTATGGCCAACGAAACGGCAGCCGAGCGCCCAACCCGTCCGGTCGCGATCTTTCTGGTCTCGAAATGAGGCTTCCCGTCGTCATTGGCACATCCCATCGGTGTCGAACCGCTGACCCGGTCGCGGCAGACCAAGAGATTTCGTCAGGCATTCGTGCAATGAAATATCGGTTGGCTGAGGTAGAAACATGGTCGCCAAAGCAAAGTCCGAACAACGACTCGTCATATTGCTTCACGGGATGAACGGCTCAGGGTCCGACTTGATGCCAGTCGCAAGGCCCTGGAGAAGGGAACTGCAGAACACCAGGTTCATTGCACCAGATGCTCCATTTCCCTCTGGGCAAGGCTGGCACCAATGGTTCCGAGTGGACGGGCAGGAACTGCGACCTGATCATATCGAGTTCGTGAGGGCCGCATTTGACCAATTGATCGGAGATATTGTTAGGCGCGAAGGGTTTGACGATGCTCTGGACAAGGTTGCTCTTGTCGGCGTTTTACAGGGTTCAGTCATGGCCCTGGATGCGGTGGCTTCCGGGAGGTGGAGAATCGGAGCTGTTGTTACTTTTGCCGCCTTGTTGCCGCTGCGGCCAATCCCCACGAAGAATGATATCGCGATCCTTATGATCCATGGGCAAAATGACGTTAGGATACCGCCAGAAGCTTCAAAGGCCGCCGCCGGACAGTTGCGAACGGCGGGCTTTGACGTTGACCTAGAAATCCTGCCAGGAGTTGGTCACACGATCTCATCGGAAGGTGCGGCAAAAGCGCTGGCCTTCCTCAAGAAACGTTTCGCTTAAGGAGGGCAATCAAATCATAATTAACCCGCCAATCACAAGGATCACGGCTCCGGCGATGTAGTTTCGCCGATAAGTCAAAGACGCCGTGGATCTTTGCTATAAAGAGCGCGACAGACCGACTGTCAATCACGCGTCGGAAGAGCGCCTAAATTCAAACAGTCTGTCCAAGGGGCTCGACACGCTCAAGGCGTTCGCGCTTTCGGCGACCGCGTCGTTGGAAAATATGAGAGCGAGAGACCAGGGAGGTCGATTGCCATCTTCGTTTACGGTCTGTCACAGAAGGAGTGCCAACTGGGGTTGATCGCGAATGATGGCCTTCTCAAGCGACGACAGCGTGATGCCCAGCAGCCTGATCCCTCTAACTGCCGGAAACACAGGCTCCACCAAGCTATCGACTATCGTCCGTATTTCTTGGATGTCGCGGAATGGCGTTGGAACCGTCCTGCTCCGGGTGATCTGGTGGAAGTCCGAATATTTGACCTTCAACGTTACGGTCTTGGCACCGATGCCGTTGGCTGTACAGTATCCCCATACCTTCTCGATCAAAGGCTGCAGTTCCTCTCGGGCGGTTTCAATAGCGTGGATATCCTGGTCGAACGTGTCTTCGGACCCTATCGATTTTCGCACCCTATCCGGCCTGACCTGCCTCTCGTCGACACCGCGAGCGATACCGTGAAAGTATGGTCCTGACTTCCCAAAATGCTGCTGCAGGAAGCTAATGTCCTTGGTCTTTAAGTCCGCGCCGGTCTCGATACCCAGCCGGTGCATCTTATCGGCTGTCGCTGGCCCCACGCCATGGAATTTCTTGACCGGAAGTGCCTCGACGAAGGCTGGTCCGTGCTTTGGCGTTATGACTGCCTGGCCGTTTGGCTTGTTGAGGTCGCTGGCCATCTTGGCGAGGAACTTGTTGTAGGAAATCCCCGCCGAGGCGTTCAGACCGGTGACGGTCTTGATCTTGGCGCGGATTTCCAAGGCAATTTCGGTCGCGATCTGCATGCCTTTGAGATTATCCGTCACGTCGAGATAGGCCTCGTCCAGAGACAAAGGCTCGATCATCGGCGTATATTCGGCAAAGATCGCTCGGATCTGCTGTGATACTTCCTTGTAGACTTCGAAGCGAGGCTTGACGAAGATCAGGTCGGGACATTTCCGCTTGGCAGTGACCGACGGCATTGCCGAGTGCACGCCAAAAACCCGCGCCTCATAGCTGGCGGCCGCCACGACGCCTCGTGCTGCCGAGCCGCCGACGGCCAGCGGCTTGCCCCGCAGTTCGGGATTGTCCCGCTGCTCCACCGACGCGTAGAATGCATCCATGTCGACATGAATGATCTTGCGCGGTCGGTCAGCGTGTCCAGGGTTCACGATATTCACGGTGGATCAATCCGCGTTCGTCGTGAAGTCGTCCGCAATCGGAATGAGCTTCAACGCTTGGTCGGGCAGGGGGCGCTGCAAGACCTCTGCCTCCCCCCAGGGGGCTGTCATCCAAATCTCGACTTCTTCCTTGGTCGTGAGGATGGCAGGCATTGCCTTCGGGTGTATGGGCTTCACCAGCTCGTTGGCGTCGGTGGTGAGAAACGCGAACAGGTCCATTGTGACCAGCCCATCCTTTATCTTGCGGACGCTCGTCCATTCCTTGAGCCACACACCCGCAAAAAACATCAGTGGATCGGGGCCAGTGCTTTCAAACCAAGCATTCGGCGTCCGGCCACCCTCAACTTTGCTGGCGGGGTCCGGTTCCGCGAAACGCGTCACCGGCACCACGCACCTGTTCTCGACGCCAAGCCAACGCTTCCAATGTTTGCTCTTTGTGTTGCGAATATTCGTCGTGCCGGTATCAGGCTCCATTTTCAGGAGCTGATCGAAGTCGACCGCTTTGCCCTTCGCTCGAAGTTTGTCGGCGCGTCTCGATGCGGCGAGAAAGAGTGCTTGGCTCGACGATGGCATTCCCCAGCAGACGTTCGCCAATTCCCGCTCACCATTTCCGACGTTCCGAACGATAGGAGCCAAGCGGTTGGGATAGATGTCGAGTGACGGCTCCATGTTTCCGAGCGTGTCATGGGTTACTGATATAAAGGAGCGGATAGCGTCCTGCGTGGTCGTCACGTTGTAAAGGTTACACATGCTTCGCTCCCGACGTAGTCGCTGGTCCGCAAAAGTCACTCTGGATGCACCGATGTTCTTCGTATGTTCCCCGTCGGGCAAAGTCAAGATGCGGTATCGGTGCAGAACGTGAGACCAGGTGGAGCAACGCCCTGCGCCGTGCCTATTCGTCCTACTCGTCGGAACTGCCGTCCTGTTGTGGCTGATGCCGCTGTTGTTGCTTCAGCTTCTTGTCCGCGACCTGCTTCTTGTGCGCCTGGTGGCCCACGATGCATCCCCCGACGGCTCCCAGCACAGCATGGTGCCCGGCGTAATGACCGGCTACGGCACCGGCTGCGCCACCGCTGATACAGCCGATAGCCTGGGCTTGAGTGGTTGCCCCTACCATCGCAACCAATGTCGCGGCGATCATGACCTTCTTCACGGCACTTCCTTCCGACAGTTGTTAAGTCCCTAAAACTCGGGACTGGCCACCCTTGTTCCGTATTCCAAAACGAGCCAGCCCGGACAGACCGCGCCAGTATTCGACCAGCGCGGCTCCTCAAATGTTGCTCAATGACGAGCGGGGCCCGGTGTCACTCGCTGTTGCGCTTGGGAGGCAAGCAAAGAAATCGTGTTCCGCAACGATCACCCTGCGGATCAACGAGGCGCTCACATCCCAATGCCGCCATCCGACGTAACCTGGCGAACGTCACCCTGGCCCCGTGCTTCTTCACCAAGGCTGCGCGTTCGAACGTACCGTGGCGATCACACATCAGGCATTCAAGTTCGATAAGCTCATGCCTGACTTGGG